>Ga0137418_10000239_pt1 | contig 46561 bp, 31 predicted proteins | sample CZODoug3_1_2_16f_FD_122242 | JGI IMG/M metagenome (GOLD analysis project Ga0137418, IMG submission 122242) | Vadose zone soil fungal communities from Angelo Coast Range Reserve, California, USA - CZODoug3_1_2_16fungal (Hybrid Assembly) | ecosystem: Environmental > Terrestrial > Soil > Vadose...
GGCCGCGGAGCCTGACCAATGCCGATTCCCGGGCGGGGATGGTGCAGGTGATCAGGTACAGCCGGTGCAGGATATGGGGGTGGGAAGTCTCAGAGACGCGATCGACGGTACAACTGCCGAGATGCTCCGCGCCCGACAGAGCGTCACATGGACAACTCCGGGTCCGGATGAACGCAGCGCCACACCAGATTATGTTGGAAATCGCGCATCTCTTTTTTCGTTTCGTTGGCATCGCTGATCCACTGCAGTCCTCGGTAAATCTCATGCCGAAAATCAATTCCCGCCGCTGCGCCCAACGGGAATAGTGCCATTGGCCCCATCGCCTCCTGATGAACGGAAAAAACCGGATACATGCTGGCCACGCGGCCTTCACGCGAATCGTAGTGCCACCACCATTGGCCGAGCGGCCCCTGAACGCGGCAAATTCCCTTTCCGCACTCGATCGCGCGCTGCAACGCTTCCTTGGATTGAAAGGCCTGGCTGTACCAGGTGAAGGCAATCGTCGGGTAGACCTGGTCCGCAAAGCTTCCAAGCCAGCCACGCAATTTACCGGAAGCGGTTGATTTCCGGTTTAGATGGCCAAAAAAGCCGCCTTTGCCCTGATTTCCGACGAGTATCTGGTAAGCGTGTTCTGCCGCATTGGAAATCTCCGGCAATTTTGTTGGACCGGCAATCGCGGCGTGCGAAAGTCCGGTCAGCAGCCAGGCGGTTTCCATGGTGCGGCCTTCACGAACGTCCGCAAACGTTTCGAAGACAGTGGAAAGATCGAATCGGGAAAAAATCTGCTGAAGTTTTTGCGGCGCGCGCAGAGCAGTCAGCCAGATCAACAAACCAAAGTCGCCGGCCGACGTGGGCCATGCCTGATCCCGCAAAAGCCGATCGTGAATCTCATCGATTCGAAACGGTGAAGTTCCACCGGCCTTCTCCAGTTCGTGAAAGCCCATAAGGGTCATGATCGTGTAACGCGGGGAAAGCCCTTGCAGCTCAATGCCACCTGGAGTCAGAACCCGGCTATGACAAAACATTTGATTCTTTTGATCGAACATCGGGATCAGTCCACGCACAGTCATTTCAATCAAAGCGTTCAGATCTACTTTTGGTGAAAAACTCGCAGATGAACTATTTGCCGGCAACTCATGCGCTTCGGCCGTCTCAAGCTTATGCGCCACTTTGCAATTCTCCAATTCTGACAATGGAATCGACGATCGCTCGCAACGTCTCCGGCCGGCTGGCTTCAAGCTTCAAAGGTTTCTCCCGGCGTACGATTTTTATTTGGGAGGCAACTTCCGCGACGGTTTCAATCATGATCAGTCGGCCGTTTTCCGCCAGATAGCGGTCCACAGCGCCAATCTTTCCGCGAAAAATACTGTAAACCGGGACATTCAAGGCAGCCGCCTCGCGATTCATGGTGCCGCCTCCGCTGACCACGAACTCAGAAAACCAAATCAAATTCAGGCCATCCACCGGGGAATCCGGAATGATCATCTGGCGAGAGGAAATGAGCTTGGGCCAGCGTTCGCGAATTTGATCTCCCTGACGGTGATTGCGCGGCAGCGTGATGGCCCGAATCGACGGATCACTGGACAGCAATTTAACCGTTGCATCGAACAGGGCTTCGCTTTCGGGATTGTGGTAATGGGCTTCCGTCGCAGGCGGTCGCAAGGTCACCAGGAAATCCTCCGGCGAAACTCCCAATTGTCCAAAAATCGCTGGATCCGGTTTCAATCGAGGAATGTACACATCCTCTTTCAAGCCTGGATATTTCATGGTCCGATTGTTTTTCTTGGACATCGAGTTGTCCGGAATGACATCCGGCGTAATCACCCATGAGGCCTCGAGGAAGCCGGTCTTGGTGCTGTGCTCGTAGTCATGCATCAAAACGGTCGGAATTCCCAGCGCCTTGCTGGCCAGAATCTGGCCTCTTGATCCGTGGGATACCGACAGCAAGGGCTTCCCCTTCGCTGCAATGGGGACTAACTGGCACGCGCGGTAACAATTTCCAAGCACCTTCATCAGCCGGTTTTTCCCGTAGCTTCCGCCAATCACCTGACACTCCAGGTGGAAAAAATCGAGCAGCTCGCACACTTGGTAGAGATCTCGCGCGGTTAGCATCACTTCGTATCCGCGTTCCCTCAACTCCTCGATAATCGGAATAAAGAAAGGAACATGCGGAGAGTTATCTATATCAATCCATATTTTTTTGCGGGAGTTTGCTGTTGTGGCAGTGGAAGCAGAATTCATTGCGGCACCCTGGACTTTCATGTCCCCGGTGGCACTTTGCGATGGAGGCAAATCCGCGAGCAGTTCTTTGCTCATTTCTCAAATCAACTCAACTCGTTGGATTCGATAACCGTACAGACCAGACTCGAATTGCTCCGGATCAGGCGGGTAGTCTGAAATTTCAAAGGCTCGCCGACTGAGTCCGGGCATTAGTATAACTGGAGGATTTGCTGGCCGAAGTGCGACTCTCGACGATGATACCTAGTACGCACCGTCGCCCATCAGCACAGCTTTCGGAGTTTCTAACAGAATCTTGATATCCAGCCAGAGCGACCAATCCCTGGCGTATTGAAGATCAAGTCGAACCATGTCGTCAAATCGCACCCGGCTGCGTCCGCTGACTTGCCACAGACCTGTCAGTCCGGGCTTGATTTCCAGCACGCGGCGACGGTGCCAAATATCGTACTCCTGGAATTCATAAGCGAGCGGTGGCCGAGGGCCGACCAGGGACATATCGCCGCGAAGCACATTCAGAAATTGCGGCAATTCATCGATGCTGGTGCGGCGAATAAAGCGGCCAATTCCGGTAATCCGCGGGTCGTCGGTCATCTTGTAAACCGGCGCTTTTACGTACTGGTCAGTTCCGTCGAAAGATCCCTCGATCACTCGCTTCATAAATTCTTTGTGTATCTTGGGGTCGTTTCCGACTTTCATCGAGCGGAACTTCAAGAATGTAAATTCCTTGCCGAACTGGCCCAGCCGATGTTGCTTGAAGAATACCGGACCTTTGGAAGTCAGTTTGATCAGGATGGCCACCACGGCAAACAGCGGCGCAGCAAGGGTAAGTGCGAACAGGCTGCAGCACACATCCATCGCTCGCTTCATCGCCCGGTGGAAGGGTTTCGGTTGATCGTCGTGCAGAAGATCGGGATAGAAAGTAGGGTTTGCGGGAGGCGCTTTCTTGTCGTCGCCATTCGCATCCTCGGAGAATACGTGCACCGATACGTAAACCGAATGCAGATCCTCGCTCTCGAGTTCGGCAGCCAGCGAAACCTGAAGCTTCGCTTTAAGGCGCTTCACGGTTTCCGACTGATCGAGCGTCCCGAGCTCTGTAAATATGACTCCCAAAATCCAATCCTGCTTGTACCATCCCGCCAGATCGGTCTCACGTCTCGCCAGATTGACTGCTTTGGTGACGCCTTTTATCAGACGTGTCCGGCGTTCCGGATTGCCCGCCTCCTCGATTTCAACGAGAAACAACAGAAAGCCCTTGCTGGACCGTTCCGCACGCTTGCGCTCCAGGCAAAGCATTCCGAGGAAGAGATCCTCAGGCATAATCGCCTGGATCAGGTCCACCGGCCTCTTTTGGGACTTGGAGGAGCCAGGCACGACTGACCAACTGGAGCTCCTGGAAGTCAGGATTTCTGGAAGTGTTACCGGGTTCATTTTAGCCATAGGGGTCTTCGAAACTTGATTCAAAAACGCCTTCCGCTTTCTTAGTTATTTACGTTCGCATTTCTCGTCTGTCCCTCGGTCCGTTAGGGCCGGATTGGAGGCCATCCGAGAAAGCCATGAAACCGAGACTCTAAAATTTGCTCCGGTTCCAACTTAGCCGAAGGCAAATCGAACCTTACACAACCCACAACACCTTCTGTTGACTCTCAAAACAGCAATTCAACTGCCAGTGTCCCAGTACTCTTCACGGACGTGAGACGGACTCGCGAAGTTCTCGTAAGTTACAGAAAATAATGATATTAGGTAGATAGCTTGAGAATGCCGCGCCGTTCTTGCCGCTCTCGCAGGTACAGCAAAGTCGACGGGAAGAGAAAACGGATGCTCGTTTGTTGCAATCTGCTTCCGGCCTTCCTCTTGGCGTTGTAAAGATATCGAAACTGTTCAGTAACATACTGAATTTACTGCAGTTATGGATTTTCAGAGGCAGAACAACGATATTCCAAAGTGCGCGGCTCCCGCCTCTATTTTGGCGTTGGGCCCGCTTTCCTTGTCGCTGGCGTCACCTACGAGCACAAGCTCCCCAAAATGCCCGTTTTCAGGCGGGAAGATAGGTTATTGTGCGGACGGCCGGATTTGCGCCCTCATAGACCGCTGCGCCCACAAAACCGGCTTCTGGGACGATAGTACGGATCGTCCAGCGCCCAGAGTCTTGAGCGAAAAGCGCTGGAGTAGCTTCGGGTAGAACGGTCACATCGAAGCTATCCAATGGTACAGACAAGCCGTCTCCTCTAGCCTTCAGATAGGCCTCTTTTCGAGTCCAGCACCGAAAAAAGGCATGCACCCTATCCTCGGGCGAAACGGCCGCCAGCTCAGAACGTTCCCGGCGCGAAAAATATCGTGCCGCAATTTCATCCAGGTTTCGGTCCTTTCTGATCTCCTCGATATCGACCCCAACTTCCAAAGACAAAGCAAACGCAAATACAGCAAGTTCCCTAGAATGAGTAAGATTGAAGCGAACATCAAGAGATTCCCGGTCAGCCAGGCGTGGTTTACCGTGCTTTTCCGTCTGTAAGTTGATTGAAGCTGGATCCAGATCTAAATGGGAACCTAGAAACGACCGCAAAACTCCTCTGCAGACTACGAATCTCCTCCGGTGTTCCGCATACACGAATCGGTCGGCGCGGCTCGATTCATCGGCGGAAAGCAATTTCTCGAGGCGCTCGAGAGACGGCCGTTCGAGGTCCAGCGAAACAGCAATCACGTCAACCCGATTAACGCCAAGTTTAGGAATCAGCGTAACGGTTTCCCAATCAGTCCACTGAGTCATCGCAATTTGCGCCTCAACCACCTAGTTTGAGTGAGACCCAAAGAGCCAAAGCAGCGTGTCACGGCCGGTACCGACGGTGGTAATGTTTTAGAGTATGACATATAAAACATGTATTTTCAACTACTTACATCGGATAGGAATCAACGAGCCGGCCGTGATTCCAGCAACCGCAAGTACGGCCGGATCGAGCTCTGATCGCCAGGGATAAGATTAACTTTTGTCCGAGTTTTGGGGCGCCTCATGCAACTTGGGGACGAAAGGGAAAACTCTTTCCCAGTTGCGCTGAAGCTCCCAAAGTGTGCCATCATTGGAAGCTAGATTTATATGGTAATGCATTGCAATGACTAGGGTTAGCTGGCACACCGATTGGCCCAAGATTTGCACCCTCCCAGCGCTATTAGGTAGTTATCACATACGGACTCGAGCCAAAATTGTGTGTAGCTTCCGGGACATTGCTGAATGATTCTTGCAAGGCCCCGTGGTCAATCGAGCGGGTCGTAACATCTCGCGAGGACTTCAGTACCAAGCTAGTGACGGAACGATGACCGAACGCCAACCCATTCTAACGCCTGAACCGCATCTAAGAGGCCTGGTGCCTCCGCTTGATTTTTTCGCGGGTTCAGTAGCTCACTACCCACGCGAATCCAATATTGTGGCACTTTTTGAATTGGCCGCCGAGAAGTTTCCTGAACGCATTGCGTTGAGCTTTTGCGGTTTGGAGTTGGACTACGCTGGACTAAACAATCGTGCAAATCGGGTTGCGCACCATCTGATTCGAATCGGTGTTCGACCAGGAATGTTTGTCGGGATTTGCGCTGAACGCTCGCCGGAAATGATCGTTGGAATCCTGGCGATTCTAAAAGCTGGCGGCGCATACGTTCCGCTTGATCCGGCGTTTCCAGCCGAACGACTCGATTTCCTGATCTCCGACACGCAAACCGAATTTATCCTGACGCAAAGGCACCTCGCACCTTCCATCGCGAAAAATCGCGCGGTTACAACCGTGATTTTGGAGGAACAATTCGCGGGCGGCGAAATCGGTGACGAGCAGAACCCAAACAATTCTGCTACGGCGAGCAGGCTCGCATACGTGATGTATACGTCAGGATCGATGGGCCGGCCTAAGGGAGTCTTGGTAGAACACCGCTCAATTCTCCGTCTGGTCTTTAATACGAATTATTGTGCGTTCGGCCCGGACGAAGTCTTCCTGCAACTCGCGCCGATTTCCTTCGATGCTTCGACATTCGAAATCTGGGGAGCTCTGCTGCACGGAGCCAAGCTGGTGGTGATGCCGCCGCAGGCGCCTTCACTTCAAGAAATCGGCGACCACGTTCGAAATTGTAAAGTGTCCACGCTGTGGCTTAGCGCGGGACTCTTTCACCTCTTCGTTGATCAACGCGTGAACGATTTGCAGCCGTTACGCCAGCTACTCGCCGGAGGCGATACGCTCTCTTCCATTCATGTCCGCAAAGTGCTCGAGAGTTGCCCCGAACTTAAGCTGATCAATGGTTATGGCCCAACCGAGAACACCACATTTACTTGCTGCCACGTGATGAGCCATGGAGATCGGGTAACGAATTCCGTTTCAATCGGCCGACCAATTTCAAATACTTTTGTTTATCTGTTGAACGAAGAACTGCAACCGGTAGCGCCAGGCACAGTCGGCGAAGTCTGCGCTGGCGGCGATGGCGTAGCGCGCGGTTATCTCAATTCGCCGGAACTGACCGCCGAAAAGTTCCTGGCAGATCCGTTCTCCACTTCCCCGAACGCTCGCATGTATCGCACCGGCGATCTAGCTCGCTGGCTGCCCGATGGAACGCTGGAGTTCTTGGGCCGGAGCGACCATCAGGTGAAGATCCTCGGTCATCGCATCGAATTGGGAGAGATCGAATCCGTTCTTGCGCAGCACCCGGCCGTGGCACAGGCTTGCGTGGTCGTCAGGACCGATGCGCTGGGAACGAAACGCCTGTTCGGATACTACGTTCCTGTCCAGCACACGTACATTCCCGCGGACGAAATTAAATCATTCGTTTCAGCAAAGCTACCCGCGTACATGGTTCCGGTCTCATCTGTTCCGATGAGCCAGTTGCCGCTGACAGCTAACGGCAAGGTGGATCGCGCCGCTCTGCCCATGGCAACCGATTCATCGGAGACCTTGGGACCGCAAGCCAGAGGAACCGAACTCGAAGAGAAAATCACCAGTCTTTGGAAAGAAGTGCTGGGAACAAGACGCGTCGGGCCGGATGAAAACTTCTTTGATTTGGGTGGGGATTCGCTATTGATCGTCGCCGTACACGCTCAACTGCAAAAACTCCTGCAGCGCGAAATTCAGGTGGTGGATCTATTCGAGTACGTAACCGTTCGTTCGTTGGCACGCCATCTCGGTGAGGCCGCAGCTCCTGCTCCAACATTCGCTGCGGCCCACGAACAGGCCCGCAAGCAACGCGAGGCGCTGGCGAAGCGCCGTTTGGCCAAAGGAGTCACGTCGTGAGCGCGCCGGAACAACTCGAACAACGCCTCGACGGCGTGGCGATCATCGGCATGGCCGGGCGTTGGCCAAGCGCGAAATCGGTCGCGGAATTTTGGCAAAATCAACTCCGCGGCGTCGAAGCTATTTCACATTTTACGGTGGAGGAATTAGAGGTTCCGAACGCCGAGCAGCTGGCGAAATTGCCAAACTACGTCCGCTCGCGCTCGATTCTGGATGACGTTGACCTGTTCGACGCGGAATTCTTCAGCATTTATCCTCGTGAAGCGCAGATGATGGATCCGCAGCACCGGCTGATGCTCGAGTCGTGCTGGCAAGCGCTGGAAGATGCGGGCTACGATCCAGGCGCTTATTCCGGAGCAATCGGTGTATATGCCGGGATGAGCATGTCCACGTACTTTCTTACCAAGCTCTGCACTGCTCCCGGATTCATCGAACAGTTCGCCGCCGACTATCAGGTTGGCAATTATCTGGCAATGATGGGAGCCAGCCTGGATTTTCTGGCCACCCGGGTTGCATACAAGCTGAATCTCCGTGGTCCGGCGTTCACCATGCAGGCGGGATGCGCGACATCGCTTCTCGCCATCACCCAGGCTTGTCAGAGTCTTTTGACTTATCAGAGCGATATGGCTCTCGCGGGCGCGGTTTCCATCTCGCTGCCGCAGAAACGCGGCTATCTGTATCAAGAAGGCGGCATGGTTTCCGCCGATGGGCACTGCAAAACTTTTGACGCTGATGCGCAAGGAACGGTTTTCGGCAGCGGCTGCGGAGTAGTCTTGTTGAAGCGTCTTGAGGACGCTTTGAAAGACGGCGACAACATTCATGCGGTGATTCGCGGGTTCGGTGTGAACAACGACGGCTCCGCAAAAGTTGGCTACACCGCGCCGAGCGTGGAAGGCCAAGCGCAAGTGATTGCGCTGGCTCATGCTGCGTCGGGCGTCGACCCTTCAACGATTGGTTACGTCGAAGCCCACGGAACTGCTACGCCGCTGGGAGACCCCATCGAGCTTACGGCGCTGACGCAGGCGTTCCGCGCGCATACGAAAGCAAAGCAATTCTGCGTTCTCGGTTCGGCAAAAACCAACGTCGGACATTTAGATGTCGCCGCGGGCGTTACCGGTCTGATTAACGCAACCCAGATCATCAAGACCGGCAAACTTCCGGCAACGCTGCATTATCGCAAGCCCAACCCCAATTTTGATTTGGCTAACAGCCCGTTTCGTGTCAACGCGGAACTGTCGGATTGGCCATCGAACGGTGTGCCGCGCAGAGCGGGAGTCAGTGCGTTCGGCGTTGGCGGAACAAACGCACACGTAATATTGGAAGAAGCGCCGAAAGTTGAAACGAATCGCCAGGCGCGACCGGTTCAAACGCTGTTGCTCTCGGCCCGTTCGCAAGCCGCGCTGGACCAGGCCACCGAAAACCTTTCTACATTCCTTTCGCAGAATCCCGAAACAAATCTTGCTGATGTAGCCTGGACGTTGCAGGCTGGCCGGCGGACCTTTGCTCATCGTCGAGCGATCTCTGCGCGCAACATTTCAGATGCCATCGCAGCGCTCAACAATCCGGATCCCAAGCGCGTCCAGAGCCGGGTACAAAACAATTCTTCTCCGGAAGTCTGTTTCCTGTTCCCCGGGCAAGGTTCGCAATACCCGAACATGGGCCGCGAGCTTTATGATTCCGAGCCGGTGTTTCGCGCGGCTGTCGATCGCTGCGCCAACATTCTTCAGCCGTATCTTGGCGAAGATCTCCGCGCGCTGTTATACCCGGCGGATGGCGTGTCCGAAGAAGCGCGGCGTCGAGTAACCGACACAATTATTGCCCAGCCGGCGATTTTCACTGTTGAATACGCGCTCGCTCAGCTTTGGCTCAGCTATGGCGTCAAGCCAAAAGCGATGCTGGGACACAGCATCGGCGAATTCGTTGCTGCATGTCTTGCCAGCGTGTTTTCATTGGAAGACGCACTAGCAATCGTGGCTGCCCGCGGCAGCATGATGCAGGCTCTACCAACGGGCGGGATGCTCTCCGTGCGACTTTCCGCGGACGTCATGAACGCGCGGCTCAGTGCCGAGCCGGAACTCGATTTGGCAGCCATTAATGGACCATCGCTCTGCGTGGTCGCGGGACCAAACCCGGCGCTCGAAGCTTTTGCAAAAAAACTCGAAGCCGAAGGCATTGTGTCTCGCCGCCTGGTGACCTCGCACGCATTTCACTCCAGGATGATGGAGCCTATCGTCGAGCCGTTCACCGCAAAGATTCGCAAGATTCAGCTGAACCCGCCACAGGTCCCGTACATTTCGGGGGTCACCGGCACGTGGGCGACGGCGGCGGAAACCACGGACCCGGCGTACTGGGCTCGCCATTTTCGCCGGCCTGTACAGTTTTCCTCTGGCGTTTCGGAATTGATGAAGACTCCGGGAGTCTTGCTGGAGATCGGACCCGGCAATGTCCTAGCGACGCTGGCGCGGCAACACAAAGGCGCGTCCAAGGAACTGAGCATCATCTCCACGCTTTCCGATGGATTTTCAGGCGAAGGTGACGCACTGAGCCTCGCCTCCGCCCTGGGCGCGATGTGGCTCGCGGGCGCGGCTGTGAATTGGAGCGCCATGCATGGTGGAGAACGCCGGCTTCGTGTTTCTTTACCAACTTACCCATTCGAGCGCAAGAGATTCTGGCTCGATTCCCCCGAACCACACCAGATGATCAGCGCAGCGACCGAAATCCACACTTCTCGGGAAACCGAGAGTGCGACGCAGTTTGTTCGAACGGAGGAAAGCCCAGCCGTGAGTCCAGCCCCCCCAAATCAGACAATTTCTATCCCGCGAGGCGTCAGGCTTCGAGGCGTGCTCAGTGAACTATTTCAAGATCTTTCCGGTGTGTCCATCTCCGAACGCGAGTATGGCGCAACGTTCCTGGACCTGGGATTCGATTCTCTCTTCTTAACCCAAGTGACCCAGTCGCTGCAAACAAAATTTGCCATCAGGATTACGTTCCGTCAGTTGCTTGGAGACCTTGCGAGCATCGAAGCGCTAAGCGATTTTCTTGATTCCAAATTGCCTCCTGACGTTTTCAACGATGCAGTTCCGGCGGCCGCGGCACCGTCTTTCGCTATTAGTGCAGCCGGGTCTGTGCCCGCCGCGGTCGTCCCAGCATCGACGCCGTCTGCACCGACAGGGCCGGTGGCAGCCAGTGCGGTCGAACAACTGCTTCGGGACCAACTGCAAGCGATGAATCAACTCTTCGCGCAACAGTTGGCAGCAATCCACGGCAACGCGCCAATTCCGGCGGTCACGCCTGTAAATCCGACTGCAGCAATGGCTTCAGGTCCGGCACCGCAACAAAAAACAGCCGCTCCGGCCAAAGAAAAAAGCAGTGAGGAAACCAAGGAACTCAAGGGCTATGTTCCGTTCAAGCCACTTCAGAAAAACGCCACCGACACATTGACGGAGCAGCAACAGGGCTACATTCGCGGCTTAATCGCTCGCTACACCGCGAAAACACCAAGTTCAAAAAGTAAGACTCAGCAATATCGCCAAGTTCTCGCCGACCCACGCGTCGTCTCCGGTTTCCGTGTGCAGTGGAAGGAGATGGTCTACCCGATCATCACTAGCAAATCGAAAGGTTCCCGGCTCTGGGATATTGACGGGAACGAATACATCGACATCCTGAATGGTTTCGGCCCAATCATGCTGGGACATCGGCCATCGTTTGTGGAAGCGGCGGTGGAAAAGCAACTTCATGAAGGGTTTGAAATTGGTCCGCAAACACTTCTTGCCGGCGAAGTTGCGGCCGCGCTGTGCGAAATGACCGGAATGGAACGGGCAACATTTTGTAACACCGGTTCAGAAGCGGTAGTCGCGGCGATGCGCGTTGCGCGCACGGTGACCGGTCGCAACAAAATCGTCTTCTTTGCCGGCGATTATCACGGCATGTTCGACGAAGTGCTGGTCAAGGGCTTCAAGAAAAACGGCGAACCATTTTCCGTACCCAGCGCGCCCGGAATTCCGCGCGAAAAAGCTGCTAACGTCGTGGTTCTCGAGTATGGCTCCGACGAATCGCTGCAGTGGATTCGTAAGAACGCTAAAGACCTTGCGGCGGTCATCGTTGAGCCGGTGCAGAGCCGCCATCCAAATCTTCAACCAGTTGCGTTCCTGAAGGAACTTCGCAAAATCACCGAAGCGTCGGATACCTGCTTCGTGTTCGACGAAGTGGTCACCGGTTTCCGCGTCCATCCTGGTGGTTGTCAGGCGCTTTTCGATATTCGCGCGGATCTCGCGACCTACGGAAAAGTCCTTGCGGGCGGTATGCCGATTGGCGTGCTCGCGGGTAGTTCAAAATATATGGACGCGCTCGACGGTGGCGCGTGGCAATACGGCGACGACTCCTATCCGGAGGTCGGAGTCACCTTCATGGCTGGGACGTTCGTGCGTCATCCGCTGGCGATGGCCGCTTGCGCCGCGGTGCTCAAGCACATGAAAGAACAAGGCCCCGAATTGCAACGTAAGCTTACCGAGCGCACTGCAAACTTTGTGAAACGCGTGAATGCGCTGCTGGAAGCCAATCAGGTGCCAACTCACGTCGAAACTTTTGCCAGCATCTTCTATTTCGGGTTTCCGCCGGACTTCCGTTTTGGCAGCCTCTTCTATTACCACTTGCGCGAAAAAGGGATTCACGTCCTGGAGAATTTCCCGTGCTTCTTGACCACCGAACACAGCGAAGCCGACATCGATAGGATCGTTCGCGCGTTTGACGAAACCATCGCGGAAATGCAGGCCGGTGGAGTTCTGCCGCTTCCGCAATCCCAAACGTCTGCCGGCCATCCGTCAGAACTAACCGTTGCGGCTGGGCTGTCGGCGAGCGAAGCGCCATTGACCGAATCGCAGATGGAAATCCTGCTCTCCGCGAATTTGAGCGAGGAGGCGAATTGCAGTTACAACGAATCCTTTTCGCTTCAGATGCATGGCGAACTCGACGAATCGGCCCTGCAGGATTCTCTACAAGCCGTAATCGACCGGCACGACGCGTTGCGCGCGACATTTAGCACCGATGGGGACAAACAGTTCTTTGCGTCTGCCCTGAAGCTGGACCTGCCATCCATTGATTATTCGGCTCTGCCAGAAAACCAGGCTCAGGCAAAACTCGACGCGTTTCTTGTATCAGATGCGCGCGCCTCGTTCGATCTGCATCGCGGCCCGATGGTTCGCGCGCGCCTTTTCCGGCTTGGTTCGCAAAAACACGTGCTGGTCTTCACTTCTCATCACATCGTTTGCGACGGCTGGTCAGTAAATGTGCTGCTCGATGAGTTGTCCCGTCTTTACAACGCGCGCATCGGTAGGAAAGCCGTTCAGCTCGATCCACACATGGCATTTTCCGAATACGCGCGCGGTCAAGAAGCGCACTTCCGCGGCGAAGAAGGCGCGGCGAATGAAGAATATTGGGTGAAGCAGTTCGAACAACTGCCGCCGCTGCTGAATCTGCCCGCGGACCGTCCACGGCCAGCCATGAAGAGTTTTGCGGGTGCAACATTTCGTAGGCAAATCTCCGCGGCAGTCTATAAGAACATCAAACGTGCTGGCGCTCAGCAGAAATGCACTCTATTTGTCACGCTGCTGTCTGGATTTCAAGCGCTCCTAAGCCGCTTGGCGGGACAAGACGATATCGTCGTCGGCATTCCGTCGGCGGGACAGTCGCTGATCGAAGACCGCAATCTGGTCGGCCATTGCGTGAATTTCGTGCCGTTGCGCGGAATTCTTCCAGAGAGCACAACCATGGCGCAATTTCTCACGCAAATTCGCCAGAAACTGCTCGACGCCTATGACCACCAGAACTACACCTATGGCCGGCTCGTTCGTAAGCTCTCCATTCCGCGCGATCCGGGCCGTTTGCCCCTAATGGAAGTTCAATTCAATTTGGAGAAAGTCGGCGCCGGACTGAAATTTGAAAAACTGCAAGTGGCGGTCGATCCGAATCCCAAGGCGTTCGTTAATTTCGATCTGTTCTTGAACGTGATGGAGAGCGACGAAGGCCTTACGCTCGATCTCGATTACAACACTACTCTTTTTGACCAGTCGACAGTCGCGCGCTGGCTCGATTGCTACGAAGTGCTCTTGTCGGGTTTCGCCGCGGATCCCTCCCTTCGCGTGGATTCACTGCCCCTGCTTTCGGAAACAGAACGTCTCAGCGCCCTGGTCGCACCGAATTATACCGATGCGGAATTCCCGGGTCACAAATTCGTTCATCAACTGTTTGAAGACCAGGCTGCGCGCACTCCTGCAGCAATCGCGGTTGAATTCGAAGGCCAGGCTCTCACTTATGAGCAATTAAATGCTCGCTCCAACCAGCTGGCGCGGCATCTCAACAAAATTGGCGTGCAGCCCGGCGATCTTCTTGGCCTTTATATGGAACGCTCCGCCGAGATGATCATCGCGCTTTTGGGCGCGTGGAAAGCGGGCGCCGCCTATGTGCCGCTCGATCCGACGTTCCCGCGCGAACGCCTGGCATTTGTTTTTGAAGACACCACCGTGCCAGTCGTTCTGACTCAGGCGAAGCTTGCCGCCGACTTGCCGAAAACCGATGCGCGCCTGGTTTGCCTTGACAAGGACTGGCCGCAAATCGAGCAGCAGTCCAGTGCGGGCGTCTCGCATCCCGGCGACTCCGGGCGTGTGGCGTACACAATCTACACTTCCGGTTCCACGGGCAAGCCCAAAGGCGTCGAAGTCACTCATCGCAACGTCGTGAATCTCTTGAATTCGATGGCCACAAAGCCTGGCCTGACCGCGAACGACACACTTCTCGCGGTGACCACAATCTCTTTCGATATCGCCGGTCTGGAAATCTATCTGCCTCTGGTCACTGGCGCAAAACTCGTCCTGGCCAGCCGGCTAGCCGCCAGCGACGGTAATCAGTTGCTTGATCTTTTGCAACGCTCTGGCGCCACGGTGATGCAAGCCACTCCGGTCAGCTTCCGCTTGATGCTCGAAGCGGGTTGGAACGGGACACCCAAAATAAAAGTTTTGTGCGGCGGTGAGGCACTTCCGCGAGAACTGGCCAATCGCATTCTAGATTGCGAAGTGCCACTCTGGAATATGTACGGCCCGACCGAAACCACTGTTTGGTCCGCGGTCTCAGAAGTTGTAGCAGCGGATGGTCCGGTCACGATTGGACCGCCGATAGACAATACTCAGTTCTACGTTCTCGATGCTCATCTGCAGCCATTGCCGAATGGCGTTCCGGGCGAACTGTGCATTGCGGGCGACGGCGTCGCGCGCGGTTACTACAAGCGCCCTGAGCTGACGGCGGAAAAGTTCGTTACCGATCCATTTCGCGGAACGCCGAAAGCCAGAATGTACCGGACCGGCGATCTAGTCCGGCGGCTTGCGAACGGCCACTTTGATTTTCTTGGCCGCATCGATGGTCAGATCAAGCTGCGCGGCTTCCGAATCGAGTTGGGCGAAATCGAGACCGCCATTTCCCTCCATCCTTCCGTGAAACAAGCGGTGGTGTTGCTCCGCGAAGATGCTCCTGGCGATAAACGTCTCATCGCCTACTTGATCCCCAATCCAGGCGGTATACCCGCGGCCGGTGAATTACGGACTTTTCTTCTGGCCAAACTTCCGGACTATATGGTGCCTTCCGGATTCCTCACATTGCCGTCGTTTCCGCTTACTCCAAACGGAAAAATCAATCGCCGCGCGCTGCCGGCTCCGGATTGGGCCAAACAGCCTCGCGGCAGCGAATACGCCGAGCCACGCAACGCCGAAGAAAAAATCATGGCCGGAATCTGGGCAGAGGTTCTTCGCCTGGAACGCGTTGGCATCAACGACAATCTTTTCGAGCTAGGCGCCGATTCCCTGCACGTTTTTCAAATCGTCGCGCGCGCCAACAAGGCCGGCATTGACGTGAAACCGCGTCAGATTTTACAATTCCGGACCATCGCCGCGGTTTTCGCCGAACTCGCAAAATCCACGAGAGGCTCATCGGGAACCCCCGCGCTTGCGCCAGTCTCACGGTCAAAGTATCGTTTGGTGCGGCAACCGACGTGACCCCAATTCGGCCTGCCACGACAGAGGATTCCTCCCGGCTCATGGATCCCAAAAGCACCACGAAACCGATTCCAGCGGAAACCCCCGACGCTGAGGAAGTGGTTGCTTTTCCGCTTTCTCCCGCTCAGGAACGCATCTGGCGCCTCTCCACGGCCTCGCCTGACTCGACAATCAACAATGGCGCATTTCGAATGAACCTGGCCGGACCGGTCGATTCTCAAATTCTCGAAGCTACGATAAACGAAATCGTCAGCCGTCACGAAATCCTCAGGGCCTCCATCGAAGTCATCGACAGCCAGGCGATGCAAGTACTTGCGCCTTCACTAAAATTGCGGCTCAGTTTTCATGACCTTCGCGATTTGCTTGAAGAAAAGCGGGATCTCGAACTCGATCGGCTTTCCGTAGCCGAAGCCCGGAACTCCTTCGATCTGACCAAAGGTCCGCTCCTGCGTGCCGGCCTGGTTCGAATGCAAGAGCAGCATTTCGTTTTCCTGCTAACCGTACATCAGGTGATCTGCGACGGCTGGTCCATCGGGCTGATCATGGAAGAGTTACAAAAGATTTACGCGGCCCGGGCCCTCGGCCAGCAATCTCCGCTTACGCCTCTTACCATTCAGTTTCCGGATTATGTTGTGTGGCAGAAGGAATGCTCTGCCCGGCCCGAAATCACCCAGCAAGCCAGCTATTGGAAGCAGAAACTCCGCCGCTATCATCGGCTTGAAGTTAAGCCCGATCTGCCAAACGCGGACCGCGCAAACTGCGATGCAAATATTATTTCGCAGCTGCTCCCAAGGGATCTGACCGATCGCCTCCGCGACTTTAGCAACGCTCAGGGGGGTACTTTTTTCACGACTACCCTGGCTGCGTGTTTGACTCTCTTACGCCGCTATACGGGACTTGACGACCTCGCGGTTGGCTCGCCACTCGCCGGACGCTCCCGCGCGGACCTCGAGAGTCTTGTTGGGCAATTCGTGAATCACATCGTTCTCCGAGCCGACGCTTCCGGGGATCCGAGCTTCACCGAATTTGAGAGCCGCGTTCGCGACACCGTCTGGGAAGCATTTTCCAATCAAGAAGTTCCCTTTGAAAATGTGGTCAAGGCACTACAGCCGGAAAAAGATCCGTATCGCGAACCGTTTTTCCTGGTTAATTTCATTTGCCAGCGGGAATACGGCCGGGCTGCCACTTTCAATTTCGATTTTGCCGGAATTCGCATGTCCACCATGCCCTCAAAAACACAGGGCGCCCTCTACGATCTGAATTTTTTCCTGGTCGAACGCGAAGCCGGCTGGCGGCTTTCACTCGAGTACAAAACCTCTCTTTTCAGGCCGGAAACCGCGCAATCTTTGTTGGACCAGTTCAAGGAATTGCTGGTGGGAATTGCGGCCAATCCAGTTCGGCGCATTTCGGAATTTACGCTTTCCGGCAACGCGCCCGCCGCAAATGCATTGGCATCTGCTCAGTCGGAACTCGAGGAAGTGTACGCCATGCCGGCTAGCCCGGTGCAGCGCCGCTTCTGGCTGCTCGATCGACTCGACCCCGGCAACCCCGCATTTCACATGCTTGCTTGTGTCCGGGTTGATGGCCTGTTGGACCATTCCGCGCTGCAAAAGAGTTTCGCGCTCCTCATTCATCGCCACGAATCGCTGCGCACTACTTTTCAAGAGGTGGATGGCGAGTTGGCCCAAATTATTTCGCCGCCTTCACCTTTTTCGTTGCCGCTGTCTGACTTGACCATTGAAGCGGCCGAGAACCAGGAAGATCGGCTCTTGAAATTAATCCGACAAGAAGCCAGCGAGTTTCTCGACCTCGAAAAGGGTCCCACCTTTCATGCCCGGCTATTCCGGCTTGGGCCTCAACAACACGTCCTGGCGACGATCGTTCACCATATTCTGGCGGACGGCTGGTCCAATAAAGTGATTCAAGACGACCTTTGGAGCTCGTATGCGGCCCTTGCAAACGGCCAACAGCCTCTGCTGTCACCGCTTTCAGTGCAATACAGTGACTTTGCTACGTGGCAGAAGGATTGGCTGAATTCGCTGGAAGCGCAAGACCACTTAGCATTTTGGTTGGAACGCTTGCATGGTGAGTTGCCGATTGTTGATTTTCCAACCGATCGGCCTGCGACGCTTAAATATGCTTCACGTGGGGCAATTGAGACGCGTCTCCTGCCCGAGGATTTGGTCCACTCACTTGAGAAATTTGGCCAGGCGCACAATTCGACCTTGTTCACGATGTTGCTGACAGCCTTCGGCCTGCTACTTTCTCGGTATTCAAATCAGGACGATTTGATCATTGGCTCGCCAGTGGCAAATCGCCGGCCCGAAACCGAACCGGTGATCGGCCCTTTCGCCGGCCCGGTTTGTTTGCGGCTCGATTTCGCTGGAAATCCCACCCTGCTCGAAGCACTCTTGCGTTCCCGCGATATCTGTTTTGACGCCTTAAGCCATACTGAATATCCGTTCGAGTGCGTCGTTGAAAAGCTCAAAGTTCGTTCGGTCCATGGCCGGCGCCCGTTCTTTCAATTTTACTTTTTTTATCAAGTAGCGTTTCTGCAGTCGCGCCATGTTGGACCGCTGACCATCGCTCCAATGTCCACGCTCAGTACCGGAACGCCATTCGAGATGCAGCTTGCAGTGATCAAACGCGAAGAAGGCCTTCGCGCGCAACTCGAATACAATCCTGATATTTACGATGCCTCGACGATCCGCGCGGTCCTCGAAAATTACGAATCGTACTTGAAAAGCATTGTGGAGACTCCCGGAACTCGCGCCCGGAGCCTTTTTGCACCCGAGCGAAAGCTCACCGTCGCTGCCGCCAGTCAATCATCGGACTCCAAGGCTCACTCATACGTTCCACCGCGTGACGAAGTAGAAGCACAATTGGTCCGGATCTGGGAGCTTCTTCTTGATTTGCCGAAAATCGGCGTTCGCGACGACTTCTTTGACCTTGGTGGCCAGTCGCTGCTCGCTGCCGAACTCATGTCTGAAATTGAAAAGAAATTTCATCGAAAGCTGAACCTCTCCCGCCTGGTCGCCTCTCCTACCATCGAAGGCCTCGCTTCTGATTTGCGCGACATACCCAGCTCCAGGCATTCACACATCGTTCCATTGCGTGCCAGCGGCTCTCGCGTGCCGCTCATCTGTATCCACTGTGGCACTGGCCACGTACTGCGCTATCGGGCTTTGGCTTCGTTCTTAAACGAAGATCAACCAGTATACGGTCTGCGCGCGCCCGACATGGCCAGTATGGCCAATCTTCCGTCAGTGGAAGAACTGGCAACTATTTATTTGGAAGATATTCGCGCATATCAGCCTCATGGCCCATATCAGCTTTGTGGACTTTCGTTCGGTGGCGTGGTGGCCTTCGACGTCGCGAACCGCCTAAAGGCTTTGGGCGAAGAAGTTTCGTTGATCGCGCTCTTCGATTCAGGCAACCCCGCCTACTATCGCGACGTGCCCTTCCGACGCTGGATTCGGGTCCGATCAACCTATCTTTTCGACCGCCTTCTGAAGTATGCACGAAGAGTCGTCCGCGGCGAGGGTCGTCAGCTTTTCACTGACTTGAGCCAGTTTTTGGCCTGGCATCGAGATTCGCTGACCTGGAAGCTGTTCGGAAAAAGCTCCCGCATCGCCGCAAAATCCGCGCCTGAGGCGGCCCGGGATACGGTCATCATGTTTACCGCCATCGGTGGAAAATATACCCCACAGCCTTATCCCGGCCGTATTCATCTCTTCCGGGCTGAAGGTCGCACTCGCGAGTTCGGTGCGGACCCAACTCTTGGCTGGGATGTGATCGCGCGGGACGGCGTCGAAGTTCACCATGTGCCCGGGCTGCATGTAACCATCCTTGATAATCCACATGTCGCCACCCTCGCAAAGCAGCTTGAAGGTTGTTTGGTCGGAACAAGAGGTACTACCGATTCAGATTAGCACCGCTAACGGTTGCGCCAACTAGCCCACGTGTTTGTACAGAAATCTTCCCATTAACGAAAGCAACGGAGCCGGCGAGTTCGCAAAAACCATTTCCGCCAGGCGCATTCGCCAACTGGAGTTGGCAGGTTGAAATGTTAGCCCGCCTTTGCCGTGTACCGCGTAACGGTGGTATTGCAGGACTGACTGAGTCGCTCCCCAGCGTCTCTTGAATGTCATTAGGCCTTCCTGGTCGCTATCACATCGGCCGAAATCAAACACTTGGCAGCCCAACGCCTTCGCCTGCTGGATCGAAGTCCAATAAAGCAAGTGTATCCCGCCTAAATTGTTGTACCGGAGGTCTGAACATCCGTATTTGTAAACAAAGAATTCCTTGTGGCGTACCGTTAGCATCCCTGCAATCGGTTTTCCTTCGTGAAATGCCATCCGAACGGCCAGTGACTCTCCAAAACAATCGATCAACGTTTGAAACCATTGTTTTGGCTGCGGAGGAACCCGATGCCTGCGCCGCGTGATTACCATCAGTTTGTAGAATGAGTCTAACTGTTCGTTCCCTTCCCGATACTCCACCTCTTCGCGCTCCGCGCGCTTGATTTTTCGCTGCACCGAATCTTTGTGAAACGCTTTGAAAATCATTTCAAGATCCGGCCTCAAATCGAGCCGGTGAAAACCATACGTCTCATTTACATGCATCAGTTCGGGCAGCGGTTGAAGCGTTTCAATTGGCCGGAGTTCGAAATATTGATGCGAACTCACCGAAACCCATTTGCGGAGTTCCGAAACGATCGCTCGATACTCTTCCTGGTTATCGATCAGCGGCTCGCAGTGGTCGGAAAACGGCAGCGAGACCAGCCGTTGCCCGGTCAGCCAGCTGTTCACATCGCAGAAAACCATTCCGTTTTTCATCGGTTGGTCCGCTGGCGTAGTGGTATAGACAATTGGCCGATAACCATAGGTCTGCTGAAGGGCTTTCAGCCAGGCGACCGAGTGAAACATCGATGATCGAGGGTGCCAGTCGACAAACTCTTTCCAGCGCCGGTCCGTCAACGGATCTAAAGTAAAGACTTGGACTCGCATGCCTTCCGCCGAAAGCGATTTATCGGCCTGCCCGCTTGTCAACATCGATTCGGGACTATTCGTCATCGTCTTGCCAGTTAGATCGCGGACCATTTGAGTCTAAAGAGCTTCCTGAAAAATCTGCGGGATACTGACGGTCGGAGAATTCTAAGTACAGGATGCCATGTTCCTTCCAAGGATCGATATTCCACTAGAGTACTGTTTCCGGCTATGCACCAGCTGCCTTTCTCAGGGTTCCGTCGAGAGTGCCACACGCTATGCTGCCCCAGGAATCTTTCACTCTACAAGCCCTTCCTTGCTGACCACGTCGGCTACCTTCATGATCCGGCAGCCGTCTTCTACGACCGACTTCACCAGGGCTTCCAACAATTCGGGCGTGCAACCGAATTTTGACGGGCTAGGACGGACATCGTGAGTGTAAAAAATTAGCCAGCCGTTGCTGCGGCGGTTAAGTTCCAGCAGTTCTAAAGCTCCTGCCAATGCTTCTTTCCCGCCATATAGAGCATTGGCGTGCAGCAAATTCTTGTCGGTGATCGCGCCGTTCAACCCGGAAAAATTCCCGCGGCAGCTTTGCATCTCCTCGCCGACTTTTATCTTCAGGCGGACGTTGGTGCAGCCGAACGGATACGCAAAGCTCCCACTTGGAACTAATCCGGTCGTCGCCTCGATAGATTCGCGGCCTTTTCGGGCGTTGATCACAAAATTCGCATTTGAGACATCGCGCGCGGATACGTGCTCGAACGTGTGGCTTGCGAGTTCGTGTCCGCGTTCGACCAATTCGTGCAAATCCTCAATCTGGAACTGCTGGCCCAGGTTGTTGCTGGTTCCCGCTAAACCTAACGCGGTATAAAACGTGCCCCTGGCCCCAGCCTCTTCCAAAATCCGGCCACCTTCACTCAATGCCGTTCGCGGAAAATCATCAAATGCAAATGAAATGATCGGTCTGCTGTTTCGCAGCTGCATCGGGTTCCGCCCAACCCAATTCAGCAGCCCTCTCCAGATGGGCCTTAGAAAGTTTTCTTTCGGATAGGAAAGAAAGGAAAGACGGTCGTTGGAAGAATTCGTTATAGTATTCCCCACGCGATGCCTGAAAAGTCTGACTCCGTCCCGGCGGGGATGCCTGAACTTCTGACTCTAGGACGGCCCATCCGGATGACCCCGTTAAACCCAGACGCTTCGTCTACTCGACGCTGGATGCTGTTCAGCCTTTGGCTCGCCGTAACCATTATTCTTTTCTCGCACCCGCTCCGCAACTGGCTCTCATACTCACTGGCGGACGATGACGCTTCGCACTTGCCGGTCATTCCGCTGCTGGCAATTTTTGTTGTGTGCTTGGAACGTAAGACGATCTTTCGTGGCATCGCCACCGACCCGGTCGTTCCGTCAATATTGGTTACTTGCTCCCTAGCTATGTGCGTAATCGTAACATGGGCAGGCCAATCTTGGTTGCCTCTCAATCGTCTTTCCGCTTACATGCTAAGCCTCGTGCTCCTCTGGATTGCCGGCTTTTGTGCACTTTTCGGCCGGTCCGTATCTAAGAAGGCCTCTTTCTCCCTTCTATTCTTGTTTCTGATGGTGCCCTTTCCACAATTTGTCCTGGATCAAGTCATTTACTTCCTGCAAAAGGGCTCGGCGGAAGTGGCTAGCTTGCTTTTTGATCTCAGCGGTGTGCCGGTCCTTCGCGATGGCTTCAAGTTTCATCTGGCCCGCGTGAGTATAGAAGTTGCTAAGGAATGCAGCGGCATCCGGTCCAGTCTGGCCTTGATTGTGCTCGCTCTTTTGATTGTTCATTTCCGGCTGGATACCACTTGGAAGAAACTCTTATTCGTGGCCGCGGGAATCCCGGTCATGATCTTGAAAAACGGGATTCGCATTGTTTCCCTGACTTTGCTGGCCAGTTACGTGGACCCTGGATTTTTGTATGGCCGGCTTCACCGGGACGGTGGAGTAGTGTTCTTTCTTCTCGGACTCTTGATGCTGGCTCCATTGCTCTGGTTTCTTGAACGCAACGAACCGCAACCAGTTTCGAGTTCCGGCGCTTAGCTGCCTTCTGTCTTTTTCGCTTCTTCGCCCCCCGGATACCGGTAGTAGTATCCGCCGTACCCGATATCCGATTCGACGCGGTTTAGCACTACGCCCAGCAGATTCCTACCTTCGAAGCTCCCGGACGCCTTCGCCGCAACTTCGTAATCCGTAGATCCTGCTCGAACCACAAACAGCACGCCGTCACACAAGTCTGACATCATGCTCGCATCATGCACCGGCAACGACGGCGGCGTGTCGATTATGATCCAGTCGAAAACCGGCGCCATCCGCTCCAATAGCCGCTTCATGCGGTCGTTCAGCAGCAGTTCGCTCGGATTGCTCGCTTCACTTCCACTGGCGATCAAGAACAGATTTGCATCCGATCCTTTTTGTATGACCTTAAATTCATCCGCTTCACCCCGGAGATAATCGGACAGCCCGGGATTTCGCGGCGCCCCCATCACCTGGTGCAGGCGCGACGCTCGCAGGTCCGCGTCAATCAATAACACTTTGCGATCTGGCTGTCTCACGATGGATTGCGCTAGATTTGAAGCTACGTACGTTTTTCCTTCCGCCGGAACGCTGCTGGTCACCACTATGCTCCGCAATTGCCGCGTACCGGCAATCTGCGCCAGCCTCGCACGCAACGTACGAAATCTTTCCGCTCCGATATGACCGTCGTCTCCGCCTTCAAACGCGCTCATTCTCGGATCAATCTTCCATTTCGGCGTGGCACACCTCTTAATCAGTTCCTCGAATCGGAGGGCCCCCGGAGGCCCAGTCAACACCCCTGGACGGCTGGTCTCGGCTTCATCAAATTCGCGGGGCGGGACTCCTGTACGCGGCGCATCTACTACTTCCAGGAAGCTTGGTTCAACTCCGGCGGCAAGCTGCGCGGAACGTTCTTGCGCTGCCTTTTTTAGTGCTTCATGAATTCGGCTCATAGCTTGTGATGTTTTCCCTTCGCACTTCCTCTACCGCCTACCTTCGAGTACTTGCGAACCCTAATCCCGAACCCTTACCCTCTACGTTCGCCAGCTGCCTTCCGGCGGGCTCGAGCGTCGGCAACATCGCCAATACCGGTAGCTTCAAGCAAACCTCAACATCACGCTCTGTATGCATCGATGAATCGAGCGCTGCAATTAAATACAGGATGGCCAGCCCGAGCGCCAGTCCTCCGCCAAATCCGCCTCCAGCAAACAGCGGCTTCTTGGGGAACGACGGGCTCATCGGCAGGCTCGGTGGATCCAGCACTCGAAACTGCTCGCCTTGCTGCTGCCTGGTCAAATCTCGCGACACGGCTGCCTGATCATGTTTTCGAAGCAGGTCGTTGTAAAAGTCCACCGCGTTTTGGTGACTGCGGGTCAATTCCTTGAACTGCTGTTCTACCGCTGGCGTCGACTGGATCCGCCCTTGCAGAACGCCGATCTGGCCTTGAATTTGCGTCTGCCGTTTCGCAAGGTCCGCGATGTTCAGCTCGTCTTGGCGCAGCTTCGCTCGCAGCTGCTGAATTGACGGCGGCTCAATGCCGGCTTGGGCGTTCGCCGCCGGACTGGTTGCTTTCGGTACTTCCGTCATTCTTTTTCGCAACTGCTCGATCTGATTTTCGACTTTTCTAACGTCCGGATGATCCGGCGTATAACGCGCTTGCAATGCCGCTAACTGGTCCTGCAGTCCGGTCAGCTGCTGCTCCATCGTTTCCGCTGGTACGTCGCCTGCCTTCGCGTTCTTCCAGTTCGCCAGCTGCGACGAGAGTATTGACTCGTTAAAACTCTTGTCCTGTTGTGCCCGGGTCATCGCCTGGGTGATTGCATCCAGTTGCGTGTTCATTCCAGCCAGCAATCCCAGGTTTGTCTGCTCTTGCTCCGGCAGCGAGCCCATGTATTTCTTCTGGAACTCCGCCAGCCTTGCATCCTGATCGTCCAGTTTTTTCTTGGCTTCATCCACTTGCTGCGCGAAGAATTCCGTGGTCTGGGTATTCTGTTTGTCGATGTCGCTGGAATTCTGCTCCATGAACATCGTAGTGATCTCGCTGCAGATTCGTTGCGCCAGCTGTGGATTGTCGGAAGTCACGTTGACGTGAAATCCTGGTAACTGCCGGTTCGACATTCCTTGCATCGGCTCCAGCGGCGTGACTTCGATCGTTGAGCGTAGTGTCGCAACCAGGTCTTCCATGTGCGCTTTATTTCGCAGCGCAGGATACATTCCGAATTTCTCAATGATTGGCTGCAGCCGCGAACGGCTCAGAATCTGTTCCTTCATCGATGCCAGTCGCTGATTTGACGCCTCGGTAATAACCGGCTTGACCAGTTCCGTGGACACCGCTTGTTCCTCAACCAGCACCAGAGTCTGTGACGTAAATTTGTTCGGCAGAAAGAACGTCACTCCGAGCGCCAGGCTCAACCCTGCCGTGGTCGTCAACGGTAGGATCCACCAATACTTCCGTAGGATCCTCTTTACCTCGGACATGCTAATTTCGCCGTTTCGAATCATTGCTTACTCTCTACTCCTTGCGTTCTCCGCGCCATCCAGTCGCTATCTTGCTGCGCGAAGGGCACTAGCGGCCTCCCGCGTTCGCCGCCTCAATTTAAAAATGACACGGATACTACCGGATTCAAATGCAAGCCCAGTGCCACCCGATCATTCCTGGCCAAGCCAATCGTGCTCACTTAACTAGCCTTATTTCAATTACTTACGGGGCCTTCAAGCCTCCCGCTTGCCTTCAGTCTTCAATCCGTATGGTCTTCCTCCACAGCAAAGTGGAACTTTTCTATCCACCTTATCCCTAATTTTAGCCTTTTTTTGAACCAATATTTTAGGTATCTTACCTCGTTATTCCACCATTCAACTAGCGACAATTCGACAGGCCACGTGTATGTACAAGAAAATAAATAGGTTAGTTTCAGGTTCGGAGTTTTGCTCCTTCCCGGCTTTCCGGACGTAAAATTGCTGCCTCAAGGTTCTGTAAAACTATGCCCACTCCTTTCTCGTTACTCCATTCCAATCTCAATCCTACTCGGCACGCCACAATTCGCCTCGTCGGCCTCGCGATCCTTGTGTCCGCGTTGCTTATCTCCGGCTGTTCCCGAGATCCCAACGTCCGCAAACAAAAGTTCGTTGCGCAGGGCGATGCCTATTTCAATGCCGGCAAATACCCCGAAGCTCAAATCACCTACGCCCGCGCGCTTCAGATTGATCCCCGTTATGTAGTCGCGCTTTACAAGAGTGCTCAATGCAGTATGCGCTTGGGCAATTGGAATTCCGCGTATCAGGAGCTTTTGCGCACTGTGGATCTGGATCCGACCAACTGGCCTGCTCAGTTGGATCTTGGAAAACTTTATCTTGGTTCCGGCAGACTACCAGCCGCCAAGGAACGTGCCCTGCTTGTTCTTCGCTCCGACCCCACTAACATTGACGCCAAAATCCTTTTGTCCGACGCCGACGCCGGTCTTGGAAATCAGAACGACGCTTTGAAAGAAGCCCGCGAAGCTATCGACGCCGCTCCGAACAATGTCATGGCACTCTTGAACATGGGGCTGCTTCAACAGCGTTCTGGCGCTGACCAAGAAGCCGAAGCCAGTTTTAAAAAAGCGCTCACAGTGGAGCCAACCTCCATCGTCCCTCATATGTCTCTCGGCTCCCTCTACCGCACGCAAAAGCGCTATGACGAAGAACGTCAGCAGTTCGAGGCTGCGATTCAGCTCGAGCCCAAAAATCCTGCTCCGCGCACTGCTCTGGCCAGCTTCTATTTCTCGCAAGGCCAACTCGATCAGGCTGAGCACGTTCTAGCCGACGCCAAAGCCCAAATGCCAGATGTGCCCGCGGGCTACCGCATGCTCGGCGATTTTTATATTGCCCGCAATGATTCCGCCAAAGCACTCTCCGAGTTTTCCTCGCTCGTCTCCAGTCATCCCGAAGATCTCGCTGTCAAAAAAACTTACATCCAGTTGCTGATCCTTACCCGCAAACTGGACCAAGCCGCGCAGCTTAACGATTCAATTCTCAAGTCCACGCCCCACGATCCCGACGCCCTCATTCTTCGCGGCGAAATCCAGGTTCAACAGAAAAAAGCTGACGATGCGATCCCCACCTTACAGGAAGCTCTGAAATACGCTCCAGACAACTCCGCCGGCCATCTCCAACTCGGTTACGCCTTCCAACTCAAGGGCAATGCCAGTCAAGCCGAAGACCAATGGCGTCAGACCGTGAAGCTACAGCCCAAGTCTGCCGACGCCTGGCGCGCACTCGCGGACTTGGCTTCCCAGCGTCGCGATTGGCACCAACTCGAAACGATTGGCAACCAGCTCATTCAAAATTCTCCGAACCTGGCCGATGGCTACATCTATCATTCTGCCGCCCGCGCCAACTTGGGTGATATTCCCGCTGCTGAAAAAGATCTCAATCACTTGATTCAGATTGCGCCGCAAAATCCAATCAGTTATCTGCAACTCGGCCTTCTGCGCACTCAACAAAAGCGCTGGGCGGACGCTGAATCCCTCTTTCATCAAGCCCTCGCTCATGACCCCGCGTCTCTGCAGGCTCAGGAAGCACTCGCCAATCTTGATTTCCAGCGCGGTCAGCCAGCCGCGGCCATTTCTCGCTTGCAAGACCTGGCTCAGAAGACACCAAACGACCCAGCGCTAGTTTACTTGTTGGGCCAGGCGCAACTGCGCAACTCTCAGGAGGCCGAGGCCGAGAAAACTTTTGCCCGCGCAACGGAACTCGCGCCTTCCAATTTCGCTCCTTTTGCCGCCTTGGCCTCTCTTCAGGCCAAACACGGGGAAACTGACACGGCCATCTCCAATTTCAAACGAGCGAGCGGTCTAGCGCCTAACAACGCTCAGCTTGTCGTCAACCTCGGCTCACTCTACGAGACCAAAGGTGACTGGCAGCAAGCCGAAACAACCTACCAGCAAGCCCTTTCCATTCAGTCGGACAACGCCTTCGCCGCAAATAACCTGGCCTACCTGCTTCTAGAACATGGCGGCGACTCCAATGTCGCCCTGAGCCTTGCCCAGATCGGCCGCCGCGGCATGAACGATTCTCCAAATTCCGCGGACACTTTGGCTTGGGCCTATTTCCATACCGGCGCATACACGGCAGCGGCCCAGCTGCTGCAAGACGCCGTTAAAAAATCCCCGGCCAATCCCACTTACCGGTTCCACTTGGGAATGGTCTATCAGAAACTCAACAACCCCACCCGCGCTCGCAGCGAATTTGCAGCAGCTATCAAATCCGATCCGGCTAGCCCCGCTGCGCAGTCCGCTCGCAAAGCCCTGGGTGAACTTCCAGGTACTTAAACGCACCCTGGCCCTTTACACCAGCCCTTATCCGGCTTTCAATGAATGAAGGAGAAGCAACTCCATGGCAACGGAAGTACTCGCATCGCAGCAAACTCGGCCTGACATTGTCTCGCTCGGAACGCGCAATGGGATTGAGCTGGCGATTCTACGGCGCACCGAGAAAACTCTCGGCAAAATCGTCGCCAGGCCAAACTCTCCAGAACTGATTGACGGCGTACAAATTGAGCCGCTGCAAGTCTATCCCGACGACCGCGGTTACTTCACCGAACTCGCGCGGCTCGGTAAGGGCCTGGCCGCTAAAATGGTCCCCGACGACATCCGCAGAATCCAGATGTCTTTCACCCTCACCTACCCTGGAACCATCAAGGCCATCCACTATCACTCTGAGCAAACTGACCTCTGGGTTCCGGTTTCAGGAATGGTGCAGGTTTTTCTCTACGATCTTCGGCTTCATTCCAAGACCTTCGGCTCAATCAACACTATTTTTGCCGGCCGCTTTCAACCTTGGGAAATTCTCATCCCGCCCGGTGTGGGCCACGGCTACAAAGCTCTCGGCATTGAACCTATTCAACTCGTCTATCTCACCGATCGCCATTACAACCCGGCCGACGAACTCCGCATTCCCTACAACGATCCTGACATCGCCTACGACTGGGAAATTCAACACAAATAGCGATGCGCGTCCTCGTTCTGGGTGCTCGAGGTATGCTCGGCACCGATTTACTTTCCGAATGGCAGTCTGATGAGATCATCCCGGCAGGTTCCGCCGAAGCCGACCTGCGCGATTCCTCGCAAGTGAACATCCTTGTTAAGAAAGTCCTTCCTGACTGGATCGTGCTCGCTGCGGCCTATACCGATGTCGACGGCTGCGAGAAAAATCCCGAGCTGGCTTTCGCGGTCAACGCCACCGGAGCGAAAAACGTCGCCCTCGCCGCACGCGATTGCAACGCTCGCGTCTTCTTTGTAAGCACCGACTACGTTTTCGACGGTAATGGCACTCGGCCATACGAAGCAACGGACCCCGTCCATCCCATAAACACTTATGGCGCTTCGAAGGCCGCGGGCGAACTGGCCATCCAAGAGAACCATTCCAATTGGTGTGTTGGTCGCACCTCTTGGCTTTTTGGCGTTCATGGTCCGTCGTTCCCTGAAAAAATTCTCAATGCCGCTAAGACTCGCCCGGAGCTTTCCGTAGTGAACGATCAGACTGGCTCGCCTACCTTTACTCGCGATCTTGCCCGCGCCATTCGCGATCTCCTCCTCAAGGACGCTCGCGGCATTGTCCACATCACCAACGAAGGTACTTGCACGTGGTTTGACTTCGCCCGTGAAATTCTCGCTCGCTCGGGACGCGGCTCGCTTCCCGTCCACCCAATTTCAACCGATCAGTCCGCCCGGCCCGCTCGGCGTCCCAACTATTCGGTTCTGTCGCCTGCCAGCTTGCATGCCTACGGCGTGCGCACTCGTCCCTGGCAGGACGCCCTCGATTCCTTCCTTCTGGAAAAACGCGCTCTAGAGCGCTAGCAGCATCGGCTTACTTCGCGCTTCTGCCTCTCGGCACAACGTGAAACGGCCCTTCGCGCCGGTGCCGAACAACCGGAACCCGCGAAGGGCCCATCACTGCCTCAGATTTTTCGCAACCGCTTTTTCTGAAATTACGGAATATTCGCCGCAACTTCGTTCGAATACACGCTTTCGTTTCCGCCGCCGTCTACTGCGGTCGCTACGTAGTAATACGTCTGGCCGCTTTGTACGCTGGAATCGGAGTAGCTCACCGATCCGACCAACGATCCGTTCAGCTTCACGTAAGCGCTTCCGCTCGTCGTGCTCCGATACACGTTGTAACCTGCAACTGATGAAGAGCTCGCGCCCCAACCCAGCGCCGCCGCGTGTGACACAACCGGCGCGGTGCCGGTTCCGCTCAGCGCGACGCTAGAGGTACCTCCCGTTGCGTTGCTCGCGATATTCACCGTACCTGTAGCGCTTCCGGCGATCGTCGGCGCAAACTGCACGCTCACCGCCGTGCTTTGGTTCGGCGACAGTGTCACTGCTCCCGCTCCGCTCGCGATTGCATACCCCGCCCCGGTCACCGACATTCCGGTGATGGCCACATTGGCGTTACCAGTATTTGTAACCGTAAAGCTCTGCGCCGCGGAACTACCATCCGTAACGCTTCCGTAGCTCAAGCTTCCCGGATTTACTGCAAGTGTGTAGCTCGCCGCAAGTCCGGTGCCGCTCAGTGATACCGTCGCAGGTGAATTCGGTGCGTTGCTCACAATCGATATCGAGGCCGTGGCACTGCCGCTGCCCTGCGGCGCGAACTGCACGTTGAAGGCCCCAATCTGCCCAGGCGTCAGCGTCAACGGCAACGCCAATCCACTTAGGCTGAATCCGCTGCCAGAAACGGTCGCCTGCGAGATCATCAGGTTGGCATTTCCGCTGTTCTTCAATTGGATGGTTTGTGAATTCGTGTTGCCGGTTACCACCGAGCCGAAGCTCGCGCTCGCTGGCGTCACACTTAGCCCAGCCTGCGTTCCGGTTCCGGTCACCGTTTCGACGACGCTAACGCCGCTGTTGTTGGTTACAGTTACGCTACCGCTCATCGCCCCGCTCGCGGTCGGCGTAAACCGTACGGTCAGCGGAACGCTTTGCGAAGGCGCAATCGTGAACGGCGCTGTTGCTCCGCTCACTGAAACCCCTGCGCCGCTCGCAGCCACTTGCGTTACCGTCACACTCGAATTGCCGGTGTTCGCAAGCTGCACATTCTGCGTTGCGCTGCTTCCCGTGTTCACATTTCCAAAACTGATGCTGGTTGGCGTGAGCGACAACGTACTGGTCGCCGCCGTACTCGTCCCAGTTAGCGCAATAATCGCTGGAGAATTCGGCGCGTTGCTCACAATTGAAATCGAACCGCTGGCGTTGCCCGCCACTTGTGGCGCGTACTGCACCGCGAAGCTTCCACTCTGGCCTGGCGTCAGAGTCAATGGCAACGTCAATCCGCTCGCGCTGTAGCCGGTCCCGGAAACGGTCGCCTGCGAAATCGTCAGGTTGGCAGTTCCGGTGTTCTTCAATTGAACGGTTTGTGAACTCTTGTTCCCGGTTAGCACCGAACCAAAATTCGCGGTGGTCGGCGTCACACTCAGCCCTGCCTGTACTCCGGTTCCGGTCACTGCCGCAATCGTGCTCACACCATCATTATTCGTAACCGTGATTCCACCGGTCGTCGCTCCACCCGTCGTGGGTGCGTAAGTCACTGTAAACGTGGCACTCTGCAACGGCGTAAGAAACAGCGGCGTCGTCAGTCCACTGACTGATATCCCCGCTCCACTCGCCGCTATTTGTGTCACCGTCAGGTTGGAGTTTCCGCTATTCGAGAGCTTCACGCTCTGCGTCGCACTGCTGCCGGCATTCACATTTCCAAAACTGACATTCGCTGGCGACAGCGACATCGTATAGTTGGCCGCAACTCCCGTCCCGCTCGTCGCGATTGTGCTGGTTCCATTAGTAGCATCGCTCAACACCGTGATTCCGCCCGTGACCGCTCCTGCCGTGGTTGGCATGAAGCTTACTTGCAGCGCAGCCGACTGTCCCGCTTGAAGTGTCAGAGGTGTAGCGATACCGCTGGCGCTAAAACCCGTGCCCGTCAATCCAATCTGGGTAATCTGCACACTGCTTGCACCGGAATTCGTCAGAGTCACGGCTTGGGTGCTGGTGCCGTTCACCAGTACGCTTCCAAAATTCAAGCTTGCAGCACTCACGGACAGCGTTGATTTCGGCGCTGCCGCCGATCCGTTCAGCTTTACCTTCGTCGAAGATCCGCCGTGCGCGGTCATCGCTGAAAGCGTGCCGGATACCGTTCCCGCGGTATTACTCACGAAGGCTACCTGAAAGCTTGCCGATTGGCCTGGCGCAAGCGCCAGCGGCGTGGCAATTCCAGACGCCGTAAACTGCGTGGAAGTCACTGACAGCCCGGAAACCGTAACCGACTCTTGCCCGGTGTTCGTCAGCGTCGCGGTTTGAGTTGCCTTCTGGCCCGTTGCCACGTTCGAAAAAGTGATGGCGGCCGGGCTGATTTGCACGGTCGCAACCGGTGTCGGATTGCCACTGGATGTCGCAACACCTGCGCAGCCACTGAGTACCGCTCCCCCACACATCGCCGCCGCCATCAGTGCTACAGCTGCCCAGCCACCCTGCGTTCCCCTGCGGACTTGTCTCTCCGCTTTTCCCGCCGCCACATTCTGTCTTGCCATCTCTGCCCCTCCGGCCTTTTGGTCCGTGAGGCAGACTACGGCTTCCACGCGTGTAAAAAATACTGGTGAGACGTTCAATTAAGGGACAGGCGTTGTCCTGTCCCGCGGAACACAGCAACTAGCAGTACCTTTGCTGCCTTGCTGTACCTGCCGTATCGCGCGGATTTTTATCGACGAAAGCTGCTCGAAAGGACAGGTACCTGTCAGGGCTGACCCGCCGCCAATATATCTACAGCTCTATTTGAACTCTGGGATTCCCCGGGGAGTGGCTTGCTTTACGCTTCGGCTCTGTTCCAGCCGCTCATGGGCCGATCTGTGACCGCTTCACAATCAGCCCGGCGTCGCGAATCTTATAAATCAGCGACCGGTAACTGATCTTCAGCTCTTGCGCCGCTTTTCGCCGGTTCCAATGATTGGCTCGCAAGGCCTCGATAATCGCGTTTCGTTCCATTTCGCGGATCGCATCTTTCGCAACTCTCTTCAACGGCACCGGGCCCGCTGCCCCGCTTCCGGGGATCGTCAGCCCCGGCTTGCTTCGCGCCGGTTCTCGTTGCGTCAGGCTCTCCGGGCCAATCACTATGTATCGCGCCATGCAATTGGAGAGCTCCCGCAAATTCCCGGGCCACGCCAGGTTCTGCAAGTAGTTCATTATTTCTGGCCCGAATGGTTCGCACTGTTTAGCAAATTGTTCCGCGTGCATCCGCCGGAAAAATTCCGCTAACCTCGGAATGTCGCTCCGCCGGTCTGCCAGTTTCGGCATGGTGATTTTTACTACGTTTATCCGGTAATACAGGTCCGCTCGAAACCTTCCTGCGGAGATCTCTTCTTCCAATCTCTTCCCCGATGAACAGATCACCCGGGCATCGACAATTCTTTCGCTTGAATCGCCCAGCCTGGAAAAAAATCCGTCCTGCAAAAAATGCAGCAACTTGCTCTGCAGTCCCGAGTCCAGGTCCCCGATCTCATCCAGAAACAGCGTGCCCTGGTGTGCCGCTTCCACTCGGCCCGGCTTCGCCGCGGTTGCTCCCGTGAACGCCCCTTTTTCGTGCCCGAACAGCTCACTTTCCAGCAAGCTTCCCGGAATCGCTGCGCAATTCACCTTTACGAATTCGCCGCTGGCCTGGCTCGAATGTGCGTGAATCCACCGCGCCAGCACTTCTTTCCCGGTTCCGCCTGCCCCAGTCAACAGGATCGGCACGTTTGTCCGGCTGATTTTCAGCGCTTTTTGCCGCACTTCTTCCATCGCCGCGCTGCAGCCAAACAGCACATCGTCGGGCGGCAGCGCTGCTGGCCCTTCGACTCGAATCATCTTTGTGGCGCCGGTGGTTGACATGGCTCGACCGCTGCGATTCCTTCTCGCTTACACATTTGCATTCTTCGAGCCACGGCTAGAATGCAATCGTGACAGCCATGAGCTCTTCACCATTCAATTATGTCTATTATTTCGTTATATTTACGAGGACTTGCCTGTTCCGGGTAATGGTACTATCAACCTACTGAAATCTCCCTTTTAGTTCTTGCAGGGAGAAACAAAATGCCGCACCCGACCATTCCGCTTCCTATTTCCCGGCTGCTCTCTGCTTGGTTGGCGACTTTTTCGATTCGACTGTATGAACCACTTGAAATCAAAAAACACATGCTGCGGCTGCCAATTACGCGCTGGCTGCCCCGCGCATGATGTCATATCTTTGAATCACCGCTGCTACTCCCTGCCGGGCATTGCCGTCTTCCACCCGCTTTTCCACTCGCACTATCTTTCCCGACGCTTTCACTAATACCTCATCGCCGTTGGTCATCTCTCGCGGCAACGTCAACATGATGTCCAGTTCAGCGCCAGCGCGTACGTCCTGATCGATAACGAAGTACAGCCCTCTCGTGGAGATGTCCCGTGTCTTTCCACTCTGCGTATCTGCGAACCCTTGCGCCGGTATACGGACCATGATCGGCAACGACAAATCGTAGCGCCGCGTTCCACGACGTTCAGACATTAAACTCATTCCTCACCCAAGTTCGCAATATGGCGGCTTCCGCCCCGCGATCCCTTCAGCAAGAGTCTGACAGCGAACCGGCTTCATTACTATTTCTTAATCTTTTCGAATCCAGCTCCAGTGCTCTGAAAATCAACATCTATCCCCGTGTCCCGATCGCCGCGCGGGCACACAACTGCTCGATGTCCTAGTGATATTAATTCATTTTACCGTGAAAAGTTAAACTTCCCGCCTTGACCGCCTGCTCAGCACCGGCTGTTTTCTACGCGCCGGCGGGCCGCTCTGAAATTCGTCTTACTCGGTTGAATTTGCGGGCACTGCCACAGGTTCCTTGTTCGGCGCCGCATTAGCGGTCCGCCGAGTTCGCGGCGTATCCAGATTAAACTGCCTCATCTTATAGAGCAGCGCCTTATAACTGATTCCCAACATTTTCGCCGCATCTTTACGGCACCACCGCGTCTTTTCCAGCGCGTCGGCGATTGCTTCCATCTCTGCTTCGTCCTTCAACCCGCGCACCAGCGCCTTTAATCCCTGTTCCTTTGGCGCTACGACTTCCTGGCGCGGAGAAGTTCTCTGTCGCGTCGCGGACATCTCAATCAGCTCTCGCAAGCTGCCTTCGTCATCTTCCAAAATCACGTAACGCTTCACAAAGTTTTCTAGCTCGCGCAAATTACCCGGCCACGGATAATTCAGCGCGGCATCCAGCAGATATTTCGAAGGCGCCATCGGCGTCTTTCCGAATTTCTCGCTGTACTTCTCCAAAAAGTGCCGGAATAACAGCGGAATTTCCGCCGTCCGCTCCCGCAGCGGTGGAACCATGATCGATAGCACGTTCAGCCGGTAGTACAGATCTTCGCGGAACTTTCCGGTCTTCATCGCCTCTTGCACATCCACGTTGGTTGCCGCCAGCACTCGCACGTCGGTATCGATCAAGTGCCGCCCGCCCAGCCTCGAATACTGGTGATCCTGCAACACGTGCAACAGCTTGGCCTGCAGGTGCGTGCTCATCTCCGCAATTTCGTCCAGGAAAATCGTGCCCTTGTTCGCCAGTTCAAATTTCCCGGGCTTCGATCGCACCGCCCCAGTGAACGCGCCCTGCTCGAATCCAAACAGCTCCGATTCCAGCAACTCTCCCGGCAGCGCCGCGCAGTTCACTTTTATAAACGGCTGATTCCGCCGCTTGGACCTCAGATGAATCATCCGCGCCACAACTTCTTTTCCCACTCCGCTCTCGCCGCACACGAACACCGGCACATCCACTGGCGCGATCTGCAGAATCTGCTGCCGAATCCTGACCATCTGCGGGCTGGCCGCCAGAAAACTTAAATCCTCGGTCACCTGATCGCAGTAATCCCGCAGTGCCTGGTTCTCCGTCGCCAATTCCTTCTTTTGCCGCGACTTCAACATCGCCGCATCCAGCTCCGATTTCTCGAACGGTTTGGTCAGGTAATCGTGCGCGCCGATTCGAATCGCTTCCACCACCGTCCCCACTTCATTCGAGCACGACAACATGATGACGTTCAGCGTACGGTCCAGCTGCATCAGCTCTTTCAGCGTGTCGATTCCGTTCATTTCCGGCATCAGCACGTCCAGAATCACAAAATCCGGCCGCTTCCCTTCGCTGATCTGCTTGATTGCTTCCCGCCCGCTGCTCAGCGTCTCTACCTCGAATCCATCTACTTCCAGCAGCGTCTGCAGATATTTCCGGATGCTCGGCTCGTCATCCACCACCAAGACTTTTTCTTGCGCGCTCATTCTGCGTTTCCTTTCCATGGTTCGCTATTCCCGCCTTAGCCCTGTTCGATCGGCAACAGAAAACTGAATGTACTGCCCTTCTTTGCTTCACTCTCGACCCATATTTTTCCGCGATGCGCCTGCACCAGCCGTTTCGCAATCGCCAACCCCAAACCCATTCCGGACGTGTTTCGGTCCACTCGCACAAAATCCTCAAAGATCTCCTGATGATGCTCCGGCGGTATCCCTCCACCCGAATCCGTCACGCTCACTTCCACGCTGTTCGGACGCGGCAACCGGAACCTCCGCCGTTCCTGGCTTGGCGCCGCCTCCGCAACTCGCCGCTCCCAAAAATGCGGTTTCGCTGCTAACGTCACGCTCCCGCCCGCGGGCGTGTGCTTCAGCGAATTGTCCAGCAGGTTCGCCGCCGCCTGTTGCACTTTCTGGTAGTCAAACCGGAATGTCGGAATCGATGGATCCAGGTTTACTTCAAGTTTCACGCCTTTTCGCTGAAACGCTTCGGCCCAGCGCTTGGCCATTTCGTCCAGGCAGTCCCGCATATCGTTTTCGCGCAGTTGCAGAACCAGCTTTCCGCTTTCCAGCGCCGAATAATTCAGGAACATCGAAACCAGCCGCACCAGCCGTTCGCAGCTCTCTTTCGATTCTTCCAGAATATCTTTCTGTTTTTCCGTCAGCCGCCCCAACGATCCCGCCAGCAACAGATCGTAATATCCCTTGATAACCGCAAGCGGCGTTTTCAATTCGTGCGCCGCAGACGCCAAGAACACTGTTTTTTGTCGATTGACTTCCTGTAGTTTCAGATACGCCGCCAACAGGTTCCGATATGTAATTTCGCGTTCCTGCAGCAGTTCTTGCACCGTAAGTTGCGTCGCTGCATTTTCCGGCCCGCGCTCCACTACTTTCGCTTGGATCTGCACCACCATCCGGTCGCTTCCCGGCGCTAACCGCACCCGCGCCGTCCGCCGCTCGGCCCCTGCTTGAATTTCAATTTCCACCCACGGCTTTCCAGTTCGTAGCTCTTCTAAAACCTTCGCCGTATTTTTTTCAAAATATTCTTCAACTACGGTTAGTGCCGATGCAGATAACGTATCAGTTATTCCAAGCGCGATCTTGGCCGCACTGTTTACTAACACCAGCCGCCCGTTGCGGTCCGTTACCAGCACTGGCGATTCCAGCGCTTCCAGTATTCCGCTCATCGCCTTTTCCGGAGCTTCGCTGGTATCCAATTGATTTATTTCCGCTGGAATCATCATCTGCCCACTCATCCGTTTATGTCTTATGTCCGTCCGTCGCTGAGAGTGGTAAAAGTTTTCCCGTGACGTTTCGCAATCGTCCCACTCGGTTCTAGGACTGTCAATGGCAAATCCGTTCCATTTGCACAATTGCGGAAACTTCGTGGACATTTACGCTTTGCCGGTGCCAACCTTTGCCTCTCTAGCTCGCCTTATGTGTACTTTCTTCATTGTTTTCATCATCTTGCGGCCACCTTCGCATTCGCAACTCTGGCATTTCAGATGCTCCATCTCGTACTAGTTCAGCAGTACTAACGAGATCCCTAGTGACCAGTCAACTCTTGAAGAGTGAAAAATCGGTGTCCTCGTCTCAGACCCGGCATAATCCTCGCATTCGCATTCAAATCCCTGTTTTCTTGCGGGGCACTGACGCTTTGGGAGTCGAATTTATCGAGCTCACAAAAACTCTTAACATCAGCTCTTCCGGCGCTTGCATTGCCTGCACGCATCTCCTTCAATTGGAACAGGTTATCCAATTGACCATTCCAACTCCCTCGCCTTCTACCTCTGGCCTGGTGCCCAATGAAACGCCCCCTATCTCGGCCCGCGTTCTTCGCCAGGAATCTATCGGCGATCTCCGTCTTTTTGGCTTGGAATTTGTTCACCCGCTCACCTAAACCATCTTCATTCGAGTACTAGTCCGTTCCATTTCCAACATCCACTCAGCCCCCTTTTCGACTCGACTCGCTCTTCGTTTGTGCTATCGTTACCCCTAGTTTTACGCGCCAGATGAGTCCGTAAGCGGTCGGATATCTCCAGAAGTAGTTGGACTCTCGCTTGCTCCTCTCTAGCCGTTAACTCGCACAACCCCACTCCCCGCGGGGATAGACGGTTGACCGCTCGGCGGTCTCAACTTGCTTGATTGCTTTGCGACAACAGCTTCATTGACCGCTTGCGGTCAGTATCGCTGATCGTTCAGCAGTCGCAATTCAGTTGGCCGCTTGACCGTCAACTTACATAAAGGCTAGGTCCACACCGGTGATACCCGGCTCCGGCGCTCCTGTACCTGCTCGCATGCGTCCCTCGGACGCCTATCTCGATCTTATCGCCGATACCCTCGATGGTATGGAGTCGAACGCCCGTGCCCAGTTTCTGCAACGTCTGTTTATAACTCTCGCTCACGTCGAAATTCCTGAATCGCAAGCTAGCCCATTGTGGGATGAGGTCGTTACCCGCAAACGCTTCCTGTCAGAGCGCACCGAATCTTCGGTTTCCCTTCTCACGGCTCTTTTCGATGTCCTTTCCAACGCTGGCATGCTTCGCGTCCCGGTCGTGCTGGAATTCGAGGAACTCAAACAGCTTCATCGCACCGCCGTCACCGACCCGCTCACCGGACTGCAGAACCGCCGGCGCTTTGACGAAACTTTCGATAAAGAACTCAACCGCGCCCGCCGCTACGCTCATTCTCTCAGTCTGGTAATTCTCGATCTTCACCGCTTCAAAGAAGTTAACGATCGCTACGGCCATCCGCGTGGCGATGAAGTCCTGCACGCCGCCGCCTCAACTCTCAACAAGACCCTGCGCACTTCAGACTCGGCCTTCCGCATCGGTGGCGACGAGTTTGCCCTCATCCTGCCGCAAACTGATTCCGCTCAAGCATCCGCCCTCAGCCGCCGTATCGGCGTCGTCTTCGCCGAAATTCTTCGCTCTCTCAATCTTGATATCTCCGTCTCCATGGACCACGGCGTCTCCACCTATCCCCAGGACGGCGACCAGCGCGCCCAACTGATCCGCATCTCTGACGAGCGTCTCTACCGCAGCAAACACGCGAATCACCGCAAAACTGGCATCGAACCCGCACAAGAACCACCGCCCGCTCCTGCCAACTTGACCGAAGCAAGACCAGAAGCTGACCTGCCTTCCGCTCCAGTTGTCGCGACACCTGTGCCGGAACCCGCAATTGCTGTCGCGCCCGACGTTGTTCCGGAGCCTCCTCCAACTTCCAAGCCCGCTTCCAACATCGAGACCGCACCGCCCCCGCCCATTCCTCAAATTTCTCCATTGCAGCAATCGCCGCCCGCTTTTCCGCTCGCTGCTCCCGAACCTCAGCTTTACGCCGTGCCACGCAAGGCCGAACGAGTCTCAATGGCCGGCACCAACGCCTACGCGGTCCTCGGCGATGACTCCTCTCACCGCGCTCGCGTCGTGGACCTCGGCTTCGGTGGTGTCGCTCTTGATTTTCCCAACGTCACCGGACTATCTGACACTCTCTTCGCCGTTCTTCACGTTCCCATCCTCCCGCCCGTGCGCGTCAATCTCAAACGCCTCTGGTCCAGGCAATTGACGGACGACACGGTTCGCGTCGGTTGCTGTTTTATCTCCTGAACTGCTTTTTTCTCGCCATTTTCGCTTTTTTCCACCGCCTGCCCGTAGGTACAGGTAAACACCCTGCCCCAAAGCTGTACTCTGACCTTGTTGCCACTTCAGTCCCTCCCCGACTACTTTAGAAATCATGCGTGGAGTGTCTTCTGAGCCGCCGTGCCGAGTTCTCGCGGCCCGTTCCCTTTCCTCTCTGGAAATGCTCCTATTCGTTTGCGCCGTCTCTTCCTCGGCAATTTTCTCCGGCTGTGCTGGTGTAAATGGATCTTCCACATCCCCGGCCGCCGCTCAAATTTCCGTGACCCCCTCCGTCGTCAATTTCAGCGCCGTGGTCGTTGGCCAAAAAAATTCCCAATCCCTTAAAATTAGCAACGTTAGTACAAATAGCGTGGCGCTAGACGCTATGAAAGTCTCCGGCTCGGTCTTTAGCGTCAGCTCTTCGACGTCTCCCATCCTGCTCGCTCCAGGAAAATCTGCCATCGTTACGGTAGTCTTTGCCCCATCTACCGCCGCCGCCGATAGCGGCGCTCTCATCATTAGCAGCCCCGACTTCAAAAATCCTTTGGATATCCCCCTTTCCGGTACCGGTGAAAAGGCCGCCCCCGCCTTGCAGGTCTCCCCGGCCACCCTCAGCTTTGGCACACATGCGCTCAACACTTCAACTGCGGAATCCGTCGCCCTGAAAAACTCCGGCAATGTCGCTCTTAAAATCGACTCTGTGACCATTTCCAATCCCTCGTTCACTATCACTGGCCTGTCTACCGGCGTTTCCCTCGCCGTCGGCCAGCAGCTCAACTTTCAGGTTTGGTTCCATCCAACCTCTGCCGGAACTTGGTCAGCTTCCCTGAATGTCGCCAGCTCCTCGCTTTCCGCGCCGGTAAAACTGTCCCTCGCAGGATCCTCCACCACCAATTCCACCACCGGTTCGGCGCCGCCGTCCGCTCATTCGGTCACCTTGAACTGGGTTGCCAGCACCAGCCAGGTTGCCGGTTATCATATCTATCGTGGCGAAGTTTCCGGCGGCCCATATAGCCGCATCGACGCTTCCCTCGTCAATTCCCTTTCCTTTAGCGACTTCTTAGTTCTACCTGGCGCCCACTATTTCTACGTTGTCACTGCCGTCGAATCCAACAGCGCCGAAAGCGCCTATTCCAACGAAGTCGCCGCGGATATCCCCAATTAACTTCGAATTTCCTTTAATTTCAACGCCGATTTTGTGGATTTCCCCTCACTTGCTATAATGGGGAGTTACTTCGCGACCTAGCGACGCCTCTGTACTCCCTGTCATCGCAGGGTTTGGCGCAGACCGGCCGCGACAGAATGGAGATTCATGAAACCCGGTATTCATCCCGACTATCACGCCGTTACCGTCCACTGCGCGTGCGGAAACAACTTCCAGACCCGTTCCACCATAAAAGGTGAACGGTTGAACGTTGAAATCTGTTCCAACTGCCACCCTTTCTTTACCGGAAAGCAGAAGCTTCTGGACACCGCGGGCCGCGTCGAACGCTTCACCAAGAAATACGCCGACGCCGCTGCAAAAACCGCCGCTACCGCCGCAGCCAAAAAGTAACTGCAGCTCGCATCGGCACAACGCAAACTCTGCACCAGGGACAGCCCCAATCGGCTGTCCTTTTCCTTTCCTGCTGCTGCAGGTGGGCGTTCGTCCCTCTTCCTTTCCTTGCTCATGTCTTATTCCGTCACCCGCTTTCTCCGCGTCCTCTGCGTCTCCTCCGCTCCTTCTCTGCGTTAAATCCCTTCCTTTCTTTTCTCATTCCTAGTTTCTTTCCTTCTTTCTTGTTTCCTTCCCCGTTTCCGGGTCTTCCTCTGTGTCTCTGTGACTCTGTGGCAAATCCTTTCTTTCTCCCGCGCATCACTTCCCGCTTCCGTGTAAAATGCTTCTCCAACGTGGCCACACAATCTCGCATGTTCGAAAACGGCAGCGCTCCCGACCTCGTGGAATCCGCTCCTCCTCGCGTTACCCTCCGCAACGCCTTCGCCCATCCCTACGACTCCGCCATCGCCGCCGCTCGCACTTGCTATTCCTCTCGCCTCATCAATCCAGAAGACGTCAACGACAAGCAGCGCCTCAACATTGGCGCCGCAACTTTCTTCAGCGGCCACCATACTGTTTTTCAGCACGCCCATTTCGAATTCGGTCTGGAGAATGTCAGCCGCCAGTTCGTCTGGTCTTTCCTCCACGCTCACCCTTTCTACAATTCCGAGCAGCAATCCCAGCGCTACGTTCGCATGGACCGCACCCAGGCCTACGTCCCCGACCTCTCGCTTTTTTTCGACGCCGAATCCCGCGCCATTTACGAACGCGCTATCTCTCGCGCCTGGTCCTACTACCGCGAACTCTCTTCGCTCCTGCTCCCGCAATCCCGCGAGATTCTTCTCGACATCTGGCACGTCGGCCCGATGTCCCATCCCAAGCGCATCCAGAAAATCGAGCGCTCCGCTGAAAAACGCGCCATCGAAATCGCTCGCTACGTTCTCCCGGTCGCTGCTTTCACCACCATGGTTCACACCGTCTCTGGCATCGTGCTTCACCGCCTTTGGCGCATGTGCGCTGCCTCGGACACCCCCAGCGAAGCCCGCGCGATCATCGGGGAAATGGTCGCTCTGGTTAAAAATATTGACGCGCAATTTTTTGATCGCTTCGGGACCGAACCGCTTGATGAACTGCCTGAGTGGAAGACCAATTCAGCCAATTCAGAAAGTGGCGTTAAACACGGCGACCAATTCGCCAAAGAATTCGACGCCCAACTCCACGGCCGCACCGCCGCACTACTCGACTACTCCGCAAACGCTCCTGCGGTCGTTGCCTCCGCCTATCGAGCCGTTCTCGGCCTCTCCGCTGCCGACTGCCCCGACGCTGAAGCCCTTGACCGGCTCCTCAATCCCGCCCGTAATCTCTATCGCCTGGAAACTCTCAACGTCGGCGTCCATGCTCCCATGATGCGTGCGCTGCAGCACGCCAACTACACTTTCGCCAAAAAAATCAGCCATACCGCGGACAGCCAGGACCAGCGCCATCGTATGATCCCTGGCTCGCGGCCTTTGCTCACTCTCGCCGATACCCGCGAACCCGATTACATCACTCCCGCTCTGCTCAACGATAATCCCCGCGCCAAAGAAGTCTACGACCGCGCCATGCACGACGCCTGGCTCGCCAAGAACCAACTCCTCGATCGCGGCGTCCCCCACGAAATCGCGCTCTATCTTCTCCCCAACGCCAAATCCATTCGCCTTGTTGAGTCCGGCTCGCTTCTCCACCTTCTCCACAAATGGACCATGCGCACCTGCTTCAACGCTCAGGAAGAGATTTACCAATCCTCACTCGACGAAATTGCTCAGCTCCGCGGAGTGCATCCTCAGCTCACAAAATTTATCGGCCCGCCCTGCCACCTTCGCGCCGGCGTTACCACCCCCATTTGCACCGAAGGCTCCCACTTCTGCGGCGTCAAAGTCTGGCTCGACTTCCCCAACGTCACCCGCCGCATCTGATTTCGCCGATTCACACCAGGAACTCTTGCAGCTTACCCATGCAACCGGAGTCAAATCCGTTACGTCTATCTAGCAGTACCGGAGTCCACCCATGAAAATGTTTTCGAAATTCCTGCTCACGTTGCTTTTTTCGGCTTTCTCTACCCTCACGTTCGCCCAAACTTTCCCTGCCGCTCAGGTCGTCGGGCCTGGTTGTGGAGACAAGAAAATAAAGTGGGACGTCACCACCGATCGCTCCAAACATCCCATCGCCACTCCCGAGCCCGGAAAGGCTCTGGTCTACTTCTTGCAGGACGACACGAATTATCAAAGCGCGCTAAGACCTACTACTCGCTTCGGCCTTAACGGCTCGTGGGTTGGCGCTACACAAGCGAATGCCTACTTCTATGTGTCTGTGGATCCCGGTGAGCAGCATCTCTGTGCCAGTTGGCAACTCTCGTTATCTGGGGGACATACTGCCGCCGCTGATCACTTCCTGGCTGAAGCTGATAAATCATATTTTTTTGTCGTCCGGGATTTATATATCAACGCCGACCATGGGCCCGCCAGCATGAAATTGGAGCTGATTAATAGTGACGAGGGCCAGCTCCTAATAAGCAAATTCGGCTTCAGCAGCTCCCATGCAAGAAAATAATCACGCCCGATTCGTTGGAGATCCCATTCCCTTGATCACCGGCTTTTCAGCCATCAGTGTCCGTGCCCCGGTAGCATTCCTCCTGGCCATTCTCATTGCCGGTCTCCCCAACGTCACCCGCCGCATCTAGCCAGGTTTGTTGCCGGATGAGTTAGTGATATCTAGGAGTAGGGGACCGATTCTTCCTTAGTTTTTGAAATTCCGCGCGGAGTCAATCCCGTATGCTTCGCTATTCGCGCCAGCATTCTGGGCTCGATTTCTAGCCCATCGTGAAACGCCCATACGTAATCGCCTCGCTCCGCGTGCGTTAGAATGACGTGCGAACCTCTTTGTGATTTGATTGCGTATCCAATCCGGAGAAGCGCGCGGAATACCTTCGCCGCTTTAGAGCTAGGCCACTGGCTCACGATCAAGCAGCTTCGATGGAAACAGTAACTGTTTCGGTGGGTTCTTTCTGTGCTTCGATGCGGTCAGCCAGGATGCGGAGCGCAAGCGCCTGCGCCGACGCCACGGCTTCTCTTTCTGTTGCCCCGTAGGCCATTACGCCCGGCACATCGACAATTTCGGCAATCCAGCGTCCGTCGGCCTCAAGTTCAGTTTCGACCTTGTATACAATATGCGACACCCGCGCATTGTAACACGCCTTCGCGGTTGCGGCGTCAGAGTCCCTCTCGACTTCCCCAACGTCACCCGCCGCATCTGATTTTCGTTCTTTCTTCCTTCCGTCATTCTCTGCGTCCTCTGCGTCTCCTCCCCTCCTTCTCTCCTTCTCTGCGTTAAACGTTTTCTTTCTTTTCCCCTCCGATTCCTGTCATCATTTCCTGGTATGACTCGCCACCACGCTCGCGCCGCCTCGGCAGTCCTAACCGCCTTTGTTCTACTCTCCCAGCCGCTCTTCGCCTTTCAAATTCCGCTCTCGGAAACCGCCGTCCGCGAAGCCTACTTCCTCGGCCAACGCAATGATCAAAAAACCTCTGACCTTCTCAACCTCTACACCGTCTCTCTGCCTCTTCCGGATAAAGGGTCGTACATCTCCGAGATTCGTCTCCTTACTCCCTACGCCCAGGTCGTTTCAGTTTCCTCCCAGCATTCCGTTGGCTACAGCGCACAACAAGCCGCCGCTGATTATCGCGGACGCGGCGACTCCATCCTCGTTCAGATCCGAATCGAGTTCACTGTCACCTTCACATACGAAGACGCCGTTCGTCTCGCCGCCGACACCGCCGGTGAACTTAACCGCCATCTCGACCCCGAAGACTTCTGGCGTGGCTTCCGCTTTTCCGTTTCCCAGAATGATAAATCGTTCGAACCCAGCGAAGTGACTGCCTATCCCATCTACGCACCCGCTACTGATGGAGCCGGCTCCTCCACCTTCCGCGGCACCACCCTCTGGCTCGAATTCGACGCCAACGATTTTGCTTCCCTTCCCGCTCGCGTCGAAGTGACCACACCAGCCGACCTCCACTCCGTCGCCACCTTCGACCTGGAAAAGCTCCTTTAGCTTTCGCCGCGCCGCGCTCCAAATCCAGCCCGAGGCCGACCTCCCGTGGCACAGCCTTCAGGCTATCTTGTCCGGACACTAGCTACGCGCCGTCCGTGGCCAAATAAGATCAGATCTCTGTTGACAACCGTGGTATAATACTCTCTGGTATTTCCGCGCACACTTAGGCTCGCCGCTCAAATCCCTGCCGGAGCCGAGCCAAACGCAGCAAAATTAAATTAATTGCAATCAATAACTTAGCAAGGGCATCCGCTAAGTCCTTTATCATCTTCACTTACGAACCAGCGCCCGCAAGTCCTTTAGAATCTGCAGTTACAAAAAAAGGGTGGGGGGTACCCCTAGTCTGAAGGCCTCACCATTCACTTGCCTCCGGTCACCTCTTCTGATAATCCGGATACGCTGGATGCTCCGGCACCACCACCGGATTCTTCTTCAACGCCTCCAGCGTCACCTGCACCGCTTTTTCCAGTTGCGGATCGTGACCTGCCGCCACCGACGCTGGATCGTTCTCCACCTCTATATCCGGCGCGATGCCCTGATTCTCCACTTCCCACCCGCCGTGCAGCCCGTAGATGGCCACCCGCGGCGCGGTCACGAACCCGCCATCCAGCAATCGCGGGTAGTTGTAAATGCCCACTAGGCCGCCCCAGGTTCGCGCGCCCACCAGCGGCCCAATCTTGTCCTGCTTGAACATCCACGGCAGCGCGTCGCCGCCTGACCCGGACATCTCATTGATGACCATCGTTTTCGGCCCGTAGATTTGTCCAAGCGGCGAACAGAACTTTTCCCCTTCACGAGAAATGGCACAGTTGCGCAGCGGCCGCTCCAGCAAATCAATAATGTAGTCGGCGATGTACCCGCCATGGTTGTAGCGCTCATCAATCACCGCGCCCTGTTTGCCCACTTGCGCGAAGTAAAAACGATTGAAATTCAAATAGCCGCCGACGGAAGTATCCGGCACGTGAACGCTCTCGCACGGACCCTGGTCACGTCTCGAAGATACCGTCGCTGTCACCTCATATCCCAGCCACGCCTCGGATGCCTCCACCTGTCCCTATGGGCACTACGCCGGGACAAACGCCACGCGGTATTCCTTTCAACAGTGGATATGCTGGCGTCTATAATAGCTCTGGATCCGAATTGAATCTACATGGCGAACGTGGAAGGGCGTTGTTCGTCACTAACGCCGTGATCGTACCTTCCAGTTCAAGTTCCAGTGAAGAGGTCGAGACTCCCCAGCCCACTCCTATCCATGATCCCTCGGCTTGGTCGGCACGTGTGCCTCAGGAAAACTACCCCTGGAGACCTTCACAGCCAGTCGGCCTCGGCCTTGGTATGTCTGAGAGAATGCGTGATACCCACTCCCATGTGAGACCTCTCGCGGTCAGTGGAAGGGGAAACGCAGATGCAGAGTTCGAATACCATTCTGATGTGGGCGACGAA
>Ga0137418_10000240_pt1 | contig 46489 bp, 36 predicted proteins | sample CZODoug3_1_2_16f_FD_122242 | JGI IMG/M metagenome (GOLD analysis project Ga0137418, IMG submission 122242) | Vadose zone soil fungal communities from Angelo Coast Range Reserve, California, USA - CZODoug3_1_2_16fungal (Hybrid Assembly) | ecosystem: Environmental > Terrestrial > Soil > Vadose...
GTGAAGCGGCCGGGCTTCAGCAGGATCGAGTCCGGCACCCGCAGCTTGCCGATGTCGTGCAGCCGCGCCGACAGGTCTATCAGGGTGCACATTTCCGGGTCCATGCCCTTCTTCAGCGCCAGCTCTTTAGCCAGCGCGCCGACCCGGTAGCAGTGCTCGCCGGTGTCGTCGTCGTGCAGCTCGGCGGCGACCGTGTTCTTCTCCAGCACCTGCATGCATTCGCGCAGGGTGTCCATTGACAGCCGCTGAAAGCGCAGCTCCTTCCGCTGCATCTCGATCGCCGCCTGAGCCTGCCGATCCAGGTCGCGGCTGACCTTGGCCAGGTGCAGGTGGTGGTGCTGCAGCACGTTGCGCACGCGGCTGTCGCGGTTCAGCTGGACGACTTCGTGTAGGTACACCAGCGCGGAGTTTGGCTGGCCGGCCGCTTCGTATCCGCGCACGATCATCGCCAGCGCTTCGCGCAAGGCACCGGCGGCGCCCTTGCGGCTCCGATGCAAGGCCTGCTGCAGCCGCGACAGGCCGATGTCGCGCGAGGCTACGTCGTGCGTCTCCACCAGGCCTTGAATCATTTCGGAGTGCAGTTCCGACAGCTCGGTGGTGCCGGTCGCGTACAGCCGCGCGAGCTTGGCGCGCTCGCGCGCCAGCGGCAAGTTGCGAACCTCCAGCAGCAGACGCACGTAATAGCATTCGGCGACGGTCCGAACCTTGCGTTCGTGCGCATCGGACGGATTCGGCATCGCCTCGATCGAGCGCTCCGCCGCAGCCAGTCCGCGCGGGAAATCGCGCAGGTGCAAACACGCCAGTGCGATATTGGAGAGCGCGGCAGCCCGGCCACTCGGAGGCATGTCGGTCGCCTCTGCCAACTCAACCGCGCGGTCATAGCAGGGAAGCGCCGCGCTGTAATGGCCGGCATATTGATGCGCGAGGCCCAGATTCGACAGTATCTCGACCTCCTGAACCTGATCGCCGGACGCTTGCGCCGACGCCAAGGCAGCGGTGTAGGCACTGACTGCGTCTGGGTAGTTGCCCGTCTCCATATGGACCACCCCCAGCATCTTCAACGCTTTCGCGCGCACCGTCGGTTCGCCCAAGCGCTCAGCCAGAGCAACGGCCTGCTCCGCCGGAGCAAGACCCGCATATGTGTTCCCGCCATAGAACCGATACCGCGTGATGAACAGCAAGCACATCACTCGGTCAACGCTGACAGGCTCGTCGGGCAACGCTGACAACGCGTCGGCGGCCATCTCGAAGAATGCCCTTCCCTCCTGCGTTATCGGAGCCTCCCGTAGCCGGATTGCGAGCTGCGCAAGCCGGTCGGATAGATCGGACGCGTTGGGAAAAGGTAATAGCGACGCTATCGCGGCTATTGACGCTTCGGACGGCAACATATACGGTTCGTGTGGGTATGGCTCGAACTGGAGGCTAATCCCCCGGCCCATCTGCTAATCGACTAGATTGCGGGACACTTTAGGCCGAGAGCGTTTGTTTAGTTTTTTGTCCAACCCTTCACGGGGGGAGCAATGGAGCAAGTACTGGAACTGGCGGACGACCGCATCGAAGCTGACGACGAGCAGCAAATGATTGAACTGTCGACCGAGCTTCTGAACCAGGTCGGCGGCGGAAACGCTGTTGTTACCCTTTGATTAGTTGACGTCACTGAAAGGGGCCCGTTCGCGGGCCCTTTTTTTTGCTTGGCTGGGGAAAGTCACGGAGGGGAAAGTCACCGGTTTGCGCCGTGACGCTTGCCCCGACTTGCCGAAGGAAAAACCATACCCTTGATAAAGGGACCCTCCCCAGGGTGGTGCGTCGAGCGTGCCAGCTTAAATTATGGGCTTCGATCAACAGCGGCACGAAGCACCATGACTCGCCACGACCGAATTGAAATGAACCCGAAGATCATGCTGGGGAAGCCCGTGATCCGCGGCTCACGGATCACGGTGGAGTTGATCCTCCGGAAGATCGCTGAAGGTGCCGACGAGAAGGCGCTTCTGCAGGCTTATCCGAAGCTCACGCGTGAAGACATCCACGCCGCGCTCCGTTACGTTGCGTGACCTCACGGGGTGCGGCGACGCCTTGGCGGTTTGGTGGGTGGTACAGGGATCGAACCTGTGGCCCCCGCCGTGTGAAGGCGATGCTCTACCGCTGAGCTAACCACCCGAGGCAGGCGATGTTACCGCAGGGCTCCGGGGCCGCCGCTCACAGGCTGGCCCGCCACACGGGGACGCGCCGGCTTTCCTTCTCGATCTCGTTCAGCACCGCTTCGTGCGCCACCAGTTCCTCGGGGCTGGCCGCCAGTACGATCAGGCGCGACGCGTCGATCGGCGCCACGTCGGCGGCCAGCTCGTAGCTCAGGTCGATCACCAGGCTGTCCTGGCCGCGCGTCATCGCCAGGTAGACCTCGGCCAGCAGGCCGGCGTCCAGCAGCGCCCCGTGCAGCGTGCGGTGGCGATTGGACACGCCGTAGCGCTCGCACAGGGCGTCCAGCGAATTGCGCTTGCCCGGGTGCAGATCGCGCGCCAGCCGCAGCGAGTCGGTGACCTTGGCGCAGTACTCGGAAAAAGTCCGCCTGCCCAGCAGCGCGAGCTCGGTGTCCAGGAAGGACAGGTCGAACGGCGCGTTGTGGATGATCACCTCGGCGTCGCGCACGTAGGCGAGCAGCTCGTCGGCCACGTCCGCAAAGCGCGGCTTGTCGGCCAGGAAATCGTCGGTCAGGCCGTGCACCACCAGCGCCCCGTCGTCGATCCGGCGCCCCGGGTTCACATACCGGTGCAGGCGCCGCTCGGTCAGGCGGCGCCCGATCAGCTCGACGCCACCGATCTCGATGATCCGGTGACCGTCCTTGGCCTCCAGTCCCGTCGTTTCCGTGTCGAGCACGATCTGCCGCACCGCGCTCAGCTCCCTGCCCCGTTCAGCACCTCGTCGATGCCCCGGTTGGCGAGCGCATCGGCCCGCTCGTTGCCCTCGACGCCGGCGTGCCCGGGCACCCAGCGCCACTCGATCCGGTGCGGTGCAGCCACTTCGGCGAGCCGCTTCCACAGGTCCAGGTTCTTCACCGGTTTGCCGCCGGCCGTTTTCCAGCCGCGCTTTTCCCACTGCGCCAGCCACACGCTGATCCCGAGCTTCACGTACTGCGAGTCCGTGTGAACGACCAGACGGCTGGGCTTCTTCACGGCCGCCAGCGCCTCGATCACCGCGGTCAGCTCCATCCGGTTGTTGGTGGTCTCGCGAGCGCCGCCGTACAGCTCGCGCTGGTGCGTGCCGCTGCGCAACAGCGCACCCCAGCCGCCCGGCCCCGGGTTGCCGCGGCAGGCGCCGTCGGTCCAGACTTCGATTGCCGCCGGCTCGGTCACCGCAGCGCTGCTGGCTGCGGTCGGCTCGACCAGGCGGATCGAGCGCGCATGCCTCATCCGTGCGCCGCGTCGCCGGCGGCGTCGTTGGCGGCATCGTCAGGCCGCACGATCTGCACGCTGAACGCGACGGGAGTGCGAGGCGTCGCGGCCGGGGCCAGCGCCACGCGGCGCTCTTCCTTGCGCTTCCAGGCCGGCCCGATCAGCCGCATGCCGCGCACCCGCTTGACCGCGCTCAGCAGGTACACGCTGCCGAACACTGGCCACCAGCGATCGCCCGCCTTCTCCAAGAACGACCAGCGCGAAAGCCAGCGGTCGCTGCCGGCCCACGGGGCGTAGCACCCGAAGCGGCCGCGGTTGGTCTCGAACGAGAGCAGCTTCAGCCAGTCCTTGATCCGGGGCAGCGAAATGAACTGCCCGTCGCGCGGCAGGTAGGGCCCCGCGCCGGCCCGGACGAGCGCCTGGCGCAGGCCCCACAGGCTGGCCGGATTGAAGCCGGTGATGATCACGTGCCCCTCGGGCACCAGCACCCGGTCGACCTCGCGCAGCACCTGGTGCGGCTCCTGTGCGAACTCCAGGATGTGCGGCATCACGACCAGGTCGATCGACTGCGTTGCGAACGGCAGCTCCTCGAAGCGGGTGATCACGGCCACGCGCCGTTCACCCATCGGGCCCGAGCTGCTTTGCGCCACTGCGCTCTCGTCGATCAGCCGATCCGACACGCCCAGCCGCAGCGGCATCCGGTTCTCCGACAGCGTGTCGATCTCTGGCACGCCCAGCTGCACCGCGTGGTAGCCGAAGATATCGGCCACCGTGCGGCCCAGGTACGCCTGCTCCCACTGCAGCACGTACCGGCCCGGCGGCGACGCCAGGAATTCGGAAAACGTCAAGTTAGACTGCATGTCGCGATCCAGAATGCGCGGTTCCGACCCTGCCCGTCACCGATGAATGCTCCCGTGGCCACCGGTTCGATCGTCATCAGCCCCATCCCGGCCTTCCAGGATAACTACATCTGGATGCTGGCACGCGACGGCGAGGCGATCGTCGTCGACCCCGGCGACGCCGCCCCGGTGCACGCCGCCCTGCGCCAGCATGCGCTGAACCTGACCGACATTCTAGTCACTCATCACCATCGCGATCACGTCGGCGGCGTTGCCGAGCTGGCCGAGGCCTACCGGGCCCGGGTGTGGGGGCCGGCGCGCGAGTCGATCCCGCGGCGCGATGTGGCGCTGCGCGAAGGCGACTCGGTCGAGGTGATGGACCAGCGCTTCTCGGTGATCGACATTCCGGGCCACACGCTGGGTCATATCGCGCTCTACGCGGCCGGGATCGACACGCTGTTTTGCGGAGACACTCTCTTCGCGTGCGGCTGCGGGCGTCTCTTTGAAGGGACGGCCGCGCAGATGTACGAGTCGCTGCAGAAGCTCGCGCGGCTGCCGCAGGCCACGCGCGTGTACTGCGGCCACGAGTACACGCTGTCCAATATCCGCTTCGCCCGCGCCGTCGAACCGGACAACGCGGAACTGGCCGCGCGGCAGCGCGACTGCGAGCGCCAGCGCGAGAAAGGCGAGCCGACCGTGCCCTCGACGATGGCGGTCGAGCAGGCGACCAACCCGTTCCTGCGGTGCGATCAGGCCCCGGAGCGCGCGGCCGCCGAGCGGCGCCGTCCCGGGGCCGGGTCCGATCCGGTGTCGACGTTCGCAGAGATACGCGCGTGGAAGAACGAATTCTGAGTTTTAAGCGAACACCCGGAACCTTAAGATCTTCCCTGCCATACGGGAATTGACACCCCCGTTAAGCCGCCTGGACGAGGCTAATCGCAGGCAAATTCCCCCGAGCCAAGATGTTGCGCCCCCGTGAGCGGCCACATACACTGGACACTGATCCGGTTGATTTCGGCCCATCGAGGGCCATACAAAATGGCGCGACGGCGGTTGGCAAAGCTATGGGCGGTGGCGCTGTGCCTGGCGGGTAACGCCTGGGGCGCTGATTCTGCGGCGGGTCCGGCTGGCTCCGGGGCGCAGTTTTTCGCGTCGAGTGACGGGGCCAGTGTAGCGGCGCCTTCGGCGCCCGACGCCACGGCGCCCGCCTCGAGCGTCCCGACGGCGACCGCGCAACCGGCACCGACCGTGACGGGGACACAGGAACCGTCCGCCGCACAGTCCGCGACACCCGTAGCCTCGCCGGCCGCGGCGAACCCCACACCAGCGCCTGCCACGAGTGCGGCTGCGCCCGACGCTGTCTCGCCCGCCGCCGGCACGCCGGCGCCTGGACCTGCATCGCCCGCCGCCGCCGGCGCGCCGGCTGCCGAAGCCGCATCGCCCTCGCTGACAGCCCCTGCGGCCGATCCGGCCGGGCTGCAAGCGGCGGTGCAGACGGCGATACCCCCCAGGGGCGACCTGTGGGAGCGCATCCGCAAGGGCTTCGCGATGCCGGATCTGGTCAACAAGAAGGCGGCCAACAGCACGCACTGGTACGCGGGCCAGCCCGACTACATGGGCCGGATGGCCGAACGGGCCAACCTGTACCTGTACTACATCGTGAAGGAGATCGAGAAGCGGGGCCTTCCGACCGAACTGGCGCTGCTGCCGTTCGTCGAAAGCGCGATGCAGCCTCAAGCGGTCTCCAGCGCCTCGGCGGCCGGGCTGTGGCAGTTCATGCCGTCGACCGGCAAGCTGTATTCGCTCGAACAGAACCTGTGGAAGGACGAGCGGATGGGCGTGGTCGAATCGACGCGCGCCGCGCTCGATTACCTGGAAAAGCTGTACGCGCAGTTCGGCAGCTGGCAGCTGGCGCTGGCCGCCTACAACTACGGTGAGGCGGGCGTCGGCCGGGCGATCGCCTACAACCGCAACCATCACCGGCCGCTGAACTACGAGAGCCTGCGCCTGCCGCGCGAGACGCAGTACTACGTCCCCAAGCTGCAGGCGATCAAGAACATCGTGTCCGATCCGCAGCGCTACGGAATCGACCTGCCGGCGATCCGTGACGAGCCCTACTTCGTCACCGTCAGCGGCTCGCACGACATCGATGTGGCCACCGCCGCGCGGCTGGCCGGAATGCAGCTGGAAGACTTCCAGGCGCTCAATCCCGCATTCAACCGGCCGCTGATCGTCGGCGCGATGGCACCCACGATCCTGCTGCCGGCCGATCGCGGCGATGCCTTCAGCGCCAATCTGGCCGCCTTTCAAGCGACCGGACAGCCACTCGCCAGCTGGAGCGCTTACCGGCTGAAATCCGGCGAAACGCTGTCTGCGGTGGCCGAGCGGGTCGGCGTCACCGAGGCCAGCCTGCGCACCGCCAACCACGTGCCGCCGCGCTGGGTGGCGGGCGCCGGGTCGACCATCCTGATCCCGCGCGACGAGTCGATGGGTGAAGACGTGTCCAGCGAGATGCTGGACGGTTCGGTCGCGCTGCTGCCCGAGAAGGCCGGACTGCACAAGATCACGGTGCGGGTGCGCCGCGGCGATTCGCTGGGGTCGATCGCCCGCCGCTGGCACGTGAGCGAGGACGAGATCATCGCGTGGAACGACCTGCGCTCGCCGGGCCTGTTCGCCGGCCAGCGGCTCAGCCTGACGGTGGCCCCGTCCTCCGGCGGCAAGAAGAAATCGTCCAAGAACCCGCATTCCAGCAAGCAGAACCCGACGCTGGCTCGCGCTCAGTCGCCCTCGCCCGCGCATTGAGCCAGCACGCGCGGTGCGCCGCGCGCGGGCCGTCTTTCTGTTAGCGTTCCGGACCATGCCTTTCCTGTCCGGCAAGCGCATCCTGATCACCGGCGTGCTGTCGAACCGCTCGATCGCGTACGGCATTGCGCGTGCCTGCCGGCGCGAAGGTGCCGAGCTCGCGTTCACGTACGTGGGCGAGCGCTTCAAGGAGCGCATCGGCGAGTTCGCGCGCGAGTTCGGCTCGGAGCTGACGTTCGACTGCGATGTGGCGCACGACGCCCAGATCGCGGCCACCTTCGACGGCCTGGGCCGGCACTGGGACGGCCTGGACGGGCTGGTGCACGCGATCGGCTTCGCGCCGCGCGAGGCGATCGGCGGCGACTTCCTGGAGGGTCTGTCGCGCGAGGGCTTCCGGATCGCGCACGACATTTCGGCCTACAGCTTCCCGGCGCTGGCCAAGGCGGCACTGCCCTTGATGCAGGGCCGGCGCGGCGCGCTGCTGACCCTGACCTACCTGGGCTCGGAGCGGGTCGTGCCGAACTACAACACGATGGGGCCGGCCAAGGCGTCGCTGGAAGCCTCGGTGCGTTACCTGGCAGGCAGCCTCGGCCCGAAAGGCATCCGGGTCAACGCCATCTCGGCCGGGCCGATCCGCACGCTGGCCGCCTCGGGTATCAAGGACTTCGGCCGCATCCTGCAATTCGTCGAGCAGAACGCGCCGTTGCGCCGCAACGTGACGACCGACGACGTGGGCAACGCCGCCGCTTTTTTGTTATCGGACCTGGCGGCCGGCATCACCGGCGAGATCACTTTCGTCGACGCCGGCTTCCACGCCGTATCGGCCGGCATGATGGCCTGATCCCGTCGCATCCGCGCCGGCACGGCCGACAAAACCGCGTAACCTGGGGCGCGCACATGGATAATTGCGCGCCATGAACGCCCCCGAATCGCCGTCACCGGCGCACCGGCCCAGGTCCCTGTTTCGCCAGGAAGCGATCGACGCCCAGCGCGAAAAGCTGCTGGGCGAGCTGTCGACGGCGCGCCCCGTGCCGCTGTGGATCTTCACGCTGCTGGCGGTCGCCTTCGCCGTCGTGTTCGTCGTGTTCGCCTTTGTCGGGGAGTACACGAGGCGGGAGCGGGTCGAGGGCTTCCTGGTGGGAGACGCCGGGGCGGCGCGCATCTTCAGCTCCGATCCCGGGGTCGTCACCGAGCTGCTGGTCAAGGAAGGCGACGAGGTCGAGAAGGACAGCCCGATCGCGCGCCTGAAGCTCGAGCACAGCCAGTCGGGCGGTGGCAGCACGTCCCAGCAGGTCGAGCAGCAGATGCTGAACCGCAGGCGCGGCATCGAGAGCGAGCAGGCGCAGGCAAAGTTGATCGGCCAGCAGCAGCTGGTGCAGCAGCGCAAACGCATCGACGACCTGCTGCAAGAAATGGACCAGGCCCGGGCCGAGGCCGAGGTGCAGGAACAGCGCGCCGCGTCGGCCCAGCAGGAAATGCACCGTTTCGAGAAGCTGGGCAAGGATGGTTTCGCCTCCGAGGCGATGGTGCGCGAACGCCGCAACGACATGCTGGACCAGCAATCGAAGCTGGAGAACCTGAAACGGGCCCAATCGACCGCCGGACGCGAGCTGGGCAGCGCGCAGGCGGAGCTGCCCCTGATCGAGATGCGGACGCGCAACGACGTGCAGCGTCTTGAGCAGCAAAAGAGCGAGATCGAGCAGGAACTGCTGCAGAACAAGGCCAAGCAGGAAATCGTGATCAACGCGACGATCTCCGGCGTGATCACCAACATCGTGCCCAACCAGGGCGACTCGGTCGCAGCCAACGCGCTGCTGGCCACGGTGCTGCCGAACGGCACCAGCTTGCATGCGCAGCTGCTGGTGCCCACGCGCGCGATCGGTTTCATCGCGCCCGGCAACGGCGTCGTGATGCGCTACGACGCGTTCCCGTTCCAGCGTTTCGGCCAGTACCACGGCACGGTGGCGAGCGTCAGCCGCACCGTGTGGACGCCGGGCGAGAAGATCGGACCGCTGACCGCGCGCGAGCCGGTCTACCGGATCGACGTGAAGCTGCAGCGGCAGACGGTCAGCGCGGGCAACCGGGAGTTCCCGCTGCGGCCGGGCATGCTGGCGAGCGCCGACATCCTGCTGGAGAAGCGCACCGTGTTCGAGTGGGTGTTCGAACCGGTGCTGGCGCTGCGGGAGCGGCTGCGATGATTCAAGCCCCAGGCTGAATCCGCGATGTTGAGTCCCCGATGTTGAATCCATTCAAGCGGCGCGTTCCGCTGATCCTGCAAAGCGAGGCGCCCGAATGCGGCATCGCCTGCGTGGCGATGATCGCCGGCTATCACGGCTTCCGCACCGATCTTTCGGCGATGCGGATGCGGCTGTCGCCGTCGATGAAGGGCGTGACGCTGCAGCACATCGCCGCGATCGCCACCACGATGAAGATGTCGATGCGCGGCGTGCAGGCGCCGCTGCAGGGGCTGGGCCGGCTGCGGCTGCCGGCCATCCTGCACTGGGACATGAACCACTTCGTCGTGCTCACGCGGGTGGAGGCGAACCGGATCGTGGTGCACGATCCGGCGCGCGGCAAACGCGTGCTGGCGCTGCCGGAGGCCTCGCGCCACTACACCGGGGTGGCCGCCGAGCTGCTTCCCAGCGTCGGCTTCGCCCCGCGCGACGAGCGCGAAAGGATCACCGCCTGGCAGCTGATGGGCAGTCTCGGCGGGCTGCAGGGGACCATCGCGCAGGTGATCCTGCTGTCGCTGGTGCTGGAGGTGTTCGCGATCGCCTCGCCCTTCTTCGTGCAGATCGTGGTCGACCGGGTCGTGGTCGGCCGGGACGAGGATCTGCTGACGCTGCTGGGCCTGGGCTTTGCGCTGCTGGTGCTGATGCAGGTGGCGACCACGGCGGTGCGCGGCTGGCTGGGCGTGTACCTGTCCACCACGCTGAGCATGCGGCTGCTCGATGCGCTGTTCGGCCAGCTGCTGCGGCTGCCGCTGGTGTGGTTCGAGAAGCGCAACATCGGCGACATCGTGTCGCGCTTTCGCAGTGTCGACGCGATCCAGCGCACGCTGTCGCTGACCTTCCTGGAGTCGGTGATCGACGGCGCGATGGTGGTGCTGACCGTGATGGTGATGCTGTGGTACAGCCCGCTGCTGGCGGCGATCGTGCTGCTGGCGGCCGTGCTGTACGGCGTGACGCGCTGGGTGTTCTACGGCCCGCAGCGGCGGGCATTGGATGAGCAGCTGGTGCACGAGGGCCGTTCGGCCACGCATTTCATCGAGACGCTGCGCGGCATGATGGCGATCAAGCTGAACCTGCGCGAGGCGGCGCGCCGGGCCGCCTACCAGAACCTGGTGGTCGAGCAGGTCAACGCCGGCGTCGCCGTGCAGAACCTGTCGATCGTGCACAGGGCCGCCAACGGCCTGATCTTCGGGCTGGAAAACATCGGCGTCATCTGGCTGGGCACCGTGCTGGTGATGGACGGCCGCTTCTCGGTCGGCATGCTGTTCGGCTTCCTGTCGTTCAAGCTGCTGTTCCTGACGCGCGTGAACAACCTGGTCGACAAGGCGATCGACTTCCGGATGCTGGATTTGCACGCCGAGCGGATCGCCGACATCGCGCTGTCCGAACCGGAGTCGGCGCAGCCGGCCGGAGCGCAGGCGCCCGACGCCCCGCTGCAGATCCGGGCCAGGGCGCTGGGATTCGCCTACGGGGTGGAAGGCTTCGCGTTTCGCAACATCGAGTTCTCCGTGCGGCCGGGCGAGACGGTCGCGATCGTCGGGCCTTCGGGCAGCGGCAAGACGACGCTGGTCAAGGTGCTGGTCGGACTGCTGGATCGCACCGAAGGCCTGGTGGAGGGCAACGGGCGGGATCTGCGCGACTGGGACCGCTCGGCCTATCGGGGCCGGCTCGGCGTGGTGATGCAGGACGATCAGCTGTTTGTCGGCACGCTGGAAGACAACATCAGCTTCTTCGATCCGCAGTATCACCCGAACCTGGTGCGGGCCGCCGCGTCGATCGCCGGCATCGACGACGAGATCCTGGCGATGCCGATGCAGTACAACACGATCGTCGGCAGCCTGGGCATGGCCCTGTCGGGCGGCCAGAAGCAGCGCGTGCTGCTGGCGCGCGCGCTGTACCGCAAGCCGCACATCGTGTTCCTGGACGAGGCGTTCGATCAGCTGGACCTGGCGCGCGAGCGCGAGATCACCGATCGCTTGAAGACGCTGGGCATCGGCATGGTGATCGTCAGCCACCGGCCGGAAACCGTGCGCAACGTGGACCGGATCGTCCACGTCGGCCAGATGCCTCAGGTATTGCTGTCCGCCGCCGGGTAAGGCTCTCGCGTCAAAGCGGGAGGGCGGGGAGCGGACGGTCCCTTTCGAGGAACCTCAGCTTCGAAAGGCGCTAACTCAAAGCCGCGGCGCGGACGATCCGTTGCCGTTGAACTGCTTCAGCGCATCGGCGATCTTGCGGCGCGCCTGGATGAAGCGCGACTCGCGCGCCGCCTGCCCCAGGTACTGGTCCAGATCGCCGACCTCGCGCAGCAGGCGAGGAACCAGCGCCAGGAAGAGGTCCGTCAGTTCCGGATCGAACTGGCGGCCTTTGAGCGTGGCGATCGCATCGAGCGCGCTGTCGACCGACCAGGCTTCCTTGTACGGGCGGCGGTGCGTCAGCGCGTCGAACACGTCGGCCAGCGCGGTCATGCGCGCCGCCAGCGGGATCGCGGTCTGGCCGATGCCGAACGGGTAGCCGCCGCCGCTCCAGTGCTCGTGGTGAAAGCGCGCGATCTCCTCGGCCATCTTCATGTGCGGCACGTTGCTCTGGGCCAGGATCTCGGAGCCGATCATCGCGTGGGTCTGCATCAGCTTCATCTCGGCCTCGTTCAGGCGCCCCGCTTTGAGCAGAATGCCGTCCGGAATCCCGATCTTGCCGATGTCGTGCAGCCGCGCGGCCAGGTCGATCATGAAGATCGTGTCTTCGTCGCAGCCGTAGTCCTGCGCCAGCAGCGAGGCCAGCCTGCCGACCCGGTACGAGTGCTCGCCGGTCGTGTCGTCGCGCAGCTCGGCCGTCACGGCCAGCCGCTCCAGCATCTCGATGCGCGATTTCATCAGCTCCTGGTGCGCGACCTGCTCGACCAGCCGGTCGCGCAGCTTGACCTCGCGTCGGGCCATCAGCGCATCAGGGGTCGAGGCGGACGGCTGCGGCATCTGCTGCTTCTCCAGTTGCTCCAGGTGCAGCCGGTGGTGCAGCAGCGCGCTTTCCTGCTGGGCGTCCTTCGTGTACATCATCAGTTCACGCAGGTACACCAGCGCGACGTCGGTGCGGCCGGCCAGCTCGTTCGCCTTCACCATCGCGATCAGCGCATCGCGCAGCGTGCCTTTCAACACCCTGGCACGCTCGAGCACCTTGGAAAGCCTCGACAGGCCCACGTCGACCGTTCCCGAGTGCACTTCGCAAAGTCCCTCGGCCATACCGGCGTACAGCTCGGCCCGCTCGAGGCCCGATCCGTGCGCGATCTGCTTGGCGATCTCGCAACGCTGGCGGGCCGCCTCCGGCGCGTCGACTTCGAGCAGCAGGCGCGTGTAGTGCGTCTCGGCCAGCACGCGGATGAGGCTCGTGGCGGCATTGGTCAGGTTGTCCTGCAGTTCAACGGATTCCTTGGCCGCACGCAGCCCGCGCGCGTAATCCTCCAGGTGCAGGCAAGCCAGCGCGATGTTGGTCAGCGCGGCGCCTCGTGCCGAGCGCAGTTCATGCTTTGCTTCGCTCAAGGTCACGACCCGCTCCAGGCAGGCAATCGCGTCCTCGTACTGGGCCGCGTAGATCAGCGCGACGCCCAGGTTGTTCCAGACCGCCGCCTCGGCGTTCGGATCGCGAAGTTCGATCGCGACCTCGAGCGCCTCGGCGTACGCTTCGATCGCGCCGGGCAGGTTGCCGCTGTCGGCCAGCAGCGCACCCCAGATCGACAGCGCCTTGCGCAGCCGGGGCCGCGATCCCAGGCGCCGGAACAGGTCGGCCGAGCGCTGCGCCGAGGCCAGCCCTTTCAACGCGTGACCCGACACGTAGGCGAAAGTCGCGATCGACCTCAGGCATTCGGCCAGCGCCGGACCGTCCGCGTCCGTCTTCAATCGGGCGACCAGTTCGAGCGCGCGCGTAAATAGCTGCGCCGTTTGAGGCGACGGCGTCGACAGCTCCGGATCCACCGCGCGGCCGAGCTCGGCCAGGGCGCGCGAGAGATCTTCCGGCGCCGCCGCAGGCGAATCGACTATCCCTTCAATTCGATCCAAAAGCTCTAGCATCGGCGGTAGTCCAGTCGTCTGAATGACGCACGCAAGTGCGCGTCCGGCGTCTCAGTTGACGCATCCAAGGTCACGTCCAGGTCAGTTGATACACCGCAAGTGCGCGTCACTGACACGAGTAGTTGAAAACCTGTTCCAATTAGATCACCATGGTTTACACAGCGCAACAGTGCGCAAGTAAAACCACAACACTCTTCAACACTTTATCGGGCGGAGCGAACCATGAACCAGACCATCGTAGACATCAACGTCGTCGAAACCGAAGCCACCGACCTGCAGGCCCTAGCCACCAAGCACGCGCAAGAGATCCTCGAACTCAACTCCGCTCAACTGTCACTGATCGGCGGAGGCTGCGGCGCGATCATCGTCTGAGCGTAGAACGACTTGATAGCTCAATTGACGCGCCGACGTTGAACGGTCGGCGCGGGCGGCGGAAGCGCGCAGCGCGCGCCCGGTCGCGGTGTCCAGCGCAGCGCACGACCCCGATGGCGCACCCAACTGCATCGTACCGCTCCCCCTCTTGGATGACTCGCGTGCGGACGTTCGCCCTGCCCGCCGAGCGCATCCCGCCCGTCGTTACATCAATCTACCAAGCCCCTGTCAGTCAACCCTGACGGATTCGGCCCCGATTCCTGACTCGATCCCCGTCATGGACGGGGCCCTCAAGCCACCGACCGCGACCCCACTTTCAGATCCTGAGTGCTCTGGAGTCGGACTGACAGCGCTATAAGAATAACCCGGGTGCCAGCGAAGTGAAGGGCGGTGTCCTGGACGACCCCGTCGCCGAAACGGTTGACCCGTGTGGACGGCGCTGCGGATCAGCGTGCCCACGTTCCGGGGTCACGTTGCGTGTCAATCCGCCAGTTGATTCTTAGCCCGAGTAAAGTTCCGCCGGCAAGCCGGCCGCGCGCAGCGCCTGCAGCACCTGCTCGATGTGCCCGGGCCCACGGGTCTGCACTTCCATCTCGAGCTCGGCGTTCAGCACCGGCAGCGTCGTGAATGCACGCTGGTGCGCGACCTCCTCGATATTGGCCCCGGCCTGGCCCACGATGGCCGCGGCCCGGGCCAGCTCGCCGGGAATGTCACGGATCGTCACGCGAATCCTCGCCAGGCGCCCGGCGCGCACCATGCCGCGCTCGATGATGTCGGCCAGCATCATCGGCTCAATGTTGCCGCCGCTCAGGATCAGGCCCACGCGGCGGCCCCGGAACCGCCCGGGATGGCGCAGCAGCGCAGCCAGACCGGCCGCGCCCGCCCCTTCGACCACGGTCTTTTCAATCTCCAGCAACAGCACGATCGCGTGCTCAATATCGCCCTCGTTGACCAGCAGCATGTCGTCAACGAGCCGGCGCACGATGGCGGTGGTCAGCGCCCCCGGGGATTTGACCGCGATACCCTCGGCCAGCGTCGCGCTGGCGCACGGCATCGTCACGCCCTTGACCGCGGCATACATGGCAGGGAAGCGGTCGGTCTGCACGCCGATCACTTCGATGTCGGGCCGCACCGACCGCGCCGCGATCGCCACGCCCGAGATCAGGCCGCCGCCGCCGACCGCCACGCACAGGCATTGCAGATCGGGCTGCGCCGCCAGCATTTCGGCGCCGACCGTGCCCTGCCCGGCGATCACGTCGACGTCATCGTACGGGTGCACCATCGTCAGCCCGCGCGACTGCACCAGCTGTTCGGCTTGCACGCGCGCGTCGTCGAACGTGTCTCCCGCGAGGATCACTTCGGCGTCAAAGCCCCGCGTGCGCTCGACCTTGACGGACGGGGCGAAGCGCGGCATCACGATCACGGCCGGAATTCCCATCCGCTGCGCGTGAAAGGCGACGCCCTGAGCGTGATTGCCGGCGGACATCGCGATCACTCCGCGCGAGCGTTCCTGCGCGCTCAACGTGCTCAGCCGGTTCAGCGCGCCGCGCTCCTTGAAGCTGGCCGTGAACTGCAGGTTCTCGAATTTCAGCCAGACTTCGGCCTGCGCGATCCGCGACAGCGTGCGCGAGTGCAGAAACGGCGTGACTTCGACCTGGCCGGCGATCCGCTGCGCGGCGCGCCGGATGTCGTCGGACGTGGGCCTGAGCCCCGCCAGGGGCTGGGGATGCGGTTCGGCGAGCACGGTGTCAGAGTGTATTCCGCGTAGCATTTTTCTCGCGACCGGGCGTCAACCCCGGGGCGGCCGTTGCTCAGCGGGCGCCGAACGCCTCAAACTGCGCCAACTGCCCACTGAAGAGAGCACCTGATGACCTGGATCCAATGGCCTTCGCTGATCACCTGGCTCACGCTGATCCTGCTGGTTGCGCTGGCGTTCGACGTCAGCCGCGCCCGGGCCCACTACGGGATCCGGGCGCCGTCAACGAGCGGCGACGAGCAGTTCGAAAGGATCTACCGGGTCCACATGAACACGCTGGAAAACGCGCTCGTGTTCCTGCCGGCCCTGTGGCTGGCCGCGTGGTACTGGAATCCGACCTGGGCCTCCGTGTGCGGTGCGACCTGGCTGGCCGGCCGCATCTGGTACGCGCGCTCGTACGCGCACCGTCCGAAGCACCGATCGGGCGGGTTCAGCCTGTCCTTTCTCGCGTTCGCGGTGCTGATCGTCGGATCCGCGGTGGGCTGGGTGCGCACCCTCGCATGGACCTGAAGGTCGAGCCAACGGCCTGGCAGCAGGCCCAGACGCCCGTGCGGCGTCTGGGAACCCTGCGCGCGCTGTGGCCCTTCATTGTGCCGTACGGCCGCCAGATCGCGGTCGCGCTGCTGTTCCTGCTGCTGGCATCCCTGACGACGCTGGCGCTGCCATACGCGGTCCGGATGCTGGTCGACCGGGGGCTGGCGCTACCTTCGGACGTGGGGATCGCGCAACGGCTGATCGCGGTGCAGCACCAGTTCGGGTGGCTGTTTGTCAACGCGGTCGGGCTGGCGGCTTTCACCGCGGCGCGCTTTTACATGGTGACGTGGATCGGCGAGCGCGTGACCGCCGACCTGCGCCAGGCCGTTTACGCGCACGTGCTGCGCCAGAGCCCGCAGTTCTTCGAAACCTTGAAGACCGGCGAAGTGCTGTCGCGCCTGACCACCGATACGACGGTGATCCAGAACGCGGTCGGCTCCAGCGTTTCGATGGGACTGCGCAGCTCGGTGCTGTTCGTCGGCGCGCTGGCCATGCTGATCGCGACCAGCCCGCGCCTGATGCTGACGGTGGCCGGCGTGATCGCGCTGGTGGTGGCGCCGGCGCTGATCATCGGGCGGCGGGTGCGGCGCCTGTCGCGTGCCAGCCAGGACCGGATCGCCGACACCAGCGGCATCGCCGGCGAGGTGCTGAACGCGATCCCGGTGGTCCAGAGCTTCACGCAGGAGCAGGCCGAGGCGCAGCGGTTCCACCGCGCCAACGAGGCGGCGTTCCTGACCTCGATTCGACGTACCCGCACGCGCGCGCTGCTGACCGCGTTCGTGATCGTGGGCGTGTTCGCCTCGCTGCTGAACGGACTGCACAACGGCGTGCGGGGCGTGCTGGCCGGCACGATCACGGCCGGCCAGCTGAGCGAGATCGCGCTGTACATCACGCTGGCCGCCTCCAGCGTGGCCATGCTGGCCGAGGTCTGGGGCGATCTGCTGCGTGCGGCCGCTGCCACCGAACGGCTGTCGGAGCTGCTGGCAACGCGCCCGGCCATCGCCGATCCGGCCGCGCCGCGCGAACTGCCGCCGGCGCCCGCGGGGGCGGACCCTCACCCCCGACCCCTCTCCCACTCCGTGGGAGAGGGGAGCAAAACGACCGTCTCTCACGGCGTGGGAGAGGGCCGGGTGAGGACGGGCCTGCGGGTCGACCTGCAGGAAGTGAGCTTTGCGTACCCGTCGCGTCCCGGCCGCAACGTCTTCGACGATCTGAGCCTGGTGATCGACGCCGGCCAGACCGTGGCGCTGGTCGGGCCGTCCGGCGCCGGCAAATCGACGATCTTCCAGCTGCTGCAGCGCTTCTACGAGGTATCGCGCGGCAGCGTGCTGGTCGGCGGCATCGACGTGCGCCAGTTGCGGCTGTCGGACCTGCGCGGGCGCATCGCGGTGGTCCCCCAGGAGCCGGTCATCTTCTCCGGCACGGTCCTGGACAACATCCGCTACGGCCGCAGCGGGGCGAGCCTGCAGGAAGCGCTGGCAGCCGGGCAGGCGGCTCACGTGGAGGAATTCGTCGGCCAGCTGCCCCAACGCTACGACACGTTCGTGGGCGAGCGCGGGCTGCGCCTGTCGGGCGGCCAGCGCCAGCGGATCGCGATCGCGCGCGCGATCCTTAAAAACGCGCCCCTGTTGCTGCTGGACGAGGCCACCAGCAGCCTGGACGCCGAAAGCGAGCGCGCGGTGCAGCAGGCACTGGAGACGGCCATGCAGGGGCGCACGACGATCGTGATCGCGCACCGGCTGGCCACGGTGCAGCGCGCGGACCGGATCTTCGTGCTCGATCATGGAGTGATCGTGGACTCGGGCTCGCACGCGGAGCTGGCGGCGCGAGCCGGCTTGTACAGCCGCCTGGCGGCGCTGCAGTTTTCGCTTTGAGCCGGGCAGCCGGCATCGCGTTGCCGATAAAATGATGTGATGCACGAGTATGAAAACTTCATGCGGCACGTGTTCGAACACGGTGTCGACAAGGCCGATCGCACCGGCACCGGCGCGCGCTCCGTGTTCGGCTACCAGCTGCGGTTCGACCTTGGCCAGGGCTTCCCGCTGGTGACGACCAAGAAGCTGCACGTGCGATCGATCATTTACGAGCTGCTGTGGTTCCTGAAGGGTGCCAGCAACGTGGAGTACCTGCAGCGCAACGGCGTGACGATCTGGGACGAATGGGCCGACGCCGACGGCGAGCTGGGGCCCGTGTACGGGGTGCAGTGGCGCGCCTGGCCTTCCGCGGACGGCCCGATCGATCAGATCGCGCGGGTGATCGAACGGATCCGGGCCGACCCCGACTCGCGCCGGCTGATCGTTTCGGCCTGGAACGTGGCCGACATCCCGAAGATGAAGCTGCCGCCCTGCCACCTGCTGTTCCAGTTCAACGTGACGGCCGGGCGGCTGAGCTGCCAGCTGTACCAGCGCAGCTGCGACGTATTCCTCGGGGTTCCGTTCAACATCGCCAGCTACAGCCTGCTCACCCATATGGTGGCGCAGCAGTGCGACCTGGCGCCGGGCGATTTCGTGTGGACGGGCGGCGACTGCCACATCTACCACAATCACCTGGAGCAGGTGCGCGAGCAACTGTCGCGCACGCCCTACCCTTACCCGCAGTTGCATATCACGCGGCGCCCACCGTCCATTTCCGACTACGTATTCGAGGACTTCCAGATCCTGGGCTATCAATCGCATCCGCCGATCCGGGGCGAGGTGGCCGTTTGAGCGCCCTTTTGAGTGCCCGTTTGAGCGCCATCGCGGCGATCCTGATCGGGTCCTGCTGCGGCCAGGCGCTCGGACAGGCGAGCGTGACGGCGCCCGCGAGCCGGCCTGCGATCAAGGAGGTGCAGGTCGCGGCCGAAGCGTTTTCGCGCGGCGCGCCGGTGCCCGACTGGGTCGAGGCGGTACCGGTGCCCGAAGCGGCGCGCAAGCGGCCCGTCCTCGTGCGCCTGGCCGACACCCAGCTGCGCGCGGCCCCGACGCCGGCCGTTTTCGTGCACCGGGCGATCCAGTCGAACGATTCGTCGACGCTGAAGAAGATCGGCGAGTTTCCGATCTATTTCGTCCCCGACTACCAGCGCCTGACGCTGCATTCGATCAGCGTGCTGCGCGCCGGCGAGAAGCTGGACCGTACCCAGTCGGCCAACATCCGCTTCCTGCAACCGAGCTCGGAATTCGCCAGCAGCACCTACACCAGCTCCGTGACCGCGGCCGTGCTGATCGACGATGTCAGGGTCGGCGACACCGTCGAGTACGCCTACACGGTCGAAGGGGAAAACCCGGTCTTCGCAGGCAAGTACTTCGAAGGGGCCATGTGGGACGGGGACGATCCGGTCGAGCTGCGCCGGGTCGTCTTCAGCACCCCGGAATCGCGCCCGATCGCGTGGAAGCCGATCGGCGATTTCGGCGCCGCCATCCCCGATCCGAAGGTTTCGGTCCACGACGGCGTGCGCACGCTGCGGTTCGAGGAGCGCTCGCTCGAGCCGGTGACGGTCGAGACGCTGACGCCGAACAGCTATGCGCCGTTTCGCTGGATCCAATTCTCCGAGTTCGAGAGCTGGTCCGAGGTGAACGCGTGGGCCGGGGGCCTGTTTCCCCCGCGGCCCGCCACCTTGCCCGAGCTCGCCGCGCTGGTCGATACGCTGCGCGCCAAGCCGACGCCGGAGGCGCGCCTGTCCGAAGCGCTGGCCTTCACGCAGCGCGAGATCCGCTACCTTTCCCTGTCGTTCGGGGAAAGCTCGCATCGGCCCGCTTCCCCGGAAGTGGTCCTGCAGCGCCGGTTCGGCGACTGCAAGGACAAGTCGTACTTCCTTATCACGCTGCTCGAGGCGGTGGGCATCGAAGCGCACCCGGTGCTGCTGAGCACGCAGCGAAGGTCCCGGCAGGAGCTGATGCTGCCGGGCCCCGGCCCTTTCGACCACGTGATCGTGCAGGCGAGGATCGGCGAGCAGGTCTACTTCGTCGATCCGACGATCTTCGAGCAGAGAGGGCGGATCGACCGGATCGGCCAGGCGCACGAGCAGGCGCAGGTGCTGGTGATCAGCGCCGACACGACCGGCCTGACGACCATCCCTTTATCGCCCGCCGACCTCGACACCAGCGAACGGCACGACGAGGCGGTCCTGAAGCGCTTCGACGGCGAGGGCGAGCTGGTGTCGAGGCAGACGTTCACGGGGGTGCGCGCGGCCCTGATGCGCGCGGTTCTGGCGCGCGTCGAACTCAAGGCGATCGAAAAGGAAATCGGGGCAGCCTTCGAAAAGAGCTATCCGGGCGCGGTGCTGAGCGGACCGATCGAGGTGCAGGACGACACCGACCTTAACCGGGTCGTCCTCACGTCCCGGCTGCACATCCCCGAATTCGCCCGCAAGGCCGGCACCAGCTGGGTGATCGCCTATCGGCCCGAGAACCTGATCGGGGTCGTCAACGCGCAAAGCTCGAGCAATCGGAGCTTTCCGATGAAAGTGCAGTCGTTTCCGTACATTGCCCGCTACTCGTTCGACCTGGAGCTGCCGCAGGAGGTGGCGGCGATACGCGATCCGAACACGGAACGGCTGAACGGGGCGTTCTTCGATTACTCGGTGACGCAGTCGTTTCGCGGCAATCGGGCCAAGGTCGAGATCGACTTTCGAGCGCTGACAGGCGAAATCCCGGCCAAGAAGGTCTCCGAGTACCAGTCCGATGTGCGCAAGCTCGGCGAGCTGTCCCGCTGGGTCGTGCTGATCGGGCCCGCCGACTTCAAGAAGCCGGGGTTTCTCGGCATCGGCGAGAAGTCGCTGCGCGACACGCTGATCGAGCGCACGCGCGAGTCGATCTCCAAGTACACGGCCTCGATCAAGTCGGAAAAACTCGGCGGCGCGGACCTGGCCAAGGCGTACTGCGAGCGAAGCGTCGCCTATTACTACCTGGACGAATTCGACCAGGCGCTGCAAGACGCCAACCGCGCGGTCGAGCTGGCGCCGAACGATGCGGAAACACTGGCGTGCCGCTCGGAGGCGTATTTCTCGTCGGGCGATTTCACGCACGCCGTCACCGACGCGTCGCGCGCGGTGCTGCTGGGCGAGGGCGAGGCGCGCTACCTGCGGCAGCGCGGCCAGGCGCGCTTCTACCTGAAGCAGTTCGCCGACGCGGCGGACGACTTCGCCCGCGCGAGCAGCCTGGAACGCGACACCAGCGCCCAGACCTACACGGACCTGTGGGCGGTGTGGGCGCATCGGCGCGCCGGCAAGGCGCTGCCGGCGGACATCGCCCGGCGCGCCGCCGAGCATCCGGGCGGCGAGTGGCCGCGGCCTGCCCTGGCGATGCTCACGGGCGCAATGTCGCCGCAGGAAATGCTGAAGATCGTGAACCGGAAAACCGGCGACGAGCTGGCGCTAACCCAGACCGAGGCCTACTTCTATCTCGGGCAGCACTACCTGATGCTGGGTGACCGCCCGGGCGCGCACCAGGCGTTCGAGAAGGTCAGGTCGCTCGGCGTGGTACCGTACATCGAATACATCTCGTCGGGCTTCGAGTTGAAGGATCTCGACAGCGCGGCTCAATGATCAAACGGGGACCGTCCGATCCGTGCCAGTGCAGCGCCCGCGGCTGAACCTGATCGTGGCGCGGGCACGCAACGGCGTGATCGGGCGCGGCGGCACCCTGCCGTGGCATCTGCCCGAGGATCTTCGCCACTTCAAGCGGACCACGATCGGGCACCCGATCGTGATGGGGCGCAGGACCTGGCAGTCGATCGGGCGGGCGCTGCCGGGCCGGCGCAGCATCGTCCTCACACGCAATCCGCGCTGGAGCGCGCCCGGCTGCGAGACGGCCGCAAGCCTGGCGCAAGCGCTGGCCATGTGCGAAGGCGCCGCCGAGGTGTTCGTGATCGGGGGCGCGGCGGTGTTCGCCGAGGCGCTGCCGCAGGCGCAGCGGCTGTTCGTCACCGAGATCGACGCCGATTTCGAAGGCGACACCTTTTTCCCGCCGATCGACCCGGCCGCCTGGCGCGAGACGTCGCGCGAACACCTGGCGCAGGATGCCGGCCGGCCGTTCGGCATCGACTTCGTCACGCTGGAAGCCACCGCAGCGGTTGTCTGATCAGGAGAGCGAGCAATGCCACATGAGGAGTTTCACGTCCACGGCGCGCACGATCACGAGCTCGAGCACGCGGCCGAGCACGGGCTCGCCGACCGCTTCTCGGGCCGCATCGCGGTGACCACCGCGATCCTGGCCACGCTGGGCGCCTTGATGTCGTTCGCCGGCGGCGATACGCAGGCCAAGGCGCAGATATTCAAGAACAACGCGGCGATCAAGAAAACCGAGGCCAACGACCAGTGGACGTACTACCAGGCCAAGGGCAACAAGCGGAACCTGGCCGAAGTGGCGGCTACGCTGGTGACGCAGCCGGACAAGGTCCAGTTCTACCAGGGCGAGACCGAGCGCTACAAGAAGGAGCAGGCCGACATCAAGCAGGCCGCCGAGAAACTGGAGGCCGAATCGAAGGAATGGGACCAGCGCAGCGAGGAGCAGATGCACCTGCATCACCGCTGGGCGCTGGCCGCCACCGCGATGCAGATCGCGATCGCGCTGTCGGCCATCGCGCTGCTGACCCGCCGCAGCTGGCTGGTGTACGGCGTGTACGCGGTAGCCGCGATCGGCACCGCATTCGGGGCGCTGGCGCTCGCGGGGATTTGAGGGTGGGAGCAGTTATCGGCCGTAGCGCGCGGTGATCGACGCCTTGCCGATCTGGTTGGCGTTGATCTTGAAGCCGATCAGCGCCGCGCTGGCATCCGGGGGCAGCTCAAGGTGGTCGACTTTCAGCGCGTAGATCGTGAAGATGTAGCGATGCGGCTTGTCGCCGGCCGGCGGACAGGCGCCGCCGAACTCGCCCGTTCCGAAATCGTTGCGCCCCTGGCGCGCCCCGGCCGGCAACTTGGCGACGCGCCCGATGCCTCTTGGCAGCGCGCTGACTTCGGCCGGAAGGTCGAACACGATCCAGTGCCACCAGCCGCTGCCGGTCGGAGCGTCCGGGTCGTACACGGTCAGGGCAAAGCTCTTGGTGCCGGCCGGCGCACCGCTCCAGTTCAAGGCCGGCGACACGTTCTGGCCGCTGCAGCCGAATCCCGAGAACACCTGAGCGGGGCTCAGTTTTGCGCCCTCGGTAACTTCGGGGCTGGTCAGCGCGAACGCGCCGGCCCGCACGGCAACGGCCTGCAGCAGCAGCGATGAAACGGCGAACGGCAATACGAATCGACGCATGATGATGTCCTCGGGGTGATATGGGTCACTTCAGCGGCTTGAAGCGAAGCCGGTGCGGGCTGGCACCTTCCGCGCCCAGCCGCCGTTTCTTGTCGTCCTCGTACTCGCGATAGTTTCCGGCGTAAAGCACCCACTGCGAATCGCCTTCGCAGGCCAGGATGTGGGTTGCGATCCGATCCAGAAACCACCGGTCGTGCGAGATCACCAGCACGCTGCCGGCGAACTCGAGCAGCGCATCCTCCAGCGCGCGCAAGGTCTCCACATCCAGATCGTTGGACGGCTCGTCCAGCAGCAGCAGGTTGCCACCCGCAATCAGCGTCTTGGCCAGGTGCAGTCGACCCCGCTCGCCGCCCGAGAGCTGGCCCACCACTTTCTGCTGGTCGGCGCCCCGGAAATTGAAGCGTCCCAGGTAAGCGCGCGACGGCATCTCGAATTTGCCCACGGTCAGCACATCCTGCCCGCCGGAGACCTCCTCCCACACGGTCTTGTCGTTGCCCAGCGCTTCGCGCGACTGATCCACGAACGCGATTCTCACGGTCGGCCCGATCGTGATTTCGCCCTGGTCGGGGCGCTCGCGCTGGTTGATCATCCGAAACAAGGTCGACTTGCCGGCGCCGTTGGGCCCGATGATGCCGACGATGGCGCCCGGCGGGACCTTGAACGAGAGCCGGTCGATCAGCAGGCGATCGCCGTACCCCTTGCTCACCTCCTTGAACTCGATCGCCTCGTTGCCGAGCCGTTCGGCCACCGGAATGAAGATTTCCTGCGTCTCGTTGCGCTTCTGGTACTCGAACGAGCTCAACTCGTCGAAACGGGCCAGGCGCGCCTTGCTCTTCGCCTGGCGCCCCTTCGGGTTCTGTCGAACCCACTCAAGCTCCTGCTTCATGGCGCGGATGCGGCCGGCTTCCTGCTTGGCCTCGATCTCCAGGCGCTGCTCTTTCTGCTCCAGCCAGGAGCTGTAGTTGCCCTGCCACGGAATGCCCCGCCCTCGATCCAGCTCCAGGATCCACTGGCACGCGTTGTCCAGAAAATAGCGATCGTGCGTGATTCCCACCACGGTGCCCGGAAAGCGCAACAGGAACTGCTCCAGCCACTCGACGCTTTCCGCATCCAGGTGGTTGGTCGGCTCGTCCAGCAGCAGCATGTCGGGCTTGGACAGCAGCAGACGGCACAACGCCACGCGGCGCTTCTCGCCGCCGGACAGGCTCCCGATCACGGCCTCCCAGGGCGGCAGCCGCAGCGCGTCGGCGGCGATCTCCAGGTGGTGTTCCAGATCCTCGCCGCCGGCGGCCAGGATCGCCTCGTAGCGGGCCTGCTCGGCGGCGAGCTGCTCGAAGTCCGCGTCGGGCTCCGCGTAAGCGGCGTAGACCTGGTCCAGGCGCGTGCGCGCCTCGATCAGCTCGCCCAGGCCTTCCTCGACGCACTGGCGCACGGTGCGGGTGGCATCGAGGTGCGGCTCCTGCGGCAGGTAGCCGATCTTCAGGTTCGGCATCGGGACCGCCTCGCCGTCGAAGTTCGCATCCTCGCCGGCCATGATCCGCATCAGGCTCGACTTGCCCGATCCGTTCAGCCCCAGCACGCCGATCTTGGCGCCGGGATGAAACGAAAGCGAAATGTCCTTCAGGATCTGTCGCTTCGGCGGCACGGTCTTGCTGACCCGCCGCATCGAGTAAACGTACTGCATGATCACCCTCTGTTTTCGAGGGGCGAAGCTTACAGAACCGCGAGCGTTTCGTAGGCCGACAACGGCGGGCAGGTGCACATCAGGTGGCGGTCGCCGTACACGTTGTCGATTCGCGCCACCGCGGGCCACACCTTGGCGCGCGCATCGACGCCGGGCGGCAAGGCGGCCTGTCGCCTCGTATACGGATGGGACCAGGAGTCCGCGGCGATCATCGCGGCCGTGTGCGGCGCGTTTTTCAGCGGATTGTCGGCCCGGTCGATGCGCCCCTGTTCGATGTCCCGGATTTCCGCGCGGATCGAGACCATCGCCTGCACGAAGCGGTCCAGCTCGGCCTTCGGCTCCGATTCGGTCGGTTCGATCATCAACGTGCCGGCCACCGGGAACGACACGGTCGGCGCGTGCAGCCCGTAGTCCATCAGCCGCTTGGCCACGTCCTCGGCGGTGACCCCGCTCGTGTCCTTCAGCGAGCGCAGATCGATGATGCACTCGTGCGCGACGAAGCCGCTGCGGCCGGCGTACAGGATCGGGTAGTGCGGGGCCAGGCGCCTGGCCACGTAGTTGGCGCTCAGCAGCGCCACGGTCGTGGCCCGTGTCAGTCCCCGGGCTCCCATCATCGTGATGTACATCCAGACGATCGGCAGGATCCCGGCCGAGCCGTACGGCGCCGCACTGATCGGACCGACGGGCGATGGAACGCCGACCCGGCCCGGCAGGAAAGGCGCCAGGTGCGATTTGACGGCGACCGGACCGACGCCCGGGCCACCCCCGCCGTGCGGAATGCAAAAGGTCTTGTGCAGGTTCAGATGGGACACGTCGCCGCCGAATCGGCCCGGCGCCGCCAGTCCGACCAGCGCATTCAGGTTGGCGCCATCGACGTACACCTGCCCGCCGTAGCGGTGTACCAGGTCGCAGATCGGGCCGATCGCCTCCTCGAACACGCCGTGCGTGGACGGGTAGGTGACCATCAGCGCGGCCAGCCGCTCCGAGTAGCGGGCGGCCTTGGCCTCGAGGTCGGCCAGATCAACGTTGCCGCCGGCGTCACAGGCGACCACGACGACCTGCAATCCGGCCAGGTGGGCCGATGCCGGGTTGGTGCCGTGCGCGCTTTCCGGAATCAGGCACACATCGCGCTGCACCTGGCCACGCGAGCGATGCCAGGCCCGGATCGCGAGCAATCCGGCCAGCTCGCCCTGCGAGCCGGCGTTCGGCTGCAGGCTCAGCGCGTCGTAGCCGGCGCACTCGGCGAGCCACCGCTCCAGCGAGTCGGTCAGCTGCCGGTAACCGCGCACCTGATCCTCGGGCGCGTACGGATGCGCGTCGGCGAACTGCGGCCAGCTGATCGGAACCATCTCCGAGGTCGCGTTCAGCTTCATCGTGCAGGAGCCGAGCGGGATCATCGTCCGGTCCAGCGCCAGATCGCGATCGGCCAGCCGGCGCAGGTAGCGCAGCATCGCCGTTTCCGAGTGGTAGCTGTTGAACACCGGGTGCGACAGGATCGGCGCGCGCCGCGCCAGGTCGGCAGGGATCGCATCCGGCGTGGCAGCATCCAGCGCATCGATTCGCCCCGCGTCCCGGGACAGCGCAAACAGCGACCACAAGGTCTCGATATCGGCCCGCTCCACCGTTTCGTCCAGCGCGATGCCCACCGCATCGGGCCCCAGGTCGCGCAGGTTCACGCCGTGCGTGCGAGCGGCAGCGTGAATCGCGTCCGCATCGATCCCGCTGACGGTGATCGTGTCGAAGAAGTTCGAGCTCACCCGCAGGCCGGCCGAACGCAGTCCGGCCGCCAGCACGACCGCCCTGCGGTGGATCCGACGCGCGATCCGGCGCAAGCCCTCGGGCCCGTGGTAGATCGCATAAAACGCGGCGATCACCGCCAGCAGCGCCTGCGAGGTGCAGATGTTCGAGGTCGCCTTCTCGCGGCGGATATGCTGCTCGCGCGTCTGCAGCGCGAGCCGCAGCGCCGGCGCCCCCTGGCTGTCGACCGAGACGCCCACCACCCGCCCGGGCAGCGACCGCTTCAGGGCATCGCGACACGACATGAAAGCCGCGTGCGGCCCGCCGAAGGCGAGCGGCAGACCGAAACGCTGGGCCGATCCGATCACCAGATCGGCGCCCCATTCGCCGGGTGGCGTCAGCAGCACCAGCGCCATCGGATCGGCCGCGACCGCGACCAGGGCGTCGCGGGAGTGCGCGCCGTCGGTGAGGCGCGTCAGTTCCGACACATCCGCCCACGGCAGTTCTCCCGTCGAGGCCGGATACTGCAACAGGTACCCGAACGCGTCGATCTGCAGCGCGGCCGAATCCTCGCCCACCTGCAGTTCGATGCCGACCGCCTGCGCCCGCGTTTGCAACACCGCGATCGTCTGCGGGTGGCAGCTGAGCGAAACGAAGAACGAGGGCGACGGGTTGCCGCTGATGCGCCGGCTCATCATCATCGCCTCGGCCGCCGCGGTGGCTTCGTCCAGCAGCGAGGCGTTGGCCACCGGCAGGCCGGTCAGGTCGCACACCAGCGTCTGGAAATTCAGCATCCCTTCCAGCCGTCCCTGCGAGATCTCGGCCTGGTAGGGCGTATACGCGGTGTACCAGGCCGGGTTCTGCAGCACGTTGCGGGCGATCACCTGCGGCAGCCGGGCCGCGTGGTAGCCCATGCCGATGTAGTTGCGAAAGATGCGGTTGCGGGCGGCCAGCTCGCTCAGGCGCGCCAGCGCCTGCGCTTCCCCCACCGGCGGATCGAGTGCGAGCGGGGTCTTCAGCCGGATCGAGTCCGGGACGATCGCATCGACCAGCGCGGCCAGGCTCGGTTGACCCAGGCTGACGAGCATCGAGTCGATTTCGGCCTCGGACGGGCCGATGTGCCGTCGGATGAAGTCCTGGTCGTCCTCGAGCTCCGCCTGGCGAGCCGCCGCGGGGCGAGCGATGTCGTCCATGTCACTTGTGCTGCGCAACGTTGCTCTCGTACTGCCCGGCATCGAGCAGGCGGGAATTGGCGCCTGCCTCGAGCGGTCGCAGGCGGAACAGCCAGGCGGCGTACGCATCGGCGTTGATCGACTCGGGCTTGTCGGCCACGGCCTGGTTGACCGCCAGCACTTCGCCGGCGATGGGCGCGTACACGTCGGACGCCGCTTTCACCGATTCGACCACCGCGCACGACTCCCCCGCCTTCACGGCGCGGCCGACCTGCGGCAGTTCGACGAACACCAGGTCGCCGAGCGACTCCTGCGCGAAGTCGGTGACGCCAACGGTCGCACTGCCGTCCTTTTCCCAGCGCACCCATTCGTGCGAGTCCGTGTACTTCAGCTCCGCTGGCACTTTCATGTTGCGAGGTCCTTTCCGAGGGAAGTCATACGAGCGGCTGTCCATGGCGCACGAAGCGCGGCTTCACGACCTGCGCCGGTCCGGTCCCGCTACGCAGCTGCACCGTGACGGCCTCGCCGATCCGCACCTGGGCCGGCAGCCGCGCCAGGGCGATCGAAACCTGCAGCGTCGGCGAAAAGCTTCCGCTGGTGACCTGACCGTCCCCGTGCGCGGTCTGCACCGCCTGATGCGCGCGCAGCACGCCCTTTTCGAGGAGCTTAAGGCCCAGCAGCTGGCGCGACGGTCCCGCTTCCCGCTGCTGCTCCAGCGCCGGGCGGCCGACAAAGGGGCGGTCCGAGTCCAGATCGACGGTCCAGGCCAGGCCCGACTCCAGCGGCGTGACGCTTTCGTCGATGTCCTGCCCGTACAGGGCCATGCCGGCCTCCAGCCTGAGCGTGTCGCGCGCCCCCAGTCCGCAAGCTGCCGCGCCGGCATCGAGCAGGCTGCGCCACAGCGCGGGCGCCTGGTCGGCGGGCACGATGATCTCGAAGCCGTCTTCGCCCGTGTAACCGGTGCGCGCGACGAACGCGGCCGCGGTCCACGTCGAATGAAAGCCTGGCAGCGGTGCGGCGATCGCAGCGAGCGCCGGCTGCGCGCGCGACAGCACGGCAGCGGCAGCGGGGCCCTGCAGCGCGATGATCGCCAGCTCCGGCCGGGATCGGCAATCGACCTGCAGGTCGTGGCCGTAAGCCAGCTCCTTCATCCATTGCAAGTCGCGATCCGCGGTGGCCGCGTTCAGCACCGCGCGGAAGCGCGAGACCTCCTCGCCCCACCGGTACACGATCAGATCGTCCACCACCCCGCCGCGCTCGTTCAGCATGCACGAGTACATCGCCTGCCCGGGTCGGCGCCGATCGATATCGGCCGCCAGCAGCTGGCGCAGAAAGGCTCTGGCATCGGAACCGGCGATATCGACCACGCGCATGTGCGAGACGTCGAAGGCGCCGGCTTTTCGCCGCACGGCGTGGTGCTCCTCGATCTGGGAGCCGTAGTGCAAGGGCATTTCCCATCCGCCGAAGTCGACCATGCGAGCGCCCGCCGCAACGTGGGCGTCGTAGAGCGCGGTGCGCTTCAGCATGCGGGCCTGTGCCGGGCGAAACGAGGTTGCAGATTATCGACTATCCGCAACCTCACTCCAGCTGTGAGGCAACCTTACCCCTGGCTTCGCCGGGCCAAGCCGGGTCCCTGTCCCGCTGTGAGAGGGGAGCCGGATCAGCCGATCATTTCGGCCATTGCGCTTTCGATCTGGTTGCGGACCGCGCGCCACTGGCCTTCGAGCGATGCGAGCGCGGGTTCGGCCCGAACCAGCGCTCCGGCCCGGGCGTCGGCTTCGAGCGCTGCGCACATCGCCGACAGCTTCATCGCGCCGATGTGGGCGCTGGAGGACTTCAGACCGTGGGCCAAGGTCGCCAGCAGCTTCGGATCGCGCCGCTGACAGGCCTGCCGGATCGCGGCCAGGTGCCGCGGCACGTCCTGCAGGGAAAGCTGCAGCACCTTGGAGAGCAGGTCCGGCTTGTCGGTGCCCCCGAGCTCGCGGATCCGTTGCAGCACGCTCCGGTCCAGCACCGCGGCCTCGAAGCGCCGATGCTCGCCCGGCGCGTTGCGCGTTCGCGCCGCGCCGTGTGCAGCGGCGGCATCCGGGACAGCCGGCAGCGTCTCGAGCCAGCGCGCCAGCAGCTGGTGCAGCTGATACATGGAAAACGGCTTCGGAAGAAAGTCATCCATGCCGGCGGCCAGGCACAGCTCGCGCTCCTGCGGCATCGCATTGGCGGTCAGTGCAATGATCGGCGTGTGTGCGCCCTGCGAGGCCTGCTGGGCCCGGATCGCGCGGGTGGCGGCCAGCCCGTCCATCACCGGCATTTGAACGTCCATCAGCACCAGGTCGTACGCCTGATCGCACACCGCGCCGACGGCGGCGCGGCCGTCGGTCGCCATCTCGACATCCAGTCCGACCCGCTGCAGCATCCGCTCGGCGACCGCCTGGTTGACCGGGTTGTCCTCCACCAGCAGGACCCGGCCGGCGAAACATGGCACCGCGGCCGGCTTATGGGCCGTGCGGCGGCGCCAGTTGCAGGTTCCGGTAATGCAGTCCTCGATCACGCGCGCAAGCTGCGACAGCCGCGCCGGCTTGTTCAGGGAGATGATCCGGTCCGAGTCGGATTTCCAACCGTTTTCCAGCCGCGCGGTCACCGGCGCCAACAGCGCCAGGTACAGCTCCTTCAGGTTCGCGTCGCCGCGCAGCGCGCTCACCAGGCGCTGGCTCGCTCCCGAGGCGAAGTCGAAATCCGCGAACAGCATCCGGTACGGCACGCCGCGCTGCACCGCGCCCTGCACCTCCTCCAATGCCTCGGCTACCTCGACCTGCCGGACATGTTGCACGCCGATCCGTGCGAGCTGCTGGCCCACGATCGCGCACAGCACCGGATGGTCGCTCGCGATCAGCACACGGAAATCGGCCTCGCGGGGCATCGCGGACCCGACTGGCGACCCCGCATCCAGCTTCAGGGTCGACCAGAACCGGGAGCCCTGCTCCGGTTCGGACGCGAAACCGACCTCGCCGCCCATCAGCTCGGTCAGCTGCTGCGAAATCACCAGGCCGAGCCCGGTACCGCCGAACCGGCGCGTGGTCGAATCGTCGGCCTGGGAGAACGCCGCGAACAGCCGGGCGCGCTGGTCGGCCCCGATCCCGATTCCCGTGTCCGACACGGCCAGCGTCAAATGGCAGATCGAGCTCGCGACGGCGTCGCAAGACGGCGCCGGCCGCTCGAGCGCGAGCGATGTGCCGAGCGGTCGCAGGTGGTCGGCCCGCTCGGCGGGCGATACCTCGATCAGCACAGCGCCCTGTTCCGTGAATTTGATCGCGTTGGAGACGAAATTGGTCAGGATCTGGCGCAATCGGGTCGGATCGCCGATCAGCCGGTCCGGCAGCTCCGGGGCGATCCAGGCCAGGATCTCAAGGCCCTTGCGCTGGGCGCGCTCGGCGAACGCCGCCGCCACTTCCTCGACGAGGTCGCGCAGATCGAACTCGATTCTCTCCAGTTGCAGCTTGCCCGCTTCGACCTTGGAAAAATCCAGGATGTCGTTCATCAACGACAGCAATGCCGTGGCCGAGCCGTGAATGGTCTGCGCGAAGTGGCGCTGCTGCTCGCCCAGGTCCGAGTCCAGCAGCAATTCGGTCATTCCGAGTACCCCGTTCATCGGAGTTCGGATTTCGTGGCTCACGTTGGCCAGGAACGCCGACTTCGCCTGCGCGGCCGACTCGGCCACCTGCTTCGCATCGACCAGGGCCTGGGTGCGGCGGCTGATCGTGTCCTCCAGTTCGGCCCGGTAGCGGGTCAGCTCCTCGATCGCGCTTTCCTGCCTGCGCCAGGCGCGCCGCAGCAGCAGCAGGGACAGCCAACCGCCTGCGCATATCGCCGCCAGGAACGAGGCATCGACCAGCGCCTCGTTGTACCAGGGAGTCAGGTAGTCCCGGGGCGACAGCCCCAACACGACGTACAGCGGATAGTGGCCGATCCGATGGAATGAGAATGTGCGCCATTCGCCGTCGATCACGCTGCGCGCCTCGTACGCGCCGGATGAGTCATTGAGTCGCAGACGCGCCAGCAGCTGCGGGCTTCCGACCTTCAGACCGCCTGCGGTGGTCGAGCCGTTGACCTCGGGGTAGCGCACCAGCACGTTGCGCTCGGCGTCGAACAACGCGACCGAACCGTGGTCGCCCATCTTCACCGAGGAAATCACGTCGAACAGCCGGTCCGTGCTGATCAGGGCGCGCACCACGCCCGCGAACGATCCGTCGGGCCACTCGAGGTGGCGCGCCATCGGGAACTCCCAGCGGCCGGTGGTGCGGGCCAGGATCGGCGGCGCGAACGCCAGGTCCGGCTGGGCGCGCGCACGCTGGAAATAGAGGCGGTCGGAGATGTCGACCGGTCGGGTCGGGTCGACCCCGGCTCCGAACTTGATCAGCCCCGCCGCATCGGTGGCTCGCAGATTGGATACCTGGCCCAGGCGCTCCTGCTGCTTGGAAAGGTAGACGTTGAAGGCCTGCGCCGGCCGGTGCATGTCGGCGGCTTGCAGCCGAAACTCGTCGGCCGCGGCGGACAGCACCAGATCGGTTTCGTGGATCGTTGCGAACAGGTACTGCTGCAGCAGTCGCGCCAGGCCGTCGGCCTCCATGGCCGCCTCCCGGTTCAACCGCTCGTGGGTCCGCCACAGCGAATGGCCGACAAACGCGCCGATCACGACCAGGCCGGCCGCGAAGGCGGCGATGATTGCGCTATGCGGACGCCGAAGGTCCATTGTCCTGCCCTGCCCGTGTGCGGTCCCGCGGGCGACGGGACCTGACCCTGATAACGACGGGCGGATGCGGAAACTGAAGCCCCACGGCGAATTGCGGGCCTTTTCACTGGTCCAGCGGGCTTTGTCCGGGTTGGACGTCGGCCCGACGGTCCGGCCGTCAGCGCGAGGTCCCGGTGGCGACCCCGACCCCGTTCAGGTCTTGGGCAGCGTGACCCCGGTTTGCCCCTGGTACTTGCCGTCGCGGTCGCGATACGAGGTCTCGCAAACCTCGTCGGACTCGATGAAGATCACCTGGGCACAGCCTTCGTTGGCGTAAATGCGCGCCGGCAGCGGCGTCGTGTTGGAAAACTCCAAGGTCACGTGGCCTTCCCATTCCGGCTCGAGCGGGGTCACGTTCACGATGATGCCGCAGCGCGCGTACGTGCTCTTGCCCAGGCAGATCGTCAGCACGTTGCGCGGTATCCGGAAGTATTCGATGGTGCGGGCCAGCGCGAACGAGTTGGGCGGAACGATGCACACGTCGCTCCGAACGTCGACGAACGAGCTCGGGTCGAATGCCTTCGGATCTACGATCGTCGAGTTGATATTGGTGAAGATCTTGAATTCGGGCGCGCAGCGGATGTCATAACCGTAGCTGGAGGTTCCGTAAGATACGACCCGGCGGCCGCCGACACTGCGGACCTGGGTCGGCTCAAACGGCTCGATCATCCCCTGGGCGGCCATCCGGCGGATCCAGCGGTCGCTCTTGACGGTCATGGCAAAGACGATACAAGAAGCGACAGGACTTGCGTTGATGGCGCGCCTAGGATACAAGGGTCGGATCGAGGGCTCCACGCCGCCGTAGACCCCCAACCGGAATCGGAAAATGCCTTTGGACTGGAGCCGCTCCCGTCGCCCGGGCGCGCCGCTGGATGCCGGCGCGCGCCGCGCCGTCCCGATGGACTGGATACCAGCCCAGCCGGGAGACCCGATCCGTGAAATCGACACGCCCGCGTTGGTCCTCGACCTGGATAAGTTCGAGGTAAATCTGAAGCGCATGGCGGATTTCGCGACGCGCGCGCGGGTGCGAGTCCGTCCGCACGCGAAGACCCACAAGTGTGCCGAGATCGCACGGCGCCAGGTCGCCGCCTTCGGCAATGGTGTCTGCTGCGAGAAGCTGGGCGAAGCCGAAGCAATGCTCGAGGGCGACATCACCGACGTGCTGATCACCAACCAGGTGGTCGGCGAGCGCAAGCTGCGGCGCCTGGCGCGGCTGGCGCGCACGTACGCTCCGGCTCGGCTGGGCGTGTGCGTGGACAACGTGGACGTCGCGCGCCAGCTGGCCACGGTGTGCGAGGCCGAAGAGGCGCGCGTCGAGGTCTATGTCGACGTCGATCTCGGGCAGAACCGGACCGGCGTGGAGAGCCCCGAGGAGGCGGTCGATCTGGCCAGGATCCTGGTCGCGAGCCCTTTCCTGTCGTTCATGGGCTTGCACGCGTTCTCCAGCCTGGCTCAGCATCGGCGCGGCGTGCCGGAGCGGCGCGAATCGGTCGACCGGGCCGCCATGCGGGCGTCCCTGGCGCGCGATGCCTTGCTGTCGGCCAACCTGCCGTGCGATGTCGTGTGCGGCGGCGGCACCGGATCGTTCCTGTACGAGGCAGCCAGCGGAGTGTTCAACGAGATCCATCCCGGCTCGTTTGCGCTGATGGACGTCAATTACGCGAGGAACGAGCACGATCCGGCCGGCCCGAACTTCGAGTTCGCGATGTTCGTTCTGACCTGCGTGATGAGCGTCGGCGAGGCAAGGGCCACGCTGGATGCCGGACTGAAGGCATTTTCGACCGATTGCGGGCCTCCGCGGCCGACCTTCCCCGGATGGCGGGTGCGCGGGGTCTCGGACGAGCACACGGTGATGATGCCGGCCGAAGGCAGCGTGCCGGTCAAGCTGGGCGACAAGGCACTGCTGATCCCCGGCCGCTGCGACCTGACGGTAAACCTGCACGACTGGATCGTGGCGATCCGCAACAACGTCGTCGAAGCGGTCTGGCCCGTCGACGCGCGCGGCGCGCTTTATTGAGTGAGCGGCTGCGCCCGAGGTTGATGCCAAGGGCCGGCTTTGCTCGCGACGTTTTTTCAACGGCCTGGTAAATCCGTCCCTCGTTTGTCAGGCCTTTCGCCGCCGTGGCGATGGCGCGGGCGGCGGTGCGTCGGTCCCATCGGATTGACCGGGCTGGGCCGCCTCGGGCGGCGCGAAGCGAGGCCGCAGCGCGACCAGCAGCTCGTCCGTCGTAGCCGCCAGCCAGCGGCGCGCGCTATCGACCTGGTGTCGGTTGTGATCGCGGAACGGGCCCATCACGGGCGCCTCCTTCCACAGCAGCGGTGCGCTGCGGCTGGTCCGGGTCGATGGCGTTCCCACCAGCAGGCAGTACGGCCCGAGCGGCAGCGAAACGAAAGGCTGCGCCGGCTTGGCGCGCGTTCGCCAGTCGATGAACGGGGCATCGCTGATCAGGAATGGCTGCGGAAAACCGTGGAAGATCGTGTAGTCGTAGAGCGCAAGCTGCTCGCGCACGCCGACCCAGATGCGCCGCACATCCTCGATGACCGCGGCTCGGATCTCGTCGTCGAACATCGGCTCCTGGGCGTAACGCGCCTGGGCTTGCTCGGCGTCGCGCTGGTACGCGCTGACCAGGGCCAGCTCGACACAGTCCTGGACCGCGCGCTGCACTTCCGCGGCAGAGCCCGCGTCGGCAGGGCGCCCCTGCTGCGCGGCGTGCAGCAATCGGGCCAGACCGCCCTCGTGCAGCGCGGGCCCATCATGTGCCGCCGGATCGGCGTCCTTCACCAGCGAGACGTAGATGTGGGTCTCGCTGGCGAAATGCGCCTTCTTGCCTTCGTCGAACCTGATCTCGCCGGTGCTGCAATCGAGGTAGCGGGTGCCGACGCGTCCGTGCTCCCAGACCCAGTTGCGCAGGAAGGGACGCAGCGCATGCAGCGCCTCGCCTTTAGCCATCGGATGGTTCCGTGCGCGGCGCGAGCACCTGGGGGCTTAGCATTCGGTCTCCTGGAGCGGCTGTCGCAGCCTACTATAAGAATTACGCAGGGACGATTGGCGGCAACAATCGCCGACAGCAAGGTGCAACAGGGTTCGAGCGATTTCTCGGAAGATCACGCGATCACGGATTGCACGTGGCAAACTACCTCGGTCGTGGCGGCCTGGCGGCCCTGATTTTCTGCGCCGCAGGGATCGCGCCAGCGGCGCCGCACGAATCAGCAGTCGACTCCGCGACCGGCGTGACCCAGCAGGCAATGAACGAGCCCGACCTGTCGAAAGCGCTGCCGCCACCGGCGCCGCCGGTGGCGCCGAAGAAGCCCTTCATCGTCACCTCGCCCAACGGAAATCGCGAGGACGATTACTACTGGCTGCGGGACGACCAGCGCCAGTCCCCCGAGGTCCTTCAATACCTGAAGCAGGAGAACGCGTATCGGGACGCCTGGATGGCGCCCGCCAGCGCGCTTCGGAAGAAGCTGCGTGAGGAGCTCGTCGGGCGCCTGAAGCAGGACGACGATACGGTGCCCGTGCGCCGGCGCGGGGTCTGGTACTACCAGCGTTTCGAGGTCGGCGGGGAGTTCCCGCTGTACTGCAGGAAAAAGGGCTCGCTGCGCGCCGTCGAACAGGTCATGCTCGATGGCAACCTGATGGCCAAGGGCCACGAGTACTTCAACATCGGCTCGACCGCCGTCAGCCCCGACGGCCGGCTGCTCGCCTATACGGAGGACCTGGTCGGCCGTCGCCAGTTCACGCTCAAGGTCAAGGACCTGCAAACCGGCAACGTACTGCCGGATCTCGTTGAAAATGTCGAGCCGGAAATCGTGTGGGCGGCCGACAACAAAACACTGCTGTACGTCGAGAAGGACCCGGTGACGCTGCTGTCGGTTCGGCTGCGCAGGCACACGCTGGGTACCGAGCCGGCGCAGGATCCGCTCGTGTACGAGGAGGCCGATCACACCTACTACCTGTCGATCGACAAGAGCCGGTCCGAGAAGTATCTGTTCATCGCCCTTCAGAGCACCCAGCAGAGCGAATGGCGCTACGCCGACGCCAGTGACCCGTTGTTGCGCTTCCGTCCCGTCCTGCCACGCGAGCCGGAGCACGAGTACCAGGTCGAGCACCTCGGCGGCGACTTCATCATTCGGACGAACTGGCAGGCGGGCAACTTCCGCATCGTGCGGGTGCCGATTGCCCTGAGCGCCGACAAGCGCCGCTGGAAAGACGTCGTACCGCATCGGGCCGACGCGTTCGTCGAGCGTTTCGAGGTCGCGACCGGCCATCTCGCCCTGAACGAGCGCTCCGGCGGACTCAGAAAGATTCGCATCAAGTCCTGGAAAACCGGAACGGACACGCTGATCGACGCGTCCGAGGCCGCCTACACGATGACGCTGGTCGACACGCCCGACATCGAGAGCACCTCGATCCGGTACGTCTACACCTCGCTGACGACGCCGCGCACCACCTACGACTATCAGGTCCCGACCGGCCGCAAGATGCTCCGAAAAGTCGACCCGGTTCTTGGCGGCTTCGACTCCGGCAACTACGTCACGGAATTCCTGCAAGCGCCCGCGCGCGACGGCCAGCGGGTTCCGGTCTCGGTCGTCTATCGCAAGGACACCCGCTTGGACGGCAGCGCCCCGCTGTTGCAGTACGCCTATGGGTCCTACGGAATTTCCACGGACCCGAGCTTTCGCTCAAACTGGGTGAGCCTGCTGGATCGGGGATTCGTCATCGCGATTGCACATGTGCGCGGCGGGCAGGAGCTGGGTCGATCGTGGTACGAGGACGGTCGCCTGCTTCACAAGCTCAATACATTCACGGATTTCATCGATGCAACGCGCTTTCTTGTCCAGCGCGGCTATGGTGCCAGCGACAAGGTATTCGCCGAGGGTGGCAGCGCCGGTGGCCTGCTGATGGGCGCGATCGCCAACATGGCGCCGAAGGACTACCGCGGCATCGTTGCGTACGTGCCCTTCGTCGACGTCGTCACGACGATGCTCGACGAGAGCATTCCGCTGACGACCAACGAGTTCGACCAGTGGGGCAATCCGAAGCAGAAGGAAAGCTACGACTACATGCTCTCGTACTCGCCGTACGACAACGTCAAGGCGCAGGACTATCCGGCCATGCTCGTGTTCACCGGCCTGTGGGACTCGCAGGTGCAGTACTACGAGCCGGCAAAGTGGGTCGCCAAGCTGCGCGCCGCCAAGACCGACGAGCATCCGCTCCTTTTCAGCGTCGACATGGCTGCCGGCCACGGCGGCAAGCCCGGCCGCTTCCAGCGGTTCGATAACACGGCGCTCGAGTACGCGTTCATGCTTCGGCTGCTGGGAATTCGATGATCCTCGTCGGTCAGTACGATTCCCCCTTCGTGCGGCGCGTCGCTGTCACGCTCCATCTGTACGGGATGCCGTTCACGCGCAACACGCTCTCCGTTTTCAGCGATGCCGGCGAGATGGCACGGATCAATCCGCTGGTGCGCATCCCGTCGCTCGTCCTCGACAGCGGCGAGACGCTGATCGACAGCGCGGCGATCCTGGACACGCTCGACGAGATGGTGGGACCAGGTCGTGCACTCACGCCGCCCTCCGGGGCGGCACGGCGGCGCGTGCTGCAGGCGACCGCGATGGCAACGGGGGCGATCGACAAAGCCGGAGCGTGGGTCTATGAGCGCCACTTCCACCCGCCGGGCCAACGCAGCGAGAAGATGCTCGCGCGTTACGAGGCGCAACTCGCCGGCGCGCTCTCATGGCTCGATGCGCAAAGCCGGGACGGCCGCCTGTGCGGTCCCGCACTCACCCAGGCCGACATCTCGGCGGCCGTCCTGGTCTTCTATCTCAAACTGAGGGCGCCTCCCACCTTTCCGGAAGGCGGCTATCCGCGCCTCGCGACCCTGTGCGACGCGCTCGAAGCAACCGACGCTTTCATCGCGACTCGGCCCGCGCCAAACGAGACAATGCCCGCCGCGTGAAGGGTCGCGGGTGACGGAAAATGTTGAAAAGGCCATTCCCGTTCGAGGGAGCTTGACGGAGAAACAGTTCCTTCAAGTACATTAGAAGAAACCCAGGCGGGTCGCATCCCGCGGCCGGCAAGGCTCACAAGCGCCGGGCAACAAGGAGGACTCCGATGAAGCTATGCGTAGGCTGGTTGTGCGCGGCGATGCTTGCGGCGGTAAATTCTGCCGCCTTCGCCTCCGACAGCGGCCCGGCCTCTCACGTGGTCGGCAACAGTCTGCCGGCGGATTTTCCGTCGATCCGCAATCCTTACCTCGGCGTGCCGGTGCTCGGCTTCGGAGCGCGCGGCCACGTCGAGCACGTACCGGTGATCTTCCTGCATGGCAACAACGACACGCCGTTCGCCACGGCCTGCAATCCCTTCGGCTATATCCACAATGCCGCGCAGTTCTTCCTGGCGCACGGGTACCGCGCATCGGAACTTTGGGGCCTGGGTTACCAGGGTGACCAGTGCGACCTGATACCGGAAATCACCCGCAAGTCCGGTGTCGGCCACAGCACGGCGGCTGCCGTACCGCTGCTGCGCGCGTTCGTGCGCGCGGTGCTCGAATACACCGGTGCCGATCAGGTCGACATCATCGGTCACAGCCTGGGCGTCACGGTGGCGCGCGAGTGGATGCTGCAGGACAACGCGTACGACCTGGTGCGTGGCCTCGTGGCGATCGACGGCCCGAACCACGGCATCATCAATTGCTCGCCGGCGGCGGGCAATTTCTACCAGCTGCCGGCAAGCGGCGGGTTCGTGCCCGACAGCGCGATCTGCGAGGAGTACGGCTCGGATCACACCCAGCTGTTGTCGGTGTTAAATGGCGCCGGCGAGACTCCGGGGCCGACACGCTACCTGGTGATACGCAACGTGGCACGCAGCTCGCCGCCCAGCGGCGACTTTGTCTATATCTCGGCGCAGGACGGGGTGCTGCCTGCCGTTCCCGCCGAGGACCGTGACGGCAATCCGCACGACTTTTCCGACAGCGCCTTGCTGGCCGGTGCGCCGACCATCGACCTGGCGGGGCAAGGCCAGTACGACCTGGTCCTGGGGACCGCGCATCTGGGCATCCTCAACTCGCCTGCGGCATGGCAGGCGGCGCTGGACTTTCTGCATTCGCTGTCGGACCGTTGAGCGCCTCTGCACGCTGCTGATCGCCAGCGCACTGGCGGCCGGTTCGGGACGCGCTCGCCAGAGACCACGAACATGAATCTCGATCCTCTCGAAGCGGAAGTATTGGGGTGGCTATTGGACGGTGTCGAGACTCCCCAAACCTTGGCTGGTGATATTTCCCGGGAGTTCGGAAGTTCGGTCTCTGAGGCGTCGATATCTTCGGCACTTTCGCGGCTGGTGGAAATGGGCTTTGCTCAGGCGTTCGAATTTGATCAAGCTACGAATTCATTTCGGTCGATAGCATCGAAAAACCCACCGCTAAGCGCGTGGTTCATGGCTACGAAAGCCGGTCGCGCTCTTGTTGACAAAATGCCGTAGGCGGGTGAGCTACGGCGAGAGGTGCCGAGCCCGTTTCGCCGATCTATTCGAGCACCGCCGAATCCCGGTGAACCGCGTCGTTGGTCATCGTTTCCTTCGCGGCGATGCCTGCAGGCCCTGGCCATAGCACGCGCCACGAGCGATTACGGACGGCTGCCGGCTCGACGATGTCCTCCGTGGTCAGGCCGTCGTCGATGACCACCTCCTCGAGGTCACCGTCGCGCGCGCCCGATCCTTCGGCGGCAGTCTCGTCCGGTCGATTTGCGGCACGCTGGACCCCTGCGGACGGAGCAACAGCGGATCTGAAACCAGCTGGCGCCGCCGCTTGACTGACGCTGGCCGCAGGCAGCGGGTACTGCTCGCCGCGCGCGAGCGCGTAGCGTGCAATCTCGTCTGCCGGCAGCGGCCGGGAGTACAGGTAGCCCTGTACCCTCTCGCAGCCGAGTCCGCGCAGGAACTCGAGTTGATCCTCGCGCTCGACACCTTCGGCCACAACTTCCTTTCGCAACGTGTGGGCCATGTCGATTAGCGCTTCGACAATCGTGGCGGCATCGTTGCCGGCGGCGACGTCGACCAGGAAGCTCTTGTCCAGCTTGAGTACCGAGGCCGGTAGCGTCTTCAGGTAACCGAATGACGAATAGCCGGTGCCGAAGTCGTCGATCGCCACCTTCACCCCGGCTTCCACCAGCGTATCCAGGGCATCGAGCGCAGTCTTGCCGCCTTCGAGGAACATCGATTCGGTCACCTCGATCTCGAAACTTCCTTGGGGCATCTGTGCCAGATTCAGCAGGAATAGGACAGAGCGCACGAAGTTCGGCCGGCGCAACTGGTCGTTCGAGACATTCACCGCGATGCCCGGTATCGGCACGCCGGCAGCGCGCCAGCGCTGGTGCTGCAAGCAAGCCTCACGCATGACCCAAATCCCGATTTGGGGTATCAATCCGCTTCCCTCGGCGAACGCGATGAAGGCGTCGGGGTACAGCAGGCCGCGCTCCGGATGGCGCCAGCGCACCAGGGCCTCGACCGAGCACACGCGCCCGGTCTGCAGGTCGATCTGCGGCTGATAGTGCAACACGAATTGGTCGTGCTTGATGGCGTGGCGCAACTCACGGTCCAGCGTTGCGCGCTGCCGTGCCTCGACGTTCATGTTCTCGTCGTAGAACGCAAAGCGGTTACGGCCCTCCTCCTTGGCGCGGTACATCGCGGTATCGGCCTTCTTCAGAAGATCGTTGCCTTCCGTGCCGTCGACCGGATAGATTGCTATCCCCATGCTCGCGCCGACGTCAATCATGTGGCCGTCGATCTCGAACGGACGCAACAGCGCCGTGATCAGCTGGCGCGCCACCGTACCCGCATCGCGCCCGGAAACGAGGTTGCCCAGCACGATCGTGAATTCGTCGCCGCCGAGCCGGGCTACGGTATCGTCCTCGCGCAGGTTGCGCCGGATGCGCTGGGCGGCATGCTGCAGCAGCAGGTCTCCGACGGCATGCCCCAGGGTATCGTTGACTTGCTTGAATCGATCCAGGTCGAGGAACAGGACACCGACGCAGCAGCGTTGACGGTGGGCGTGCGCCAGATGCTGCGTCAGGAGCGTCACCAGCGCAGGCCGGTTCGGCAATCCGGTCAGGGCATCGACGTGGGCCAAGGCGTGCAGCTTGCGATCGCGCTCGACCGTTGAAAACGCCACCTCGAGCCGGCCGGCAACTCCCGCAAGCAGCGCCAGCTGCCTGTCTGACAGCGCCGGCTGCGCGGAATGCCCCAGTACGATGATGCCCCAGATCCGCTGGTCACGTGCCACGGGCTGGATCCAGAAATGCTTGATGCCATCCTCGTTGCGCAGCCGCATCTGCAGATCCATCGGCAGCGGTGGATCGTCGATCCAGCGGCCGCATGGCAGCGACGCGAGACCACGCTGGCGCACTTCGTCGGGCAACTGGAACACCGTTCGATCGTGCCGCTTGCGACCCTTCGGGCGCAATGAGTACAGACGCATCACACCGTTGTCATGGCCCTCGAACAGGCACAGGATCACCGAATCGATCGCCGTGATGTAGCGCACGTAGCGCAGCGCACTGCGGACCCCTTCGCCGACGTCGGGCCTGGTCAGGATGGCCTGGTCGATGTGCAACAGCACGTTCAGCGCTGCGAAGTTCATGCCGAGGTCGCGCGCCATCTCGTTGTGTGCCCGGGTGAGCTGGGCGATCTCGTCGCGTCCCTGCACTGGAATCTGGGCCGAGAAGTCCTGTCGCGCGATCCGCCGCGTGCCGGCGAGCAGCTGCTCGAGCGGCGCGACGAAACGCTGCACCTGGCGCGCGCCCAGCGCCAGGGCGAGCACCGCAGTGATGGCGGCGATCCAGAGAAAGGCGCCGCCGGTTGAGCGGGTCGGGGCCAGCGCATACGACTCCGATTGCGTGGCGATCACGGTCCAGCTCGACCCGGCGTGCGCGGGTTCGAGCGACAGGCGCAAAGCGGTGGATCGATAGTCGTCCTCTCCATCGCGCCAGCGGACGGCCTGGTCGCTGCTGGACTCGGCATGTTGCTGCAGCTGTGCGCGCGGCGACCCGGCCACACTGCGACGGCATCCAGCGACGACCCGCGTGGCGGACATCACGCAAAATTCGGTCTGCACCGGGTTGCGACGCGGGTCGCCGGCCAGGTAGCGAGCATCGATCACCGCGGCGAGGTACAGGCGCTCTCCGCCGCCGGCAGGCAGCCCGTGCAGCAGCACGATGCGCGGTATGCGCTCTTCCGTGAAGCGCATCAGTGCCCGGCCCGCGTCCAGCTGCTGGCGAGTTTCGAAGTCCAGCTCCGGCAGCTCCCCGACCTTGCCGGGCGCATCGACTTGCAGCCCCGCGGCGCTGATGAGCGCGACCGCTTCGAACTGTCGGCTGGCGCCGTCCATCAGATCGCCCCGGATTCGATTGGCGACGCCGGCAGCGGCAGCGGCGCTCACCGCGCGCTCCGCCACGATCAGCCTGTCCTTAAGGGCGTCGGCGTACGCGCGCGCGGCCTGCGCAAGTTCCTGGTCGCGCGCTTCCTGCAGTGCGGCATTCGCCTGCACGTAGAACAGGCCCGCCAGGGCGGCGACCGGCAGCATCGCCATGCAGAGGTACTGGCTCAGCATGCGCCGCCCGAGGGCGCTGCGGATCTGAAGCGGCAGGAACTTCATCGCCGAGCGCCTTTGAACGGCAGCAGCACGCTCGCGGGCGCCCTCAGCGGCGGCCGGGTTTCGCAGCCCGAGCCTGGCGGATTTCTCCATGAACGATGAATCGGCACAGTGGGATCAACCTGAAGCTGCGGCGCAATTCAGGCAAGCGCCAATGTGCCGACGAGCCGATTTCACGGCAACTCGCTCATCGCCAACGTGATAGGCATCTTCTCTCGCGCAATCGGGCTAAAGGGCTTTCACATTGCTGCCGATAACAGGATCAGGCAGGCTTTGCGCCGTTGCGCGTCAGAGGTGGCGCGAAAGCGGACCGGCCACTTCCGGAAATCCGCCGGAGCTGAGAAAATCGGCCGAAAGCGGTCGGATACACCGCGCTAAATGACACGGAGGCAAGTGTCGGCCAGTGAGAAGCGGTATCTGCCTTCAGCCCTTGCGGGACGCGACCCGAGCCGTCTGCGCATTGCTGCTTCTGTTCGGGACGTCGTGGCCGACGTCCGCCGACAACGCGAAACCTTTAACGGCAATCCTCCTCGTCGCTCGCGCCGAGCTACCCGATCCCAATTTCAAGGACTCGGTTGTGCTGGTGATGAACAACATCGGTTCTGCCCCCGCGGGCGTTATCGTCAACAGGCCCACGAAGATTGCTGTCTCGCGTCTTTTTCCCGATCTCGAACGCCTCGCGCAACTGCACGACAAGGTGTACTTCGGCGGCCCCGTCGAATTCGGGTCGGTGTGGTTTCTTTTTCGCACGGATACGCCGCGCGAACATGCGATCCAAGCACTTGACGGCGTCTACGTCAGCGCGAACCGCGAATTGCTGCGCGAGCTGCTCGGCCGAGACAAACCCATGGACGGTCTGCGGATCTTCATCGGCCACTCGGGCTGGGCGCCCGGCCAGCTCGAGGCCGAGATCGCACGCGGCGACTGGACCCTTGCGCCCGCCGAGAAGGACGCAATCTTCAACGGCAAGTCCGAACACCCCTGGCCCGCGCAGCAGACGCCGGGCGCGGCGCAGGGCTCTTGACGTTTGCTTCGAGGTGATGGCACGGGGCCAATACGCCGCCGGCTACGGCGCGCTTCTCCGTGTCATGACGACCTGATCGGAGCCCGGAAAGGTCGGCACCCAGCCGCGATCGGTCTCCATCGTCAGGCTCATCAGGACGCGGTCACGGCCGTCCGCCCTGAACGTGTGGTGGTAGTGCCCGGTCCAACCATTCGGGCCGGCCTTTTCAGACCGGCGTGGCAGCGCACCTTCAGCGTAGGTGGCGGTGATATCCCGCAGCACCGTGCCGTCGGCCTGTACCGAGACGGTGCCGGTCTCGTCGATCGAGCCGGGTATTGATCCGCCCAGCGCCAGCTCGACCAGCATGTCGAGGTTTTTGCGGACGCCGTTGTAGGCCAGGATGCCCTCGAAATGCGGAACTTCATTGCCCGCCTGGTCGAAGCTGCTCGTCGAGTACCAGATGTAGGACTTATTCGGGCCCCACTTGAAGTACGAGACCGCGAAGGGCTTGCCCCCGGATGCCGGTGCGACATCCCAGGCGCCGATCAGGAATTCGTACGGTGCGTACACGCTGGGCACACCGGGTGTTGGGGTGCCGGTCACCTCGTGGGCGCCGGTCGTCGCGATCGCGAAGACAAGAAGAACGGCCGCGGCACTTCCGCGCGGGAAGCCGTTGCGCCAGAATGCGCTAATCATGATGGATCGATCCTCTCGGCTGATGACGTCGACGGAATCCGGGCCCAGAGCCGCCCTACGCCGGGCGCCAGCCTGCCTGGAATTTTGCAGGCGACGGCCTGCGGCGGGACCGACGAGGCGCGCGTTTCGTCCGCTATCGAACGATCGACCCCGATTGTCCGGAAACGGATCGTATGAATGAGGCCGCGGAAGACCCACGCGTCAGGCGCACGCTGCAGGCGGCGCGACAGGCCATCTTTTCGTTGATGACTGAGCGGCGCTATGACGATATCCGCGTGGCCGACATCATCGAACGCGCGGGCGTGGCCCGCTCGACCTTCTACGAGCACTTCGCCGGCAAGGACGATGCGGTGGTCAAATGCATGGCGTTCCTGCTGGGGATTCTTGCCGGGTGTGTCGACGAAGCGAGCAACGAAGCAGAGGTGCGGCGCACGCTCGAGCATTTCTGGGAGAACCGCCGTCTGGCGCGCCCGCTGTTGGTCGGCCGGCCGCACGGCCGCATCGCCCGTTCGCTCGCCGACCTGATCGCCACGCGTCTGTCGGCGATCAAAGGAACGTCGCGCCTGGCGCCGCGCCTGGTCGCAGCGCAGCTGAGCGAGGGCATGCTGGCCTTGCTGGTGGGCTGGCTGCTGGGCGAAGCATCGGCCAGCACTGAAGCCCTGGCGTCGATGATGCGCGCCAGCGCACAGGCCAGCGTTCGCCTTCTGTTTGATCCTGCCGGCAATCCGGTCCGGCCGCCGACCGGGGCGGCAAGGCCGTGATTCGGCAACGGGAAAGATGAGACCGCCAGCAGCAGGGAATGACTGATTGCCGGCGAGGAAGGGGACTATGGACGGAATCTTGTACCGATCTGCAGCCATCGGCCAGAACCGGAAGTTGAGAGGCGTGCTGCAAAGCGGCCCGTCAACGGTGCTTCTCAGGCGGACGGCCAGCTTGCCGCTGACCAGGAAGGGCGGCGCTTGACAGGCCTAGACGCGACGACTAAAAAAACTTGGTCGGCCGTACCACGCCTTGGACTATTTACGGCCGACCAGGTTCGTTACGCAGCGAACCCGCACGGTAGTGTTTGTCGATGCAGACGACGTGGCTCCCCATGAAAGGAGACGCACTATGCAAACGCAAATCAAACCCTCATCGTTTCGCTCCGCTTCGTTCATACCTGCGGCCCTCGCCGCAGTGCCGACGCTGGCGCTGGCTCCGGCCACGCGGGCGCATCCATCCGCCGACTCGCGCCAGTGTGGTTTCGCGATCCCCGCTTCCAGGTTACGGCAACTTCACTTTCGAATCGGGCCCAGACAGTTCGACTCAGAGCGGCTTGGCGCACGCGGACGAAACCGCGCAGGTCTCGGCCTCAACTATCTGCCCGGACCGCTCACCGCCCGGGCGACGGCGTAGAGTGGTAGGACCGCCTGCAGGCGCTGCGCGGCACCAAGCTGAAAGCGCTTCGTGCCCGGGTCGCTGGACCCGCCGCCCGGAAACTGGAATTCCTTCTGGAGCGTCGGCGGCGCAACACCCGGCTCCGCCGACGACCCAGGGATTCGTTACGGTGTCGCAGCGATCAGGTCAG
>Ga0137418_10000241_pt1 | contig 46433 bp, 34 predicted proteins | sample CZODoug3_1_2_16f_FD_122242 | JGI IMG/M metagenome (GOLD analysis project Ga0137418, IMG submission 122242) | Vadose zone soil fungal communities from Angelo Coast Range Reserve, California, USA - CZODoug3_1_2_16fungal (Hybrid Assembly) | ecosystem: Environmental > Terrestrial > Soil > Vadose...
GATCCGCGAATTCGTCCGACGGTGCAACGACCCGCTAGCATAGATATGTGGAACGCAACGGTCGAGCACCAGTTGACCTCCACGATTACCGTGGAACTGGCTTACGTCGGAAATAAGGGTACGCACGGATTCGCGGGTGACGGACCGGCATATAACGCCAATGAGAGAAGCATCACCGGGTATGGCACTGCGAGTCCGGACAACGCACGTCCCTTCTTCAACCATTACATCTATCCTGATTGCTCTGTCTCGCAGGGAGTCTGTGGCCTGGCCAATGTTCCATTGTCGGATCAGCTGACTTGCTGCTCGGCGGACCTGAACAACTACTTTGGCATGGATGCCAGCAGCAATTACAATGCGTTGCAGCTCAAAGTCGAAAAGCGAGTTTCCCAGGGACTGCAATTCGTCTCGCATTACACTTGGTCCCGGGCAAGATTCCATGACAACAACTATTACTCCGTCGATCCCTCAGTTGGCTATGGCCCCATGAACGTGAACCGCAATCACGTGTGGGTAACAAACATCCTCTATGAACTGCCGTTCGGCAAAGGCAAGAAGTACATGAGCGGCGCCAACACTTTGACGGACGCTCTCATCGGCGGATGGAGATTGACGAGCATCACCAACTGGAGCGGGGGGCTGCCGTGGACGCCCAGCTATAGTGCCTGCAGCGAGGACGAGAATACCAGCATCTGCCGTCCCAACATTGGCTCTGGATCACTTAAGCTGGGCAAGAAGCGGGACTCGAACGGAAACCTTACTTGGTTCACTCCGGTCTTTACCACTATTCCGGACCCTACTGACCCAACCAAGACCTGTACCATCCCCGGACTCACCTTATTTACCCCGGGTACATGCAAGTCTGACCCCAACCAATGCAACGTGGCAAGGCCGACCATACCGGGATTCTCACGTCCGGCTTGCGGCACACTCGGAAATAGGGGGTACGACCCATTCCGCGGACCACACCTATTTACGTCAAATCTCTCGCTCGCGAAGAACTTCCGCATCACGGAACGTTACAAGGCGGAGTTCCGCATGGATGCCAACAACATCTTTAACCACCCGGTTCTGGGCTTCAACTACACCCAAGGCAATACCTGTATCGATTGCGCTGGCGATGCCGGACGAATCACCAACATCGAAAACAACACGTCGATGCGGCTCCTGACGTTTGGACTGCGTTTCTCTTTCTAACAAGGACGAGGACACCCCAACCACCCCGACGGGAGTCCGCCACGGCGGACTCCCCGTTTTTTTTACTACAACCGTGTTGTAATTGTTGCCGGGAAGTACCACATGGCGCTGCTTCGACTCTATTCTCATCGTTTGCTGGCTGGCGCTCTGGCGCTGTGCGGCGCGTTTCCTGTGAGCTTGCAGGCTTCTGAAGGCGCGTCCCCAAAAGATGGGCTTACGCAGGGCGCATCGTCGGCACCGCAAGATGCCAGCCTGGAGCGATCCACGCTTCTGATGCAGCAAGGAAAAAACGATGAGGCGCTCGCGTTGCTGGAGGGCATTGCCGCCGCGGAGCCGTCGCGGCGAGGGGTAATGCGCCAGATCGGTATTGCCAACTACCGGAAAGGCGATTACTTGAAGGCTGCGGCAAGCTTTAAGAAAGCGTTGGAGGAAGATCCCGGAGACAACGAGGCGGTACAGTTGATGGGGCTTTCCTATTACCTCGCGGGACGTCCGGCAGAAGCGATCGCCCCGCTCGAAAAAGTACAAACTTGGTATCCTAGCGCCAACGTAGATGCCTCGTACATCCTTGGTATTTGTTACCTGCAGACGAAGGATTACCCGAACGCACGCAAGGCCTTTGCCAGGATGTTTGGCGTGCCGGCCGATTCCGCGGCGGCGTATTTGTTTGCCGCACGCATGCTGCTGCGCCAGGATTTTGCTCCCGTGGCCGAAGAGTATGCGAAAAAGGCTGCGGAACTCGACCCGAAACTTCCGCGCGTCCATATGCTGCTCGGAGAGCTCTATCTATATAAGTCACGCATTCCGGAGGCCGTCGAGCAGTTTCAGAAAGAGTTGGAACTGAATCCCGGCGAAGCGGCGGTGTACTACAAGCTGGCGGACGCTTACAGCCGTCTCCAGAAGTATGAAGAAGCGGAGAAGTTGCTGCAAAGATCCATCTGGCTGGATGCCACGTCCACGGGGCCGTACATCTTGATGGGAAAGGTCCTGGAGAAAAAAGGCGAGACTGCGCTTGCCGTGCGCGCCTTGCAGCGGGCCATCTCCATGGACCCCAATAATCCGATGCCCCACCATCTTCTCGGGCAGGCCTATCGTGAACTGGGCCGCACGGAAGAGGCGGAACGCGAACTGAAATTGGCTGAGCAATTACAGATTCATGAAAACCCAAAACTTGAGACACCTCATTGAGATGCAGCACAAACAGGGAGATCGCCGTGTTGAATCGCGCTAAGTTTTTGTTTGCCACCCTATCGCTCGTCCTGTGGCTCGACGCGGGTACGAGTCTGGCGCAACAACCTCCGCAACAATCTTCGAAACATGAGCAAGCTCAGCAGAAGTCGCAGGACCCCTGGTGGAAGCACGCGGTCATTTACGAGATTTATCCGCGTAGCTTTCAGGATTCGAACGGCGACGGCGTCGGCGACATCAACGGGATTACCTCGCGGCTGGACTATATTCGTGACTTGGGCATCGACGCGATCTGGATCAGCCCGATGTATCCATCACCGCTGATCGATTTCGGATATGACATTTCCGATTACACTGCCATCGATCCGCTCTACGGCACGCTCGCGGATTTCGATCACTTGGTCAGCGAGGCGAAGAAGCGCAACATCCGCGTTATCATGGATTTTGTTCCCAATCACACGTCGGACCAGCATCCGTGGTTTAAGGAATCGCGTTCATCGCGCAGCAATCCGAAGCGCGATTGGTATATTTGGCGCGACGGCAACGCGATGGGCCAGCCTCCCAACAACTGGCAATCCTGGTTTGGCCATTCGGCGTGGAAGCTTGACCCCACCACCAATCAGTATTACTACCATCACTTTTATACCGAGCAGCCCGACCTGAACTGGCGCAATCCGCAAGTGCGCAAAGCAATGTACGATGCCATGCGCTTCTGGCTGAAACGCGGCGTGGCGGGGTTTCGAATCGACGCGGTCTCTCGTTTGTTTGAAGATCCCAATCTCCACGATGATCCGATTCTCCCAGGGAAGAATGCCTACGGTGACCCGAATATCGCGCACAAATACACGGACAACCTGCCGGAAGTCCACGAAGTTTTGCGCGAAATGAGGAAAGTAGTGAACGCGTATCCCGGCAATCCGGTGATGATCAGCGAAGCCGATGAGCCAAATATCGCCGAGCTCGCCAAAATGTACGGTGCCAAGAACGACGAAGTTCAGTTGCCGATGGATTTCCAGATTGCCGACGTCAACAAACTCTCCGCGCCGGATTTCCGCCGGTTGCTGAACGAAATTGACCGGAACGCCGTTGGCGGGCAACCGCACTATTTTTTCAGCAATCATGATCAGCCCCGCCAGTGGGATCGTTACGGCGACGGTGTGCATAACGATCAAATCGCAAAATTGATGGCTGCGCTCCTGCTTGCCACGCGCGCGACGCCGCTGATGTACTACGGCGAAGAGCTCGGCATGCGCACCACGGAACCGGCGCGTAAAGAAGACGTGCAGGATCCGATTGGGAAAATCGGCTGGCCGGAGGAGAAGGGCCGCGACGGTGAACGAACGCCCATGCAGTGGGACGCGTCTACGAATGCTGGGTTCAGCGCCTCGCAGCACCCGTGGCTGCCCGTGCCGCCCAGCGCCTCCATATATAATGTCGTGGCCGAAGCGCAGGACCCGAAGTCCATTCTGGCTTTTTACAAGCGCTTGCTGGCCTTGCGGCGAAACGAACCGGCGCTGCGCGACGGACGCTATCTACCATTGAATCAGGAAGATACGAATGTTCTCTCTTTTTTGCGTAAGGAGCCAGGCCGAGGCGAGGCGATTCTCGTTGTCCTCAACATGAGCGCCGAGCCTAGGACCATCAAGTTCGATCTTTCCGCTCATGGAGTGAAGGGGGGTTCCGCGAATCCCTTGCTCGCCGCGCCGGAGATTGGCGCTGAGTCAACGCAGCTGAATCATTTTTCCGTTCCCGCTTTCGGAGTTTTTATCGGGTCAGTTGACTGAGACAGGCGGAGCATCTCATTGAGAATTTTCCTCACGAGTTTTCCTCAGGCTCGGGAATTGTGAGTGAAATTTTCGCCCGACTACCGTTAGAATCATGCTTCACACTCTTTCCGAATGCACAAAATTATCATCGCTGTCGGCAGTAAGCGCGGCCCCAAGCTCAACGCCGTCACTGAAGCTCTTCAGTCTTTCTCTTCGGCTCTTGGTCACGATTCGGAATTCGAAGTCGTCGGCGTGGAAGTGGAAAGCGGCGTCAGCCATACGCCCGCGTCACGCGACGAATTGATGCGCGGCGCCCGCCAGCGCGCGGAAGCTCTTGTTGAAATGGCCCGCGAGAGCGGAGCGTCTTGGAAATACTTCGTCGGTCTTGAAGGCGGCCTCGACGTTGTACACGAAGGTGTTTCGACTGACGAGGTACTCAGGCATTCGAAATTGCGGCAAAATGGGCATCGCCGCGTCTTCCTGGAAAGCTGGGCTTATGTTTCCGATGGCGTGCGAGGTCACTACGGCCGTTCGGGAAGCATCGAGATCCCCGCAGCGCTGGCCCAAGAAGTTCTAGAAAATGGCGTGGAGCTCGCCGCAGCGATCGACCGCTTCGCCGGCGCCGCGGGCATCCGCGACGCGCAAGGCGCCTGGGGCGTGCTCTCGACCAATTTCATTACGCGCCAGGAAGCTTTTCGTGTTGCCGTGATTGCCGCCTTCGCCCCATTCTATAATGCCAAGATGTACAGCGCCGCAGCCGCTGCTGGTTCGCGAGTCTAGGGGCGCTGCCGTTGCAGATGCATTTACGAAAATTGAAGGAGTAACCGTGGACATCGTCAAAGGCAACATGGGTTGGATCGAAGTCGTCGTCGGCCCGATGTTTTCCGGCAAGAGCGAAGAGCTGATCCGGCGGCTGCGCCGCGCAGAGATCGCGCGCCAGCGCGTGCAAATCTTCAAGCCCGCCATCGACGAGCGCTACGCGGCCAACGAGATCGTCTCGCACTCCGGACTCGGCATTCCCTCGGACGCCGTCTTCAAAGCCTCCGAAATCATGGAAAAACTTTCGCCGCGCACCGAAGTCATCGGCATCGACGAAGCACAGTTTCTTGGCGATGAAGTCGTTGACGTTTGCACCAAGCTTGCCAATCTCGGCAAACGCGTGATCGTCGCCGGCCTGGACACCGATTACCGCGGCCGCCCGTTTGAACCGATGCCGCGCCTCCTCGCCATCGCCGAAGAGATCACCAAACTCCTCGCCATCTGCGTCCGCTGCGGCAATCCCGCCGTCCACACCCAGCGCCTTGTCGAAAGCGAAGAGTTGATCGTTGTCGGCGCGATGGGCGCGTACGAAGCCCGCTGCCGCCGCTGCTTCGAGCCCAATCCCGCACTCGCGCAAGAGAAAAAGGACGGCCCTCAGCTCATCGCCCGCAACCGCGCCGCCGCCGGTGGGTAATAGGCTGACCCGCTGTGTCAACTATCCGGATTGAAAACGCGGCGGTTCGGCTGGCGCTAGCTGATTCTCTCTTTCGGCACAAATGCCGGTTCTCGCGCTTTCCCGTGTACTGACGTCATTGCCTTTCCGTGGACATCCCCCAGACATTGCTTGAGGTGGCCGCATTAATCCGTCAAACTGGCTCGGCTGAAAATCTCATTGAATCGAGTTAACTCTCGCTCATGATCATCGAATCCAAAGCACCGACGCGCGTGGACTTCGCTGGCAGCACGCTCGACATCTGGCCGCTCTATCTCTTTCATCCAGGCGCCGTCACGCTGAACGCGGCCATCTCGCTTTACGCCTCGTGCGTCATTGAAACGCATCCCGCCGGCGACAAACGCATCAAGCTGGTCTCTCGCGACATCAAGTGCGAAGAAAGTTTTGCCTCCTTCGCCGCCCTCGTCAAAGCCAAGCGCTACCGCCTCCCGCTCCTCGCCGAAATCACCAAGTTTTTCCATCCTCCCGGGGGCTTCACCCTCACGACCGATTCCGAAGCGCCCGCCGGCGCAGGCATTGGCGGCTCCAGCGCCATGGCCGTGGCCATTTGCGCCGCGCTCGACCGCTTCACGGGAGCAGGAAAGAGCAAAGTGGATTGGATCCACATCAGCCGCGACGCGGAAGCCATCGTCATCAATGTTCCCACCGGAACCCAAGATCATTACCCTCCAGCGTTCGGCGGCGCCGCCGCCATCGAACTGCCGCCCGGCGGCGAGCATCGCGTGGAGTTGCGCGTCAATCTCGACGAACTCGAGCGCCGGGTGATGGTCTGTTACACCGGCAAGCCCCGCCAGCACGGCATCAACAATTGGGAAGTTTTCAAAGCGCAGATCGGCGGCAAGCGTGCTGTCCAGAACAGCCTCGAACGCATTTCCGAAGTGGCCCAAGAGATGCGCGTGGCGTTCGAGAAACCCGACTGGCCGGAAGCCGGCCGCCTTATGCGCGAGGAGTGGTCCTTCCGCAAGCGAAACTTGCCCACCATCTCGACGAAGACCATCGACCGCGTCATCGAAAACGCCCGCCGCAACGGCGCCCTTGCGGGCAAAGTCTGCGGCGCGGGCGGTGGAGGCTGCGTGGTTTTGCTCGTCGAACCAGACGCCCGCGAACGCGTGGAAACGGCCATTCACGAGTCCGGTGGCCAAGTTCTACCAATGACGATTGACCGCCAGGGCGTCCAAGTCGTCTCCCGCTAAGGTTTTGGCGACAATGCAAGCCCAATAGCACATTTCCGCCCGATAAGAGGCAGGAAGGGGGTGCGTCCCGTCTTGTGCGAGGCACCTGTTCAGCGGCCTCGGAGCATCGTAGAATAGGGAAAGCCGGTCCAGACCTCTCGGGCCGCTCGTGTATGACGAACTGGCTCGCTCTATCGCTGACGTTATTGCTCTTTGCCGACGCGGATGTCCCGCGGGTCAACAGCCTTCGCCCGCCCGCCAATCCCACACCCAGCTTTCCCGCCGATGACGAGATTCCACTTTTCCCAAGCGCAGCTTCGGACAACCCGCAGTCTCAGAGCCAATCGCAGTCGAAAAGCCCGCCCGCAGCGAAAAGCACCACGCTACAGGATTCTTCCAAACTCGAATTAATCCGCTACGTCTCCGGCGAATTTGCCAAAGCCATCAAGCCCCTGCCCGCGGGCAAAGAAGGCTTCCACCTCAGTGTGGGGAAAGCCCTGCAGGCCGAACAGCTCGATCGCGCCGTTGCTACCCACGGCCCGGCTGTCAATACCGGTGATAACGTGCAAATCACCAAGCTCGAATTTCGCGATCATCAAATCGTCGTCGATGTGAACGGTGGTGGCCGCGGCAAAAGACATTGGCGCGATCACCTCCAAATCGGCATCGGTGGCGCGGGTTATCCCCCGACGCAGACAAGCACGAATCAGGATCCTGGCCCGCCGGGGATGCAGCCCGGCATGGGCAGCACCATTTTCCTGGATTTCAACAAATCGCTGCCGGACCTGACTCCTGACGAATTGAAGCAGCTTCTTTCGCCCTTCTTGAATTTTGCGAGAGAGCGTTCCGCGGCGGTGCAATGGTTCGACACACTGCCGCCGGAAATGAAGAAGGCCATTCAGGACCGCAAGCCTGTAGTGGGCATGGACCGTGAAGAGCTCGTGGCCGCTATCGGCAAGCCGGACCACAAAGTCCGCGAGCGCGATTCAGAAGGCAACGATATCGAAGACTGGATTTACGGCCAGCCCCCCTCGAAAACCGTCTTTGTCCGCTTCCAGGGTGAGCGCGTCACCAGCATCAAACAGTTTCCGCAGTAATCCTTATCCTTCAATCTTTATTCTCGAGGTTGCGTCACAGGTGGCCACTCCAAGACCACAATTCTTCCGTCTGCTTCCCGTTCAAGTGTTGGGGCGTAGAGCCCAAGCTGCTGCCTTCTCCACCACAGCCCTTGCGAATGTCTTTCTGTTGGCGTTGTGAACCAATATCGCCAGATCACGGCGCGCACTTGGCGTGGCGAAGCGTGCGGAAACGCGTTCCCCGCGAAAAGCAGCAGGACGTCCCTATCGCCGCGCAGCAGACTCTGCTCCGTTCGAAGAACGATGGGCTCCTGCCGCCACGAACTGAGCGACGCAAACCACAAATTCCAATCGAACCGCGGCTGATATGGCGCGTAAATCCCCGGCGCTTTGCTTGGATCCTGCGGTTTGAATCGAAATGGATACACCAACCACGTTTGTCCATCGTCCGAGCCCTGAAACTCGATTTCGAAGCGCCCGCGAGTCATCACCGCGAACAATCCGTAGCGATTTGCGATGCGAAACGGCTCGAGCGCCGAAACCGGCGAAGTTGGCAGCGGCAGAGGTTTCACCATCCAAACCATTTCTGCCAGCGTCACGTAGAAAATCCAGGTGAGCATCACGGCCGTCAATGCCAGCTTCAGGGCTGAGAATTGCTCGCGAAATTTCTTTCGCCATTTGTTTTCTGGAATAGGAGCGGCCAGTGGCTTGGCCTCTTTGGTGGCGAGATAACTCTCTTTCATGAATCGCGGCAAGTACGGCAACACGAACCGATCGTCGAGCAACAGAAACCCCAGCACAAGTACGAGGTAATTCAGAAACGTGTAATTCGCCGAAAGAATGATCCCGATTTGCCACGGCGTTACGATGAAAAAACAAACGATTCGAATGCGCCGTGGCAAAAACATCATCCAAGCGAGCACGAGTTCCAGCGCCAGCGTTCCGAACGACATCGCCGCATGAAACCCATGCGGCAGATGCTGCATATACCAGCCAATCCATGTCGGCAGCGGGCCGTTCTGGTAATACTCGTCGAGCGCCGTGAAGTTCCGCCACTGCGGGTCGCCGCCCATGATCTTCGCAATGCCCGATTCGAAATAAATCCGGAAGCCTTCCCAAACCAACAGAAACAGGCTTGCGCGCGATGGCCTGCTTTCCTCCCCCCACCCCGGCCGAAAACCTGCCGGCGCGAAAAACATCGCGATAAATCCCGCCTCCAGCAACATTCCATCCGATTGGTAGCCGGAAAACTCCTGCGCCGCACTCACAAAAGAAAGAAAGCACACGGAACAAATTGCCAGCATCCCGCGCGGCCACAAATTCAAAACCAGCAGCAGCGACGCAATCATCCCCACCCAGCAAATTCCGGCAAGCACGTGAGCACTGCTCGAAAACCACAGCAGCGTCGGCGCATACCAGTAAGCCGCGTGGCCAAATCGCTCCGCCACCGCCTGCAGGTATTCGCCGGCAGGAAGAATTCCGTGCGGCCCAATCAATCCGCGAATCTGAAATACCAGCGAGAAAAACGCCGAGTAATAGATGAGGCCAAGAGCGCGCAGAAAAATCCAGCGGGGAAGCAGGCGGTCCGAAGCGCCGCGCTCCGAGTCGAACAGCCAGCGCAGGCCAGTTGCAAGTGTCCACTCCATGGCGGACCGCCATTATAGCGGGTAAATCTGAGTATGTGCTTCTGCGCGTTGACTTTTGTCCGCGCAACCCATAGCATTTTCTGTTCACCCGCGGCCGTCTCGCGCTCCTGCGCAGCCGCACTATCTGACACTCCATCGGAGGAAGTAATGCCCATCAAGGTTGGCATCAACGGCTTCGGCCGCATCGGTCGCAACATCGTGCGCACCGCGCTCGACGACAAGGACATTCAATTCGTCGCTGTTAACGACATCACGGATTCAAAGACGCTGGCGCACCTTTTGAAATACGACTCGGTCCTTGGCAATCTGCCCCATAACGTCACGCATAGTGAGGACACCATCTCCGTCGAAGGCAAGGGCTTTAAAGTTTTCAAGGTGAAAGATCCCGCCGAGATTGACTGGGCATCCGTCGGCGCGGACATCGTGATCGAGTCCACCGGCCTCTTTACCAAGGGCGTGGACGCCAAGAAGCACCTCCGCGCGCCGGTAAAAAAAGTCATCATCTCCGCGCCTGCGGACGGTCCCGATGCCACTTTCGTCCTCGGCGTGAACGACAAGACGTACGATCCTGCGAAACATCACATCATTTCGAACGCTTCATGCACCACCAACTGTCTCGCTCCTGTCGCCAAAGTTCTGCACGACACTTTCGGCATCCACAGCGGCACCATGACCACCATCCACTCCTACACCAACGACCAGAAACTCTTGGATCTCCCGCACAAGGATCTCCGCCGCGCCCGTGCCGCCGCTATCAACATGATTCCTAGTTCAACCGGCGCTGCCAAAGCCCTTCACCTCGTTATTCCCGAACTAAAGGGCAAGCTTGACGGCTATGCCATGCGTGTACCCACTCCGAACGTCAGCGTCGTGGACCTCACCGTTTTCGTCGATAAGCCGGCCACCAAAGATGCCGTCAACGCTGCTCTGAAGGCCGCAGCAAATGGTCCCATGAAGGGCATCCTCGGCTACACTGAAGAAGAACTCGTTTCTTGTGATTTCAAAGGCAATTCGAATTCTTCCATCGTCGACTCCGAATACACCAAAGTCGTCGGCGACCGCTGCGTCAAAGTATTGGCCTGGTACGACAACGAGTGGGGTTACTCCTGCCGGTGCCGCGACTTGATCAAGCTCCTGGCCTCCAAATTCTGAGGAAGGTTTTAAGTAATCAGTATTCAGTTCTCGGCAAGAGCAAAAGATAGTTAGGAAGTATTTCTTCTCTCGCTGAATACTGATCGCTGAATTCTGAGAACTTCGACCATGAACAAACTCACCATCGACGACCTCGACCTTCGCGGCAAGCGCGTGTTCATCCGCGTAGACTTCAATGTTCCGATCAAAGATGGCGTGGTTACCGATGGCACGCGCATTTGGGAGTCGACGCCCACAATCCGCCTCGCCATTCAAAAAGGTGGCCGCATCATTCTCGCTTCGCATCTCGGCCGCCCCAAGGGTCGCCCCGATCCGAAATATTCGCTCCTGCCGGTTTCGAAGATGCTAGAACAACTCGTCGGCCGGCCTGTCCGGTTTTCTTCCGACTGTGTAGGCGCTGTTCCGGAGTCAAAGAGTAAATCACTCGCTGACGGCGACATTCTTCTCCTCGAAAATGTCCGCTTTCATCCCGAGGAAGAAAAAAACGACGAAGTTTTTTCGAAGCGACTGGCGGCGCTTTGCGACGGCCTTTTCATCTGCGATGCGTTCGGCTCCGCGCATCGTGCGCATGCTTCCGTGGTCGGCATCACGCGCTTCGTCAAACAATCCGCCGCCGGCTTACTTATGGAGAAAGAACTCACCTATCTAGGCAATGCGGTGACAAATCCCGTGCGACCCTTCGTGGCGATTTTGGGCGGCGCCAAAGTCAGCGACAAAATCGAAGTCGTTGAAAATCTCATGAAAATCTCCGACGCCATGCTCATCGGCGGCGGCATGGCCTACACTTTTCTAAAAGCCGAAGGCCATCCTATCGGTAAGTCCATCGTCGAGGACGACAAGCTCGACCTTGCTCGTCGCCTTCGCACCGAAGCGCAGGAGAAAAAATTCCCGCTGCTGTTGCCCGTCGATCACATCATCGGCGCCGAATTCAAAGCCGACACCTCCACAAAAACAGTTTCAATCCACGATACTCCCGACGGATGGATGGGCCTCGACATCGGCCCCAAAACGATCGAAACCTATCGCCAGAAGATTGCATCCGCCAAAACCATCGTCTGGAACGGCCCCATGGGAGTATTCGAAATGCCTGCCTTCGCAAAAGGCACTCTTGAAATCGCCAAGGCCGTCGCCGCCGCTACCATCGCCGGTGCCACATCTATTGTCGGTGGCGGCGATTCCGTGGCCGCCGTCCATCAATCTGGTGTTTCGAATCAAATTTCACACATCTCCACGGGTGGCGGCGCCTCCCTCGAATTTCTCGGCGGACGCAAACTTCCCGGCGTCGAGGCCCTCACCAACAAATGACTCCTATCTTTCTCTGCGAACCCTCTGCGTTCCCAGCGTCCCTGCGCTATCTTTTGTTTCTTTGGAGGCCTTAATGCGACGCCGCGTAATCGCCGGCAATTGGAAAATGTACAAGACGCTAGCGGATACTCGCGCGTTTTTCACCTCCTTCCTCCCGCTGGTTGCTAACTCAAAGCATTGCGACGTGGTAGTTGCCCCGCCATTCACAGCCATATCCACGGCATTCGAATGCGCGAAAGGCTCCCACGTCGCCATCGCCGCCCAAAACGTCTCCTGGAGCAAAGAGGGCGCATTCACAGGTGAGGTTTCCGCTCCCATGCTTGCCGAAGCCGGTTGCCGCTACGTCATCATTGGCCACTCCGAGCGCCGGCAGCTTTTTCGCGAGACGGATGACAACGTCGCCAAAAAAACCTTGATTGCTTTGAGCAGCGGCCTCACTCCCATTGTCTGCCTCGGAGAAACGCAAGAGGAGCGTGATGCTGGCCTTGCCAAAGAAGTTCTTAGCCGCCAATTCCATGGCGGCCCCGGCGCGTTGACCCCGGAAGAGTTCTCCCGTATTCTGGTTGCATACGAACCGGTTTGGGCCATCGGCACGGGCCGTACAGCAACCCCGGAAATTGCCGCCGATGCCCATCGCATGCTTCGGCGATGCGCGGGGGAGAACTTCTCCGTCCATCTCGCTTCCGCCCTGCGAATTCTCTATGGCGGCAGCGTCAAGCCTGACAATATTCAGGGGCTGATGGCGCAGGAAGAATTGGATGGCGCGCTGGTGGGCGGAGCGAGCCTTGATCCGAAGTCGTTCGCCGCGTTGGTGAATTTCAAGTAGCGGCGGCCTTCAGGCCGGTCGATTTTGACGATTTCATTTTTGATAGAGGGCAGGAATGGAAACAAAAACTGCAATGCAGTGGGTGCTCGCGCTGCTGATTGGCGTGGCAATCGCAGTAGTCGGCTTCCGCTTCGCCGGGTGGCTGCTCAAGAGCTTTTTCGTTTTGAATTGCCTGGTGCTGATCATCGTCGTGCTGCTCCAGAGCGGCAAGGCAGCGGATCTCGCCGGAGCTTTCGGCGGCGCCGGCAGCCAGACCGCTTTCGGTCCGCGCGGCGCGGCCAACGTCCTTTCGAAGGCCACGACGTGGTGCGCCGTGATGTTCATGCTCTGCGCCTTGGCTCTAGTTTTGCGTGCGGACAAGGCGGAAGGCACCGGCAGCTCAATCCTTGAGCGCGTGTCGAAGTCTGCGCCAAAGCCCGCGCCTGCAACAACACCTGCAATTCCGGCCACGCACGGGACAACGCCCGGAACGGCACCCGCGACCACGCCGGCAGCGCCGCAATCCAATTCGCAGCCGGCTTCGCAACCTCCGGCAGCGTCGCAGCCCGCGCAGCCGAAAAAACCGTAAAGAGCATTTGTAGAGTCGGCGGCATTTATCCCGAGGCCGGGAAGCCGCCACCCTTCATTTCCTCCTTCGTAAAGCGCTCATTTGACACCCTGCAGCATTGCCTTTACGATGGATGTCATCGCGGTCGTGGCGGAACTGGCAGACGCACTAGCTTGAGGTGCTAGCGCCGCAAGGCGTGGAGGTTCGAGTCCTCTCGACCGCACCAAGTTTCCAGCAGCAATATTTGCTCATTCTTTTCAGCGCCGTGCCAAACCTAGCTCGAGCGTTCGCCCATGCCTAAATTTAGAGCGCCGGTCCTCTCGATTCTGTTTTGCGCGGCTAATGCAGCTTTGCCGATTTACTCGGCGCAAGCCCCACCGCCGCCTCCCATCTACCATAAGGCCCCTCCTGAAAAAGTCATCATTGATACGGACATTGGCGACGATATTGACGACGCTTTCGCGGTCGCGCTGGCTCTGCGCAGCCCGGAGCTGCAAATCCTTGGCATTACCACAACTTTCGGCGATACCGAAACTCGCGCCAAGCTGCTGGACCGCTTCCTCGCCGAAGCCGGCCGACCCGAGATCCCCGTAGCTGCCGGAGCGCCCACCCCGCCAAAATCCAATTTCACCCAGCGCCGCTATGCAGTAAACAACCGCTACGCCAAGCCGTCCCACCCGGATGCGGTCACCTTTCTGCTCGAACAAATCCGACACAACCCCAGCGAAGTCACGCTGATCGCGATCGGCCCCCTCATGAACGTCGGTGCCGCGATCGACAAGGACGCCGATACATTTCGCAAGCTAAAGCGCGTTATTATCATGGGCGGCTCCATCAAGAGCGGCTACGGCGATGTCGGTTTCGGCACGCCCACACCGCCGCAGCCCGAATGGAACATCCTCAACGACATACCGTCAGCGCAAAGACTCTTTGCCGCCGGAGTGCGCCTGTACGTCATGCCGCTCGACTCCACGCAACTGAAGCTCGACGAAGTCAAGCGCGCGTTCCTCTTCAACCAGGGCACCCCCATCACTGACGCCCTTACTCTGCTGTACCACCAGTGGGGCCAGGAGACGCCAACGCTCTTCGATCCCATGACAATCGCGTTCCTCGTCAGTCCTAGCCTCTGTCCTGTCCAACCCATGCACATCCGCGTCGACGAGTTGGGTTTTACTCGCCTCGACCCTGGCCCACCCAACGCCCCCAATCTCCCCAACGCCCAAGTCTGCCTCGACTCCAATCCCGACGCCTTCTTCCGTTTCTACCTGAGCCGCGTCGCCGCGCCGTAGCTTCGTAAATCTTTGCTGTAGACTTGAATCTTTGCTGTAGACATGGAAGCTGTCACCAAAACCTTCTTCCGGTCGAGTCACAGGCAAGCCCAGTGACGACTCAAGTGGATCGATGTCCCCATCTCTTCGGTATTGGCAGGAAGTGTAAGGGGAAGCATCCCTTGCCTTTTCCCTACCGATGTATTCTATTTGTCTCGCGCCCGGCGGACTGGGCGAACTGAGCAAGTGGGTCGCGACACAAACAACATGGCTACCGACGACCGGGGAGTAAATCAGGAGGATTCGCCGCAGGGCGGCTTACTGTCGCGGAACATCTTCAGTACGGACCACAAAACCATTGGGCTGAATTATCTTTGGCTGGCGCTGTTCAGTGTATTTCTTGGGATGGCGATGTCGCTGCTCATGCGAATACACCTTGTTTGGCCGGGTATGCATCTGCCGCTTTTTTCGAGGCTCGGTGATTCACCGGATCGATTTGCGGCGCTTACTACGCTGCATGGCTCGTTGATGGTTTTTCTGGTGCTTACGGCGGCGCCGCAGGCGGGTTTCGGGAACTATTTTCTGCCGCTGCAAATCGGGGCGAGGGAAATGGCTTTCCCGAGGTTGAACCTTCTCGCGTATTGGGCTACGGTCGCTTCGCTCCTCGGGCTGACAGCCACATTTTTGATTCCTTCTCATCCCGCCATCACGCTTTGGATCGTCAGCGTGTCGATCTTTTGCGGCGCGTCGCTCCTCAATGCGCTCAATTTCAGCGTCACTACTATCGATCTGCGCGGCCAGGGAATGACCCTGCCGCGACTGCCGTTGACAGTGTGGGCGTGGTTCATCAACGCCATTCTGGGCATGCTGATTTTCAGCATTCTGTTGGCGGCTTGCGTTTGCTTGCTGTCGGATCGGCTATTGGGCACGCACTTTTTTTCGCTACTGAGTTTCATCGCGAATCAGCCCCTAGGCGTTATAGCCAACGCGCTTCCAGTTCTGTGGCAGCGGCTCTTCTGGTTTTTCGCGCAAGCCGAAGTCTACGTGGCCATGCTTCCTTGCTTTGGCCTGGTTACGCACCTGATTTCCACGTTTTCGCGGAAGCCCGTTTGGAAGGAACGACTTGTTGTGCTGGCGCTTTGCGGTGTGGGCGTTTTCGGTTTTTGCGTTTGGGGTGAGCACATGTTTTCCAGTGGGATGAATCCGTTTTCGCCGCTGGTGTTTGCGATGCTGGCTTCTTCGCTGGGAGTGCCGGCCACGATCCTGCTGATCAGCTGGATCGGGACGCTGTGGGACGCGCGGGCGCAGCTCAATACGGCCATGCTTTTCGCGCTTGGGTTCATTTCGCTATTTCTTTCTGGCGGGCTCTCGGGGATTTTCCTGGCGCGGCACGATCTGGCCGCCGCTGCGGTGAGCGACGATTTCGTGACCGGGCATTTCCATCTGGTGATGGGCGTGGCGGCGACGTTCGCGATTCTTGGCGCACTGTTTTTCTGGTTTCCGAAAATGTACGGTCGCCGCTTGAACGAATCATTGGGGAAGATTCATTTTTGGCTGACGTTTGCCGGCGTCTACTGCGTTTTTATGCCCATGCATTGGCTCGGGCTGATGGCGCATTCTCGGGCTCCCTCGACGAGCGCGTTGGCTTCTGTCGCTGCCGTTGGTTCGGCGATTCGTAATTTCGTCACTGGTGCGATTCTGCTGACCGTTTTTGCGCAAGGGCTCTTCCTTATCAATTTTCTGTGGAGTCTGTTCCGCGGCGAGGAAGTATTGGAGTGCAATCCATGGCGCGCTACGACACTTGAATGGAGCGTCTCTTCGCCGCCGCCAGTGGATGATTTTGGCGCACGCGACCCTATGGTGTATCGTGGGGCTTACGAGTTCAGCCTGCCGGGGGTGGCTGAAGATTTCGTGCCACAACACATAGCGCCGGAGCAGGTGGTAAAAGCGCGCCAGTCCGTGGAATAAGGTTTAAGAGAATCGAGAACGAGACCATGCCGGGCACAACCGCAACGCCGGACATCGAGATCATCGTCGACGACATCGGCGGGGGAGGAGGCGGTCTCATTCCGCCGCCCGGCGGAGGCGATGACGGAGATGGTGGCGACGACGAGAGCCATCGCCGTCGCGATTGGTCTGCGAGTCCGAGGCGCTACTCGACGGCAATCGCGCTAGGTCTGGTTGCCATTTTGATGTTTTTCATGGCGTTGGCCAGCGCGTTTATTGTGCTGCGCCGCGGCAGCGGCGTTTGGGTCACGGTGCATCTGCCCGTCGTGGTTTGGGCAAACACTGCGGTACTGCTGGCCAGCAGTTTCACTTTGGAAGCGGCGCGGCGGCGGCTGGCGGTTGCGGACGTGGGCGGGTTTCGGAAATTTTGGATGGTCACCACCGTTTTGGGTTTTTTGTTCGTTGCGGGACAACTCGTGGCGTGGCGCCAGTTGGTGGCGCAAGGGGTTTACATTGCCAGCAATCAGGGCAGCAGTTTCTTCTACATTTTCACGGGCGCGCACGCAGTTCATCTTCTTGGTGGAGTTTGTGCGCTGGTCTACGTTTTAGCGCGAAAATTTGGAGAGAAGGAAGTTTCGCGCTCGACGGCGGCGGAAGTCGCTTCGTACTACTGGCATTTCATGGATGGGCTTTGGATTTTTCTGCTGGCGCTGCTCTACTTGGGCAAGTGAAATTCTAATTTTCCAGAAAATCTAGCATTTCAGAAATTCGGCGATGGCGTTAACCACGCGCGCGATCTGTTCGTTGCGCAATTCGGGGTACATCGGCAGGGAAAGAACTTCTTGCGCGGCGCGTTCCGCATGCGGGAAGTCGCCAGGCTTGTGGCCAAGCGATGAGTATAGCGGTTGCAGATGCAGCGGGTAGGGATAGTAGATGGTGCTGCCAATTTGTCGTTCGCTGAGAAATTTTTGGAGGGCATCGCGGTATTCGATTCGAATGGTGTATTGATGGTAGACGTGTTCGTATCCCTGTGGCTCGAGTGGGGGCATGACGCCGGGGATTTGCGAGAGAAGACGGTTGTATTCGGCGGCGTGGAATTGGCGAGCGCGCTGCCAATTCGAAAGATGGCGCAACTTGACGCGAAGGATGGCGGCCTGGATTTCGTCCAGGCGGCTGTTCCACCCGGGCTCAGTGCTGCGGTATTTTTCGGATTGACCGTGATTGCGGAGCGTTCGAATGCGGGCGGCGAGTTCCGGCGAATTCGTAACGACCATGCCGGCGTCGCCGTAGGCGCCAAGATTTTTTGTGGGATAAAAGCTGACGCAAGCGGCGTCGGCGAGAGAGCCGGTGCGGCGGCCTTTGTAGGAAGCGCCGATGGCCTGGGCGTTGTCTTCAATGACGGGCAGGTGGCGCGCTCTTGCGAAAGCGAGAATGGGATCCATGTCGGCGGCCAGGCCGTAGAGATGGACGACGACGATGGCGCGCGTGCGAATTGTGACGCGGCGTTGGAGTTCGGAGGGATCGAGGTTGTAAGTGTCAGGGCGGATGTCGGCGAAAACGGGCTTGGCGCCGAGGGCGCTGACGGCGCTGCCTGTGGCTACGAAGGTGAAGGGCGGGAGGAGGACTTCGTCGCCTGGCTGAACGCCGCACGCGCGGAGGGCCAAAATCAGTGCGTCGGTTCCGGAAGCTAAGCCGATGCCGTGAGTGACGCCGCAAAGCTTGGCGATTTCTTCTTCGAGGGCGGCGCCTTCGCGGCCCAGGACGAATTGTTGCGAGGACATGACGCGCTCGACGGCGGTGCGAATCTCAGAGCCGATGGCGGCGTATTGGGCGGCGAGATCGAGTTGCGGGACGGGCTCGAGAAGCGGATTGGGCTGTGAAGGCGAGCTCATGGGCTTCGATTCTCTCGCATAGAGTATACGCGAGCACCGCGTGCTAGGGTTTGCGGAAGTGCCGGATATAATGCTTGCGCGGGATTTCAGCGACCTTACCGACTCAAATCATGTTTGCAAAACGCACCAACTGGAATATGACGCCGAACCGGCTGAGCGAGGCGCTGGCGGCGCACCGCGCGGCGGGGAAGCCACTGCTCGATTTGACGATTTCCAATCCAACGGAGTGCGGGTTCGAATACGATGGCGAGGCAATTTTGGAAGCGCTGAGAAACCCGGCGGCGTTAGCCTATGAACCCAATCCGAGGGGGCTGGAAAGCGCTCGGCGCGCGGTCTCTGCCTATTATGCCGATCGAGAGGAAAGCGTTTCAGTCGAAGATATTTTTCTTACGACCAGCACGAGTGAAGCGTATTCGTATGTGTTTCGGACGCTTTGCGATCCGGGCGACGAATTATTGATTCCCTCACCCAGTTATCCGCTGCTCGATTTTCTGGCGGACATTCAGGATGTCAACCTGGTGCGGTATCCGCTGCTCTACGACCACGGATGGCAAATCGATTTTCATGCACTGGAGCAGGCCATTACGCCGCGGACCCGCGGGGTTATCGTGGTGCATCCGAATAATCCGACGGGGAATTACGCGAAGAGCGCGGAAATGTCGAGGCTGAATTCCATCTGCTCGGCGCGCGCGATGGCCATCATCGCGGATGAAGTGTTTCTCGATTTCGCGCTTAATGGAGAACGTGCGGCGAGCTTCGCGGCAAATCGCGAGGCGCTGACGTTTACCTTGAGCGGGCTCTCGAAGATTTCCGGGTTGCCGCAGATGAAGGCTGCGTGGTTGATCGTCGGCGGTCCGGAGCAGATGAAGAGGGAGGCGCTGGCGCGGCTGGAAGTGATTGCGGACACGTACCTGTCCGTGAATACGCCGGTCCAATTGGCGATGCCGAGGTTCCTGGAACAGCGGCACGCATTCCAGAAGCAGGTCATTTCGCGGGCGCGGCGGAATCTTGCCGAACTCGACCATCAACTGGCCACGCAGAAAGTCTGCAGCCGCCTTCAAGCCGAAGGTGGCTGGTGCGTAGCTGTTCGGGTACCCGCGACATGGGCTGACGAGGAGTTCGCAATTGAGCTGCTGAATGCGCATGGGATGTGCCTCCATCCGGGGCACTTCTACGATTTCCCGTCGGATGGAACTCTAATCGTTAGCCTGCTTACCCCTGAGAATGTATTTGCCGAGGGGGCGAAGCTCTTGCTTTCCGCCCGCTGACGCCTTGGGAAATCCTCGAAAGTCATTCGGTGGTCGAGGGAAGTACAGCAAATGGAGACGGTTGGTACTAGAACTACCTAGGATTGAATCTAGACGGACCTGAATAGAGCCTCCCACAGACCCTGAATCTCCTGAATTTCATATAATCTACGGTGCGAGGGATTGAGACACATAAATTCCATCTAAAGACCAATCCGCTCGGTTCATAAGTTGTACATATATCTGCAATTAGTTCTATGAATCTTTTTGTTAACAAGGAATATCTTTGGAATTTAGATTGCACCCACAGGGCTATCGTTGACAGGTATAAATGTGTGCAGTGAAAGGGTTTCACCGCGTTTTGTTGTCAAATTTAGGAGGGTTCAGTGAGCAAGGGGTATCGTAAGTTTTGGACAGTATTGAGTGTCATGGCTCTCATGTTGGGGCTTGTTGCGGTAGGCCAAGTCAGCGCTCAGATTATAAGCGGCGACTTAGTCGGTACAATCCTGGATAAGACGGGTGCCGTTGTACCTGGCGCGTCGGTCGAAGCAGTAAACGTCGAGACGGGCGTAAAATACACAACAAAAGCCAATGACCTTGGCGAATATCGCATCAGCAACTTGCCCGTGGGGACGTATAACGTTTCGGCGTCTTCTACGAGCTTTGCCACGACGGTCATCAATGGATTCAAGGTCGAGCTGAACAAGACAAGTTCGCTGCCAATTACGCTCGACATTAAGGGCGCGGTGACGACGGTTGAGGTTTCGGGAGTTGCACCGGCGCTGGATACCACGACCGCGCAACTTTCTAGCACCTTTGAAGCGGGCCAGATTGCGGACATGCCTGGGGCTGCTTCCGGCAGCGGGGTATTGAACCTTTCGCTCTTGGGCGCAGGCGTGGCCACCAGCGGCGGCGTCGGTGTTGGATCGGGCCCGTCAGTGGGCGGCCAACGTCCGCGCAACAACAACTTCACGATTGAAGGCGTGGACAATAACAATAAGGGCGTGACGGGACCACTGGTATTTGTTCCCAATGATGCGGTTGCGGAATTCTCACTCCTGCAAAACCAGTTTTCGCCGGAGTTCGGGCACTCTTCAGGCGGGCAGTTCAACACGGTTGTGAAGAGCGGGACGAATTCTTACCATGGCTTGGCTTACATCTATAACAACAATCGCAACTACAATGCGCTCGACACAATCCAACTGCTGGAAGGGTTCACCTCGCAGCCGCGGTACGACTTCAACCGCATCGGCGGTCAGGTTGGAGGTCCGATCTTCAAGAACAAGCTCTTCTTCTTTGCCAACTATGAATATGATCCACTCGGGCAGTCCGGCGGAGCGGGCGCGGTGTGCGCCCCGACTGCGGCAGGAATTACAGCGATCAATGCCACTCCAGGACTCTCTGCCACGAACGTTGCCCAATTTGAGAAGTACGTGCCAGCAGGGACGTTGACCAATGCAGGTTGCGCGGCCATCCCATGGGTTAACGGAACGACAATTCCAACTGCGGGCATCGCGGTCGTGTCGCCGAGCTTCAACAACGCGAAGTACCTCACCACCAGCATGGACTACGATATCTCCTCGAAAGATCAGATTCGTGGGCGCTACATTTACAACAGCAGCGTGGGAATCGATACCTCGGCGAACTTGCCGGTGTTCTTCACGCCCTTTCCGAACAAGTTTCACTTGGTAGCGATTAACGAATACCATACCTTTGGCCCGAGTCTGACGAACGAACTGCGCGTGGGATTCAACCGCTTTGCGCAGACGGTTAGCGCCGGTAATTTCTCCTATCCAAATCTGGATAGCTTCCCGAACCTGGTACTCAACGACCTGAATACGTTGCAGATCGGGCCTGATGGGAACGCACCGCAAGGGTCAAACCAGAATACATATTCGGCGGCAGAAGCCATTACCTGGACGAAGAGCGCGCACACCCTGAAGTTTGGTTTTGAAGGACGCAAGCTCATCGCCCCGCAAACCTTCACGCAACGGTCGCGCGGCGACTATGAATACGTCCATGCCCTGTCCTTCTTCCAGGATGCGGCCCCGGACTTTCTCGCAGAGCGCAGCAACGGCAACCCGGTATTCTATGGGGACCAGGTAGCGCTTTATTGGTTCGCGAATGACAACTGGCGGATTCGTCAAAACCTGACCATCAATCTCGGCATCCGCTATGAATATACGACGACTCCTTTCACGTCCAGGAAACAGGTGCTGAACAACGCAGTCAGCGTTCCTGGCCTTATCGACTTCATTGCGCCGCAACCGGCGAAAAACAACTGGGGACCGCGTGTTGGTTTTGCCTACTCGCCAGGTACGAGTGGCAGAACATCCATTCGCGGAGGCGCAGGCGAGGCCTTTGACGTTTTGTTTGACAACCTCGGCCTGCTAACTCTGCCTCCCCAACTCAGCTCCACAATCGATTGCGCCCCGGTTGGGAATTTCAATTGCGCGTCGCCGTTCCTTGGAAGCGGTGGAATTCTTCCCGGTCCAGGTGGCATCAGGACCTTCCCCACGCTGGCGGCTCAGGCCGCAGCCACGTCGGCCTTTCTGCCTGCCCAACTTAAGGATCCGAAGTCCATCGACTGGACACTCGGCGTACAGCACACGTTTGCCAAGGACTACACGGTCGAGGTTCGCTACGTAGGGACACGAGGCATCCACTTGCCGGCGCAGATTCAGTTGAACAAACAGCCAGTGGTGACGTCGACGTTTAACTTGCCGACGTATACATCCGCGCCATCTCAAGCGACGCTCGACGCCTTACCAGTAACCCTCGGTCAAATTAACGCTGCATTCAATGCTGGTGGCAACATCGTGCCGGCATTCGCAGCGGCGGGGTTCAACAAAGCCAGTATCACGTCGTATCAGCCATGGGCCTCCTCGACATATCACGGGCTGGCCACACAACTGAACAAGCGGTTAAGCAACGGGTTACAGTTCGTGGGCGCATATACCTACAGTCACTTGATCGACGACGCGACAGCAGAAGTGTTCAGCACCGTGCTGGCGCCGCGCCGTTCACAAAATGGATTGAATTTGCGCGACGATTTTGCCAACTCCATTCTCGATCACCGTCATCGGATTACCCTGGCCGTGATCTACGACGTGCCTTACTTCAAGCACAGCAATGCGCTGGTGAGGAACACCATTGGAAACTGGCAATTCGCCCCGATCTACACGTACCAATCGGGCCAGTGGGTGACTGCGCAAAGTGGTGTTGACTCCAACAAGAACGGCGACTCCGCTGGAGACCGCACGGTCTTTAACAAGAGCGGCACGCCAGGAACTGGAAGCGGAGTGAACCCGCTATGCAATAGCAGCCTCCCGGCAGGCACGGCCTGCTCAGCGTCACCTGCGAACATCGTTGCCTATGTCGCGAAGGTTCCGAGTGCGCAGTACATTCAGGCGGCAGTCGGAGCTTTTGCCACCGCAGGCCGCAACACGTTGCAATTGCATCCCATCAACGACATCGACGTGAGCGCCTTGAAGCGTTTCACCATCACGGAACGATTCAAGATTGAATTCGCGGCGCAGTTCTTCAATGTCCTCAACCATCCGCAGTATGTTGCGGGATTCCTGAACGACATCGCACCGATTGGCTTCACGGGTTCACAGGTCAACGTGTTGCGTCCACAAAGCGTGGACTTCAACAGGCCGGAGACGCAGTTCGCGGGCAATGCGCGGACCATGCAACTGGCAGCGAAGATCTTCTTCTAGACTTGATCAACCGTTTCGCCTACTTAGTGGGCGAGATTTTCCGGAGGGCGTCCTGGCAAGCCGGGGCGCCCTTCTTCTTTTCCGGCAATGGTTTTGAACCACTTCCCAAGATCGGTTTCGCGCGCGGCCCTACAGGACGGAAGCAAGTTCTGAGTGTTGGGCAGATTTTCTTGGAGGGCTGATTGATTTCCAAAGTCAGGCAGGGCGTAGTCGGCCGGGAGGATCAGCAGGGGTGGGCATCTCAGCGGATTTGTGGGAGCTCACCAGATTCGGGGACACCGTTGCAGGCGCTGGTTGCGGGATGCCGACGCCAGCGTTGAAATCCACATGGTCTTTGCCGCAGGCAGGGCAATAGCCCTTGCCCGTTTCGTTGTCCCGCAGGCTGGCGAGTTCGTAGCACCCGCAGATGCAATCGCAATAGCCTGTTTCCGATGCCGTCTTGATGGGAATGAGCGTCATGGCGGGAATCATACGGTTTCGAATCCATTCTGGCAAGAGGCTGCGATGCAAGCATTCAATCGGGAATTGAACCGACTCGTCCGGGCGCTATCAGGAATTTTCGAGAGTATAATGGAGTCTAGCCGAATGATCGCCTTTGATCGATTTTGCCAGGCAAGTTGGATTCCCGGAAAGAGTTCATCATGAGAGTTCCCGCCTCCACCAGAAATCTTTCTCTGCTTGTTGCCGGATTATGCTTCCTCGCGTTATTTTGCGTCCGGCCTGCCTACGCGCAGGGCGACGACAACGGGCGCCCCACCGACATCATCAACCCAAACCTGGGAGTGTCATCATCATCGGTGTCTCTAACCAGCGCAGGCTCGAGCGTTTTTGTTGGAGTGCGAGAGGCGTCAGGCATTCCGCTTGCACAGCCTCCCATGGTCAAGCTGGTTTGCCCCCTATCGGGTTTAACCCTGAGTCGGCCGGCGAAAGACGGCGGTCCAATCGCTCAATTTGTCCACGTTCCCGCCGGAGACTGCAGAGTCGAGGTAAGCGCCGCCGGCTACAAGCCTGCTGTGGAACACACAGAAGTTCTTCAATCAGTGACCAATCGCGTTCAATACGTCTATGTGTATTTGCATCCGGAGTCGGAACTCGGCACTGGGGCACGCCCCGCGGTTGTGCCTGACAAGGCTTTGAAGGAAATCGACAAGGGGATCGCGGCGATGCAGAACAAGCACGACGCCGAAGCGCTGAAGCATCTCACCAAGGCATCGCAACTGGCGCCGGCAAGCCCCGACATTGCATATCTTCTCGGCATGTTGGCGCTGAATGGCAAAGACCTTGCCTCCGCGGGCCAACATTTTCAAACTGCCGTGAACTATGCGCCGGCACACGATCGTGCCTTGGTGGAGCTCGGTTACGTGCAGCTCGAGACAAGCCAGTGGAATTCCGCCGTGCAAACGCTCGAAAGGGCGCTGCAGGTCAACACGGCGTCCTCGCGGGCACACCTGTTGCTCGCGAATGCCTACGCACAGCTCCACAACTATTCGAAAGCCCAGGAGCACGCCCAGCGCGCCGAGGAGTACGGTTCCGAAAATGCAGCGCCGGCGAGAACGTTGCTCGCACAAATTCTCGCGGCAGAAGGAAACCGCGAGGGCGCCAAGCAGGAGTTTGAAGCGGTGGCGCGTGACTTTCCAAACGCACTCAGCGCCGCCATCGCTAAGCAAGGGTTGCAACGTCTCTACAATCCTGACGCACGGGAGACCTCTGGAACTCCCGGCGTCGCGGCGATTGTCGGCAGCGAAGCCGCTCTACTGCCGGGCGCGCCCTCAGCCAGTGTCAGCAAGTGGTCGCCTCCCAATGTGGACACGTCCGTGCCGGCAGTCGCGCCGGACCTTTCCTGTTCCGCTGAAGATGTCGTGCAGAGAACCAGTCTAAACACAAACCGGCAGCTTGAAAATCTCGAGAAGTTTCTGGCGACGGAGCACATTCAGCACGAAGAGATTAATGCGCGGGGGGAAGTCTCGCAGATCCGCGACAAGAATTTTTCGTACATGGTGTTCATCGAGCACACCAAGGATGGCCTCGTATTCCTTGATGAAAAACGCGACGGAGGCACTGGGACCGATTTGTTTCCAACTTCGCTGGCTACCGTCGGGCTGGTCAGCCTGGGAGTGGATGTTTTTCATCCCGGGTTCGCCAAAGCATTGGACTTCAAATGCGAAGGCCTTGGCCAGTGGCGCGGCAAAGCGGTGTGGATCCTGCATTTCGAGCAGAAGAATAATATGAAGTCGTTCCTGCGGCTATGGCAGACGAAAACAAAGACCATCGAGGTTCCACTGAAGGGCCGTGTGTGGGTAGCGGCGAGCAGCTATAACGTTTTGCACGTGGAATCCGATCTGCGCGAGCCGATGAAAGAACTGGAGCTGATGCGTGACCATCTGGCAATCGATTATGGGCCGGTGAATTTCCAGAATGGAAAAACAGAGCTGTGGTTGCCGTGGTACGCCGATATGTATCTGGAGCTGCACGGCAAGCGCTATCATCATAACCATACGCTCAGCAATTTCAGCCTTTTTGCCGTCGACACCAGCGACAAAATTGCACTTCCAAAGGACGTTCCACCTCAAGAAAAGAACCCGAAACAACCTCCGCAGATAGACAACCCCTAGATTCGGCTGGATCAGTGTTCCAGTCGAAAACAAGCACACGGCAGGAGAGTCCGCAGTCGCTCACAGGCGCAATTCGAACTCAGAGCACCTAGGTGCGAAGTTATGGTGCCTAGAGGTTCTTGAGATGGGCGAGGCGGAAGGGCGAGCCGAGGTGTTCGCGGAGGTCGAGCCAGTGCTGCTCGGGAATGGTCATGAACACGTCAACCACCTTGGGGTCAAACTGGCTTCCGGAGCAGCGCTTAATCTCTTCGCGGGCGTGGGACATCGGGAGGGCCCGGCGATACGGGCGATCACTGATCATGGCGTCGAGCGAGTCCGCGATCGTAAAGATGCGCGCACCAAGAGGAATCTGTTCGCCTTGCAGTCCGCGGGGATAGCCCGAGCCGTCAAAAAACTCCTGGTGGGCCAGGACAATTTCGGCGGCGTCGCGCAGAAACGGAATGCGAATCAGCATGTTGTAGCCGATCTCGCAGTGTTCGCGCATTTTCCTTTTTTCCGCGTCATCGAGCGGGCCGGGTTTGCGCAAGATGCTATCGGGGATGGCCATTTTGCCGATGTCGTGGAGGAAAGCGGCGCGCGCGAGGATTGCCAGATACTGGTCGGGCACGGGCATGGACCTGGCGATCGAAATGCAAAACGCGGTGACGCGCTGGCAGTGGCCTTCGGTTTCGGCATCCTTCAAGTCCAAGGCGCTTCCGAGGGCTTCGAGCGTATCGTCGTAAGATTGTTCGAGTTCCACGTGCTTTGCGGTGAGCTGAGCGGTGCGCTCTTCGACGAGCTGCTCCAAATTGCGTTGATAGTTGCGGTTTTCAATGATCAAGCGGCGGTGCTGCAGCGCGCGTCCGACACCAAGAAATAGCTGGTCTTTTTCGAAGGGCTTGAGGATGTAATCGTAGGCCCCGCGGCGAATGGCTTCCAGGGCGGTGGAAATATCGTGGATGGCGGTGACCATGATCACCGGCACTTCGGGATCGTATTGGCGCATCCATTCGAGGAGCCGGATACCGTCCATCTCCGGCATAATCATGTCGCTTAAGACGAGGTCGGGCGTCAGCTTTTTGACTTGCTCCTGCGCGACGCGGCCGTTCTGCACCGCCGTGCAGTGATAGCCCTTCGATTCGAGCATGGTCGAAACCACCTCTCGAATGGCTTCCTCATCGTCCACGACGAGTATGTTTTCCATCTCCACGGTGTTTGTCCTCACTAGGCATTATATGTGACGGCACACACAAATGGGGACGGCCTTGCCTAGTCAGAAAATAGCGTGTTAGCGTCAAACAAGCGTCATTCAAGAGTCATAACTCAGAGCTTTCTCGCCGTCCAGATCAAGCATTGCGGCAGCACGAGCACCGCAGCGACGGCACTTCCAGCCGGGAGGCGGGGCATGGTGCTGCAGAATCAAGGGATGCTCGGGATCGCTTTCTTCGAAGCGACTGCAGTCATCATATTGCTGGTCCTCTTTCTTTTATTCCGCCGCGATCAACAAGCAAGCTATTTTCGTTTTTGGCTGGGCGGGTGGTGTTGCCTTACTTTTTCTTCCTTGTCCGAAGTAGCGGTACTGATTCGTAAGCTTCCCGGATTGAATCTGATAAGCGTTCTGGCACAGGCGGCAGCCTTGGTGCTGTTCCTGGTAGCTGTGGTGCATTGTAAGGCAGGTTCGGAGCGGCGAATCTGGTCTCCGCTGCCGTTAATCGGATTGATTCTGGTGATCATTTACTCGATCGAAAGGGGCGGAACGCAACAGGTTGCTTCGCTTCATTGGGGAACAGCCGTTCTGGAGAGCTTGATTTGCCTTGTGGCGGGCTGGTTAATGTTGAAGTCAGAGATGGCGGGCCGCAGCCATGGAGCGCAACTGCTTGCCGGGATTTTCCTGCTAAAGGGATTGCACGGGATGGACTATCCGCTGTGGCCGGATAGCCCGTTGTTCCTGTTGCGCGTAGCGTTTGACCATTTTCTGGGAGTGGGGCTGGGAATCGCGATGGTGGTGGTGGTGCTGGAAGCCGCCCGCACGCGAAGCGAAGAATTAAACGACAAAATGCGCCGACTCACCCTGTTGACGGCAGCAAGCACGCAGACGCTGTCCACCCAGGAGGTGATTGATCAGGTACTCTGGCATCTGGTGGAGAGTCTTGGCGCTACGCATGGCATCGTACGGCTGAAAGAAGGCGAAGGGGAATCCTCGCAACTGGTGGCCAGAGCGTGGGTTGGATTTGACCAGTCATTCATGAGCCACCATGGACAAATCTCCGCAATGGAGCCCTGGGCACAGCGCGTGCTGAAGGGAGAGTGCCAATTCCTGGAGTCCGAAGAAGAGTGGGATCCAGCAGCGCGGAAGAGAGTGGACGAAGCAGGGTTAAAATCCCTGGTAACGCTGACTCTTCCCGGCAAGCAAGGGCCTTTGGGGGTCATCGCTGTCGGTTCCACGCGCCGGGAACGGTTTCATGCGGACGAACTGTCGTATCTTGTGAATATCGCGAACTTGCTGGGATTGACACTGCAAAACGTGAGCTTGTTCGAGCAGGTAACCACTGTGCAGCGCCAGTGGGAATACACGTTCGATTCCATCGGCGATCCGATCCTGGTTCACGATCGCGCGGGACGCATCTTGCGAAGCAATCAGCGTCTGAGCCAACTCCTGGGGAGGGAAGGGAGCGGCCTAATCGGCCGAAGCGTTACGGAACTCCTCCCGACGCAAAGCGCCGCGTACAAACTTTGCCCCTACTGCGAAGGAGTGGGCGGAGAGGGCGACGAGCCCGATCCATGGCTGCCCGGCTTTTTCCTCGCTTCCAACTCGACATTTACAGATCCAACCGGCCTGCAACTCGGAACCGTGCACGTTCTGAAGGATATTTCCGATCGAAAGCGCGCCGAGGAAAAATACCGCACGCTGGTCTCCAGTGTTCAGGAAGGTGTGTTTATCTCCACTCCGCAGGGACGCTTCCTGGATTTCAACGATGCGCTGCTGCGAATGACGGGTTATGAGACCCGCGAGGAATTGATGGCCGTGGATATTCCGGCGGCGTTCTACGCGAATAGTTCCGATCGCGAGCGGCTGAAGAAATTGTTGCAACAGCATGGTACGGTGGCCGATTTCGAGTTCGAAATGCGGCGCAAGGACGGCGAAACGCGCACCATGCTGGAGTCTTCCATTGCCGTGCGGGATGCGGCGGGCAACGTGTCGGCATATCAGGGATTTTTGCTCGACATTACCGAGCGGAAGCAAGCCGAATCCGAAATCCGGCGCCGCAACCGGGAACTGCTGGTATTGAATTCTATCGGGCAGACGTTGACGGAATCGCTGGATCTGACGGATTCACTGCATCGCACGCTGCGCCAAATGGCTGAGCTTTTCAGCCTGGATGCCACTTCTCTGTATTTGTTCGAACAGGATGGGACGGTAGTACGGCGAATCGTGGAAGTCGGCCATCGCTCGGAATTATCGCGGCATTTTCCGCCCGTGGCCGTAAAGCCGGAGCTGATGCAGCACATCAAGTCGGTGCACGCGACATTCCTTTCGGTCCAAGGATTGTCCTTGCCTCAGATTTTTCGGGACGCTCAGATTCAAGAAGAAATCGTCACCGCCTACATCGTCGTCCTGTGGTCCAAAGACCGGGTTATCGGCGGATTGGTTGTTGCCAGCCGCACGCCGCGCGAGTTTTCCAGCGCGGACGTCAACTTGCTCATCGCCGTGGGAAGCCAGATTTCCAGCGCCATCGAGCGATCGATTCTCTATGAAGAGACGCGCCTGGCATATGAAAACCTGCGGCGCACACAGGAACAATTGCTCCATAGCGAAAAACTAGCAGCGGTTGGGCAATTGATCTCCGGCGTCGCGCACGAACTGAACAACCCGCTGACGGCCATCCTCGGTTACAGCCAGCTGTTAACGTCCAGCGGACAAATGGGACAGCAGGGAATTGAATACGCCGACAAACTTTACAAGCAGGCCCAACGGACACACCGCATTGTACAAAATCTCTTGAGCTTCGCCCGCCAGCACAAGCCCGAGCGCATGCCCGTGCAGATCAATCAGGCTCTTGAGGAGACTCTGGCGCTGCGCGACTATGACTTGCGCATGCATAACATCCGCGTCCACCTGGACCTTGCCGAGAAACTTCCCGTGACGTCCGCCGATCCACACCAGCTTCAACAGGTTTTTCTAAACATGGTGAACAACGCGGTTGACGCCATCTTGGAACATTCCTCCGAAGGCGATCTTTGGGTGCGCACCGCACTTGATAGTGGCCGGATCTGCATTGAGTTTACGGACAGCGGACCCGGAGTCAAAGATGCTTCCCGGGTTTTCGATCCTTTCTACACCACGAAACCCGTCGGCAAAGGAACCGGCCTAGGACTTAGCATCTGTTATGGAATCATCACCGAGCATGGGGGGACCGTACACGTAAGAAATGTTCCGACCCGCGGCGCGTCGTTTACCATCGAGTTGCCTCACCAAGTGGCGGCACCCATCTACAGCACGGCGGGTCAGAAAACCATCACCGGAAGGGATGGGCGTATCCTGCTGGTGGATCGCGATGAATCCGTATTGGAAGCTGTCGGGACCATTCTTCGAGCGCGCGATCATCGCGTGCAAACGGCTCGAAACATTCGCGAGGCCCAAGCCCTGCTCGAAAAAGAAGATTTTGACCTGGTGGTCGCGGATCTGCACGTTGCGGATGGGGCGAATGGCGGCGGGCTGAGTGAATGGCTGGCTGGGCATAAGCCCTCGCTCAACCACAGATTGATCTGGATGTGCGCCGTTGCGCCCTCGGAAGACGCCGGAGAGCACATCCCCGGGAAGGGCGGCCAGATTCTGCAGAAGCCTTTTAAGGCCAACGATCTCCTGGCAGCGGTGGACGAGTTGCTGCTAACCAGCGTCCAAGCCGCGGCGATTCGCCGATGAAGCCAACTCCGCCGCGGCTGCGGCGCGCTCTCCGAGTTCCTTCAGGGCCGCTTCGATTCGAACGCTCAAGCCGCTTACCAGATCGCTTAATCCATGCAGCTGCGGCATCGGGGCGCTGCCTGCCAGAAGCTTCCACCGAATCATCTGGTATTGCCAGGCAAATTTTGCCGTGAGACGTATTCTTTCAAATTCCTGAATCGCAGCCAGCTCCGGAGAGAGCATCGCGATCGCGCGGGCCATCCGCAAGAGACTCTGGAAATCCGCGCGCAAGGCAGCCAAATAGGCGAGGGCGACACTCCGCCGTTCCCGGCGTACGCGCCGCAGCACCTCTCGGGAGGTGTTCTTCGAAAGGAAGTCAAAGTCGGCCTCCGCGAAGGCTTGCCGGATTTGCGGCAGGTACGTCATATGCCTGCACCCTGATTCGTCCTCGCCATTCTCGGGAGACGGTCGGAACGGTCGGCCGGGAACGCGAACCGACCAGGCAAACAGAATGAGTAGAATGCCGATGAGTCCGAAGAAAGAGTAGAACAACAAGCTCAAGATCGTTTCCTCTCGACGTTCCAGAAGTGCCCCAGATGCTCATTCAGCGCTCTCAAGCGAGCATTAATTTCAGGGGCAGTCGCGTGATATATTCCATCCGAAAGCATTTCCGGTTCGAATGCTCTCTCGGGTTGTCGCTCGCGCAAACCCCAAATCCAGAGCAGCATGCTCGCCAGCATGACTGACGATCCGAGCAGATTCCAGAGCCTTGAATAGTCGAGCAGCCAGCGTTCCAAAATCGTGTCGTTCAGGACATAAAAACTGGAATAGAGGAAAAAGCCGATGGTCAGCACGCGAACAGCAGGCTCGACAACGATTCCATAGTAACGAGTAAACAGCAAGAGAATGACGATCACGCTGGCAATCGCAAGCTCGATGCCACGATGACCATTCAACACCGCAAACTGCCAACCTCCTCTGGCAATCGCCCAGGAGTACAACAACACGACCACCGCCGTCAAAATCAGCAGGCGCTTCGCCAGGGCCCATACGCCGCGATACTCTGCCAGGACTCGTTGGCAAATCTGTGCGACCGCGGCTGCCCGAGCAGTCATTACAACGCCCTGTGTGCCCCATGCGATCTGGCTCGAGACTGATGATCTGAAACCCCAAAACCGGTAGCTTGTATACAGGACAAAGCATTGCAGGAAGTCAAAAAGGACATACACAAAGAAAGTGGAAAAGACTCTGTAGCTCTTGCGATAGAGGAGAAGAACGAGCAGTCCTCCACCAAGGAAGGCGGTGACTCCCCAAAGAATCCGTACTGAGGCAGGAATCTCGTTCATCCGGGTGCATACTAACATTTATATAACGGCGAGGTAAATAGTCAGTATGCGCCCGAGTAAGCCGCCGGCGCCGGAACCTTCCTAGCCGTTCCGGCGCCGGCGAACATTAGAATTATCTTAGGCCAGCACTTGGCTCTCCGGCGGTTTTGGCGGAATCGGCGGGGGCAGGGGAGACGTATCTGCCACAAGCGCATTCACGCTGATTGACGGTGGTTTTGGTGGAATGGGGGGCGGCAAGGGTGAAGTATCGGAGTACTGAGTCCGGTCGATGGTGATGTATTTACCTGCTGAGAGGTTGACGGACCGCATAACAGGCAGTACCATCGAGACGGCGAGAAGCGAAACTGCAACTGCAAGTGCTGTTTTTTTCAAGGGAGTAGCCCTCCTCGCGGACAGCATGAGGGAGGGCAGTTTTGGCGGGGCTTTGTGATTGAAAATGTTCCGAATGCGGAACACTGAGCCGCATGAGAGCGCTAACACAGCTTCAGCAAAACCGCAGGGTCGTTCAGGACTTCACGCAGACGACTCTGGCGGCCATTCCTGGCCAATTTTCGCGGCTATCCTATCTGGCATCCTTGCGGGATCTTTCGAGCGGCAAATACGAACACTCCGGCCTTTCGGCGCTTTATCCGGACGAGGCTATCCAGCAGGCGCTGCAACTTTGTCATGAGCAGATATTCGAGCGGATTCTGGAATCACCGCTCTCCAGCCAGCAGGAGGATTTGCGCGGCTGCCTTGCCGGAATGGAAGGTGGGCTGTCAGAAGCGGCATCACACTGGCGCCGCATCGAATCGTACCGCCTGCTGGTGCCGGAAGCGGTGCCGGATTATCTCAAGGATCTTTTCTGTTCGAATCTCCGGGCTCTTCTGGAGATCTTCGTGGAGGAAAGCACCCCGGCCCATTCAGACGCGTAACCACGCCGGTGACGCGCCCAACGATTTCCGCCTCGTCCGGAGTCCGCCACGTTTCCGGGGCGCAATGCGATAGGGGATGCGGCTGCATCACCAGCCGCGAGCCTTCCTGATGGAACCACCCGCAACGGTATCCGCCGCGCACTTCCACGAAGTACATCGGCCGGTCATGCTCCGTGGTCCAATCGCCATCATCGATCTTGCGCACTGACCCATCCACCAAGACGATGCTGCCGGGACGCAGCAACGGCATCATTCTCCGGTCGGACATTCCGATATATCCGTAAATGTGATGGCCATTGTGGTTGGTGAGCACGCCTTCCAGGTGGCCCCATTTTTCCACCATGCGCGAAAGGAATTCCGTCCGCCGCGGATCGAAGGCCGGGTCAAATTTCATGGGAATGCGCAAGGACGTCGGGGCCGCCATCAAATGCGTGCGCGGCACGGGAACAGAGGCCCCATCATGGAAGCATTCTTCGATGGGCACATCGTACCAGCCAAAAATCTCCACCGGGTTCAGCCGGTAGATGGACGCCAGCGTATACAATTTGTGCAATCCTGGCACCACGCCGCGGTTTTCGATGTCCGCCAGACGGCTGATGTGCAGAATGAAGTCGGGACGCCCGCGACGCGCGGCCAATTCGTAGCTGGCGCGCTCGACATCTCTATAGGTCAGCCCAAGTCGCTCGCGGGCTTGCCGCAAACGAAGACCTGGCAGCATTAATCTCCTCGGGAGTTGGGCGCATCCCCGCGCGCCCACCACTATAGAATTACCACACTGTTAAGTTTTCGGAACAAAAAATCTGCGCGGGCAACTGGCTTCCGAAAAAGCGCCGCAGCGCTATACCGCGCTGCTTCCGCCCCCGGCGTCCAGCGGCAGACTCGCACCCGGAGTTAGTCAGCCTGTGACAATCACAAAACAATAATCATTTTTGTTGTACCCACGCCAGACCATCCGGCTGTTTCCCTGTGGTAATACTTCCGGCGATTTCCAAAGTTTTCAAATCCACGACTGCGATTTTGTCTTTTCCGCTGACAGCCACGTACGCTCGCGTGCCATCCGGGGCGAGGACGATCCCCGAAGTGCCGCCGCCGAGGTCAAACTTCTTGACCTCTTTGCGGGTAACCGCGTCCAGCACCACGAGGTTGCTTGTGGCGCTGCCGGCTAGCCCCGAAATCAAAACTCGTTTGCCATCGGGAGAGAACTTCAGCCGGTTGGCACCGCGCACCGGGATAGGAATAGTCTCCGTCACCTTCTTGTTCGCCACATCGATGATGGTCACTGTGGCTTCCTGCGCGTTGGCCGCCCAAATTTCCTTCCCGTCGGGTGACACGTCAAAGCCTTCCGCCCCGCGGCCAGCAGGGACACTTGTGACGCGCCATGTTTTGCGCGCGCTGGCTGGTGGCGAGCCCAGGCCCAGGGGAGGCCCGCCACGAGGGGTGTCGGCAGTCGCAGGCGTGAAACCTGCTACAAATGTGTTGCCCGGTGGATTCCCCGGCGGCGTGCCGAAGCCAACCGTTGGCGGCGAAACCAGCTCGATCAGGCTGATCGTGCCGGAGCTGACATTCGAAGTAACGATGCGATCGAGATTCTCGGAGACCACCACCATGTGCGTTCGGTCCTGACCGGTGCCGAGAACCCAGTCCACACTTTGCGTCGCGGGATCGTAGCGGCCAATCACTTTGTTGGTTTCCGCCGTGAAATAAAGTTTGCCACCGGCGAACGCCAAGCCATGCGCGGAGCGCAATGCTCCGAGATTGATCGGCGGAAGTGCCTTCCGCGCGGCCAGGTCGACAACGGAAATCGTGTTCAGAGTGCTGTCGTTACCGCCATAGTTCGAGATGTAGGCCAGCTTGCCGTCCGCGGATGCCACGATTTCATGCGGATCCGGCCCGGCGGGCACGCGTGCCACAACCTGCAGGCTTGCCGGATCGACAATCGCCAGCGTACTGTCACTCTTCTCCAGCACCAGCAGCGCCGGCGAAGGTGCCTGCGCCGCTATGAAATTGGCTCCCAACAGGAATGCGCAAAACGCCGCGCACCAAATCAGCGTCCACCTCGAATTCCCCCACCGTCCATGCATATGGCCTCCTGATACAAACACTGAAATTCTACACCTTAGAAGCAGCCATTCCTGCTCGCACGAAGCTTACCGAATAAACCCAGCTTGATTATTCGTTAGTCACCGCTCCCATTCGTTTCCAAGCCTCAGACAGCTCTACGGGATTCTGATACTCTGAAACGGATATGACCCTTCATCTAAGACAATACTATTTTGGGCTGCGTGCCGTTATCCTGGGCTTCACCCTCATCCTAGGTAGCATCGCGGCGCGTGCGCAGCAAGCCAGTGTCGCTCCTCCCCCCGGAGGTTCGAAGGCCACCACCGATGCCGATTTCATTGCGGCCGCCGATGAAGTGCTTGGGCAGATGAGCCAAATCACCGGGCTGAAATTGATGACGCCGTTGAAAAAATCGCTGCGCTCGCGCGAGGAAATCCGCGCTTACGTCATCAAGCAGATGAACGAAGAAAAAAATGCCGCGGAGCGCTACGCCGACCAGCGTAGCGCGGAGGCCTTCGGCCTGCTTCCCAAGGGATTCGATCTTGACGCTTTTATGGTAGATGTGCTTACCGAGCAGGTCGAGGGGCTCTACGATCCTAAAACGCAGGAGTTCTACATCGCGGACTGGAGCCCGCTCGACGATCAGCGCATGGTGATGGCCCATGAATTGACTCATGCGCTCGAGGACCAGCATTTCAAGATCGAGCCATGGGTAAAGGCCGCCCGTCCCAATGAAGACGCCGAGCTGGCGCGCGATGCCGTGCTCGAAGGCAGCGCCATGGCCGCCATGGTTGATTACCTGATGCTGAGTACGGGCCGCTCGCTGAAGGATTTGCCGGATTTCGATCCCAGCATGTTGATTGGCGACCTGGGCAGCACGCCGACGCTGCAAAAAGCCCCACCGTTTCTCAAGGACACTCTGATTTTCCCTTACATCGGCGGACTGTCATTCTCGGCGGCGATTTTGAAAAATGCGGGCTGGGCCGCGCTGCCGGGCGTGTTTGAAAAACCGCCCGTTTCCACTCAGCAGGTTCTGCACCCGGCGCTGTACCGCTCGGGAAGAATTCCTAAGACGGTAGTGTTGCCGTCGCTGGAGAAACTGCTCGGCAGCAGCTGGACAAAGCTCGATGAAAACATCATGGGAGAATACGGCTGGAAGGAAGTGCTGAAGCAATTCTTGGAGGAGGACCGGGCCAAGACGCTGGCGGCGGCATGGGACGGCGACCGTTACGCCGTGTTCGAGCAGAAACAAACCAAGAAGCTTGTCTTGGTGACCAGGCTGCACTTGGATGGCGAAGAACACGCGGTGCGGTTCTTCGGCCAATATTCGGAAGCGCTGGAGAAGAAATACGCGGAGCGCTCGAATTTGCTCCGCCGCCCAAACTTTTTTTCATTCGATACTCCGGATGGAGGCGTGTTCCTGGATTGTTTGGGAAATGAGTGTGTGACCATGGAGGGTGCCGCCCGCAAAACCTTCGACGCCTTCACCAAAGAGCTGAGTTGGCCTTTAGCGCCGCAGCCGCCCGAGCACGTTGGGGCCGTGCCGGAGAAGACGGCAGCGATTTTTTCTCCAGGCGCGCGAGACGCAGCAGGAACTTTTGCTCTAGCCGCGCAAGGCGGGCGGCAATAAGAAGGTCGCGCGAGTTGGCGCGCTGGCGCCGCAACGTGGCGATTGCCAGTTCGGAGAATTGAACGGCTTTAACCAGGTCTTTGGCGTGGCGTTCGTAATAAATGGCAAGTTGTTCGCAGGCATGAAGGCCGTCGTGCGGATCGGCGATGATTTCCAGCAAAATCTCCGCGGCTTGAGCGTGTTCGCCGCGGCGCTTGGCCATCTGGGCAAGTTCGCGGTGCGCCTTGGGACGGAATTCCGCGGGCAGCCCGATGGCCAGAGCTTGTGAGCAAGCAGAATGCGCGCGATCATCTTCTCCGCGCCGCTGCAAGAACCTTGAGAGCCCGAAGAGGTCGAGGCTTTCGACTCCGTTCACAGCGCCGGATGACTCCGAAAGCATTTCATTGATCTTGCCAAAGAGCGCCGCGAGTCCGCGCAAATCCATCTGATTGTGCCGCACGACGCCGACCAGCGGCTCGGCAGGCCCGCCGCGCAAATAATCAAAATAAAATTGCGGGATGAGCGCGGATGAAACATCGTTCTCGCGATGCCAGCCGAGGCGCGGCGCGTCCAGTATGTGGCGCTCCAGTTCCACGAGCCGCACGGAACCGAGGCGCAGCTTCCAAAGCGCGCGCGCGGGATGCAGCAGGTCAAGATGCGCTGCCAGCTTTGGCACGGCGATCGAGCGCGTCATCGTGAAGCGGCTTTCGAGTAGCGGCCAATCGAAGGATTTCCCGTTGAAGGTAACGAGCACGGGCCGTTCCGCGATACGCTGAGTCAATTCCTGCAGCAGCGAATGTTCTTCCGCAAAATCGCGCATAAAGAATTGCTCGACTTGCAATCCGCCCGCATCCCACGACGCGAGACCAATCAGGAAGGCGTATGTGCCGGTGCCGCCCGCCAGGCCAGTGGTCTCCGTGTCGAGGAAGAGCCATTTTTCCGGATCTTCAAGCGCTGCGCGGGTTTTGCGCGAGACCAATTCGTCGCGCGTGCGGGAAAGCAGTTCGAGAGTCGCGGGTGAAGGCTCGGCAAATTCGGGTGTGGAGAACCAGTTTCGAATGGCGAGGTGCTCGCCAAAATGATTGGTTGCGACTCCCGCACCTAGTAAACGGCCGAGGGCATCATCGTCGCCGGGCGTTCGAATCGCCGCGGGGCGCGCGGGCATGAGCCGGGAGGACTTCAGCGCGGTGAGAAGCGAAAATTTGTCGGGTGCAGGCATCTAGTCGCACAACCTGTCAAGGATGGCGAGGGCGGCTTCTTTTGCGCGCGGTGCGAGATCACCGGCAGGGCCAACGCAGGACGGGCAGCCTTGCTCGCAGGAGCACGCGGCGATAAGTTCGCGGGTTTTTTGAACGAGGAGACCGTGCGTTCGAAAGAGTGGCTCGGAAAAGCCGATGCCGCCGGGGTAGGCGTCAAAAAGGTAGAGGTTTGGTTCGAAAAATTCTTTGGGATTGGACGAGATAACGTCGTGCATGCGCGTCGTGGTGAAATTTTCAATCGTCCCGAGATGAGGCGAATCCTGCTGTGCGCCTGCTCCGTAGGAGTTGGAGTCAGGAGCGGGAGGGCGCTCGCCAATGGCGGTGCCGAGGTCGCGGCGGTCGCACATGAGGAGAAGCGTAGCGACGGATTCGAGGGCGTGCAGAAGGCCGAACATGCCGCTTTGGCGTTCACTGACGGTGAAGGGCAGGGATTCTAGGAGCGGGCGCTCGAGGGTGATCCAGTAAGAAGTGGTGTGCATTTCATTTTCGGGTAGCTCGAGTTTGCCGTCGCCGATATTTTCGTTGGTGAAAAACTTTATTTTCTTGAAGCCGACGACTTGGGAGCGAACGAGGACATCGCCATGGGAATACGAGTGTTCCTCTCGTTGGTCGCCCGCACGGTGTTTGGTGGCAGCGATTTCGAGGGGGCGGACTTGGGTGTAGCGGACGGCGTCGGTGTAGTAGTCGGCGTCGACGCGCTTGACGTAGGCTTTGCGTTCCTTGAAATCGAGATGCTCGACGTGGTGTTGCTGGCCGCCATGAATGTAGATGGCCTTTTCGTGGAGAAATACCAGCGCGCTGGGAAAATCGACTTCGCCGATGACGGTGGGCGCTCCTGTGATGTCGACGATCACAAAATTGTCGCTGGTCACGGAGCGCAGGCTGATCGTGTCGGCGGGATACGCTTCCTGCGTCCAGTGATAATTGTCGCCTGCTAGATGCAGATAGCCAGCTTCGGCGAGCCGCGAGCAAAGATCGGGGAGATCGACATCGCCGAATTTGTCGTTCGTAGAGATAGGCAATTCGAACGCGGCACATTTCAGATGATTTATCAGGATTTCCAGATTGTCGGGCTGGATAAAGGCGCGCTCCGGTGTGTTGCCGAAGAAATAGTCCGGATGGCGAACGATGAATTGATCCAGCGGCGACGACGAAGCCACCAGCACGGCGCAGGAACTCCCGCTTCGTCGTCCCGCGCGGCCGGCGCGTTGCCACGTAGCGGCGATGGTGCCGGGATATCCGGCCATCACTACAATATCGAGGGAGCCGACGTCAATGCCGAGTTCCAGCGCGCTGGTCGAAACCACGCCGCGGATTTTCCCGTCGCGCAGGCCGCGCTCGATTTCGCGTCGTTCGTTGGGCAAATAGCCACCGCGATAGCCGCGAATGGTATCCGGCTTGCCCGGCAACTGCGGATTTGCCTGTTGCAAATAGGTCAAAAGGATTTCCGTGTGCAGCCGCGAATTGGCGAAGACCATGGTTTGCAGATCACGCTTCAGAAATTCCTGTGCGACGCGCGAGGATTCATTGATGTAACTGCGGCGGATGCCTAGCGCGCGATTCACGACGGGTGGATTGTAGAAAACGAAAGTTTTCTCCGCCGCGGGCGCCCCGTTGGCGTTGAGCACTTCGACTTCGGATTCGATAAGCCGCGAAGCGAGTTCGCCCGGATTAGCGATGGTCGCCGAACAACAGATGAATTGCGGATCGCGCCCATAAAAGCGTGCAATACGGCGAAGACGGCGCAGCACATTGCACAAGTGGCTTCCGAATACGCCGCGATAGGTGTGCAACTCGTCGAGGACGATATACCGGAGATTTTCGAACAGTCGCGTCCATCGCGTGTGGTGGGGGAGGATTCCAGTGTGCAGCATGTCCGGATTGGTCAGGACGACGTGGCCTTTTTCGCGGATGGACCTGCGCGCGTCGGCGGGTGTGTCGCCGTCATACGTGTAAACGCCGAATCGATTGTCGAGCCGCTGGTTGAGATCATGGAGTTCGGCGAGTTGATCTTGCGCGAGAGCTTTGGTCGGGAAGAGGTACAGCGCGCGGCTGTCGGAATTTTCGAGCGTGGCGTTCAATACCGGCAGGTTGTAGCAGAGAGTTTTGCCGGAGGCCGTCGGCGTGACGATGACGACATTTTTCCCGGCGTGGACGGCTTCGGCTGCTTCAGCCTGATGCGTGTACGGGCGGCGGATGCCCTTGGCGGCATAGGCGGCAGCAAGGTCGGGATGCACCCAAGCGGGGAAGTCCGCCCACTGGGCCTCGCGCGCTGGAAAATGGCGCAAGGCAGTCAAGAGTTCGCCGTTGTAGTCGCGTTCGGCAAAGGCGTCGAGGACTTCGTGGACGCGGGAAAGCGATGTTGGGATGCTCGATCTACGAACAGCCAGCGATTCCGCCATGAAAAGTAGCTCCAAAAAGGCCTCAGGCCCAAGCGTCAGTCAATTCGCCTTTTATTCGCTCACGGTAGCATGCGGCGTTTTAGAGCGCAATATGGAAAATGTGGGATTCACACAAGAGAACACAGGTTCGCCAAGCTTCCCGGGGAAAAGTATCTATTCGGCGGCTTTGGCGGCAAGCGATTCGATGACGGCGATATTGGGGAGCAGTTCGACCGGAAGATTGTGGCGCCCCTGGAGATAGGCGGGGGCGTTGTAGGTGATCCAGACTTTGCCGGTGGCGTCTTCGGCGACGAGAATCTTCAGTGGCAGATCCAGTGCCAGGCTGGGTGAAGCCAGCATCAGCGGCGTGCCCGCTTTGGGGTTTCCGAAAATCAGCAGCTTGGTATTTGGCATTTTCAGGCCGGCACTGGCGGCTTCCCCGCTATGGTCAACAATGGTGAAAAGCTTCACGCCCTTGATTTGCAGGATTGCTTGCAGTCGGGCGACGGTTGCGTCAACGGAAAGTTTGCTGGGAATGCGAAGAATGCCAGGTTCAGGACTCAGTGCCATGGAAATCTCCTGAGCTTCAGATGAATTATTCCCCGCAATGGGTTTAACAGAAATCAGATAAATGGCCATGGCCACGCCCAGAATGGCGAGCAGCAGGGCGGCCATCATGGCCAGCATTGAGGGGCGCGAGAGCAGGGCCTCGGACTGCTGAAGTTGCTGCAATAACTTCCGATAACGGACTAGCGAGAGCAGGCAGACCAGCACCCCGAGCAATATCAGCGCGGTACCAAACCACAGGGAGAGGCCGGATGATGGAGGCGAAAGGCTGGGCTGATTCAGGCTGAACTCTCGCAAGAATATCCCGAAGCGTGCAAGAACGAAGCCGAGGCCCATAAGTGCGAGGCCGGTGCGAATCCAGGCGAGAAAGGTGCGCTCAACAGCGAGAAAGTCGCGGGGAGTGGGTTTGGAGTCGTCGGGCATGACGAAGTCCTAATGAAAATCTCAGCGAAGCCGGAAAATTAATATAGCACCGATGACAAAGAGGAGCGCGGAGCCAGCAAAAGCCGTCTGGACGCCGAAGGCGCTCCATAGCGAGCCGACCAGGAGGCTGGAGGCAAAGTCGCCGACGGCATTCACGGCAGCGAGAGTGCCGAAGGCCATTCCGTGCTGTTCTTTGGGGACAATCTCGGCGGCCAGGGAGTCTTCGAGAGGCTCTTCCGTTCCGACATAAAGACCAGCCAGGATAAAAATCACAGCGAGTAGTCCCAGCGAATGTGTACCGGTACAAAGCAGAATCGCCGTGACTCCCGCAAGAGCGTAGCCTGCGGCAAGCACGGCTTTGCGGTTGGGGACGTGGTCGCTGAGCCAGCCGCTTGCATAGGCGGAACCGGCTGAGCAAACGTTGTGGAGCGTATAGAGGCCGACAGCGACGCTGGCGGCCCGCGCCATGCCGTGTGCTGGCGCGAGCATGCGCGTGGCGTAGAGAATCAGCAGCGAGTGCGAGAAATCACCGGCGCCAAAAATGCCCACGGCCATCAGCAGCCGACGAAACGGAGGTGGGAGGGCCTTCAGCCCGATCAGGAAAGAACGCGGTGGCTTTGGACCGGTAGGGCGCTCGCGAACGAGAAGCCAGAAGCACGCTACGGCGGTCATGCCCGGCAAGAGAGTCCAAAGAAAAACTTTACGGTACGAATGGCCGGTGACTTCGAGGAGCCCAAGCGCGGTGAGGGGGCCGGCGATGGCGCCGACGGTGTCCATGAGGCGCTCAAGGCCGAACGCGCGGCCGTAGGCGCCGGGCGGGACGTCAGCCGCGAGCAAGGCTTTCTTCGCGGGTGAACGCACTCCGCGTCCTAACCACGCGGCGGCGCGGGCGAAAAGCACCTGATAAGCGTGCGTGGCGAAGGCGAACGATGCGGTAGCAAGTGCGGTGAAAGCGTAGCCAAAAACGGCGAGCGGCTTGCGGCGTTTCAAGCGGTCAGTGAAGTGGCCGGAGGCGAGCTTTGCGAAGCTGGAGAGTCCGTCAGAGATGCCTTCGATGGCGCCAAGCCAGGCAGGGCCTGCGCCGATCGCGGCCAAAAACGCCGGAAGCACAGCTGTGGCGGTCTCGTGGCTCCAGTCGCTGAACAAGCTGGTGAGGCCAACTCCCACGACCGTGCCATTGAGCCAGGGTTGTTTTTCTCGGACGTCAGCCATGCCAGAGCAGTTTACAGTTGAACGTTAGGAGTTGAAAGATCCCTGCTGCCAGACGCGGATTTCCTGCCAGCTGCGAAAATGAATCATAGTGGCAGGCGCAGAAGCGGCAGCGAGTTGCCGCACTCCAAAGCTATTTCTTAGCTGCGCGGTAAAGGATGACGCGGACCTTTTCTAGGGTGATCAGGCCGCCTTCGACCATTTCGTCGAGGCTGGGGAGAATTTTTTCGATCCGCTCAACCGACTCGATGACTTCGAGAATGATCGGGAGATCTTGCGAGAGGTGGAGCAGTTTGTCGGTGTGATAAATGCTCGAGCCGCCGTAGCCACCGACGCCGCGCAGCACGGTTGCCCCGGAGAAGCCGTCTTTGCGGAGCATCTCCACGATGGCTTCGTGCAGCGGCTTGCCGTGCCATTTGTCGGATTCGCCGATGTGGATGCGCATCAAGGTGCGCTCGCCTTCGAACTTTTCGTGGGTCATTGGTGAACCTCGTGACTGGTGAATCGTGACCGGTGACTGGCAACCCTGCGATTCTCTGTGCTGCCCAGCCGGACTAGAACTTGTTGGCCAGGCGAATTCCGGCGACGCTGAGGAGCAGGCCGACTACCACGCTGGCTCCCACATAAGCCGACGCGCGGGCCCACTCACCGTCTTCCAACATTTTGGCGGTTTCCCAACCGAAACTAGAGAAGGTTGTGTATCCGCCAAAAAAGCCGACGGCGATGGCCACGCGCCAGTCCGGCGAAATCACCAGGTGCTTCAGAGTGAATTGGCCGATCAATCCGAGCAGGAAACAGCCCGACAAATTAACCAGCAGCGTGCCATAGGGAAACGTGCTCGCCGCGCGGATTTGCACCACGCCCTGAAGGCCGTAGCGTGCCAGCGTGCCAATGGCCCCAAAAACCGCAATCAACGTGAGACGCAAATCTTCTCCAATCCACAGCCTGTCCGAGAGCGCCGGCAGATAGGGCCAAAGCATTCACAAACAAAAAACTCCTGGCGCCAAGCTGCCAGGAGTCATCAGCCCCGGCGAAGGTCAGCGGGGCGGTTATGGCGAACTCCATCGCCGTTGGAATGTCACGTCAGTTTAGCATTTTCCCGCATTGCTGGAAACAATTGACCATGCCAAAACGCGTTAGACGAAAGAGTTTTTTCGTTTCCTGAACAGCCTGCACGCGGAGCCTCGCGAAATTCAGTAGTGAAAACGGTACCGCAATTGAACAAAAATTTCGCGCGGATTCAGATAGTGCGTTCCGCCAAACGTAAAACTGTTGTCGAGTAGGACGCGGCGATTGGCCACATTGATGCCTTGCAAGCTGGCGGAGAATCTTTCGCCGAACTGCTTACCGAGAGAAAGATCGAACGTGGTGTGCGGTCGCAGATGATCGCCGGGAACCGTGGGGTCCCCGTTGGTGAAGCCGGAAGCGTAATACACGTCCGTCGAGGCGTAGGAATGGAATGGTAGATCGTAGCGCGCGCCGAGATGCAAAGTGTTGCGCTGATCGTGATCGAGGAGACCGAAGCCGTCACCAAAGGAAAAGTCAGTCAGGCCGCCGTTGATGTTGCCAAACGCAAGCGCCAGCTGATTCGAATAAGTTAAGTAGAACTGGGCGCGATGATGGATTTGCGGAGAGCGGAGCGTGAGCTCCCAGCCGTTGATGCGTGCGCCCTGGATAGTAATGGGAAAAAACAGGTCGGAGTTGTTGAAATTGTTGTGGTCAAAGAAATTTTCGGCGCGCGTGAGGAAATTGCTGGCGTCGAGCGTCCAGCCGCGAAAGGGAATCGTGACGCCAAACTGGTGCTCCTCATCGCGCTCACCGTGCAGCGGAATGAAGCCCAAGTTCTGATTGTTGGCGGCTTGCAAGAGCGGCCCGGAAACGGTCAGCAAAGGCGGGGCCTGATAGAAATGTCCGTAGAAGGCGCGGAAAACCCAGTTCAGTTTGGGAATTCGCAAAGAAGCACCCACTCGCGGACTGGAAGCATTCTCAATCACGCCGCCGGAAAAATGCGTCTGGCGAAGGCCGGCATTCAGCGTGAGCCACGGTGTTGCCTTGAACTGCTCCTCTGCGTAGACCGCCGCGAGCGATCCGTTGGGGCTATGACTCTCGGGCGGGTCCACGTTCTCGCACTGCGCGGCGTCGTGGCAAATCAGACCAAAGAGTTGCTCGTCTTGCTGAGCGAAGCCATAGAGTCCAACTCGAAGGTTGCTGCGGTTCTTGATCCATGAAAGCGTGGCCTGTCCGCCTCCGTACTTCGAGCTGCGATCTTCGGTTGCGGAACTAGGAAAGTCTTGCAAGGTGCTTTGATAGTTTGCGCTGTTGTAATGGTAGAAGGGCGAGATCGTGAGCATGAGCCCCGGACTGAAGGTCCGGACCCAGGAAAAAGTAACGAAAGAGTCGTTCTCGCGGTTGGCGTCGCGGAGGAACTGGCCTTGCGTGCCTGCGTCGTTTGGGTCGAAGGGAACTTGATAGAAGTCCCGCCGCAATTGCGCGACTAGCCGGAACTGGTCCTGCGAATCCGCGTTGTAGATCAGGGAGGTGAAACCGCCGAAGCCATTGGCCGCGTCGTGAATGACGGCTGTGGTGGGGGTCTGCAAGCCAAGATTGCTGCGGTTTCCACTTACGCTCGCGTAATACGCGAACCGGTTCGTGTGGCCGCCAAAGTTGAGTTGGTCATCGGTTTGATAGAAGTTGCCGGCACTGAGAACAAGCTCCGCTTCGTTGTTGCGTTCGAATCCTGTGCGTGGCGCGACGTTGAATATGCCGTAGGTGCGGTCGCCGTAGTCGGCGGAGTAGCTCCCCCGTTGCGCCTCCATCGTGTCAATGTCTTTTGGATCGACCTGTGGGCCGAGGTTGCTGGCGATGTTGGTGTTGGGGATCGCGACGCCATCAATCAGCCAGGTCACTTGATGGCCGCCGCGAATGTGCAACTGATCGTGGACAACATAAGCCCCGGGCACATAGTTGGTGATCGAGGCCATACTGTTGGCGCGCGAGGCGCCAGGCGTTTCCTGGATTTGCACGCGATCAACGAGAGTCGTGGGCGTGACGGTCTCGGCCTGTCCCGCCTCAGCTGAGACCACCACCGTTTCGTTCTGTGTAGGAAGGCGCAGCTCAAAATGCAAAATCGGTGCCGTGCCGGATAGAACGGCAACGATTTGCTGGTCCGCGACGAAGGTCGGATCCGAGATCGCGACCGTATATTCGCCAAGGGGGACAGCATCAAAGTGAAACTGCCCCGAGTCGTCCGTGTGGTTGCTCAGCGTGAACTCGGATGCCTTCGCTTTTAGGTCCACTTGTATTCCAGAAACCGGCCGGTGCTGAGGATCGTGAACGATACCGCGCACCGTGCCAAAAACAGTGGCCAAACTCGCTCCGGCGAGAGCCAAAACAAAAAGTACACATAAACAAGTTCTGCGCATTACAAGATTTCTCCCAAAAAGGATCTACCGTGCGGCATACAAGCCGCAGCTTGGGTTGGTCAGCAAACTTGAGGGAAAAAAGCGGCGCCTCAGGCGGCCGCAAACACGAAACGGGGAGGGGGAGAAGCCGGTTCAAGGGAACGCGGAAAATCGAATGGCCTGGCCAACTCAATCGGCGACGTGATGGCCGTCACCGTTGCTGCTGCCATCGGTGCAGGCAGCACAAACGCAACCGAAGTGAGCAACGAGCGGTCGGAATCGTGGCAGCAAGACATCGCGCAGGCTATCATTCCCGGCATGTCGTGTCC
>Ga0137418_10000242_pt1 | contig 46343 bp, 38 predicted proteins | sample CZODoug3_1_2_16f_FD_122242 | JGI IMG/M metagenome (GOLD analysis project Ga0137418, IMG submission 122242) | Vadose zone soil fungal communities from Angelo Coast Range Reserve, California, USA - CZODoug3_1_2_16fungal (Hybrid Assembly) | ecosystem: Environmental > Terrestrial > Soil > Vadose...
TTCCGAGGCTGCCAACAATCGCCGCTTGGAACTGCAAGCGAGGTTCACGTTCTGAGAAAGACATCGATGCGGGGCAGTGGTTGCCAGTACTGTTGGCGAGTGGCGGTACGGGCTGCCGGCACCATATTTCTGACTTGCACTACCACCACGATGACCGCAATATGTCCGGGCTGGTCGAGTGACTTTAGCCTTCGTTCATTTCCGTGTAAGCTAAGTCTGCGTGAATCGAAGACAATTTTTTCAAACCGGAGCGATGGGACTGGTCATAGCCCGAGAACGCCCGCGCTGGCCGATCGGCTGTTTCAACCGGCCCTGGACGAATTGGAGTCTTGATGAAGCTCTGGCCGCTATGAAGTCGGCGGGCTATGAGCAGATCGGCCTGTTGACTCCGACCAGGGACGATCCATTCATCGGACCTGCGGCCACCACAGAGTACCTCGCCAATCTTCAGGAGAAAATCAACGCGCACGGCTTGCGCGCGATCATGGGCGCGTTGGCGTCTCGCCACGATATTCCCCTGGCGGATTCGATGCGCGATGTACAGCGTCAGATCGACAACGCCCACCGTCTTTCACTCCGGTACGTTCTGTCATTTGGCGTCGACAAAGCCGCCGAGTACGACCACTACTACCGGGTCATGGCGAATGCGGCTTCCTACGCGGAAGAGCACGGCATCGCGCTCGCGATGAAGCCTCATGGCGGCGCCAGCGGCGCATCGGAAGAAATCCTTCGCTGCATCGAGAAGGTGAAGCACCGCAACTTCAAAATCTGGTACGACGCCGGAAACATCATCTACTACACCGGCAAAGATCCGCTGACGGAACTGGAGCCTGTCGCCCAATACGTCACTGGCTTCTGCGCGAAGGACTGTGCCGAACAAAAAGGAAATGTGATGATCCAGTTTGGCGCCGGCAAGGTGGACTTCGGCGCGATTTTTCGGAAGCTGAAATCCGCCGGCTTCGACGGACCAGTAATGGTTGAATGTTGCGCGCTCGCTTCCACGCCGCAGGAAGTCGCAGTCAATGCGCGCCGGAATCGTGAGTTCCTGGAACGAGCCCTTCCTGCTTCTTGATCCGATTTCCCGGAAAGATACGGTTTCCATTGCCACTTTCACTTCCCAAACGCGACACCGACTAGCATATCTATTCCATTGATCGATGACTTCAGCGTTGTGTCATTAACCCTGTTCACCCATTGCGTGTATCGAACCTGGGGTACGAAGTGGAAAGGAGAGTGGCCGGCCAGGACGTCGATCCCGAAAGCAACGGCCGGACCGACGGTGTTAACCCTTACACGCTGCTGAAAATCGAAAGGTCTGCGAGTTGGAAAGATACCTGTCCCCAAATCGATGCCGAATACATGAGTGCTGCCGCCCATGTGTCTAAACGAAATGCCGGCTGCAATGAACGAACCTTTCGGTCGGTCCCACCGATACCACCTGAGCAGGACAGGAACTTCCCAAGCTGTGCCGGTTGTGTCGCGCTGCTCATATGAAATACCGGTGAATTTATCGAAGTTGTGTACAACATTCCTGCTGTTGGTCAAGTCTTTGCGCAGTGCCGACACCTCAAACGATAGGCGCTGTCGCAGATAGATCTCTACTGCGGGACCGAACGCCAATCTACTAGTCTGAACTTCACCGGCAGGATCATTCAAAAGTGAGGGTATGGTTTGACCACCAACGACGAGACCTGGCTTCAGACTTTGCGCGAAAGCACAGACGGTGGCATGTGGAAGGAAAGCAAATACGACAACAACGGTAAAACTTCGCACAGTGTCGAGAATTTTGCGCTCGTTGCGTTCCAACGGCGGAGTTGTAAGTCTTTTGCTATTAGTTGACTGGGACGCAGGGATTCGAACCCCGATAAGCAGATCCAGAGTCTGCGGTCCTACCGTTGGACGACGTCCCATCGGCAATCGAGAAAATCGTAGCAGAAGCGTGTCCCGGCTGTCACGAGTGTTTCTTGAGGCGGGACGGGGATTCGCGGGCTTCCAGCCCGTCGGGAAAAGGCTCGATGATGAGATCGCCGAAGACGGCGGCGTCCATCAGTCCCTTCATAAATATGATAGCGTCTTCGGTCAGCGGGGCGCGCAGTTCGTAGGTAAAACGCCGCCCGTCTATGGATAAGATCTTCACTAGATGGATTTCATCCGTTACGCTTAGGCGTTCAATTTCGATGTCGTAGAAGGGATGCGAAAACGAGTCGATAGCCATGGCCTCCAATAGTAAGAAAAAGCTTATTCGCGACGCCGTCCACGGGGACATCGAGATGGGACCTCTCGAGGTCGAATTGATGGACACGCCCGAGTTCCAACGGCTTCGCGGCATCAAGCAACTCGGAACAGCCTATCTCGTTTTTCCCTCTGCGGTCCATACACGATTCGAGCATTCCCTGGGAACGTCCTGGATGGCGCACCGGATACTGGAAAAGGTCCGCCGCGTCGGGACGATTTCACCCGATGACGAGACCCTGATCCGTGTCTCGGCGCTGCTGCACGACATCACCCACATCCCGTTCGGCCATACTCTCGAAGATGAGCGCCGTGTCCTTCCACGCCACGATAAAGATGAAGAGAGGGTGAATTACTTCCTGCGCGAGTCGGCCATCGGACGAATTCTGAAAAGGGAGGGGCTGCAGGAGAAAGTCATAAACATCCTGACTGTCGACGAAAACTATCGAGCAGACATCACCGGCGGCGCCATAAGCGCTGATCTCCTGGACTACCTGCGCCGGGATACCTATTTCTGCGGATTGTCACAGTTTTACGATCAACGCGTTTTCGAGTCCTTCATCCTGGAGAACGGACGGCTGGTGATCAACCTCGAGAAGAACGGGATGCTTCGGCACGACGCGCTTTCCGAGCTGGTCAACCTCCTGCGGATTCGTTACACCCTTTCCGAGCGGGTTTACTTCCACCATACGAAGATTTCATCCGGCGCGATGATTTCGAAGGCCGTGGAGTGGGCTCTAAAAGAGGGACTCCCCGTCACAGAGCTGCGCGCATTAAAGGACGAAACATTGATCTGGACGCTGCGGGAACTCTATACGCGAAACGTGGCGGTCGCGCATCTTTTGAATTGTCTGGAATCGAGGCAGCTGTATCGCGCCTGCTATGTTTTGACCGTCGATATCGGGGAGAAGCGGCGGCAGGAGATCGTGAGTCGATTCCACCATGACCTGGAAGCGCGCGAGGCCGCCGAGATGAGCATTGCGCGGGCATCCGGGATTCAGCCACAGGAGATCATCATTTATTGCCCCTCGTTCGGTATGTCGTTGCCCGAAGCCGATGTTCTCGTGAGGCTGGAGGGAGGACAGGTCCGGCCACTCTCCGGGAGCAACAACGAGGAAATCCGTATACTGAAGGAGAAGCACAAGGCGCTCTGGAAGTTCTTCGTGCTGATCGACCGCGGCGTGTGGGACAGACGTGATCGGGTGAAAGATGCGGCGGCGGCATATATCGGACTGTAGGTAACGTGAGGAAACACAAAGAAAAAGGAAGCCAGAAGCCAGAAGCCAGAAGCCAGAAGAAGTGCGGCTGCTTCTGGCTGCCGGCTTCCTGGCTGCTTTCCTTCTGGCTTCTGGCTTCTGGCTTCTGGCTTCCTCTGCACGTATGATTTCTTCAACATTCTTCTTCTTATTCTCTCAGCTCGGTGTGGGGATGCTCCTCACACTGCTCTTTATTTCCCCCCGTAGCATTGGCAACAGCTTTTTCAAGTTCGCCAGCCTGACGGCGGCGATTCTGCTCGGCGTCACGCTGGGATTCAATTTCATGTTTCCGTCACCGGTGAGGGAGAATCAGGTTCCGGTCATCCTTCTCCTCGTCTCCGCGATATTGACAACGATCTACAACCGCGTGGTGGACGTGGACAAGTTCAACGCTGCATCCGTTCTTCTGGTTGGGGCCACGGCCACAGGCCTCGTCTCGGTGGCCGCGGATTCGCTCGCGTTTACCCGGCTGATGGCCCTTGGGGGTTGGGAAAACTGGATGCTTCTCGTCAATCACCTGGCGGCCACGGCGCTGCTGGGGTCCGTCATGCTCACGATGGTGTTCGGCCACTGGTACCTGGTCATCCCGAAACTGCCCATCGAGCCACTCATGCGCCTGACGAAGGTGCTTATGGGGGCGATCGGGATTCGAATCCTCACCATTGTTGCTTCATTTATTGTTGTGCAGATGGAGCAACCGGTCCCGTTCATCGCGGTGTTGAGAGAGTTGATGATCCAGCAGGGGATGTTCTTCTGGCCGCGGATCATCTTTGGAGTGGTAGTCCCCATCATCCTCGCTGCGATGATCTGGAGCACCGTTCGAATCCGGCACACGCAAGCCGCCACAGGCCTGCTTTACCTGGCAGTTGTGGCGTTATTGTTCGGGGAATTCTTTTCGAAGTTCCTGTTGTTTGCCGTGAGTATTCCGCTGTAACTACTCGGACGCTTCTGCGGCGAGGAGCTTGTCGATATCTTTGGCGATCTGATCTTTTTTGTTCGCGGTCATGCCCATGTACCGCTTGTAGATCCGCCAGTTCTTGTCGACGATGAATGTCGTCGGGAATCCCAGGAGCCCGCCGAAGCCTTCGACCACTGCATCATTGCCCACCAGCACCGGATATTTCATCTTGAATTCCGCGACCTTGGGTTTGATGTCGTCAAGCGATCCGGACTCGACTGTGATCGCCAGCATCTGCACACCCTTGCCATCGCGCTCTTCATGCAGCTTATTGAAGTTGGGAATTTCCGCGATGCATGGCCCGCACCACGTTGCCCAGAAGTCGACGACCGTGACCTTACCCTTGAAATCGGCCGATGACAATTTGCCGCCGGCGACGTTCACCAGATCGAATTCAGGAGCGGGTCCTTTCGGCGAACTCACGGCCTGCTCGGGTGTGAGCCTTCTCGGGCCGCTGGAATTGCAGCCCAACAAGGCAAGCGTAAGCGTCAGGGCCAGAGCGAGCTTCTTCATAAGGTTCCTTTCGGGAAAAGCCATACAAACTATAGCGTATAATCGGGCTTTGATGAAACAACGGAAAGAGTTTCAGAAGCTGCTTGCCGACAAAAAGCTCAAGAAGACTTCGCAAAGGGCGCTGATTTGGGGCGTCCTTCTCGAAGCGAAGGGGCACCCTTCCGTCGAAGAAATCCGGGACATCGTCCTCGAGAAAGGCCATCGGATCGGTCTTGCAACGATCTATCGGACGCTTAAAATCCTGCTGGTTTCCGGGTTTATTCGTCAATCGAAGCTTCATGGAATGACTCGATACGAGCCGGTCATCAAGCAGCCGAATCATCTGCACTTTATTTGCAACCGTTGTGGCAGCACTGTCGAGTTCCCTTCGCGCAAAATCGAGAGCCTTATTCTCCGTGTGACCACCGAGCATGGTTTCGAAGAACGCTACAGCCGGTACGCGATCCTGGGCATCTGCAAGGCGTGCTTGCGCGAAGAGCGCAAATCCGCCGATGTGAATGAACGGCAGCGTCTGGAAACCACCGTCGTGCGGGACGCGCTCGAGCTGACGCTGGCCATTGAGCGCCGCGGCTACAGCTTCTATACAAACGCCTCGAGAAAGACGAAGAACAGCAGCGGCCGAATCATGTTTCAGAGACTTGCCGCTGAAGAGTCGGACCACCTGCGGCGGCTGCAGGAGGAATACCGCTCCCTCCTTCAGAAGAACGAATGGCTCAAGCGAGAGCCCGCGCGGCTGCCGATAAGCCGCAAGATCGCTGAGGACATCTTCCCGCAAAAGGCGCTTCTGAGGATCGAGGTGAAGGACTCCACCACCGATCTCGACGCGCTGAACATCGCCATGGATCTGGAACGCCGGTCGCATCGATTCTTCCAGGACTTCGCGAAACAGATTTCAGACGCCAGGGGAAAGAAGATTTTCATGGAGTTCGCCAACGACGAAGAGTCGCACCTCCAGGCGCTGATGACCGAGTACAACAATCTGGTGGGATCTTAACCAGTCATGAAGAGAATCGCCGTAATTCCCGGCGACGGGATCGGTGTCGACGTCACTCGCGAAGCGATGAAGGTGCTGGGGCGGGTCAACGAAACGCTCGGCCGCAAGCTCGAGTTCACGGAATTGGACTGGGGTGCGGAGAAGTATCTCCGCGAAGGAATCACTCTGCCGCCCGGCGCGTTCGAAATGTTGCGCCGGGATTTCGATGCAATCCTGTTCGGCGCAGTCGGAGATCCGCGAGTTCCGGATAACAAGCACGCCGCCGAGATCCTTCTCGCCCTGCGGTTCGGACTGGATTTGTACGCGAATGTCCGGCCGGTGAAGTTGTTGCACGAAAAGCTCTGTCCGTTGAAGGGCGTTGGCGTGAACGATGTGAACTTCACCGTGATTCGGGAGAACACGGAGGGCGCGTACGTCAATTCCGGCGGTGTTTTCAAGAAGGGGACTGCGGACGAGGTCGCCAGCCAGGTGGAGATCCACACGCGGAAAGGTGTGGAACGAATTATCGTCTACGCATTCGAGTACGCCCGGAGGCACCGGAAAACGAAGATCTGCATGAGCGACAAGTCGAACGTGATGGCGTATGCGGGCGATATCTGGCAGCGCTGCTTCAAGGAGGTTTCGGCGCGATATCCGGGAATTCAGACGAACCATCTCTATGTGGATGCGCTGACGTTGCTGTTTGTGCGGCAGCCGAAAGATTTTCAGATCGTGGTCACGAACAACATGTTCGGCGACATTGTCACGGACCTGGCGGCGGCGCTGCAGGGCGGGCTGGGAATGGCGGCGTCCGGGAATATCAATCCAAATGGCGTGTCGTTGTTTGAGCCCGTGCATGGCTCCTCCCCGCCCCTGGCCGGTAAGAACCTCGCCAATCCCATGGGTTCGATCCTTACCGCCGCGATGCTGCTGGAGCATCTTGGGCTGGGTGAAGCCGCCCGCGCGGTGGAGGATGCCGTGATCGCGTGCGTGAATGAAGGGAAGCTCACGCAGGATGTGGGGGGGAACCTTGGAACCCGCGAGGTGGGCGACGCGGTGGCGGGGAAGATATGAGTTTAAGTTGGGATGAAACCTGAAGGGAAATTAGCCGCAGATTACGCGAATTACGCAGATGGGCGCTTAAAATGTTCTTTAGATGCGCCCATCTGCGTAATTCGCGTAATCTGCGGCTAATTTCCCTTCAGGTTTCATCCGCAGTTAAAAAATGCTGAGACCATTCCTCGAGAAGACCTTCCACCTGACCGAGAACAATACCACCATCCGCACCGAGGCCCTGGCCGGCCTGACGACATTCATGACGATGTCGTACATCATCTTTGTTCAGCCGGCAGTCCTTTCCACAACCGGCATGGACTTTCAGGCCGTCCTTGCCGCTACCTGCATCGTCAGCGCATTTGGCTGTTTCCTGATGGCCTTTCTTGCGAACTATCCCATCGCCGTCGCTCCTGCGATGGGACACAACTTTTTCTTCGCATTCACGGTGGTTGCCGGCATGGGCTATTCCTGGCAGGTCGCGCTCGGAGCCGTTTTCATTTCGGGGGTGATTTTTCTCCTCATGTCGATCTGGGGCGTTCGGGAAGCATTGGTGCAGGCCATTCCGGACTCCCTCAAGCGCGGCATCGCCGTCGGAATCGGCCTTTTGATCACGCTGGTGGGACTTGAATGGAGCGGATTCCTCGCGGCGAATCCGGCGACGCTGGTCACGCTGGGCAACCTTCACCATCCGGCGGTATGGATGTCCGCTGCCGGCATCGTCGTGACGTCCATCCTGCTGGTCCGCCGCTCCCGCGGCGCGATCCTCGCAGGAATCCTCACCAGCACGCTTCTGGGTCTCATTTTTGGAATCGTTCGGTTCCATGGTCTCGTCAGCGCGCCGCCCTCAATTGCTCCGATTGCCTTCAAGCTGGACATACTCGGGGCCCTGAAACTTGGCGCGGTGCCCGTGATCTTCATCTTTTTCTTTCTCGATCTCTTCGACAGCATTGGCTCTCTCATCGGCATCGCTGAACAGGGCGGTTTCATGCGCGACGGCCAGCTCCCGCGCGCTCGCGAAGCGCTGCTGTCGGACGCCGTCGGAACTTGTGTTGCCGGATTGCTGGGAAATTCACCGGTGGTGAGCTACATCGAAAGCGCTGCGGGCGTGGCCGAGGGCGCCAAGACGGGTCTCGCGAACATCGTAACGGGCCTGCTCATGCTTTCCGGATTGTTCTTTGCGCCGCTGGCTCAAATGATCGGCGAAGGCTATAAGAACCCCGCGGGACTTACGCTCTATCCGACGGTAGCTCCCGCGCTTATCGTGGTGGGCGCCTTCATGATGCGCAATGTCGGACGAATTGAATGGGACGATCCGCTTGAATACATTCCCGCCTTCATCACGATCGCCTTCATTCCCTTCACGTTCAGTATCACGGACGGCATCGCCTTCGGCTTTATTTCCTATGTTCTGCTGTGTCTCATCTCGGGCCGCTACCGCAAGCTCCACTGGCTCATGGTGCTGTTCACGGCGCTCTTCGTAGTGCGATACGTTTGGATGTGAGAAAAAACCGGAACAACTTGAATTCTTGCAGAGGTATACCGGGGAATCAGACCCGTGCCTCCCAGCGCGTGTGGGCAAATACGCCCGTAGTGGAACTGCAATTCTCTCATCTTGTCGCACGTCATCGGCACTAGCAGCTTCAGATAGTGTTGCTTAGCGTACATATGCTTTTTGGAAGTCCGGGTGCACAGGTTGAAGCGAAGTTCTTCACTTGAACCTGATGACTAAGAAGGTTGGCAGCGTTTCAGGGATTCGATTTGAAAGGTGAAGGACGCTTCTTCTATTTTCTGTCCCGCTTCGGAAAGGTAGTCGATTCCCTTTTTGGGGAAATCGAATAGATGGGCGCCAAGCCTGTCATTGCATTGCTACTTTGGACCATGGACTTGGTCCGGTAGGCAAGCACATTAAGACGGCAGATAACGTCGCTCAACAATAACAATACGTCGTCTGGGGGCGCACGGATGTCTCCTCAGCAAAGATTAGGATTCTTACGCGCATATGAACCCACCACGGGTTTGGCTGGTGAATTCCGACGCCAATATGGTGTCACAGTTTTCCAAGGTACTTTCGTCGGAGGGCTATCTTGTTGAGAACGTCCCCGAGAAACCGGTCGAATTCCGCCCGGATCAACGTCCCGCAGCCATCGTCCTGAGTGTTATCGAGTCGGGGACACCGGGCCTGAACCTTCTCATCTCGGCAAGAAAAGCGGTTCCTCCCATTCCGGTTGTGGTCCTTGTTGCTCCAAATCAAATCAGGATCGTCGTTGAGGCGCTGAAACTTGGTGCGTCTGACGCACTGGTGACGCCTGTCGACCCGGCGGATCTTGTCGAAGCTATCAAGGCGGCACAGGAAAAGGAGGAGGGTGGCTCGAGCCCCCCGCCAACCCCCGAATACACTTACGAGGCGGATCCGGACGTTGCCGTGTTCATTTCCCATAGTGAAAAGATGCGGGAGATCTGGAACCTCGCCACAAAGGTCGCGCGCGCCGACGTTCCGGTTCTGATTCTGGGAGAATCCGGTGTCGGCAAGGAAGTGCTGGCGCGGTTCATTCACCGCCACTCGAAGCGCGCAGACAAACCAATGGTCAAGGTGAATTGTGCGGCTCTTCCACATGATCTCCTCGAATCAGAGCTGTTCGGTTATGAACGAGGTGCCTTCACGGGCGCTGTCGGTGAAAAACCGGGGAAATTTGAACTCGCGGACAAAGGCTGCATGCTCCTGGATGAAATCGGAGAGATGTCGCCGAGTCTCCAGGCGAAATTGCTCCACGTTCTGGAGGATGGCGAGTTCAGCAAGCTGGGCGGGAGGCGATCCGTTAAAGTTGACGTGCGGGTGCTGGCGCTGACAAATCGCAGGCTGGATGAAGCCGTGCCACGGGGTGAATTCCGCAATGACCTTTACTTCCGGCTTAACGTGGTCAAAATCACTATTCCGCCACTTCGCGAACGAAAGGAAGACATTCCCGTTCTCTGCGATTACTTCTTGAAAAGGCATCGAGAGGCACTGGGAAGCTCCCTCAAGCAGTTCCCGGCCGATTTAATCGATGTCTTCGTGCGCCACAACTGGCCGGGCAACGTCCGCCAGCTCGAAAATACGGTGAGGCGATACCTCATACTTCCCAAACTGGACATGGAAGTCGGTGCGGCACCGCCTGAGCCTGATCCGCCAAAAATGGCCGCTGCTGCTGCCGCGGCCGCCGGTGCCGGAGGCGGCGTTGCGGAAGTCATACAATTCCCATCCCCGGAGGATTCTGTTTCCTTGAAGACCATTTCGGCGATGGCAGCCGACCGCGCAGAACGAGAAGTCGTCTTGCGCGTCCTTGAACAAAGCAATTGGAATCGCCGTCATGCCGCGCGACGTTTGAATATCTGCTACAAGGCTCTTTTGAACAAGCTCAAGAAGTGGCAGATCCAGAGGCGCCGCGCGTCATGAGTCCACGCGGTTTATCTACATTGATGCCGCGCAGCATTGCGATGTGATACGCAAACAGTTGCAACGGAATTATCGACAGGAAGGGATTTACAAAAGGATCGGCTTTCGGAATCTGAAACGTATAATCCGCCTTCGCGGTTATTTCGTGATCGCCTTCTGTCGCGATCGCAAGCACAACGCCATTACGAGCCTTTACTTCTGTCAGGTTCGCCAGGGTTTCGTTGTAGTTGTGGTCGTTCGGCGCCAGAATAACGACGGGCATGTTCTTCTCGATCAAACCAAAGGGTCCGTGATGCACTTCCGCCGTGGGATACGCATCCGCGTGTACATGGGAAATGGCCTTCAGCTTGTCGGCGCCTTCCAGAGCAATCGGGTAGTTGATGCCGCTTCCGAGAAGAAGCGCGTGGTGATAATTGGAGAAAACCTCCGCAAGCGCCGAGATGGCCGAGCTGCGATCCAGGATTTGCTCGACTTGTTCGGGCACTCGAGTCAACAGGCGAGCCCTTCGGAGAACTTCTTCTCTTGTCATCGTGCCGCGGACCCGCGCCAGGAAAAGACCGATCAGATATAAAGCCAGCAGTTGCATCGTAAAAGTCTTGGTGGGGGATACTCCGGTTTCCAGTCCCGCGCGCGTGTACAGGACAGAATCCGCCAACCGGGCTGCCAGGCTTCCCGCGGCATTGCACACTGAAAGAACGAAGGCGCCTCTCTGCTGCGCCTCTTCCATGGCGCCAAGAGTATCGGCTGTCTCGCCCGATCGAGTGACTGCGATTACCAGGGTGTCCGGGCCGAGCGGGGCGTCGCGATATCGGAACTCGGCGGCGTAATCCACCTCCACCTGGAGTCGAGCAAACGACTCGATGAAAAATTCACCAACCAGGGCCGCATGCCGGGAACTCCCACGCCCTACGATGACGACTCGCTGAACGGAGCTGAAGATTTCGGCGGGTCCAAGCTCTTCTTCGAGAACCACACCAATATCAACATTCAGGCGGCCGCGGCAGGCATGCCGCATGATTGTCGGTTGCTCGAAGATCTCCTTGAGCATGAAGTGCGAAAAACCCTGCCGCTCGGCGACGTCTGCCGGGCAGGGAATACGCTCGGATGAGAAGGCTTTTCCGTCCAGTGTTTGAAGTTCGATGGATTGATGCCGAATGACCGCTATTTCACCGTCGTTCATCGCGATCACACTGGAAGTGTGCGGTAACAGCGGCGGGATATCCGACGCGACGAAGTTCTCCCCGTTGCCAAGCCCAACTATCAGCGGCGAGCCGCATTGTGCCGCAACGATTCGGAGCTCGTCCTCCGTTGAAATCACCAGTATTGCCAGGAAGCCCCGGATTTCTAGCAACGCGCTTTTTACTGCCTTGACGATGTTGCCTTCGAAATACTTTTCGATCAGGTGGGGTATGACTTCAGAGTCCGTTGCGGTGTGGAAAGAATGTCCTTCGAGGGTCAACTGGCGCTTGAGTTCGACATAGTTTTCAATGGTCCCGCTGTGGACAACTACGATTTGTCCTTTGCAGTCCTGATAAGGGTGGCCCTTCTCCCAGGTTGGTTTGTCCTGCGCCATGGAGGACGTTTGGCCAATGCCGCAGGCCAGCGCGCTTTCAGGGCTCTCGATCTCTGCGACCGTTGCTTCCAGTCGAGCGATGTCACCCACAGAACGAACGATCCTGGGCGTACCAGCGTCGACCAATGCGATGCCACAGGATTCATCCCCATTGCATTCAAGCTGTCCCAGGCTGCTGGTGAGCATCTGAGACACGGGCCGTGGTCCGATATAACCGATCATGCTGCACATATGTCAGGCACAAGAAAAATTAGGGCTGCGGCGAAATACCCAGGAGCCGATTGAGTACACTCGCCGTGGCCAGTTGGATCCGGGGGTCCGCGACGCCCGGGTAATCCGGTCCCAGACCCCAGCCGATCGTCACAAGCAGGACTCTCGCATAAGCAAGTCGCAGTTGAAAATTTCGTCGACGCTTGCGGATGATGCTCATGCAATTGCGCAAGTCGGGGACCACAGCGACGCATTTCCCAAACCATGCAGAAACATTTAAATTGAAAGAGGGATCAACTGGCGGCTCACACATTGTTATGAAACGAGATTCACATTTTGTGTGAACAGATGTTCTCAGAAAATAGGTCTTTGTATTCACAATAAAAAGCAGTCTTGTGACGGACGCGGGGCGGCAGAACGTATTCCCAGGCGTGGCGCCGGGACCGCGTCACTATTTCTTGATGAGATTCCGCACTGATTCGGGGGCAGACGCTTTCTAGTCCGGCTTCCTGGTCTCTTCTCCAGTCGAGAGCAGGAGTTCGCGGAAGAGATCGGAACATGTCTCGCAGGTTCGGAGGTGGCCTTGCTCCCCTTCATTCAACTCCTCTGTGCCTTTTACATATGCGCCCAGTTTTTGACCGTTAATGTGAAGTTCCATAATCAAGTTCAGACCAGCTCCTGACGCCATAGGTGTGCCGGCGTAGTCGCCCTTCCGAAATCAACTGGCGTTTTAGCTCAGGATGGTTTTTCAGTTCTGGCAGTAACTGGTGCACCGAGTCTTCCATTAAGGTGCGGGCCGACGCGCGGCAATCGCCCGGCATTCAAAGCCAACGAACTTCTCTTGCGTTCCCGCCAGGCCAGTGAACTTTCTTCAGTGTGAAAACGCCGGTGAATCTTCGTTAGTGGGAAAAGCGATGCACACTTTTTTTGGAATCGCTTTTCACAATGAATTGCAATTCACACTCGAAGTACACATCGATTTCGGCCAAAGCTCTTTTCATGAGCGAATTGGCTTGAGCGTCGCGCACTGGCCCATCGCATGCACGAGTAGGTCATCCTGTAAGTAGAGCGGAACACGAAACAACGATGAAGAATAGATTTCGGCCGATAGCAGTTGTGTTGGTGCTTTTAGCGTTCACCGCAAACGTCCGTTATGGAGAGAGTCGTCAGCAGGTCGCGGCCGGTTTGGCAGCCGGCAGTGAGGGCGCGCCTGGTCCAGCCAGTCAGGGGCCCGTGTTGCAGGAACGCTACCCTCGTTATCGACTCCGTGCAGGTGACGTTCTGGATGTGAACTTTTCGTTTACACCGGAATTCAATCAGAGCGTCACAGTTCAACCTGATGGTTACATCAATCTCCGCGGTCTCGGCGACATGCGTGTGCAAGGCAAGACCACACCCGAGCTGGTCGAGACGCTGCGCAGCGCCTACGGCAAGATCCTGCACGATCCGGTCCTTACCGTAGAGCTCAAGGATTTCGAAAAACCCTATTTCATCGTAGGCGGCGAAGTAACTCACCCCGGCAAATACGATTTACGCGGCGACACGACCGTCCTTCAGGCGGTCGCGATAGCCGGCCACTTCAACGGACAATCCAAGAGTTCCCAGGTCCTGCTGTTCCGTCGTGTCTCCGATGAGTGGGTTGAAGTCACGAAGCTTAATATCAAGCGGATGGTTCGCAACCACAATGTGAATGAGGACGTGCATTTGCGTCCCGGTGACATGGTTTTCGTCCCGAAGTCCAATCTCGCCAGGCTTGAACGATTTATCCCTGTCCCCTCTGTGGGACTGTACGCCAACCCGTTTGGTTTTTGAGTCTTTTCGCTATGCAAGAACATAGTCCCGAACTTATCAACAGACCGCGATCACGATCATCCTGGACGGTCCGTGACTGGGTGGCAGTGGGCTTTCGGCATGGCCGCCTGATGATCGTGTCCTTCCTGACGGTACTTTTCGGCGTCGCTCTGATTGCGTGGTTCATGCCTGCCAAATATGAGGCGCAAACCAAGATCATGGTCCGGCGCGAACGCGTCGACCCCGTGGTCAGTGCGGAGCCCGGGCAGTTCGCGGTCGCCACCGACCTGACCGAACAAGACGTGAACTCCGAAGTGGAATTGTTCAAGAGTCGCGATCTATTGGAGAAAGTGGTTCTCGCCTGCGGTCTCCACTTGAAGTCTAGAGATTCCGTTCTCAGTTCACTGTTCGCGGCAGCGAGGGGGCGTTCGCAAGGGGAGCTTTCCGCCGATAGGATGCGAGTCATCCGTGCCGTCGACCGTCTTCAAAAGGACCTCGAGGTTGCACCACTCCGTAAGACGAAACTGATCGTTGTGACTTACGCCTCACACGATCCCCGATTGTCGGCGCAAGTACTGCAGACGCTCGTCCCCCTCTACCTCGAAAAGCATGTTGCGGTACACCGTCTTCCTGGCGCTCTCGATTTCTTTCAAGAACAGACCGAGCAGTACCGGAAGGGACTCATCAATGCCGAAGAACGGCTGACTGGATTCGGCAGAGAAAGAGGCGTTTTCGCGGCGCCGATGGAAAAGGAAATCACGTTGAGGAAACTGAACGAGTTCGAGGCTGAATTGCGCCACACCCAAGCGGCAGCCATGGAAACGGAGCGACGCATCCGCGTCCTCGAAAAGCAGGCGGACTCGGCGCCCGAACGCCGCACGACGCAGATGCGGACAATAGACAACGGCTTATTGTTGCAGCAGATGAAGTCCACCCTTCTGAATCTGGAACTGAAGCGCACGGAGCTATTGAGCAAGTTCGAGCCGGATTACCGGCCCGTTCGGGAAGTGGAAGCCCAGATTGCCCAAACACGAGAAACGGTCGCCAGGGAAGAAAACAGCCCGATGCGCGAAGAAACTACGGATCGGGATTCGACCTATGAATGGGCCCAGGCTGAGCTGGCGAAAGCGCATACGGACATGGCGGCCCTTGAAGCCCGATTGGCGGCCACGACGGACGCGGTGAACGCCTATCGGGACCAGGCCCGCCAGCTGAATCAGGCCGAAATCGCTCAACAGGGATTGCTGCGCTCGGTTAAGACCGCTGAAGACAACTTCCTGCTTTACTCCCGCAAGCAGGAGGAAGCGCGGATCAGAGATGCATTGGACCAGCAGCGGATCGTTAACGTGTCCGTGGCCGAAGAAGCGACGGTGCCTACTCTCCCCTCGAGTCCGTCGCCGCTGCTGAGCCTCGTGCTGGGAGGGTTGTTGGCCTCGATGGTGAGTGTCGGATTGGCCTTCACCGCAGATTACCTGGATCCATCTTTCCGGACGCCGTACGAAGTGGAGGCCTTTCTAGATATACCCGTGCTCGCCGCCGTGCCAAGAACGGAATTACTGCAATGAACGACCAGTTACAGATTTTGCCACAAGTGGACACAGACCGAGAGCTCTTCCGAGTTTGTCGGCCGGTCGTTCGTTCGGACAGGAAAGGACAGCAACCCGGACTGAAGGACCAGGCCTGCCAGGAAACCATCAAATTGGTCGAGCGTGTGTTCACGGGGACGGCGATACCACAGGTAGTAATCTTTGCCGCCGTCGAGCGAGGCAGCGGATGCAGCTGGATGTGCGCCCGCACGGCCGAAATTCTGTCTGCCCGTGTCGAAGGGCTGGTTTGCCTCGTCGATGCGAATTTCCACTCCCCTTCGCTTCATCGGCATTTTGAAATCGAAGACCCCGGGAATTCCAATGATGAGTTAGCGTCCGCACCCGCCCAGCAATTGGTTCGACCCGGCCGCTCCAATTTGTGGCTGCTGTCCTATGCGCCCGTGAATGGGGATTGGCGAACGCCTCTGAGTTTTTATCGCCTTGAATCCCGATTGTCGGAGTTGAGAAAGAACTTCACGTATGTGCTCATCGATGCGCCTCCAATTAATGCCTACGCGGACGCGACGCTCCTGGGACGGATGGCCGACGGCATGGTCATGATATTGGAAGCGAACACCACCCGGCGCGAAGCGGCACGAAGAGCTAAAGACAGCCTTGACGCTGCCGGAATTCGACTGCTGGGGGCGGTGCTGAATAAACGCACCTTTCCGATACCAGAAAGACTTTACAGCAGGCTGTAGCAGGAAGACAGGGAGGAGGTAAGGAAACCTATGAAGGAGATTCAGGAAAAGCCACGGGAACGCCACCGGATGATCGTGCCGTTCATGGATCTGAAGACGGAGCATCACGCGCTTCAAAATGAGCTTCGTGATATTTGGGAGGGGCTTCTGGACAGCGCCGCTTTCGTGGGCGGAACGCTCGTCGAAGAGTTTGAAAAGTCTTTCGCGGAATTCTGCGGAGTCAAACATGCGATCGGTGTTGCCAATGGCACGGACGCGCTCATGCTGGCGCTCAAAGCGTTGGGCATCGGACGGGACGATGAGGTCATTACCGCCGCGAACTCGTTTGTAGCCACCGCCGAAGCGATAGTGCATTCAGGCGCAACACCTGTATTTGTGGACATCGATCCGAATACCTACACCATCGATGTCAATCAAATCGAGCATCATATTACCGAGCGAACCCGGGCGATCATACCTGTTCATCTGTACGGCCAGCCGGCCGATATGCTACCCATCCTCGACCTGGCCAAAAGATATGGCCTTCGCGTGATCGAAGACGCGGCACAGGCTCATGGCGCTCGCTACTATGGCCGGCGAGCAGGATCCATGGGTGACGTCGCCTGCTTTAGCTTCTATCCGGCGAAAAACCTGGGTGCGTGTGGCGACGCGGGTGCGGTCGCTACCAATGACTCCGATATCGCCACCAATTTGAGGATGCTGCGAGATCACGGCGGCCTGAAGAAGTATGAGCATAGCGTTGTCGGTTACAACAGCCGGCTCGATACCTTGCAGGCCGCCGTACTGAACCTGAAGCTGGCACGTTTGGAAAAGCGCAATGACCTTCGCCGGCGGCATGCAGAGCTGTACAGAAGACTTCTCTCGCGCACCACAGATATCGTGACGCCATATGCACCCGACGGAGTGACTTGTGTCTATCACCTATATGTCATTCGCCTCGAGAACGGCGGGCGCAGTGGGCTGCAAGAGTACTTGAAGGATCATTGGGTGCAAACCGGGATTCACTATCCCACGCCGATACACCGTACTCCGGCCTTTGCTCGCTTCCAGGGATCACCGTGCCCGGTGGCAGAGAAGTGCGCTGATGGAATCCTGTCTCTCCCCATGTTTCCGGAAATTGAAAGCTCTCAGATCGAATATGTTGCGAACTTAATACGTGATTACGTGGAGTCCCGTGCATGAACACATCAAACAATCTGTTCGACCAGTCTGTGTCGACAGTAAGGGGTGAGGACACAACAAATGATTAATATTGGCGTAATCGGATGTGGGTATTGGGGCCCAAATTTGATTCGTAACTTTTCTAAAGTCAGGGGCTGTCAGGTCACGGCAATAGCCGATCAACAGCCGGAAAGGCTCGAGGCCGTTCGGCATCTCAATCCCGGAATGAAAGCGACCACCGACGCGCGTGAACTGGTGGAGTCTGATTCGATAGACGGTATTGTCATAGCCACGCCGATTTCGACACATTTCGAACTGGCCACGGCTTGCCTAAAGAATCGTAAGCACGTCTTCATTGAGAAGCCCATCACCAGGACCAGTGCTGAGGCCAGGGAACTGATTCGGGTGGCGGAGGAGCAGGATCGGGTCCTGATGGTCGATCACACCTTCATATATTGCGGCGCTGTGAGAAAACTGAGGGAGATCATCCAGTCCGGGGAGCTTGGAGAGATTTATTACTTCGACTCCGTGCGGCTCAACCTGGGCCTGTTTCGGCCCGATGTCAATGTGCTCTGGGATCTCGCGCCCCATGATTTCTCGCTGTTGACTTATCTCCTGGACAAGAATCCGATCCGCGTATCGGCGTCGGGAATTTCTCCTGTCAGGTGGAATGGGTGGCAGCAAGAAAGTATTGCGTACGTTGCGGTGGAACTCGAAGACAGCGCGCTCGCTCACTTTCATTTGAACTGGTTGTCTCCAGTCAAGCTGCGCCGGACTCTGATTGGTGGCAGCCGAAAGATGGTGGTGTATGACCATCTTGATGCCGACAATCAGGTGAAGATCTTCGATAAGGGTATCGAAATTCGCGAGAATCAGGATCGGTACAAAATATTGGTGCAATATCGGCTTGGGGATCTGCTGGTTCCCAAGGTAGACCAGACCGAAGCCCTGGAAATCGCGTCCAGGCATTTCATCCAATGTATCGAGACAGGTGAAACACCAATCACGGATGGCTACGCCGGCCTCCGCGTGGTAGAGCTGCTCGAAGCAGCAGAACAATCGCTGAAGAATGGAAGGGAGAACACATGGGAGCACGAACGCGAACTTCAAAAAGTAAAGGCTGCATAGCTGACGATGTGAAGTTCGGCGAGGACGTGAAGATCTACAGCTTCGTCAATCTATATGGCTGCGAGATTGGAAGCCGCGCCAGGATTGGAGCGTTCGTCGAGATACAAAAGGGCGCAAAGATTGGCAGCGACTGCAAGATCTCCAGTCACACCTTCATCTGTGAAGGTGTGACGATCGAAGAGGGCGTATTCGTTGGGCACCATGTGGTTTTTATCAACGATCTGTACCCCAGAGCCACTAACGCGGCGGGTCATCTTCAAACGGAGTCCGACTGGACGGTCCAACGGACTCTCGTCAAGAGGGGAGCGTCCATCGGCAGCGGCAGTGTGATCTTGTGTAACGTCACGATAGGGGAGAACGCAATCGTGGGAGCTGGCAGCATCGTGACAAAGGATGTGCCCGCCAACGCTATCGTCGTTGGTAATCCAGCTCGGATCATTCGTTACGTCCCCACTGCCGAGCTGTTGGACTACGAGGTAAAGTCGTCAGCATAACAGTTCCTGCTGGCGACGAAATCCGACACTACGGAAGGTGCACATTGTCTCTCAGTCGAATTATGGAAGGCGTTTGCTCTCGTGAAGAATTTCATAGAGCCCTTGAAATCGAGCGGTCTCGCGCCGATCGAAATGAACGCGGGTTTTCCCTACTGCTACTGGAGGGTGGCTCTGTCAGCCGCCCGGCTCACGATCTGATTCAAGCCCTCGCTCGGAGGATACGTCAGATTGACAAAATAGGATGGTTCGATAACCAGCGGATCGGAGTGATCTTGCCCTATACGTCTTCCACTGGTGCCTGTAAGTTGGCTGACGACATTCAGCGGACGATGTCGCCATCTCGGCCGACATGCAGGATCTACACATATCCCGGTGACTGGACTCCCGCCGAAAGCGGTGGTGAAGGAGATAAGAATACAAGGGAACCCTCGATCGTGTGCGAGGGTCCGCCTCAAGCGCTATTCGCGGACAAAATTCCAGTGTGGAAGAGAGTTCTGGATCTTGTGGGTTCGCTCTTCGCGCTCGTGTTCCTGTCGCCACTGCTCCTGCTGGTCGCTGTTCTGATCAAGTCGGTGTCTGCCGGGCCTGTCATCCTGAGGCAAAAGAGAATTGGGCATGGTGGCAAATGTTTCACGATTCGGAAATTTCGGACCATGACGGTCCATGCCGACAGCGTTCTGCATCAAAAGCACCTGACCAATCTGATCAAGGCCGACGAGCCGATGACCAAGCTTGATACGAATAGAGACCCGCGAATCATTCCGCTAGGCAATTTGATTCGGCGATGTGGCCTCGATGAACTGCCACAGCTGTTCAACGTGCTACGTGGCGACATGAGCCTGGTTGGACCCCGGCCATGTATTTCGTATGAGGCACAGCAATACCTTGTGTGGCAAAGACGGCGGTTCGACGTCGTTCCGGGTATAACGGGATTGTGGCAAGTCAGTGGAAAGAACAGGACGACGTTCAAGGAAATGATACGCCTGGATATTGCCTATGCGGAACGCATGTCACTTTGGCTGGATCTCAGGATACTCCTGAAGACACTCCCTGCGCTATTTCAACAAATCGCGGAAGCCATACCGGCATTTCGCCATGATCGACTGAAGACACGGAGCACATGATGGCTAGGGTCTGTATGGTCGCGTTCAACATCTATCTTCATGACGCAAGAACCCGCCGACAGGCGGAAGCACTGGTTGCTCGCGGCGATGAAGTGGATTGTATTTGCCTCCGAAAGAAGGAGCATCGAAATCCGAGAGTCGTTAATGGCGTGAGATTGTTTCCTTATACGATCGATAAATATCGAGGTACGAATCTCGGTTTCCACCTGACACAGCATTTCTTCTTCTTCTGCTTTGCGTTTTTTATGGTTCTGCGCCAGCAGCTCCGAAAACGTTATGACGTGGTTCATGTTCACACGCTTCCAGACTATCTCGTCTTTGTGGCCGCAGCAGCAAAGATCCTCGGCACAAAGATCGTTCTGGATGTCCACGAGCTCATGCCTGAGCTCTACGTGTCGAAATTTGGGGCCCGCGAAGGCGATTGGATCGTCAGGCTTCTGACCTGGGTGGAAAAACGGAGCATTGCCTTCGCCGATACGGCCATCGCGGTACACGACCCTCACCTCGATGCTCTCGTCCGGCATGGAAACTCACGCGAGACATTTATTGTTCAGCTGAACGTGCCGGATTCGAGTTTCTGCATGTCGCGGGCAGCACCACGTCATCGGGAGTCCGAAAAATTCAGGTTGGTATATCACGGTTTGATTGCGGAAAGGACTGGATTTAGCGTTGTCCTCCGAGCAGTGGCGCTGGCTCGCGTCGCCATTCCTGACCTCGAATTCCAAATGATTGGTGCCGGCGATGGCCTTGCCGCGGCCATGGAGTTGGCGAAGCAACTGCGCCTCGATGGTTGTGTGCGATTTGTAAACGACGTGCCTAACGAAGACATTCCCGCTCTAATCGGGCAGGCAGACGTCGGAGTCATTCCGTATCCGGCCGACCAGTTCACTCGATATATGTTGCCTGCAAAGTTACTGGAATATGTGGCTATGGGAATACCGGTGATCGCTTCCCGGCTCGAAACCATCTCTTATTATTTTGCTGCAAACATGCTCCGATATGTCGAACCGGGCAGCGAGGCTGACCTTGCAGCTCAGATCATCGATCTGTACCACAATCCCAAGCAACGCCGCGAGCTAGCAACGAATGCTATGAGATTCAGTGCGAAATATAACTGGGAAAACCAGAAGCGAGAATATCTCGATCTTATCGATTCCATGGTGTCAGCGAATGTCTGCACAGTCCGCCGTCATCTGCGGAAGGCAGTCGTGAGACAAAGATCAGGGACTCTTTGAGTTTATGTCACACACCTCAGCCGCCAATGCATTTCTCCGGTATTACCGATGTCCGGAACGGTACTCTCGTCTGGAGGTCGGCGGGCAGTTGTCAAAGGAGCCGGGATACTTCCGCAGCGGCCCGGACATCATCGGTTTTGGAAGAACGGTTGAGGGGTCTTCAGTCTCCAATGAAGCGGCGGATGGAACGTTGCCGTTCGATTTTACCGAGGTGGTCGATAGTCTTCGCCTTGAGCGTTACCCCGAGGCGCGCGCCCACTTCAAGGCCCAAAGTCTTATAAAACGTGTCGTGAAGAATGCATATTACCTCGGTCGACCCCTTCTGCCTGTAAAGCTGCGGAAGCGTTTACAACAGTTATACTTGAGCGACTGGACCAGGATACCGTTCCCACGGTGGCCCGTCGACTGCGGTGTTGAATATCTATGTGAACACGCAGTAAAGGTGTCCCTGCAAGCGATCGATGCCGCTGAAATGCCCTTTGTTTGGTTTTGGCCGGCCGGATATCAGGGCTGCATCATCATGACCCACGATGTTGAAACAGAAGCAGGCCGTGACTTTTGTTCCCAGTTGATGGATCTGGATGATCGCTTCGGCATCAAATCGTCATTTCAGGTCGTTCCAGAAAAAAGATATAGGGTGACGGAAAGTCTGCTCGAGGAGATGCGGAGCCGCGGCTTCGAGATCAACGTACATGGCCTGGATCATGATGGGCATCTATTCGACGAGCGAAATGAGTTTCTGCGACAGGCGCGCCGGATCAATGCATACGCTAAAGCTTATGGTGCGCTCGGTTTCCGTTCGCCGGTGCTCTACCGGAACGTGGATTGGTTTGACGCGCTGGAGTTTTCTTACGATATGTCGCTCCCAAACATCGGCCATTTGGATCCGCAGCGTGGTGGATGCTGCACTGTGATGCCTTTTTTCATCGGAAATATGGTCGAGCTGCCATTAACGACAACGCAGGACTATTCACTGTTCAACATAATAGGCGATTTCTCAATCGATTTGTGGCAGAGGCAAATAAGTGCCGTTATTGAGAGGCACGGATTACTGAGTTTCTTAGTTCACCCCGACTATATCCTTAATGAGCGCGAGCGCAACGTCTATGAGCACTTGCTGGCATATATTGCATCGATTGCCAGAGAGCATCGCTTGTGGCTCGCGCGGCCCGCTGATGTCGCCGCCTGGTGGGCGCAGCGCGATCAGCTGAAGATCGTGTCTACTAATGGGAAATGGTGCATCGATGGAGAGGGCAAGGAGACCGCAACGCTCGCGTATGCGAGGCTGGTAGACGGCAGGATCCGTTACCACATGCACCAAACGGGCGATAATTCCCCATTTGCCAGCGAGGCCGCATGATTGTGGATGGCTTCATACTAGTACTTATTGCCAGTTGTTTGGCTCTGGGTGGACTGTTGGTCGCATTGTGCTCTGCCCGCTACTATCGGCTGGCGCTATTCCTGGTCGCCATATCGCCAATAGCGTCGACGATCTTTATGCCTAACCCAAGTGTCGATATGGAGATGGAGGCGGAGGTCGGATTCGGATCGTACCTCAGAATAGGGATGCTATTGCTGTGCGGTACTGCCGGCACAATCTTGTTCCTGAGGGCAAAGCCGCGAAACGGTGTTCCGTTACATCTGGTCCTGCTAGGTGTATTTGTCTTGATCGCACTCGCTTCGACAGCGTACTCCATCGACCCGCGTACTACTTTTATACGGGCCGCTTCAAGCGCCGCCGTCTTTTCATTTCTGCTCGGACTGCACTGTTGGCTCAAAGATCCAGAGCGTTTGCATGGAGTAATGGAAACGCTTTTTCTGAGCATACTCCTGGTCCTCGCGCTAAATGTGTTCGCCGCTGTGTTTTTGCCTGACAAGGCGTGGTTATATCCGGATATGTCGCGCTTTCAGGGCTTGCTGGATCAACCGAACGTGATGGGCAGTTTCTGCATGTTGTCGTATCCCGTGTTGCTCTGGAAGCATGCGCGTGGCACGGCCGCTGAGAAGTGGATCGTAGTCTGTGTGGGCTGTGTGATGGTGTTCCTTCACCTGATGACCGGCTCGCGCGGATCGCTCGTGACCGCCGCCATCCTTACGTCTGTATGGTTTTTGACTCTGAGGCAATGGACACGACTGATTGCTTTCGTGAGTCTTGTGGGTGTTGTCGCACTCCTGGCAGTAACACTACTGGCCTCGAAGTTCGAACGAATGGAGACTGACGACGCTACGGGTCTGAACGGCAGACCTGAGTTTTGGCAGGCGTCGCTCGAGCTTCTCATGGAGCGGCCACTGCTGGGTTACGGATACGCGGTGGAAGGGAAAGTGTGGGAAGATCCGCGATTCAATAAACCCGGCTATTTTCTCTGGAGCGGCAGTGCGAAAACATCGCTTCACAATGGATATCTTTCTGTAGCAATCGGCGGTGGCATTATTGCGCTTGTCCTCTGGTGTGCTCTGCTGGGGATTCCCCTCTCGCGAAGCCTTCTTTCACCTGGAAACGAATATCGCGCATTTGCGATATCCGTGATAGTCGCCTCACTACTACGAAATTTTATCGAGAGCGAAATACAGCCGACGGGCGCTGCTACGGGAATTCTGTTCTGGGTGGCCTGGGTGATAGCGGGGCACGATATCCTGCAGAAGCTGCCCGAACCCGAAGAGCTGAAGAAGCGAATGGTCTGATGGCAAGCATGAGTACAGTTAGTAAAAACGGATCAGAAGAACACAATTATAACCTGCAGTCCTTCGGACGGAGCATGGGTATCTATGCGATAGGAACCATCGGGGTCCGGGCCAGTTCCTTTTTATTGATTCCACTGTATGCGCATTTCTTACCGGCAAGCCAGTATGGATTGCTGGCCACTCTGCTGACTGCGATTCAAGTGATGGTGATGGTGATGGACGTCGGCTCCGGCAAGGCCATTACACGGTTTGCCGGCGAGCACCGGATCGGGGAATTGGTCGGAGGTTGCCTGCTGATCAGTATTGTGAATAGCGTGATCGTTACCGGTGTGGCCGTTCTGCTGTTGACATCTTCAGTCGCGCGTGATGGTCATCAAAGCTCGATACTTCCCGAGGTCATTCTGAGTTGCATTGCCGCGTTGTCACAATCGTTGTTCCACAACACCATGTCTCAATACAGGGTTCGCAATCAGCCATTCCGGCACCTGGTGGGCAGCGCTTCAGCAGGCGCGATCCTCTATGTGCTGAGTTGGCTGCTGCTCGTCATCCTCCATTTCGGCGTGCGTAGTGTCATTCTAAGTCAGATTGTTGCATACAGCAGCCTGGCCATTGTGGCTGCGCGGAGCCTTCGAGCCGAGGGCGGAATCGGTGTATCGCGTCCCGTGATCAAAAGACTCTTGCGCTACGGCCTGCCGCTTGTGATTGTTCTCACCGGGCCGTTCCTGACGGATTTGGCTTCGCTTCTTTATTTGGGCCGCTTTTGCAGCCTGGAGACGGTGGCTGTTTACTCGTTAGGCTACAAAATCGCCTGTATGGCCGGAATGTTTGTCATCTTGCCGTTTCAAACGGCATACGAGCCCTTCGTCTACGCCCGAATCGACAGACCCCAAACCCCTGCGGTCATTGCCAGGCTACTTAGTCACCTGATGTTGTGTGTTTCATTCGTCGCATTCGGAATCGCATTTGTTGGACGTGATTTGCTGGCGATTATTGCACCTTCGGGATACTCCGCTTCCTATCCGATTATTCTTCTGACGCTGCCGCTCATTGCTTTTAGCGGCATGTCCTTCATTGGTGAGTCACTCCTTACCATCAGAAACAAGCCGCATATAACGGGAGCGGTAGTCGCGGGAGTTACCGCGTGTGCTGTCCTCACAGGTTATTGGACTGTTCGTCATTGGGGAATGTACGGCGCGCTGTCGATGGTTGCCATGAGCTATATCGGTACGGCGCTCTTGTTGATGTGGCTGGGAATGAAAACCTTCCGGATTCCACTGGAACGCAAACGCCTCACAGCTTCGGCTTGCATGCTCGTTCTATTCCTCGCTGCGTCTTTCCTCATGAGTGCCGGCAAAGGTCATATCTCATATGTCGTCTCCCCATTCCTCGTGGCCGGCGGAGTTATATTTGTGTATTTCGGTATGTTGAACTTTCGAGAGCGTGAGGCCATCCGGCGGGTTATTGGCCAGGCCCGGCAAGGACTGGGAACCGCGGGAACCTAGGAGGTTAGTGATGAATACTTCAAGAGCGATGTATGGCCGGTTGCGGCCAAGCGTCACGCGGTCAGAGGAGCGCAAGGAAATGAACTGTTCACATTATGTGCTGGTAACAGCGGCGAGGGACGAAGAGGAGTATATTGCCGAAACGATCCGCTCGGTGATATCCCAGACGGTGCTGCCGGCACAGTGGGTGATCGTAAGTGACGGCTCAATCGACCGCACCGATGAGATCGTCAAACAATTCGCCGCTCAATTCGATTTCATCAGGCTGCTGCGAATCGATACTCAAGGCAAACCAACCTATGCCTCAAAGGCGCGTGCGATCCGTCAAGGTTACGAGCAGGTCCGCTCGATCCCGCATGATTACGTGGGGATCCTGGATGCCGATGTGACCTTCGGGTCGAATTACTACGAGAGCGTTCTGAAGAGATTCGACGAAGACAGCCGGCTGGGGCTTGCGGGCGGGATCCTCTTTGACCGTAGAGGAACAAAGTACGTCCGACAGCTCACGACCATGGAGTGGAGTGTCAGCGGTCCGATTCAAATGTTTCGCCGGCAGTGCTTCGAGGACATCGGGGGATATCTTCCAGTGCGCGCTGGTGTGGACGCTGTAGCCGAAGTGATGTCGAGGATGCATGGATGGGTTGTGAGATCTTTTCCCCATCCCGAGATGTTGGTGTTGCATCACCGCGACACCGCATCGAGGGGCAGTGGTCTCGTGAAGCGGTTTTTTCGGTCCGGCCAGCAGTCATACAGACTTGGCTATCACTTCCTGTTTCTCTTGGGCAGATGTTTGAACCGTGCCGTCCATCGACCTTATGTATTGGGCAGCGTGCTCAGCCTGTGCGGCTATTGCTGGAGCTGGATGACTCGAAGCGCCCGTGAAGTTCCACCCGAGTTTGTCGCCTATCTTCGCGCGGAACAGCTCGGCCGGATCCGGTCGGCGCTGGGGGGCGCACTTGCTGGTGGAATGATACATCAACAGGAAAGAAGCAACTGAAACCATTGGAGGGGAAACGAGCATGTCAAGCGCGGTGAGCAAAGTTGAGCAGGTCAAGCTCCGATTCGGCCAAGCCGAATCGTATGTGGACAGGTGGCGTTACAACATCAGAATTCGAGCCGAAACAGTGAAAGATTTTGTCGGCTCCGAAAAGTTCCACCGCATCCTGGACGTAGGGTGTGGTGACGGATCCATTTCCTTGCCTCTTCTGACCAAGGAGAACCAACTGACGTTGTTAGATCTGTCGAGCGGGATGTTGTCGAGCGCACGAGCTAAGATTCCCGCAGCGCTGAGCGAAAATGTGCGGCTGATCAATCAAGACATTGTCCGAGCGGAGTTGGAGCCATATGGTTACGATTTGATTCTCTGTCTGGGTGTGCTTGCGCATGTGGATTCTCCAGCGGCAGTGGTGGGCCGACTGGCTGGACTGCTTAGCCCGGGAGGGACGATCTTACTCGAGGCCACAGATTGTCAGCATTTTTGGAGCTATATGCTCAAGGCTTACGATCGCATCCTGGACCAAGTCAAGCCTACGGACTACACGCTAAATGCCCACTCTGTCCGCGATGTTCTGGGGATGTTCGCACAGCACGGGCTCCGGCCTGTTTCTTCATTTCGATACAGCTATTCTCCGCCGGGTATGCAGAGACTATTTTCACAAGACTCCATCTACGCGCTGATTCGGCTGATTTATGGCAGGTATCCACGCATGCGGAATGCCTGGCTGGGCAACGAGTGCATTTTCCATCTGAAGGTGACGTAGGCGGCGTGGCAGTGAGTATCGTGATTCCAGTATGAAGGCGGGTTCACAATTCAATTGCGAATACAAGTTCACAACGACATGCAACTCACCTCGTTCGTGCGATCACAAACTGCATCGGCCTTCAACTCTTAAGCCGCCGGCGGCGAGCCAGCGATTGAATGGAATACCAGTTGCGATCATTTGCCCGACGGTCTTTCCATAAGCAGTGGGGAGGTAAAACTCGCGATGACAATGTGCGATGTGACGATTCTCGGTGCCGGCCCTTACGGACTATCTGCGGCTTCACACTTACGGACGATCAAAGGACTGGAGGTTCGTGTGTTTGGCGAACCCATGTCCTTTTGGGATCGCAATATGCCGGCCGGGATGCTTCTCCGCTCCAATTGGACGGCGACACAAATCGCAGATCCACATCGCTCGCTGACGCTCGAAGCCTACCAGGCCGCAAGTGGCAATCATCTGTCGGCTCCAGTTCCACTCGAGCGCTTCGTCCAGTATGGGATGTGGTACCAGCGTCACGCTGTGCCGGACGTGGATCGACGCAAAATAGCTCGCGTCGAGTCCGCTCCACGGGGCTTCCGGTTAATCCTCGAAGATGGCGAAGCGATCCATTCACGCCGTGTTGTTGTCGCGGCAGGTATAGGTTCATTTGCGTGGCGTCCGCCCGAGTTTCAGGGTCTCCCAAGTTCCTTGGCTTCGCACACGTCCGAACACCGGGATCTTCGGCGGTTTGCAGGAAAGCAGGTGCTGGTCGTCGGCAGTGGCCAAAGCGCGCTCGAATCGGCCGCCTTGCTACATGAAAGCGGCGCGGAAGTCGAAGTCATCGGACGATCGCCCCAAATTCATTGGCTGCAGGGACGTCTTTCCAGAACGCTGCATCATGAACTGGGCCACTTCACCAGGCAATTGCTCTACGCGCCTACTGACGTTGGCCCCGCGGGCATCAGCCGACTCATGGCGCGGCCTGACCTGGTCAGGTGGCTGCCTCGCACGATTCAAGATAGGCTCAGGAAGCGATGCGTTCGGCCGGCCGGCGCCCGCTGGTTATTCCAGCGGCTCCAGGGCGTGCCCATCACGCTAGGGCAGTCCGTGGTTTCCGTTGCAGCCACTGGAGAGCGGGTAAAAGTCAGATTGCATGACGGAAGCGAGCGACCCGTCGACCACGTTCTTCTAGGAACCGGATACCGCGTGGACGTCTCGAAGTACGAGTTCCTGGCTGCGGAGATCCGACAGTCCATTCGTCGTTCTATTCGTTCTAATGGTTACCCTTGCCTCAGAGAGGGACTCGAAACGTCCGTCCCGGGACTGCATATTGTCGGCGCGCCGGCTGCTTGGAGCTTCGGCCCGCTGATGCAATTTGTTTCCGGAACGGATTACACCTCGCGTGCGTTGGTCCGCTCGATTGGTAGCAAACGCTGAGAAGGATTGAAGGCTTTTCATGACTGTTGCCGCGCCAGACACTTCCAAGGAACGCAGTTCCACTGTCGGTTCCTCAGAGAAACCGATCGGTGCCGTTGTGGTGGGAGGCGATTACCAGGGTCTCGGAATTGTGCGAAGTCTTGGACGCCGTGGAGTACCTGTTTGTGTTATCGACGACGAGCGTTCCATTGCCCGGTTCTCTCGCTACACGACACACGCATTGGCCGTAGCCAATCTGCGCGATGAAGACCAGACTGTCCAGTCGGTGCTGGAAATCGGCCGGCGCCTGGATCTCGAGGGATGGGTCCTTTATCCAACACGAGACGAAATCGTCGCCGCGTTCGCACGCGCCCAGGCGCGTCTGGCCGGGTTCTTTCGCGTGCCAACACCGCACTGGGACACGATCAAGTGGGTGTGGGATAAGCGCAACACCTATCGTCTTGCAAATGAGCTGGGTATCCCAACTCCGCGAACCTGGTACCTGCGCGACGAGAGGGAACTGGAACAGGTCTGCTCGGACCCTCCCTTTACAATCAAACCTGCAATCAAAGAGCATTTCTTCTACGCGACAAAAGCCAAAGCGTGGCGGGCGAGTAGCCACGCTGAACTACGAGAACTCTTCAAACGGGCGGCTGCACAAGTTGAGCCTGGTGAAGTGATGATTCAGGACTTCATCCCTGGTGACGGCCGGCAACAATTTGCCTACTGTGCTTTTTTCAAGCAGGGCCGAGCGCTCGGGAGCATGGTGGTGCGAAGGACGCGTCAGCACCCCCCGGAATTTGGCCGGGCCAGTACATTCGTCGAGACCATCGAGCTACCGCTGCTGGAAGAGTTGTCCGAACGTTTCTTGCGCGCGATCAATTACTACGGATTGGTAGAGCTAGAGTACAAACTCGATCCACGGGACGGCCAGTACAAGTTGCTCGACGTCAATGGGCGGACCTGGGGATACCACACGCTTGGGCCCGGTGCAGGAGTCGATTTTCCCTATCTGCTGTTTGCCGATCAGGTGGGTGAATCTCTGCCGCCCTGTCGTGGCCGCGCTGGAGTCAGTTGGATTCGGTTAGTCACGGACGTGCCCACTGGAGTTCTGGAGATCCTCAAAGGTCGTCAGAACTGGCGCACCTATTTGCGGTCGCTAAGACGCTTCGACGTCGAAGCGGTTTTCAGCCGCGAGGACCCTCTTCCTGGTCTCGTCGAGATTGCACTTCTTCCTTATCTGTCAGTAAAACGGGGGTTTTAAGTGACCTTTACTATTCTTATCGGCAGCAGCAGCTCACCTAACCCATGTTTGAAAGCTTGCGGCACGATAGCGGTGCTGCGGTGTTTGCTCCTGACGGGCCTGATCATCGGCGCGCCCCCTGTGGCGGCCTCGGCCCAGACAACCGGCCAGCCCTCCCTGAGAGGAGCGATCACGGGACTGGCGAGAAATTCCTCCGGCGCGCTCTCTGCCGATCTTTACTTGACCTACAGTGGAACGGGTTTCGCGAAGGACGTGCGCATCGACCAGCTTCAACTGCGAACTCTGTCGGGAACCGGGACCGTTATGTACAACTCGCCGCTCTCTCCTTCTTTGCCCTTGATCGTGGGCAACCTGACGACAGGAGAAACTACTACAGTGCGGCTTTACTTCTCAGTCCCCGAGACAGTGGTCCGTTTTTCGATCACTGAAAACGGCACAGTTCAAAATGCCGCTGGCATGACCCTTAACTTCTCAATTGCGCAGTCGGTCGTCGTGCCTGTAAGCGTACCCACAATCACCGCGTCCGTCAGTTCAGAACCCAACGCGGCAGGCTGGTACAAAACCGACGTGAGGGTTACCTTTACATGCTCGGATGCAAGCGGCAACGTGACATGTCCCGCTCCTGTGCAGGTTACGGCAGAGGGAACGAATCAGGTGTCCGGCACGGCGGTGAACTCTGCGGGCAGGACTGCGACGACTACAGTCACGATAAAGCTCGACAAGACGCCGCCGAGTCTGCTGATCACATCACCAGAAAATGGCGCGATCCTCGCGGCCTCACCGGCATCGCTGACGGGAACCGCAACGGATGCGCTATCCGGATTGGCAACGATAATGTGCAATGGCGCGCCGGTACCGGCGGCTCCTTTCTCATGCAGTCCCACGCTGAATCGCGGGCCGAATGTGCTCAGCGCAGAAGCTGCTGATCTTGCGGGAAACCAAACAATTGTGACCGTAAACGTTTCTCTGACTCCCACCTACTATGTGAATGCATTGACCGGTGATGATTCCAATGCTGGAAGCCTCTCTGCACCCTGGAAAACCATCCAACAGGCAGCCAATACCATCGAAGCTGGCGCAACTGTCTACATTGCCGCGGGGTCATATGACGAACGAGTTCAGGTCGGCAGATCGGGAAGTCTGGGATTGCCGATGACGCTGCAAGCGCGAGGCGCCGTCGTGACAAAGGGATTTAGCATCACCGGAAGTTTTGTACGTATTGTCGGCTTTGAAATCGCCAACACGACGGCGAACGGTCCCGGCTGCGATCAAGCGGCGATCCACAGCTCAGGACAGTCCAATGAGATCCGGTATAACAACATTCATGATGTGGCCGCCTGGGGGATCTGCCTCGAGAAATCGTCCTCCTTTAACATCGTGAGCTCCAATCTCATCGTCCATGCGGGTGGAATGGGAATCTGGGCGCACGGCAAAGACCATTTAGTTGAAGGCAACGACATCAGCCGGACAGTCCAGTACCATGCGGGATGGACCAATATTCCAAGCTGGATTGACGCGGATGGCATACACATTGATGGAGTAAGAACGGTGGTTCGGAAAAACATTATCCACGATATACGGATCACCGACCCAGAAAATGGCGATCCCCACATCGATTGCTTCCAGGTCGCCCAAAATGACCAGGCCATCGATGTCACCATCGAGCAGAACACATGCAGTATTCCGCAAATGGGCGCGCCACGATGTTTTCAGGCTAGCATGATTGAAGGCGAAGGCGGTGTCCAGAACCTGATCATCAGGAACAATGTAGTTCACGATATGTGTCGCGGTTTCACGGTTAACGGCACTATGGGTTCTCAAATGGGCGTCCACATACTGAATAACACCTTTTATAACCTCCAGGAGTTCGGAATTATTGCGTGTAACGCTCCAGCCATTGAAGTAAAGAACAACATCTTTCACTCGATCAATACACCCTACTTTACGAACGTGGCGATTTGCGGCACTATCTCGCCGCAAGATCCTACGAGCAATGTAGGGAACAATCTCGCGTATTTGACGGGAGGCAGCAGTCATCCGAATGATATCTGGGGAGTGGATCCTCGTTTTGTCGATCCAGCCAATGGCAATTACCACCTTCAATCCGGTTCGCCTGCCATTGATGCAGGTATCACTCATCCCATGGTCACGCTGGACTTTGACTTCCTGGTCCGGCCTGTAGGTCTCGCCACGGACATCGGGGCATTTGAGTATTCACCCAACAATTGGTGCTCATGGCGACGCTGACCTGCCAGTCCCCTGGATGAATGAAGAGCTGCGGATGTTCGCAGAACGGTCCGCCGGTTCATATAGGTCTTCGTGGACAACTGCGTCGAGCGTTTCATTGCCGGCCATCTCGACGCGGTCACAGCCGCCATGGCGAAGTACTGTCTCACCGACTGCCAGTGCCGCATCGTCGATGAATGCGTTCAGTTGCACGGCGGGTACGGCCGGAGACTTCTGAGTGTTGAGGTACTATTCCTGGGCACTAGCCGAGAAAACGCTATCCTGGATCCCCCTCCTGTCCGAGCTGCGCAGTCTGCGCTACATGCTCCATGATGTTGTGAATCCAAATACACCATTTTCTGAGAACGAGTCTTCCCAAAATGTGAAGGTCCCTTCCTAAACAAGATCGGGCGGCCCATAACCCGTCACTCGGGTCAATGTTCTGCACGAGTTGGGAATGCAGTGGTGTGGTTTCCTAGTTGCGAAGTGGAGAATGACGGGAAAGCATCGGCGAAGTTTTTAACGCGGAGATTGGAGGGACCGTTCTGTGAAACGTGTTTACGTGAGAGTTCTATTTGTGATTTTGTGCTGTGCCCTCATTACACCGCCTCAAGCGGCTCCCCAGTTAGTGGTCAACGTGGGCAGCCTCATAGTGAACGTGACGTCGCCAGCGTCGGGTTCTACCGTCTCCGGCACCATCACGGTCAGCGCCAGCGCGAACCCCCTGGCGCTCGTCGCGGGTGTTCAGTTCAGGCTTGATGGCGCCAATTTGGGAGCCGAAGATACAACGGCTCCCTATTCGGTTCCGTGGAATACGATCCTTACCAGCAACGGGGCTCATTCTTTAACCGCCGTCGCGCGAAATCTTGTCGGTGTGCAGTTTACTTCCGACACCGTTAACGTCACCGTTTTCAACGATACAACGCCCCCGTCGGTGGCGATAACTTCTCCCAGTGCCGGCTCCATCGTTGCCCGCTCAATCACCGTCGCGGCGACGGCCTCCGACAACGTGGCTGTCGCGGGTGTGCAGTTCAAGCTCGATGGTGTCGATTTTGGCGCCGAAGTTGCAGCGGCGCCGTATTCCATTGTTTGGAATACAGCCACGGCGAGTAATGGCTCTCATAATTGGACTGCCACTGCGCGAGATTCCTCCGGTAACCAAAGCACGTCGGGATCGGTCCCGGTCACCGTCGACAATACACCCCCGGTGGTTGCAATTCTCACTCCCACCAACGGCTCCATCGTAGCGCGTGCGATCACAATCAGTGCCACGGCTTCCGACAACGTGGCTGTTGCCGGTGTGCAATTCAAGCTCGATGGGGTCAATATTGGGGCCGAAGGTACAACAGCGCCGTATTCGTTTGCGTGGGATACGACCACGGCAACCAATGACTCTCATGTCTTGACCGCCGTCGCCCGAGATACGGCCGGGAACCAAAGTACATCGGGACCGGTCGCGGTCACCGTCGACAATGTGCCCCCCTCGGTCGCCATTAATTCGCCCAGTGCCGGCTCCACCGTAGCACGGACGATCAGCGTCGGCGCCACAGCCTCCGACAACGTGGCTGTGGCCGGCGTGCAGTTCAAGCTCGATGGGGTCGATATTGGGGCCGAAGATACAACAGCGCCGTATTCGGTTGCCTGGGATACGACCACCGCCACCGGTGGCTCTCATACCCTGACCGCCGTTGCTCGAGATACTGCCGGCAACCGAACAACCTCCGATCCGGTCACAGTCCAGGTTTCAAACTCCAATCCTGTTGTGGTCGAGAACCAGCAGCCGGGTTCGGCGAACTGGCAGATTGGGGGCGGCAGTTTTCGTCCGGCAGACGATGTCGGCAAGCAGATCAAAGGTTATGCGTCCGCCACGAGTGTTAACAAGGGCGGGTCGATCACGTTCCAGGTCACAGTCAATCCCGCGCAAGCATACACCATGGATGTGTATCGAATGGGCTGGTACCAGGGTTTGGGCGGGCGGTTCATGCAGCGCATCGGTCCGCTCGACGGCGTGCCACAATCAGTATGTCCAGTCGACGCGACGACCGGGCTAATCGAGTGCGCGTGGACGCCGAGCTACACGCTGACCGTGCCGGCAAACTGGACCAGCGGTGTGTTCCTCGTGCAGCTCACGAACGCGCAGGGCTACCAGGGCTACATCACGTTCGTGGTGCGCGACGACACTCGCCGCGCGGATATCCTTTACCAGCAGTCCGTCACCACTTATCAGGCCTACAACAACTACCCGGATGACGGCGCAACCGGCAAGAGCCTCTACAACTACAACAGCTACGGCGCAAACACCATCTCGGGGATTCGCAGCGCGGTGAAGGTGTCGTTTAATAGACCGTACAGTCTGAATGGCAGCGGCCAATTCTTCAATTGGGAGTACAACTTCATTCGTTGGCTGGAACGGTCCGGTTACGATGCGACTTACTCAACGAATCTGGATACGCACCAGAACAGTGCGCGTTTGCTCGACAGTAAAGCGTTCCTTTCAGTCGGTCATGACGAGTACTGGTCCAAACCGATGTACGACGGTACCGAAAGGGCACGCGACGCCGGCGTGAATCTTGCTTTCTTTAGCGGGAATGCCGTGTATTGGCAAGTTCGATTCGAGGCGTCGCCGGTGAGTGGCACCGCCGACCGTGTGATGGTTTGCTACAAGGACAAAACGCTCGATCCAGTACAGGATTCGACGACCACCATTCTGTGGCGCGATCCATTCATCAACCGCCCGGAGCAGCAACTCATTGGCGTGCAGGCCGCCGGAATGGTGGCCTCGAACGTGCCGTATGTGGTCACAAACAGCTCCAACTGGGTATACGCAGGTACGGGACTGGCCGACGGCAACAGTATTCCGGGGCTTGTCGGTTACGAAGCCGATTGGTCGACAGCGAGCGCCCCGCTTCCAACTTCCGTCGCCGGCACGTACACCTTGCTATCGAATTCTCCGTTCGACGACGTCAGCGGTCCGAGGCTGTACTCAAACTCGTCGATTTACCAGGCACCGAGTGGTGCCTGGGTTTTCGGAGCAGGGACGATCAGCTGGAGCTGGGGACTGGATCACCCCGCCGTCGCAGACTCGCGCGTCCAGCGGATCACGGCAAATCTGCTCAATCGGTTCCTGGGTTTGCCGCCCCCCTGATCGGGGCTGATCGGGGAGGGGATTTCGGATTTGGGCAACCCTCTCCCCGCAATCCGAAATCACCGTAATGTCCCATAGATCTCCAATTCTCTGGCTTCGGTGGCGGGGCCGTTCGGATTGCCGAAGACTTCCACCCGAACATAGCGAGCAGTGACGGTAAGAGATTGTGTGGACCAATCATTCATAAAAGCATTAACACCGCTAAAAGCTGTTGACCAGGGGTCCGAAGGGCTTTGACGGTATTGAAGCTGCCATGTGGTGCTCCACCACTGGCCTGTTGCATCCCCGAAGAGCCGGGCTGAGGTGAGGTCGTACAAGGAACCCAAGTCGAACTCGATCCAGAACGACGGGATACCGAAGGCGCCCGCTGTGCAGGAAGGGGTCCCCTGCAGACAGCCGTCCCACAAGTGCGTAACCGGATTATTAGGGTCAAAGTTGCCGGAGTTCGCCACCATGGTGGTCGAGTTTGCCAGCGAACCGGTAGTCGGCGGCGGTGTCGATCCGCCTCCGTTTGAAAACTCGAATGATCCGATGTCATAAGCGGGTCCCTGGGGCCTGGCTACACCGTCAAAGTCGTTGGTCACGACGGAGAGATTCGCTCCGCGGTTGATCGCCGGGGAAGTGTCCTGGAGATGAAAATCGTTGCCGCCAAGGCTTACAAAACGAGGATCAGTAGCGGAGAGGTCGCCGGGGAAATTGCTGCTTGCGGGATAGGAAAGATTATTCCCCACGCCTGCGGAGCTGTTGCCGCCCAGGGCAACGTAAGGGCTCCTCACGGATTGGAAGATATTGTTTTTAACCACTGCATTGGCAACAGAAGAGTTTCCGAAATCGACTCCAGAATCGGACAACCTGACAAACGTATTGTTCACAATATTGAGCCCAGTGATTGGACCGGGGCTGCCGTCAAAATTGAAACCCCGGGAGATATCACGAACGAGATTATTGCGAATGGTTACGTTTGAAATGGTTCCTTGAAACATGCTGGCCTGGGTACCCCTGCCGGTCGGTCCAGGAGGAAGGTTTCGGCAAGTATTCTGCTCAATGATGATATTGGAAACGGTAACCGAGGGAATTTGGAAACAGTCCGTATGGGGATCGGTTTGTCCAGGGTCACCGGGGTAAATGTCATGAATTGTATTCTTACGAAATGTATGACCAGAGCCTTCAATCACGATCCCGTCTGCATCGACCCAGCTCGGTTGACTGGTCCAGTTCGGGGGATGCTGCTGGCTGCGGCTGATGTCATTGCCTTCGATCAGGTGACCAGTCCCATGAACCCACATCCCGCAGTGGCCGGGCCGGAAGATGCGATTATTCATGATCGTGTTGTTCGAGGCGGCAGTGTCCAGATAGACACCCCAGGCGCCCATGTCGTGAATGTAGTTGTTTCTAGCTTCATTGAAATCGCCGGACGTAAAAATCCCGGCATAGGCTGAAGGATTAACCCCGCTGGCAGCCACGTTCGCGATCTCGAATCCGTCCACTCGGACGTAACTGCCACTGATCGAAAATCCATTCATGACCACAGTTCCTTGGGCTTGAAACGTCATGAGACTGCCGGCAGAACCTGAACGAGAAACTGTAACTCGTTCGTTGTATGTGCCTGCCCGCACATTCACGGTAGCGCCTGCGTTTACAGTGTTGGCGGCTTTTTGGATTGTTCTCCAGGGTGCCGACGAGGTTCCGGGGTTGGAATCGTTACCGGTGGAGGCATCGACATAGGAGGCTGGTCCTCCTCCGCTGGCGGGATTAACGGCGATCGCAACATCATCGCTGGATGAGAGCTGGCCATCCGAGCCCGACAACCGCAGCACGTACGTGCCGGCTGTGGAAAAGCTTGCAGTCGTGCTGCGCGCGTTGACGTTGCCAAATGTGACGGTGCCGGGACCGCTGACCTTGCTCCATGTCGTAGTCAGCGTGCTTCCCGCAGGCAAACCATCGTCGCTGGCCGTGCCGTTCAAATTGGCCGAAGCGGGCAGCGTAATGGTCTGATCGGGACCCGCATTCACCGTCGGTGGTTGATTCGGCGGTGGTTGATTCGCCGGGTTGACGACGATGGAGACATCATCGGTGGACGAGAGCTGCCCGTCACTGGCAGTCAACCGGAGTACGTAGGTGCCGGCAGTGGAGAAACTGGCGGTCGTGCTTTTGGCGTTGACATTGCCAAACGTGACGGTACCCGGGCCGCTCACCTTGCTCCAGGTAGTGGTCATCGTGCTTCCTGCTGGCATACCATCATCGCTGGCCGTGCCGTTCAGGTTGGCCGAGGCGGGCAACGTGATTGTCTGATCGGGACCGGCATTTACCGTCGGTGGCCGATTCGCAGGCTGGGCGGGAGTACCATAGATTTCCAGTTCTCGGGCTTCCGTATCCCGAGTGGCGGGGTTGCCGAAAACTTCCACACGGACATAGCGAGCAGTCACAGAAAGAGACTGCGTGGACCAGGCGTCGAAAAGCGCATTGACGTTACTGAACGCCGTGGACCAGGCATCGGTGGCGTTGCTTTTGTACTGCAGGGTCCAGCTATAACTCCACCACGTACCATCGGCATCCCCGAAAAGCCGCGCCGAGGTCAGGTTCTGCAGGCCACCGAAATCGAACTCGATCCAAAACGAACCAATGCCCATGCCGCCCGCGGTACACGTCGCCGAACCACTCAAACAACCATCCCAAAGATGCCCGACTGCATTGTTGGGGTCAAAATTCGCCGAGTTGCGAGTCATGGTGTTGGATTTGGCCAGCGAACCAGTGGAGCTGCTCGAGAATTCAAAAGCCCCAATGTCAGGAGCGGTACCCTGGGGTCTTGCAACGCCATCGTAATCATTCGTTGCTTGGGGGAGAGTTGCCCCGGTGTTGATCAGCGGAGAAGCGGCTTGAGGATGGAAATCCCGGGTTGCAGTGTTGACAAACATCGGGTCCACCATCCAGACATCACTCGGATTAGCGCCACCCAGAGGCGGGACTCCGTTAGTCGTGAAGACGGAGTTATTGCCAATCGTGATGCCGGAAGTCGTGCCGCCGAAAAGTGGAGCAGTCGAGACATAGCCAAACAAGCTGCCCCCACAGTTATAGAAGACATTATTCATCACCGTGGCGTTCTGAACACCGTCGTGCAAGTTCACGCAGTAGGCGAGATTGTTGCCGCCCGTTCGGACGAACGTGTTGTTCGCGATGATCGTATTGAACACGGTGTTGAGGAGACCGGTGCCGCTGTACCCCATGATATTGATCGCAGGGCCCGGAGGAGTTTGAGAACCGTTGATGAAAATATTGTTCCTGAACGTCAGATTCTGTACCGGAGCGACGGAGATGGAAATCATCGCGCCCTGCATGTTGTCCCCCGGGACATCGAACATGTTTTGTTCAATGGTGACGCTGTCGGCGGGACCCCAGGTCTGGATGGCATCGATGTTCAGGATTTGTCCCGGAGAATCAGCCGCGACGATGTCATGGATGTAGTTCTTGCGGATGGTGCTTCCCGTACCGAAGAAACGTATACCGTCGGCATCGGATCCAGCGACGGCGCGGGTGTGGCTGATGTCGTTTGAAACAACCAGATTGTTGTTACCCTGGGCGAAGATTCCGCATTCCACAGCCGATACGATGCGGTTAGCGCCGATCAAGTTATTGCTTGTGCCGGAAGGTTCCAGGTAAATGCCTGCAGCAGGCGTCTGATGGATGTAGTTGTTGGTGATTTCGCTGTTGCTTCCCAAAAGATAGACCCCTGATCCATTACTTCGATTCGTATAGTCCACTGCGGGAATGTTGGCGATTTCGAAACCGTCCACTTTGATGTAGCTTGCCTGGATATTGAATCCTTGCATCAGGACGTTGCCCAGCGCCTGGAAAGTGATGAGGTTGCCCGCGGTTCCGGATCGGGTTACGAGAACTCGTTCGTAGTAAGTACCCGCATTTACGATAGCGGTCTCTCCGGCGACCAGGGTATTCGCGGCCTTCTGGATTGTTCTCCACGGCGCGCCTGCAGTTCCACCATTGAAGTCGTTACCGGTAACGCCATCGACGTAATACACCGCACCGGCGGGTGCAGCGGTAAGTTGGACACAGTAAAGCGGAAAGACCAGTACGCTTAGGGCGAACACAATAGTCCCAACCGAGTGTGATGCAATCCGTCTCTTCATATAGACCTGCCTTCATGTGAACCCGCTCAGCGCGAGATGTGACCCATGATGATCGTTGGCTATGCGACATTGTTTCTGGCACAATGCCATTTGGGATTGCACGATGGATGCCGACATAAGATCGCTGGTATGTATCGCGGATACAGAGGTATTGCGGAGCGCCGGCGGATTGACGGGAAGTTGATGAGGGCGGAATTTCCCGGTTGGAGCTGAAAATTGCCTGTTAGGGGCTGCTAAGCGGCCTTGCGAGAATCGTCTTTCTTGATGGCTTCCTGAATCGTCTTAAAGTGAGGGATCCCTTGATGGATGCGCGCTTCTTCGCTGAGCAGGATTGCGCCCCGGGAGGGACGAAACTGTGTGCCATAATAGTTGGCATAGACCTTCGTGAACTCGGCGCCCAGGAAAAGGATCTGCGAGGAATAATAGACCCAGGCGAGCAGCACGAGAAGCGAGCCTGCCGCCCCGTACGCCGACGAGAAGCTGCTGCGGCCCAGATACAAGCCGATTCCGAGCTTGCCTAACGCGAAGAGTGCGGCCGTCACGGCAGCTCCGATCCAGACGTCGCTCCAGGCGATCTCAACATCCGGCAGGATTTTGTAAATTGACGCAAAGAGCAGGGTCGTGATTGCGAACGAAACAGCAATATCGACAACGGGCCAGAACGCACTCAGCACGGGAAGCATGCCTTTGAGGTATGCGCTCACGGCTGCAAGGACGGCGCTCAGCACCAGAGAGACGAGGAGGAGAAAACAGATGGCGACCACGAGCGCGAAGGAAAGAGCACGCGATCGGGCCATGTCCGCCCAGAAGCTTCTCGGCTTGGGTGTGACTTCCCAGATCGTGTTCATCGCATCCTGCAGCGACGTGAATACACCGGTGGCGCCGAGCAACAGAGTGAGAATGCCGATGACCGTCGCCGTGAAACCGCCGTCCGAGGAGCGGGCCCCGCGAATCGTCGCGACAACCGCTTCGGCCGCATTGCTGCCGATCATTGTTGCAATCTGGTTCTGAATATACGTGAGCGAAGTTCCTTTATAGAGGAAGTCCACAACCGCCACGACAATGATGAGCAGTGGCGCCATGGAAAATGCAGCATAGTAAGCGAGAGCCGCCCCGAGCCGCTGGGCCTTGTCTTCGACCCACTCGTTAAATGTCTCAGAAATAAGGCGTGAGACGCTAACCATCAAATTCCCCTTTATTTTTGGACGGAGCGGTCCGCCAACCGGTACACGAACTTCAATCCCGACCAAACCTCGTCTACGGCGCACACCTTGATGTCCACGAGGCCATGCCGAAGTCCGATTTCCCGGACAACGTTGTCCGTCAGATCTGTCTGCAATTTTGCGGCCTTCTTCGGCCACGAGATCCATAAGGCGCCGGATTCCGACAGCGCCTTCTTGAGAGTGGGAAACCGGCGATCGAGGGTTTTGCTGCTCAGGAAGAATGCGTGGATGAAATCGAGTTGCTTATCGGGCCTGGATCGTACGGAAACGCCCTCCGGAAGGGGACCCAGTGTCTTATCGAAGTCCGCTGGTGGATCGACAATCGCAATTCGCGAGTTCGGCTTGATCCCAAGCTTCTCGACGAGTGATCTTTTCGAATATCCGGCCGGCATAAACGCGGCAAAGTCTACATCTGGGGCGGGATGACTCTCAACTCCGTCATTGCCGTGCCGGATGGACTTATGCGAACCGCCTTTCCACGATCCTCGTACTGGCGGATGAAGTCCGGATCCTGCCACGCGCCACTCTCGACATCTTCCCAGGCGAAAAGCTTGTAATCTCCGGGCGGTACGTCCTCGATATGGAAACGGCCGGCCGCGTCGGTTGACACGTTTCGATAGAGATCCGATCGATTCCGCCGCGCGGGATCCGGCACAAGCACAACCGGGACGTTGACTGATGGTTCCTGTTTGTCGTTTACAACGGTTCCGTCGGCCGTACCCGCATCCGTGCCGATCAGGATATCGAGCAGGCCATTTGGCTGGCGATCGATACGCAATCCTTCATTGAGGACGTCGGTGGAGCCGAGTCGAGCGGTTCTGACGTATGCGTTGCGGGGAAGTCCGGCGACATTGAGTCGATAATTGTCCTGTCCCAGCGATGGCAATGTGAACGTTCCATCGGCCTGAACCTGGGCTGCATTCTGGCCGCCGCGGAATTGCTGGAAACCGCCGCCGGTGCCGGGACGAAGCATCACGCGAATTCGAGCGGTATCCGGATTGTTCGTTCCTGGTGCAGCAGTGCGTCCGTCAATCGTGAGCCGTCCGGCCAGCGAGTAGCCCGGCGACACGACGAGCGAGACGTTCTGCACGTCCGCGCCGCCGATATCCAGCGCCACGCGTCCCGTGAGCATGCTGTTGCGGTCGTTGATGAATCCGACCAGATCATACGAACCGGGAACAGCGCCTCGGATTTCGAACACTCCCTGGTCATTGACATTGCGATTTCTGAAGTTCTGCAGAAGGTTTGCTCCCAGTCCGATTCGTCCTCGCGGCACCAGCGTGATATTCGCGTTGCGGGCCGGCTGGCCGGTCTGGCCATTGATCACCTGGCCGCGAACTCGCAAGGTGCGGACTGGAGTAAGCGTGAGATCCACGCCGCTGAACACGACGCCGGAAGGCAGACTGATGGCTGTGGCGGATTGGGCGTCCGTCGTGCCGGGGTAATAAACCGGAATGTAGCCTTCGTCTTCCGTCTCACCAGCGTTGGTCTCTCCACCGATCGCTGTTGCGATCGCGCCTGCACCACCCGGTCCTCCGCGTCCACCGATACCGGCGGCGCCCAGAGCATCGACAATGGCGGCGGCAACGGCGACGCCGCGTTGTCCGCCCGGTCCGGCATAAGTCGCGCTCACAAAGTATTGGCCCGGCTGGAGCCAATACAGGCGGTATTCGCCGAGGTCATTCGTGCGCGTTCCCTGAACCTGGTTCAGGACGCGTTGACCGTCCTGATACGTGTAGCGAAGGGCCTGGATGTTGACGTTCGCCAGCGGCTCGCCGTCCCGGTCGAAGATACGGCCTGCGATCGTTCCTGCAGGCATGAGCGGAATCGTCAATTCGTTCAGCTTTTGCCCTGCGGACAGCGTGATTGTCAGCCCGGGCCGATTCGGCGAACGCGCTCCGTATTCAGATCGCACATACCCGTTGCGCGCGGCGGAAAGCCGGTATTGGCCGGGTTCGAGATTCTGAAACGCGAACGTTCCGCCGCTTGCCGTTGTCGCCGAGTAGGTTTCCCGCCGGGAGTCCGTCCGGGTGAGCGTTACAACCGCCTTGGAGACGGGGTCCGCAGTCCCAATTTTCAGGACAAAACCTTGAATCGAGGCTTTATCCGGCGGCCTCGCGGGCGCCTGTGCGAGAAGCAGCATCAATGGAAGCAGTTTCCAACTCATAACCGTAATACACCCTTTGGACGCGCAAAGTTACAGTTTGGGTGGCACGAGCAACTTCGAATATCCGATATCATGGTTGGTTATGGCAAATGAGTTGATTCGAAATATAGCAATCATCGCCCACGTGGACCACGGCAAGACCACACTCGTGGACGCCATGCTCCGGCAGAGCGGCATCTTCAGGGCTAACGAAGAGGTTGTGGAGCGGGTGATGGATTCCAACGATCTGGAACGCGAGCGGGGCATCACGATTCTGGCGAAGACCACAGGCATTCGTTATCACGGCGTGAAAATCAACATCGTCGATACGCCCGGCCACAGCGATTTTGGCGGCGAGGTCGAGCGCGCTCTGAAGATGGTGGACGGAGTGGTCCTTTTGGTGGATGCGAGCGAAGGCCCGTTGCCCCAGACGCGATACGTCCTCATGAAAGCTTTGGAGGCCAAGCTTCCCGCCATCGCCGTCATTAACAAGATAGACCGGCCCGATGCCCGCGTTCAGGAAGTCGTGAACGAGCTGTACGACCTGTTTATCGATCTCGACGCCACCGAGGATCAACTCGAGTTTCCCATCATCTATACAAATGCCAGGGCGGGCATCGCGAAAACATCGTTGGAAGAGCCCTCCGAAAATCTGCGTCCGCTTTTCGAAGCCATCGTGAAGCACATCCCGGTACCCCCCGGAAATGCGTCCGGAACGCTTCAAATCCTTGTGGCCAACCTGGACTACAGCGATTACCTCGGCCGGCTCGCCATCGCCCGTGTGTTCAACGGGACGCTCCATCTCGGCGATGAAGTGGGGATTCTGAAGCTCGATGGCGCGCTTCAGAAAACGAAGATCACGAAGCTTTATTCCTTTGAAGGATTGAAGCGCGTGGACGAAACCATCGGTAAGCCGGGCGACATTCTGGCGATTGCCGGCGTCGAAGGAATCAATATTGGCGAGACCGTGACCAACGCCGAAACTCCCGAGCCACTTCCTCATATCCAGATCGACGAACCCACAATCGCCATGATTTTCACCATCAACACCTCGCCATTCGCCGGCCGGGAGGGCTCGTACGTGACCTCGCGAAATCTTCGGGAGCGTTTGGAAAAAGAACTGCTCACAAATGTGTCGATTCGGGTCGAAGAAGCGGGCGGCCCCGAGGCTTTTCGCGTGATGGGCCGCGGCGAACTGCAGCTGGCAATCCTCATAGAGACAATGCGACGTGAGGGTTACGAGCTGATGGTGGGCAAACCGCAGATTTTGACAAGGGAAATCAAAGGCCAACTGCACGAGCCGCTGGAGATGCTCATCATCGATTGCCCGGAAACGTTTCTGGGCGTCGTTATCGAAAAGCTCGGCGGCCGTAAAGGCAAGATGGCAAAGATGGTGAACCATGGCTCAGGCCGGGTCCGGCTGGAGTTTCATGTTCCCACGAGAGGCCTTATCGGACTGAGAAGCGAGATCCTAACCGATACCCGGGGCACTGCCATCATGAACTCGCTGTTCCATGGGTATATCGAATGGCAGGGCGATATCCCCATGCGGCCAACCGGTTCGCTGGTAGCGGACCGGGCAGGGAAGGCGACGGCCTATGCCATCTGGAACCTCCAGGAACGTGGCGAGATTTTCATTACACCAGGTACCGAAGTTTACGGGGGAATGATCGTTGGCGAGAACGCGCGCGCCGCGGATCTGGACGTGAACATCGTGAAGGAAAAGAAACTCACGAACATGCGCGCCTCCACGGCCGATGAGGCGATACGCCTGGTGTCCCCCCGCATCCTCAATCTCGAACAGGCGATCGAATTCATTCGTGACGAGGAATTCGTTGAAGCGACGCCGCAATCGATCCGCTTGCGCAAGAGGATCCTCCAGGCCAACAAGAGATGAGAGTTTCAACTGTAGCGGCGGTCTGTGACCGCCGACATTCCAGCAATTGCGCGATCGCCGGCGGTCATAGACCGCCGCTACAGTTCAATATAGGAAGGAAAACATGAAAACAAATGGTTCAAGCGTAGTGCCGTACATAATTGTGGGATCCGCGGTTGGCGGAGCTCTGGGTTACCTGTTCGGGACCGAGTCCGGCCGGAAGATCCGCCAGGCCGTGGCGCGTCCCGGAGCGCTGAACGAGAACATCGATGACGCGCGGGAATTCGTTGAGGAAAAAGCCCAGAAAGTCACGGGCCAGGTGCGCATCGTCCTCGACCGGGCGAAGGCGTCGATGGAGGCCGGGCAACGCGCATTCCGGGATGCTTCCGAAAAGTATCAGCGCCACTTCCAGAAGATCGAAGGGAAGAACAACGAGATTGCATCAAGCGTTCACAAGACGGTCGATAGTTTGAACAAGGCCGCGGGCAGCATCGAGGAAAGTATTCTCGATCCGCTCTACGAAGCCGGAGCGCTCTATCGTGGAATCGCCACCGGAGTCAGAACCTTCGTCAGCGGCAAAGGCCGCGTGCGGGAGTTTCAGATTTCGTAGTCGAACGACGCTACCTGCTTTCCGCTGTGAACCGTGACCAGCGCGTTGTGAACGTTGAGCGACCATAGCAGGGAGCGCACGTAGTTGGTGATTTTTTCGGCATCAAGGTCGCGCGTGAACGAAGCGTGGACATAATGCATGTCCCCGCTCTTCACGATGATCATGGTGCCGATGTTTTCTTTTCCCTGAAAGAAATGCCATCCGTCCGTAGATTCCGTTCGCAGGAATCTCGACAGGTCCAGCGTGTAATCCGAATTGGCAAAAACCAGGAAGTATTCGTCCATGGTGGTTTAGACCGTTAGCATACGCTTTAGCAACATCAACTGCCCAAGATGATACGCATTGTGGTCCGCAATCAGCAGCGCCTCCCGCAGTATATTCTGACCGTCCCCGTGAGGAATCTTCGCATACAGATCCGTCTTTGGATTTTCCACTAGCTTGACCACGGCCGAGAGATCTTTTTTGATGGCCCCGATGCTCGCTTTCCACGCCGCCGGGCTTGGCGGCTTTTCCGTTTTGGGCCAGTAGTTCGCCGGCCACGCTTTCGCGGCGTATTTGGGATTGACGCTGAAGTCAAGAATGTCCCACTGGGCGATGCGCATGTGTTCGACGAGCTGCCAGGCCGTATGGGGCGCTCCGGGCGGCTTCACACCTCGAAGCCGGGCGGGAAAGTCGGAAACAACGTCACCGAAGGTGATGTGCGCGCCACCGCCGCGCAGGAGGTAAAGGACCTGTTCTCGGACGGGATCTTTCATGGTTTGGGTGGCTCCTTTCTAAATCACTAATCACTGATGGCCACTGTCCAATGACTAATGAAATTGAGGATTGAGAAATGATCGGATTTTTCAATCCTCAATTCTCAATTTCATTTCTCAATTCTCAATTTCATTAGTCATTGGACAGTGGCCATCAGTGATTAGTGATTTAGAAAGCGCCTCTTAGGTT
>Ga0137418_10000243_pt1 | contig 46324 bp, 37 predicted proteins | sample CZODoug3_1_2_16f_FD_122242 | JGI IMG/M metagenome (GOLD analysis project Ga0137418, IMG submission 122242) | Vadose zone soil fungal communities from Angelo Coast Range Reserve, California, USA - CZODoug3_1_2_16fungal (Hybrid Assembly) | ecosystem: Environmental > Terrestrial > Soil > Vadose...
ACTGCCCGTCAACCGCGGTCGGCACCCCGTTCTTGAAGCCGGTGAGCGTGCCCTTGTAGGTCGCGGTGGGGTACTTCGCAACGTCGAGCATCTCAGCGGACTTGGTGTGCTCATTAAGCTTTGGGTGGCCGAACTCGATCGAGGAGGTGTCTACGGTGATATCCACCGTCCCGGTCCCCTTCTCCTTGTCGAGCACGATGGTCCCGGAGGTCTTGTCGAACTTGCCGCGCCACACCGACATCCCACCGAAGTGATCCGTCTCGAAGCTCGGATAGGTATGGTCCGGGTCGATCTGGTAGGTCACGGGCTCGGCAAGCACGGCACCTGCCGCGAGCGTCAGCATGGCGGCCGACAGCGCAGTCTTGATCACGGGGAGCCTCCGAAGGTGTAGCAACGGCCGCGTAGCGTAGCGGCACCCGGCGCACGGGGCCACCTCCCTTTGTAGGGAGCCGCGCCACGGCGGGGCAACTTGTGCGCTAGCGGGTGCCCGGACGCGCCTTCAGGCCCAGCGCCTTCGCGACCACCTCGTGCGTGATCTCCCCCGCGTGCACGTTCAGACCCGCCGCCAGTCCCGGGTCGCGCCGCAGGGCGGCCTGCCAGCCCAGGTCCGCCAGCGCGCGCACGTAGGGGAGCGTTGCGTTGGTGAGCGCGAGGGTCGAGGTACGGGGAACCGCGCCGGGCATGTTGGCGACACAGTAGTGGATGACACCATCCACCACGAAGGTCGGCTCCGCGTGGGTCGTGGGGCGGCTGGTCTCGAAGCAGCCGCCCTGGTCGATGGAGATGTCGACCAGCACCGCGCCGGGTTTCATGGTCGCGATCATGGCGCGCGTCACGAGTCTGGGCGCGGTGGCTCCGGCGACCAGCACCGCCCCGACGACCAGGTCGGCATCGCGCACCAGCCGCTCGATGGTAGCGGTGGTCGAATACTCCGTGCGCAGCGCCGATCCAAACATGGACGACAGCTCGCGCAGGCGATCGACCGAGCGGTCCACTACCGTGACGTCGGCGCGCAGGCCGACGGCCATCTCCGCCGCGTGGGTACCCGCGACGCCGCCGCCGAGAATCACGACTTTCGCCGGCGGCACGCCGGGCACTCCGCCGAGCAGGATGCCGAAGCCCCCATTGGCCTTCTGCAGGCTCGCCGCTCCCACCTGGATCGACATACGGCCCGCCACTTCGCTCATGGGCGTGAGCAGCGGCAGCGAGCCGTTGGGCGCCGTGACCGTCTCGTAAGCGATGGCGGTGACGCCGGATTTCATCAGACCCCTTGCCTGCACCGGGTCGGCGGCCAGGTGCAGGTAAGTGAACAGCACCTGGCCCTGGCGCAGCATCTCGCACTCGGCCGGCTGCGGCTCCTTGACCTTGACCACCATGTCGGCGCGCTCGAAGACTTCGCTGGCGCGCGCGGCGATCGCAGCCCCGGCGGCCCGGAATTGGGCGTCGTCGACCCCGATGCCGTTGCCGGCGCCGCTCTCGACGAGCACTTCGTGTCCGGCAGCCACCAGCTCGCGCACTCCCGCCGGCATCAGGCCGACGCGGTATTCATGAACCTTGATTTCCCGCGGAACCCCGACGCGCATCGCTGTCTCCAGCCTTGTTGATTGGCAGCCAGATTAGGTTTCAGCGCGCGGTGAGTCTTGCTAAATCTAAGGTCCGAGCCCGCGGCTGTGGCAGAATCTGCGGTCTATCGGCCCTTCTGTGAAGGAATTTTGCGCCCATGGAGCTTGACCGCTACGATCGCGCCATTCTGCGCCTGCTGCAGCAGGACGCCCGCATCACCAACACGCTGCTCGCGGGGAAGGTCAATCTGTCCGAATCGGCCTGCCTGCGGCGCGTGCGCGCACTCGAGGAATCCGGACTCATCGAGGGCTACACCGCGCTGATCGATCAGCACAAGGCCGGCTTCCCGGTGAATGTGTTCGTGAGCATCACGCTCGATCGGCAGAGCCAGGCGGGACTCGAGGCCTTCGAGAGCGCGGTGCGCAAGGTGCCGGAGGTCATGGAGTGCTATCTCATGACCGGGGAACATGACTACCTGCTGCGGCTGGTGGTCGCGGACCTGGCGGACTTCGAGCGCATTCACAACCAGCATCTCACGCGCCTGCCGAGCGTCGCCCGCGTTCACTCGAGCTTCGCCATGCGCACCGTGACGCGCGCGACGAGTCTTCCGGACAGGTAGCCCTCGATGGGGCGCGCTTGCCGCTAGCCGCGTACGTAGGCCGGCAGGCCCTGCGCGAAGTCGCGCAGCGCGCGGATGCCGCTGCTCTCGGCACGGCTGCACCACTCACGCAGCTGCGCCACGGCGCGGGCCGGATTCGCGGAGCCGTTCCACAGAGCTTGCAGGCTGTCGCGGTACTCGACCACCCGGCGCAACACCTCGTGCCGCTCGAGCAGCTCGCGCAGCTTGCGGCGCGCCTCATCGGCCAGCAGCGTCGGATGCCGCACCAGCAGCTTCGGCGCGATCACCGGCAGCGAGCCGTGAGGCTCACGCCGCGCCAGCTCACGGCACACGGGCAGCACCACGCGGCGCGCGTAGTCGCGCAGCACGTGCATGCGATTGGTGAACAGCGCGTTCACGGTGTCGGCGTCCAGGTCGCGCCGCCGCCGCTGGAATTGCGGGCGCGGAGCGACCCAGCGCACGCGCGCCAGCCCCAGGGCACTGAACAGGCGTATCCACAGCCAGCCGACGTCGATCTCCCAGCGCTGCACCGCGAAACGCGCCGAGCGCGGGAACGCGTGGTGATTGTTGTGCAGCTCCTCGCCGCCGAGCAGCAGCGCCCACGGCACGAGGTTGGTCGCGGTGGATGGCATCTCGAAGCTGCGGTAACCGACCGCGTGGCCGAGCCCGTTGATGACGCCGCCGGCAAAGAACGGCTGCGCCACGAGGTGCACGGCGATCATCACGATGCCCGGAACGCCGAACAGCAACAGGTGCGCGGCGACGAACACCACGATGCCGAAGTGCGGGTAGGCGCTGTAGAGACGCCGTTCGAGCCAGTCCTGCGGCGTGCCGCGCCCGTAGTTCTTCAGAGTTTCCGCATCGTGTGCCGCGACGCCGTACAGCTCATATCCCTCGAACAACACGCGCCGCAAGCCAAACACCACCGGGCTGTGGGGGTCGCCCGGCTGATCGGCGTGCGCATGGTGGCGGCGGTGCACCGCGACCCATTCCTTGGTGACCGCCCCGGAGCTGAACCACAGCCAGAAGCGGAACACGTGCCGCAGCCCCGGGTGCAGGATGAGGCCGCCGTGGGATTGATCACGGTGCAGGTACAGCGTGACCCCGAGAAACATCGTCTGGATGGTGGCGAAGGTCACCAGCGCATACCCCCAGACGGGCAACTCGACCAGGCCGTAGGGCGAGAGACTCATGCAGACGCTCTCCTTGGATCGCTATGCGAGTCTGGCGCCAAAGGGTACGGCAATTCCGTGACGTTATGGCGAATTCCTGCTGCGCCGCCGCCGCAGTTCACACTTTGCGGCCACCGGCGCGGGCCAGGCACCTGGCGCCCGGCGGCGTTACGCGCACGGCTCCCCTCAAACGACCAGGACGATCTTGCCGATGTGCAGGTCGGATTCCATCAGCTTGTGGGCGAGCGCCGCATCGGCGAGCGGGAAACGCGAGTGGATCACGGGCTTGAGCCCGCGGGAGGCGAACAGCGGCCACACGTTCTCCAGCAGCGCCTTCGCGAGGCGGCCCTTGTTCTGCACCGGCTGCGAGCGCAGCGTCGAGGCGCTGACCGTCAGGCGTTTCGCCATGAGCGGCCGCAGATCGAGCTCCGACCTGGTGCCGCCCTGCGTGGCGATGAGCGCGATCCGTCCCTCGAGGGCGGCGGCGGCGACATTGCGGGGCAAGTAGTCCCCGCCCACCATGTCGAGAATGACATCCGCCCCCCTGCCCTCGGTCGCGCGCAGCGTCGCCTCGACGAAGTCAGTTTCGCGGTAGTTGATGGCCACATCCGCTCCCAGGTCGCGGCACGCGGCGCATTTCTGCGCGTTGCGCGCCGTGACCATCACGCGCGCCTCGAACGCCTTGCCGAGCAGGATCGCCGTGGTCCCGATGCCGCTCGCGCCGCCGTGCACCAGCAGGGTCTCGCCGCGCTGCAGGCGTGCCCGCTCGAACACGTTCAGCCACACGGTAAAGAAGGTCTCCGGCAACACCGCGGCTTCCTCGAGACTCAGCTGTGCGGGCGCCGGCAGGCATTGCACCGCCGGCGCGGCGACGTACTGGGCATAGCCGCCGCCGGCCACCAGCGCGCAGACCCGGGCGCCCTGCTGCGGCTCACGCACCCCGGAACCCAGGCGCACGACCTCGCCGGCAACCTCCAGCCCCGGAATGTCCGTGGTGCCGGGAGGTGGCGGGTAAAGGCCCTTGCGTTGCAGCACGTCCGGCCGGTTCACGCCCGCCGCGGCGACGCGAATCAACACCTCCCCGGCGAGCGGTTGCGGCACGGGTCGCTGCACCGCGCGCAGCACCTCGGGTGGCCCGGGTTCGCGAATCTCGACCGCGGTCATGGTGGGTGGAATCACGGTGCGCGGGATGTTGAGAGGCGCGGCGCCCGGCGTCAAATCCGCGCGCGGCCGGTCATGAGGTCGGCGGCGCTGTCGTGCCTTGCACCGGGTCCAGGCGCTGGCCACAGCGATGCTGGAACCTCTGCCGCAACCGCTCGCGCTCCTCCGGCGTCATGTTCGCCCAGCGCTCACGCCACATGCGCTGGCGCCAGTGACCATGCCACCCGCCCCGTGCGCGCAAACCCCCGAACAGAATCCGCGCGAGCAGCAACAGGCCCACGGCCTGCCAGTACTGCACCGCCGGACCGTGAAACAGACTCGGGACGAGCCAGTTCCACAGACTCATCACCACCAGGCTCAGGAGCGCCATGGCGGCGATCGCCAGCCCGAGGAACGCGATCCCCTTCACTACCCAACGAGCTCGACCTCTCACATCGTTCTCCTCATGTCAGCAACCAATGGTCCCAGACCGCCCGCAGCCGCTGCTGCAGGTGCAGCAACGCGTAGCGCTTGCGCGAGAGCAGCGTGTTGACACTCACCCCCGAGCGTGCCGACAGCTCCTTGAAGGACACCCCGTCGATCTCGTGCGCCACGAACACCTCGCGCTGCTCGCGCGGCAGCTCCTCGAGCGCGCTCTGGATCTCCTCGAGCAGCAACTCGCGCATGAAGGCCGACTCCGGTCCGCTATCGGGCGCGGGCAGCAGATCCTCGAATGTGCCGTCGTCGAGCTCCTCGCCCGCCGCCGCCGGCGAAACCGCGCGCGGCTCCCGGCTCCTGCTGCGAAACCGGTCGATGATGCGGTTGCGCGCCACCCGTGTGAGCCACGCGCGCGCCTGTTCCACCGGCTGCATCATGCGGTAGGCCAGCACCAGCTCGTAGAGCGCATCCTGCAGGACATCCTCGGCTTCAGCCGCATCGGCAATGCGCCGGCGGATGAACGCCAGCAGGCGCCCACGCTCGCGCTGCACGGTGGCGGCGATCTCGCGGTCCTGCGCGGCAGCGGTCAGTGGGTGCTTGAGCGCGGCAGACATCTGCCTGTTAAGACGACTGACGGCTTAGGAATATTGTGGCCGGGAACGGCCGCGGGCGTCTAACGCGCGCCGCTGGCATCCGCGCGCCCGAGCGGTCCGAACCGCCAGATCAGGATCGGCAGCACGACGAGCGTCATGAGCGTGGAGGTGGCGAGGCCCCCCAGGATTACGCTCGCCATCGGCCCCTGCACCTCACGTCCTGCCTCGCCGCTCCCCAGCGCGAGCGGCAGCAGCCCCAGCGCCGTCACCAGAGCGGTCATGAGAATCGGCACCAGCCGCTCGCGCGTGCTGCGCAGCACCGTCGGCAGGGACCACTGCGCACCCTCGACCGCCATCAGATGCCCGAGGTGGGCAATCAGCAGGATGGCATTGCGCGCGACGATGCCGAACAGTGTGACGAAGCCGACCAGCGAGCCGATCGAGAGCGTCGCCCCGGTGAGGGCCACCGCGAGCACTCCGCCGACGAGGGCAAACGGCGCGGTGGCGAGGATGAGCAGCACGCTGCGCACGTCGCGAAACGCCAGCGACAACAGCAGCATGATTCCCAGCGCCGCGAGCGCCGAGTGCACCAGCAGCTCATGGCGCGCCTGGCGCTCGCCGCTCGCGGCGCCGGCGAATTCCAGGTACACCGTGGGTGGCAGCTTCACGCGCCGCGCGATCGCCTTCTGCAGCTGCGCCACGAAACCGCCGATGTCAGAGGTCGTGGGGTTGAGGGTCACCACCTGCCGGCGCCGCGCCCCTTCGTGCATGATGCTGGTGCGCCCTTCCGTGAGCGACAGCGCGGCGAGGTCCTTCAGCGGCACGGTGACGCCGCTCGCGGTGCGCACCAGCAGCTGCCCGATCGCCTCCGGATCGACACGCTCGGCCGGCGGCAGCCGCACGGTGAGATCGATGACCTTGTTCGCGTCGTACACCTGCGCCGCGGTCGTACCCTGGTAAGCGGTCTCGACCGTATCGAGCACGTCGGCGGCGGTGAAGCCGTACTGGCCAAGCTGCTCAGGTCTAAGGTCCACGCGCAGGAACGGTGCCCCCGAGGGCGCCTGCACCTGCACGTCGCTCGCTCCCGGCACCGTGCGCGCGACGGCCGCAATCTCATCCGCCACCCGGTCGAGCTCGTCCAGATCCGCGCCAAACACGTTGACGGTCACGGGCGCGGCTTCACCGGAGAGCGACTCACTCAGGCGGTCGCCGAGAAAGGTCAGTACCTCGGTGCGCAGGCTCGGATAGTGCTGCAGCACGGCACGGATGGCGGCCTGGGTCGTTCCTTCCGCGCGGCCCGACATGCGCTTGAGCTCGACGTGAAACTCACTGCGGTTCGGCTCCCAGGTGTCCTCGCCGGATTCCGCGCGACCCATGGTCTGCTCGACCGTCACGATGCCGGGGATCGCCAGTAGCTCGCGCGCCACGCGCGCGCCCAGGATCCTCATGGCGGCGAGCGAGGTGCCGGGGGTAGCGTAGGCCTGCACGACGAAATGACCCTCGCGAAACGGTGGCATGAGCTCGCTCCCAAACAGCGGCAACGCCGCCGCGGCGAGCAGCGTCACGAGTGCGGAGCCGATGATCACGCGGCGCGGGAAGGCGCTCCAGCGGCGCAGCAGCGCCTCATGACGGTCTTTGAGCCGCGTGAGCCACGCGGCTTCCGCATGCGGCTCGGTGCGCATCAGCAGCAGCCAGGCGGCGGCGGGTGTGACGGTGAGCGCCACGATGAGCGATGCCAGGGTCGCCAGCGAGAAGGACGCGGCGAGCGGCGCGAAGAAACTGCCCTGCAGCCCGGACAGCAGCAGCATCGGCGCCAGCACCAGCACCACGACGAAGGTGGCGTACACGACCGGCGCGCGCACCTCGACCGTTGCGTTGTGAATGACGTCCCGGGCTTCGAGGCCGTGGGCGTGCGTGCCACGCAGGCGCCGCACGATGTTCTCCACGCCGATAATGGCATCGTCGACCACCACGCCGAGCGCCACCGCCAGCCCCCCGAGGGTCATGGTGTTGATGGTCCAGCCGACGGCGTCCACTACGATCACGGCGGCGAGCAGCGCGAGCGGAATGGAGACGAACGTCACCGCGACGCTGCGCAGGTCGCGCAGGAACAGGAACAGCACCAGCGTGATCAGCACCGCACCCAGCAGCACGTCCAGGCGGATACCCGCGAGTGCGTTCTCGATGAAGTTCGCCGGTCGGTGCAGCCCCGCGTACAGCGTCACCTCACGCGCACGCAGGGCCGGGGCGAGCTCCGCGAGCGCCGCCTCCAGCGCCCGCGTCACGATGAGCGTGTTGGCGCCGTACTGGCTGGACAGGTTCAGCAGCACGCCCGGTCTGCCCATGATGAGGGTATCGCCGAACTTCGGCGCCACCCCGTCCGTGACGGTCGCAAAGTCGCGCAGCCGCAGGGGCGTCGCAGCTGCGGCAGGGGCCGGGGTAGCGGGTGCCGCCGCCGCAGCGGGCACCGCCGAGGCAGCGGGCACCACGGCGGCCGCCAGCGCCGCCGCATCGAGCGTCTGGCCGCGGCTCTCGATGAGCACGCGCTGGTTGGGAGTCTCGATGAAACCCCCGCCGCGCACCCCGGTAGCGGACCGCACCGCCGCCACGACATCGCCGAAAGCCAGGTCGCGTGCGTTCAGCTCACGCGGCTCAACCTGCACCTGCAGCTGCCGCTCGTCGCCCCCGTAGAGCGTCGCCCGGGCGACTCCCGGAACCGCGAGCAGCCGCGGGCGGATGGTCCACTGCACCAGATCACGCAACTGCATCGGCGACAGAGCTTCGCTCACGAAGCCGAGCTTCAACAGGTCCATGGTCGAGGACGTCAGCGGCTCGAGCTTGGGCGGCTTCACGCCCAGCGGCAGCCTCGCGCTGACCTGACCCAGCGCCTCGGCGACGATCTGCCGCGCGCGGTACGGATCGATGTTCTCCTGGAACACCACGATCACCACCGACAGCCCGGAGATCGTTTCCGAGCGCACCGCCTGCACCCCGCTCGCGCCGCTGATCGCCTGCTCGATCGGCAGCGTCACCAGCAACTCCACCTGCTCGGCGACCAGCCCCGGCGCCTCGGTCTGCACCGCCGCCTGCGGCGGCACGAACTCCGGGAACACGTCGTACCTGGCGCGCGCCAGCACCAGCACGCCGTACAGGACGAGCATCCCCGCCAGCACGCACACCACGACCGGAAAGCGCAGGGACCAGCGGATGATCGCGGCGATCAAGTCAGTCCCCGCTGCCGCCAGCCGGGGTTTCCACGCCGAGCAACGCGGCTGCACCGGCGGTGACGACGCGCTCGCCCGGCGCGAAACCGCCCGAGACGAACCACCCCTCGGTGAGCGGCTGGAAGCCCGTCACCTCGCGGCGCACGAAAGTGGCCGGGCCCGTCTGCACGTACGCCCACACCTGCGAGGCCTTGCGCAGCAGTGCGCCGCGCGGCACGACGACTCCCGCCGCTGAAGCGGAGGCGGGAAGGTGCGCGCTGAGCATCTGCCCGACCGCGAGCTGCGCCTGCGAGCCGCTGAGCTCGGCCAGCACCCCGCGCGTCTGCAGGCGCGGGTCCGCAACCGGCAACATGCCCAGCACCTTCGCCTGCATCGGGGTCGCTGCGGCGCTGCTCTGCAGGCGCACGAGGGCGCCCGCCGGCGGCACCGGCGCCTCCGGGGGCAGCTCGATGCGCACCAGCTCCGAGCGCACGTGCGCCAGATCATTCAGCAGCGCGGCGCGGCGCCGGGCCGGCAGGCGCGCCACACCGTCGCCCCACTCGAGCAACAGGCGACGCTGCGCGCCGTTCACGCGCTGCAGGTCGGCCTGCGCCTGTGCCTCGGCCATCTCCAGTGCGCGCGCCGAAGCGGTGCGATCCTGCGCGTACAGCTGGCGCGTGCGGCTGGCCTCGGCGCGCGAGGCCGCGAGACTTGCGGACGCCGCCGCCAGATCGGCATCGAGCTGGATCAGCGGTCCCGGGTCGAGCACCCGTGCGGTCGTCGCGAGACCCTGCGGCGCGGGCGCCGCGACGAGGATCTGCGTCTGTACTCCAAGGCGCGCCTGCTCGGCGGCACTGAGCGTGATCGGCTGCGGCGGGGCATCGCCCCCTTGCGCGTAACCCGCGCCGCCCGCACCGACGCCCAGGGCCAGCAGCACACCGAAGCTGCACCGCACGCGCACGTACCTCGTCATCTGATGACTCCGTCGTTGGACACCGGCGGGGACGCCAGGGTTGCGGTGAGCGTGAGCTCCGGTCCCTCGAGCGGGCGGCGCAGCGCATCCTCGAGGGTTGCGAGCGCCTCCTGGGCGGTGCGCAGCGAGTCCAGCACCTGCAGCTCGGCGAGCGTCTGCGCCACGCGTGCGGCAACCAGCTCGGTGCGGTCGTTGGCGCCGGCGTCGAAGCCGCGCACAGTCTGGGCGTAGATGTGCCGCGCGGCGTCGTAGACGGGCCCGCGCGCCTCGGTGAGCCGCGCGCGCGCCAGCCCCCACTGGCGGATCGCCTCATCGATTTCCTGCCAGGCGAGCGCGACCGTGGCCTCCAGATGCGCGCCGGCCTCCTCGCGCCGCGCCTCCGCCTCGCCGATCGCGCCGGCGTTGCGGTTCAGAAGCGGCAGCGTGAGACCGAGGTTGAACTGATAGCGCCTGATGCCGTGATCCCAGGTATAGGCGGGCCCCAGGTGCACGTCCGGGTACTGTCTGGCGACCTCCAGGCGCAACGCCTGCTCGGCCATGCTGTAAGCGACCACCGCGCCGTGCACGTCGGCGCGCGCGAGCAACGCGTCATCGCGAGCGCGCTCGAGCAGCAGCGCATCGAACGCCGGCGGATCATCGAGCTGCTCCCAGCCGAGCTTCAGGCTCTCCAGCGCCTTCACCGGCACACCGACCGTCACCGCCAGCGCACTGCGCGCCAGACTCGCACGCCGTCTGGCGTCGTGCAGCTGCTGCTCGTCCTGCAATGCATCGCGCACCAGGCGGTCCAGATCGCCGCGGGCGGCGGCGCCCGCCTCGAGGCGCCGGCGAGACATGTCGAGCTGGGCCTGGCGGTCGGTGTTGACTGTTTCACGCAGGGCAATCTCCCGCTCGGTGATCAGCAGGTCCGCGGCCGCGCGCCGCAGCGCACTGCGCTGCTTCCAGGTGAGCTCGGCAAGATCGTAACCGGCCCGTTGCGCGCTCAGGTCGGCGAGCGAGATGCGCGCGCCGCGCTTGGCTCCCGCGTCCAGCAGCCAATCGGTGACGACGGCCCACAGCCACAGGGGCGAGCCGTCGTGCTGGTTCGCATACTCGGACATGAGCGTCACGGTCGGATTGGGGTGCTCACGCGCGGTGCGGGTGCCGGCGCTCGCGACCCGCGCGCCGGCGCGCCCGGCGGCGAGGCCGTCATTGAAATACAACATGGCAACCAGCAGATCCGCGCGGTCCCATTGCGATCGCGGCCAGGCGCGTGCGGGCAGCTGCCGATCGAGCCGGGCGCGCAGCTGCGGATCGCTCAAGGTGCGCTGGGTAAAGTCGACGGCGACGCGCGCAGCGGGGCGCGGGTGCGGCGTGTAGTGGGCGCAGGCACCGAGCAGCGCCGCGATGAGTCCCAGGGCGCCGCCGGGGAACCGAAGCCTCTTCACTTCTTCCATTGCGACTGCAACGCCAGCGTGCCCGAGCGCCCCTCGACCGTGCCGGCCACGATGCCGCAGCGCGGGAGGCGGGTGAAATCCAGTTCCCCGGCGTAAGTCGCCAGGTCCGTCAGGCGCGTACCGCGCTGCTGCCAGGCGCGCAGCAGCCGCTCGAACGAAGGCAGATACGCGCCGCCCTCGAGCTCGGCGTGCAGTGTGAACACGTGGTCGCGCGCGGGCACGGCGGCCGTGACGGCCAGTACATGATCGACTGGATCCACGCCGCGCAGCTCGGCGCGGCCGATGAGCTCATCGAGCGTCGGCAGGGTAGTCGGCAGCTGCGGAACCGCGGCGGCGCCGTGGTCGAGCAGCGGCACAAACGGCCCGGTACCGCGCGTGTCGGAGGCGTAGTGGAAGCCGAGCTCGCGTTGCAGGGCCGGCACGTAGCGGTTGGTCTGCCATCCGGCCGCGCCGTGCACCAGCGGTGCCTGGCCGAAGATTTCCACGAACTGATCACAGGCGAGGGTGAGCTCGCGGCGCGTCCACGGCTCACTCGCCCGGGCGACGCGGTCCTGCCAGCTCACGTGATCCCAGGTGTGCACGCCGACCTCGAACCCGCGCCGTGCAATGTCCTCCAGCTGCGCGGCGCAGCGCCGGCCGATGTGCGGGCCCGGAAGGAGCACTCCGTAGAGCAGCGTCTTCAGGCCGTAGTGCTTGAGCACGGAAGTGCGTCTCACCTTGCCGAGGAAGCCGTGGCGGAAGGCGCGTTTGATCGCACGGCCGGTGTGATCGGGGCCGAGGCTGAAGAGAAAGGTCGCCGGCACGCCCAGGCGCTGCAGCAGATCCGCAAGCCGCGGCGCGCCCTCGCGCGTGCCGCGATAGGTGTCGACGTCGATCTTGAGGGCAACGAGCGGCACGGTCAGGAGAGCGGCACGGGGCGGCCCGTCAGGGCACGCGCGGTTGTCGCCAGGTCGATGGCCCCGTGTTCGTCCGCCGCGTCCAGCAGCCGCAGCACGCCGCCGTCGCCACAGGCCGCGTAAAGCCCCCCATCGCGGCCGAACAGCGCCGCCTCGCCCGCGGGCGTAGGCGCGGGTGTCGGCACGCTCAGGCGGGTGCGGCGGATCTGCCAGCGCAGCCCGCCGACGTCCGCGAACGCGCCGGGGAACGGCGGCGCCACCGCCCGCACCAGGTTGTGGATCTCCAGCGCCGGCCGGCTCCACTCGATGCGTCCGTCCTCGGGGCCGCGTCGGCCGAAGTACTGGCCCGGCTCGATCACCTGGGCCCGGCGCGGCGCGGTACCGGCGATCAGAGCCGGGAGCGAGCGCGTCAGGATGGTCTCAGCGGCGACCGTGACCTTGGCGAACACTTCGCGGGCGTCGTCATCCTGCAGGATGGGGACGGCGAGCTGATCGACGATGTCGCCGGCATCGGCACGCTCGACCATGTAGTGCAGAGTCGCCCCCGTTTCGCGCTCGCCCTTGAGGATCGCCCAGTTCACCGGCGCGCGCCCCCGGTACTTCGGCAGCAGCGAGCCGTGCATGTTGAGGGCACCACGGCGGGCGGCGGCGAGCAGCGGCGCAGCCAGCAGCGAGCGGTAGTAGAAGGAAAAGATGAAGTCCGGCTGCAGCTCGCCAAGCGCGCGCTCGAGTTGCGACTCGTTCGCCTCCGCGGGTGCGATCACCGTGAGTCCGTAGTCGCCCGCGGTCGCCGCGACGCTCGCGTACCACTGCGTCTCGCGCGGATCGTCGCGCACGGTGACCACCAGGGGAATCTCGACGCCCGCGGAAATGAGGGCCTTGAGACACCGGACTCCGACATCGTGATGGGCGAAGACGACGGCTCGCGCCCGGCTCACTCCGAGGCTCCCCGCACGCGCACCGCCGGCGTCAGCGGCGCAGGCAGCTGCGCGGCACCGGGCGGTGCGAGCCGCTCGGTTGCGCCGTGCTCGGCCTGCTCGAGGACTGCCGCCACCATGTAGCGTGGGCGCTGGCGCACCTGCTCGTAGATACGCCCCACGTACTCGCCGACCACTCCCAGGCCGATGAGCGCCACGCCGATGAGGAAGAAGGCAATCGCGAACAGGGTAAACAGACCCTCGGCCTCGGGACCGACGATCAGGCGGCGGATCACGAGGTAGACGACCAGGATCAGGGAACTCAGCGCGATCACCCCGCCGGCCATGGAGAAGAACTGCAGCGGCGCCACCGAGAATCCGGTCATGAGATCGAAGTTGAGTCGGATGAGCCGATACAGGGAGTACTTGGTCTGTCCGACCGCGCGCTCCGCATGCGCCACCTCGATCTCCACCGGATGGCGCGCGAAGGTGAAGGCGAGCGCGGGCACGTAGGTGCTCATCTCGGTGCAGTGGTTGAGCGCATCGACCACGCTGCGATGGTAGCCGCGCAACATGCAGCCCTGATCGGTGATGCGGATCGAGGTGGTTCTCTCGCGCACCCGATTCATGAGCCGCGAGGCGGCCTTGCGCCACAGCACGTCCTGGCGGGTCTTGCGGATGGTGCCGACGTAATCCGCGCCGGCGTCCATGGCGGCGATCAGTCGCGCGATCTCCTCGGGCGGGTTCTGCAGGTCGGCATCGAGGGTGATCATGTAAGTGCCGTGCGCCTGCGCAAAGGCGGCGAGAATGGCCAGGTGCTGGCCGGCATTGCGCGCCAGCAGCACGACCCGCGTCACGTCCGGCCGCCGCTGGAACTGCTCGCGCAGCTCCGCGACGGAGGCGTCCGAGCTGCCGTCATCGACGAACACCACCTCGTAAGAGCGTCCCAGGGCATCGAGCGCCGGGTAGAGGCGCTCGAACAGCAGCGGCAGCCCCTCTTCCTCGTTGAACACCGGGATGACGACCGAAACCTGCGGGTTCATGCGCTAAGCTCCCCGCACGATGGCGTTCACCGCCTGCACCACACGCTCGACCTCGTGCAGCTCCATCGCCGGAAACAGCGGCAGTGTCACGGTCTCGCGGCCGATGCGCTCGGCGTTGGGAAACTGCCCCTCGCGATAGCCGAGCGCCCGGTAGGCGCTGAACAGGTGGATCGCCGGGTAGTGGACCCCGACACCGATGCCGCGCTCCTTCATGGACTCGATGAACTCGCGCCGCGAGATGCGCAGCTGCGCCAGCGGCAGGAGCGGGGTAAACACGTGCCAGCTGTGGCCCGCGTCCCCGCGCTCCGGCAGGCGCAGCGGCGGATCCGCAGCCCACAGCTCGAAGTAGCGCGCCACCAGCGCACGGCGCCGGGTGTTGAATTCCTCGAGCCGCTTGAGCTGTCCCAGGCCCACCGCGGCCGCGACATCCGAGAGGTTGTACTTGCCGCCGGCCAGCAGTGTGTCGAACCCGTCGGGGCCGGACTTCACCTGACCGTGCCAGCGGTGCAACTCGATCGCCTTGAGTTCCTCGGGCGAGCCGCCCGAGATCGCGCCACCCTCGATGGTGGTGATGTTCTTGTTGGGGTGAAAGCTGAAAATCACCAGGTCCCCGAAGCTGCCGATGCGCCGCCCGCGCCAGGCGGAGCCGATGGCATGCGCGGCGTCCTCGATGACGCGCAACCGGTGCTGGCCCGCGATGGCGTACAGCCGCTCCATGTCCAGCGGCAGGCCGGCAAAATGCACCGGCAGGATGGCGCGGGTGCGCGGTGTGATCGCCGCCGCGACCTGCTCGAGATCGATGTTGCGCGAGTCGAGCCCCACGTCCACGAACACCGGGCGGGCACCCACGCGCACGATGACGTTGGCGGTGGCCACGAAGCTCAGCGCCGGCGTGATGACCTCATCCCCCTGGCCGATGCCACAGGCGAGCAGCGCCATCTCCAGGCCCGCGGTGGCGGAGGTCTGGGTGCGCACCGGCCGTCCGCCGCAGTAGTTCGACAGCTCCTGCTCGAGTTGCGCGACCTTCGGCCCGCTCGCCAGCCACCCCGAGCGCAACACCTCGGCGACCGCGGCGATGGTGTCCTCGTCGATCGAGGGGCGCGTAAAGGGCAACATCCGGTTCACCTGCCTGGTCGAATCATTCATGAGCGGGCCACCAGTACCACACCCAGGATGATGATGCCGATTCCGGCCACGCGCTGGGCGTTGGGTATCTCGCCCAGCAGCCACCAGGCGAGGCCGACATTGATGACATAGCCGAGCGACAGCAGCGGATACGCCTGGCTCACCGGCACCCGTGACAGGCCCACCAGCCATACGACGACGCTCAGGCCGTAGGCGCACAGCGCATACCATAGCGAGGGCACGACCAGCAGGTCGAGCCCCTTCTGCCAGACGCCGGCGTCGCCGGCAACCAGCGGGCCGCTCACGCGGGTTGCAGCTTTGAGCCCCAGCTGCGCCAGGGCGTTCAGCAGCACGCCACATGACAGGATGGCAAAATCGGCAAGCTTCACAGGCGACTCACAGCGACGGTGTAGTTGTCGGCGGCGATCACGCGCCCGGGCAGCCCGCGCCGCCGCCATTCATCCCACACTCCGGGATCGAAGAATGCCACGGCATCGCCCCCCGCGCTCCAGCGGACGGCGAATTCCGCCAGCGTCATACGCCTGTCCGGCTGCTCCTGCAGCCCGAACTGCAGCTCTCCCTCGAAGCCCACCGGCTGCAGCGTGCGCCCCAGGTACGGTGACACCGTCTCGCGATACTGACCGACACTGTAGAGCGGCGTGCGCGCACCGATGAAGGAGCGCGCGGTGCTCACCAGATCGCGCGCCGAGCGAGCCGGCGGGATGAGGGTGTACTCGCACAACAGGCACTGCCACGCGAGGATCGCGCTCGCGGCGGTCACGATCGAGGCAGGCAGCTGTGTGGCGGGTGATTGCCTGCTGAAGCTCACCGCCACGGCCACCAGCGCCGCCAGCGCGCCCGCCAGGGCCCACCACAGCGCCTGATGCGGCACGTAGCTGTTGCGCCGGGCGCTATAGACAAGGAGTCCCGCCGCGACGAACAGCACCAGCCCCGCGCCGATGCGCGCCGCCTGGCGCGCGAACTCGCCCCCCGCGCCACTGCGTGCGCCGGTGACGGCCGCCAGTACCGGCAGCATGGGCAGGATGTAGGGCGCGAGCTTGGATCCGGAAGCCGAGAAGAACAGCAGCGTGACGGCGGCGAAGATCAGCAGGAACTTGAGGGGTTTGAACTGCGGCAGCCCGCTGCCTGCGGCGCCGGCCACGGGCGCCGTGTCGGGGGCAGCGGCTCCAGCCCAGGCGCGACGGCAGGCCCGCGCCAGCGGCGCGATCCACGGCAGCACCCCCAGCAGCAGCAGCGGCAGGAAGTACCACCACGGCTCCACGCGCTGGTGCACGGTGGTGAGGAAGCGCGTGAAATGCTCGTGTACGAAGAAGAATCCCGGGAAGCTGGGATTGCGCAGCGATACCACGACAAACCACGGGGCGGCGAGCGCGGTGAACAGCGCCAGGCCCGCCCCCGGGTGCAGCCGCCGCCAGGTGTGCGTGTCACGCTCGCTGAGCGTGTAGAGGATGAGCGCCGCTCCCGCGAGCACCCCGACGACGATTCCCTTGGACAGCACCGCCAGGGCGGCCGCCCCCCAGGCGCCCAGCATCCAGCGCCGCTCGGCGGCGGATGCCGGCGGGGTGGTCTGCGCCAGGGTGAAAGCCAACACCGCGGCCGTGAGCCAGAAGGTGAAGGCGCCGTCCAGCAGATTGAGATGGCCGACGATGACGAAGAATGGACTGACGGCGAGCGCGGTCAGGGCGAGCAGCGCCCTGTCGCGCCCGTACAGGCGTGCCACCCATGCAAACACCAGCGGCAGGCATGCGAACGCCAGTCCCACGTTCCACAGCCGCGAGCTCCACTGCTCGAGGCCGAATGCCCGGTACGCCACGGCCGTCGCCCAGTACTGCAGCGGCGGCTTCTCGAAGTACTTCAGGCCATCGAACCGCGGCGTGATCCAGTCACCGCTCGCGAGCATCTCGCGCGGGATCTCGGCGTAACGGCCCTCGTCGGGATCGAGCAGCGGCCGCACCTGCAGGGTCGCGAACCAGGCGGCGCCGAGGATGACCCACGCCCGCCAGCCGAGCCGGCCGGCGCGCCGCCCCTTCCCCATGTCACTGACCATGCCGCCGGCGGTCGCGCTGCTAGATGCCCGCCGCCATCGCCGCCGCGCGCGTGCCGAAGCCTTCCTGCTTCACGTAGAACTCGATGGTGCGCCGGATTGCGGTATCCATATCGGTGCTCGGCTGCCAGCCGAGATCGCGCCGGGCGGCTTCGACGTTGGGTACCCGCACCTGGATGTCCTGGTAGTACTTGCCGTAGTACTCCCCGGCGGAGACATCGACGATCTCCGTGGCCCGGGCGTTGTCGCGCAGCACCGGGAACTCCTGCGCAATCCTGATGGTGCGCTGCGCGAGATCGCGGATCGAGATGCAGTTGTTCGGATTACCGATGTTGAAAATGCGCCGGCTGGCGCAGCCATCCTTGTTCTCGAGGATCGTGAGCAGGGCCTCGATGGCATCGTCGATGTAGGTGAACGAGCGCTTCTGGCTGCCGCCGTCGACCAGCTTGATCGGCCGCTTGTAGAGCACGTTGGAGAGAAACTGGGTGAACACCCGCGAGCTGCCTTCCTTGGGCTCCTCGACATTATCGAGATTCGGACCGATGAAATTGAACGGCCGGAACAGGGTGTAGTCGAGGTGGTCGCGCACCCCGTAGGCGTAGATGACGCGGTCGAGCAACTGCTTGGAGGCGGCGTAGATCCAGCGCTGCTTGTTGATCGGGCCATACACCAGCGGGCTATTCTCCTCATCCAGCAGCGCATCGGGCGACATGCCGTAGATCTCGGAGGTCGACGGGAAGATGAGACGCTTGCCGTACTTGACGCAGTAGCGCACGACGTCGAGGTTGGCCTCGAAGTCGAGCTCGAACACCCGCAGCGGGTGGGTCACGTACTGCGCCGGGTTGGCGATCGCCACCAGCGGCACCACCGCGTCGCATTTCTTGACGTGGTACTCGACCCACTCCTTGTTGATGGTGATGTCGCCTTCGACGAAGTGGAAGCGCGGGGTTTTGGGCAGATCGCCCAGCTTGTTGTCCGCCAGGTCGATGCCGTATACCTCCCAGGGCCGGGTGCGCAGGATCGCATTGGTGAGTGCGCTGCCGATGAAGCCGTTTGCCCCAAGAATCATTATTTTCAGTGCCATACTCGTCCTTCCACTCACTTGCGCGCCGCCGGCGAGCGTCCGACAACGCCCCAAGGTGAAGCGTGTAATGCTAGCATTTTCCGGCACTTTCGGCCGGCGTCTGGCGACGCGCGAATCCTAAACGCGCGAGCGCCGGCCGCCCTTGGCACGATGAGGAGATGAGTACATGCGCTCGGTTGGCCGCGATGCCCTGTTCAGCCTGGCGGCGCTCCTGGTGAGCGTGATCCTCGTGCAGTCGCTCTACGCCACCCTCATCCGCCCGCGCGCCGAGGCAATCCTCGCCGAGCCCGCGATCCCGCAGGACCAGCTCAAGCCCGGACAGCCGGTGCCCCACAACCTGCGCTCCCCGTTCGTGATCCTGAAAGACTACGAGCAGGAGGCGGCGCTGATCCTGGCGACCTGGGCGCTGTCGTTGATCGCGTACCAGGCGCTTGCTGTGGCCCGTAACCGGCGCCTGCTGGAGAAGCCCTACATCGAGCTCGGCGAGGGGCACGTGGTGCTGCCCGATGACGCGCGCGCCTACGGCCGACCGATCGAAAGCCTGCCGCGCGAGGAGCAGGAGATGTTGTTGCCGCGCGCGCTGATGGTGGCGCTGAATCGCTTCGGAGCGACCCGCAGCGTGCAGGACGCCGCGGAGGCGGTGCGCGCCGAGTGCGAGAACGAGCTCGACCGCCTGGACGCGCAGCTGTCCATGGTGCGCTTCACCGCGTGGGCGATCCCGGCCGTCGGCTTCGTCGGCACGGTACGCGGCATCGGCCGCGCCCTGCAGGAGGCCCAGGGTGCGCTGCGCGGGGACATCTCCGGTGTCACGCTCGGGCTGGGTATCACCTTCAATGCCACCCTCACCGCGCTGATCGCCTGCATCCTGGTCATGTTCTGCCTGCACCAGCTGCAGCAGGCCCAGGATCGCCTGGTGCTGGACGCACGGCTGTACATCGACCGGCGCCTGATCCGCAACATGCGGGTGAGCTAACAGCAGCGGCTCACACCATTCCACTTGCGCCGCTGCGTGTCCTCGTAGAACGCGCGCCGGCTTAAGGGCGGCTCGCCCGCGTGCCGCGCGGCCTGGTGAGCGCGATAGCGCTCATAGGCGTCATCGCCCGAGACCGTGCGCAACCCGCTCCAGACACAGGCGGCGCGGCGCCTCAGCCACTGTGCCGCGCGCCTCATGGACGCGCCTGCGCCGCCGCGCCCTGCAGGCGGCTCGACTGATACGGCGCTTCCGAGCTCGAGCGCAGCGGCCGGCCCCGCAGACGCCGCACGCACACCCGCGCCATGTCGAGAATCACGAACCACAGGATCGCCAGCAGCAGCATGGTCAGCCAGCCATCGAGGCGCTGATTGAATATGAGTTGCGGGGCGACGGCGGCGCGCTCCGGCGGCAGCGCCCCCAGGGCCAGCTTGCGTGCCAGGTCATCGGCCGCGGCGAACAGCCCGATGCGGGCATCGCTGCTGGTGATCTTCTGCCAGGCCGCGGTCGTGGTGACGAGCGCCAGCCATGCCAGCGGCGCCAGCGTCACGAGCGCATAGCGCAGCTTGCCTGATTTGATGATGATCCCGGTCGCCACCGACAGCGCGATGCCGGCCAGCATCTGGTTGGAAATGCCGAACAGCGGCCACAGGATGTTGACACCGCCGTTCGGGTCGATCACGCCGATGTACAGGAAGTAACCCCAGGCGCCGACCATGAGCGCACTGGCCAGCAGCACCGACGGATACCACGAGGTACGCCCCAGGGGCTGCCACAGGTGCCCGAGCAGATCCTGCAGCATGAAGCGGCCGACGCGGGTGCCGGCATCGAGCACCGCCATGATGAACACCGCCTCGAACATGATGGCAAAGTGATACCACAGCGCCAGGAGTCCCTTGCCGAAGGTGTTGCCGAAGATGCTCGCCATACCCACCGCCAGCGACGGCGCCCCGCCGCTGCGCGCGAACAGGGTGCGCTCGCCCATGGCGCTGGCGAGCGCCTGCATCTGCTCCACCGTGACCGGAAACCCCCAGCTGCTGATGGTCTGCACCGCCGCCGCCGGGGTCGCGCCCACGACGCCGGCGCCGGCGTTGATGGCGAAGTACACTCCCGGATCGAGCAGCGTCGCGGCGATCAGCGCCATGATCGCGACGAAAGACTCGAGCGCCATGCTGCCGTAGCCGACCAGACGCACGTCCGCCTCGTTGGTGATGAGCTTGGGAGTCGTGCCGCTCGCCACCAGTGCGTGAAACCCCGACACCGCACCGCAGGCGATGGTGATGAACACGAACGGAAACACCTTGCCGCCGAACAGGGGACCGGTGCCGTCGGTGAACGCCGTCACCGCCGGCATCTTGATCTGCGGGTGCGTCAGCACGATGGCCACCGCCAGCAACGCCACCGTGCCGAGCTTCAGGAACGTCGACAGATAGTCGCGCGGGGCGAGCAGCAGCCACACCGGCAGGATCGCGGCGCAGAAGCCGTAGACGATCACGAAGCCCGCGAGCGCGATGGCCGCATAGTCGAACAGCGGGCGCAGCACGGGCTGATGATCGATCCAGCCGCCGGCGAGCAGCGCCAGCACCATCAGCATCACGCCGAGGAGCGATCCTTCCAGTACCCGCCCCGGACGCCACAGCCGCAGGTACAGACCGACGATCAGCGCCGCGGGGATGGTGGCGAACACCGTGGAGGTGGCCCAGGGGCTGTGCTTCATGACATTGACGATCACCAGCCCCAGCACCGCGCTCAGGATGATCATGATGACGAGCGTGCCAATGAGCGCGGCAAAGCCGCCGAGGGGGCCGAGCTCATCGCGCGCCATCTGGCCGAGACTGCGTCCGTCACGGCGCGTGGACAGCAGCAGGATGATCATGTCCTGCACGCATCCGCCCAGCACCGCCCCCACCAGGATCCACAGCGTGCCCGGCAGATAGCCGAACTGTGCCGCGAGCGTCGGGCCCACCAGCGGTCCCGGGCCGGCGATGGCGGCGAAATGATGACCGAACACGATCGCGCGGTGCGTCGGCACGAAGTCGCGTCCGTTGTTGAGCCGCTCGGCCGGAGTGGCGCGCGAGGCATCGACGCTGAGCACGCGGGCCGCGATCCAGGCGGCGTAGAAGCGGTACCCCAGCAGATAGACGCATACCGCCGCGGTGAGGATCCACAGAGCATTGATCGGCTCGTGCCTCTGCAGCGCCACCCCGCCGATGGCGATGGCGCCGACGATGGCCAGCAGGGCGGCGGAGATTTTCCTCATCATGGCGTGGTCTCGGAGGCGCGCAGCCGCTGCAGTGCGCGGGCGTAGCGTGCCAGGATCGCGTCACGGTTGTGATGCCGCCCGTTACTCACGACCTTGACGCCGGCGCGCCACACGCAGTCGATGACGCTGCGGCCACCGGCAAAGATCCAGCTGTCCAGGATCTCATCGTCGCGCCGCTCGAGAAGTGCCGGATGAGCGCTCGCGAGGCTCACCACATCCAGCAGCGCTCCCGCGACCAGTCCCGCCGGACGCCCCGGCCCGGGGGTGCCGGGCTGCAGGACCTGGCGCCCCCCGGCGAGCGCTGCATCGAACAGGCAGCGTCCGGTCGAAGCGCCGGCGCCCGACGCGAGCACGTTGCGCGCGCGTTGCTGCAGGCGCTGGGAGTACTCGAGGCTGCGCAGCTCCTCCGCGGCATCCAGCAGGATGTTGGAATCGCTGCCGATGCCGATGCGGCCGTGCTGCGCGAGGAAAGCCGCCGCCGGGAATATCCCATCGCCGAGACTCGCTTCGGTCAGCGGACACAGGCCGACCACGGCGCGCCGCGACGCGACGCCCGCGAGCTCGGCAGGTGTGGCGTGCGTTGCGTGCACCAGGCACCAGCGTTCATCGACCGCCTGGGCATCGAGCAGCCATTCGACGGGCCGGCGGCCGCTCCAGGCCACGCACTCCTCGACCTCGCGGGACTGTTCCGCGATATGGATGTGGATGAGGCCGCCGTGCGCGAGCTGCACCACGGCGCGCAGCTCCTCGGGAGTCACCGCGCGCAGGCTGTGGGGCGCCACGCCCACGCCCGCCCCGGCGAGCGTGCGCACCGCCTTGCGGCTGGCCTCGACGATGCGCGCGAAGCGCTCCGGATCGTTGATGAAGCGGCGCTGCCTGAGGGTGGGAGCGGTGCCGCCAAAGCCGTTGTGCGCGTAGAAGGTCGGCAGCAGCGTCAGTCCGATGCCGGTGTGGCTTGCCGCCGCGACGAGGCGTCCGGCGAGCTCGCCAGGGTCCGCGAACGGCACACCGCCGCGATCGTGGTGCAGGTAGTGAAACTCTCCGACGTGCGTGAAGCCCCCCTCGAGCATCTCCGCGAACGCGAGCGCGCTGATCGCCTCGAACTCGTCCGGATCGATGTTCTCGACGAAGCGGTACATGAGCTCACGCCAGCTCCAGAAGCTGTCGTCCCCGGGTCCGCGGCGCTCGGTAAGCCCCGCAAGACCGCGCTGGAAGGCGTGGCTGTGCAGGTTGGGAAGACCGGGCAGCGCGATCGCATGGCGCTCATCGGTCGGTGCCGGCGCCGCGTTCTCGGTAACGCGCTCGATGTATGCGCCGGTGGCACTCAGGCGCACGCCCCGCGCCCAACCCTGCGGCAGCAGCGCCGATTCAAACCACAGGCTTGCCATGGGATACATTATTGATGATTGGCCGTCACCACGCAGCTGAAGGAGGTTCGGTCCGATGATCGAGGAGTCCGGAGCCGAGTGGCTCACGGTGCAGCGCGGCTCTGCGCCCCTGCTGCTGTGCATGCCGCACACCGGCACCCACATACCGGCGGCGGTGGAAGCGGCCCTCGCCTCCCCGTGGCTGGCGCGCAAGGATACCGACTGGTGGATCGAGCGGCTGTATGGGTTTGCGCAGGGTCTCGGCGCGAGCATCGTGCGCACCGGCATCTCGCGCACCGTCATCGATCCGAATCGTGACCCGTCGGGCGCCTCGCTCTACCCCGGCCAGGCCACCACCGAGCTATGTCCCACGACTACCTTCGACGGCGAGCCCCTGTACCGCGCCGGCTGCGCCCCCTCCCCCGCGGAGGTCGCCGCACGCCGGCGCGCGTACTTCGAGCCGTATCACCGCGCCATAGAAGAGGAGATCGCGCGGCTGCGCAGCCTGCACCCCGCGCTGGTCGTGTACGACTGCCACTCGATCCGCTCGGCCGTCCCACGCCTGTTCACAGGCACCCTGCCTCACTTCAACCTCGGCAGTTTCTCCGGCGCGAGCTGCGCTGCCTCACTCACGAGACGCCTCGAGCGGCTGTGTGACGTGACTGGGTTGTCCCGCGTCACCGACGGTCGTTTCAAGGGCGGCTACACGACCCGGCACTACGGGCGCCCGCACGAGGGCGTGCATGCCGTGCAGATGGAGCTCGCGTGCCGCGGCTACCTGCGGGAACCACCCGGCGAGGTCACTGCGTCCAACTGGCCGTGCGCGTGGGATGAGGGATTCGCCGCCCCGATGCGCGCCGTGCTGGAGCGAGTCCTCACGGCGTGCATCGGGTTTGCGTCCGAGGCGCGCTCGTAGAAGGGCGTTCTTAGAAGCGGAAGCCGAAGCGGATGGGAATGTACTCGGTCGGCTCCTGGGTCTCGATGCGCTCGTAGCGCGCCTCGATGAACCAGGACTGGCCGGCCGGCAGCGCGAAGTCCATACCCAGGCCCGCGTTCCATGCGAAGCGCGTCACGTCCTCGCTCGCCACCGTGTTGGACACGAAGCCCGGCCCACAGAAGAACGGGTCGCACAGGAAGCCGTTCTGGGTGAGATCGATGCGGCGGTAGCCCAGCCCCACCCCGGCGGTCACGTAGAAGCGCGTCCAGGGGCTGGTCGGTGCTTCCAGCACCCCGTTCACAAACGCCGTGACCGTCTGGCCGTAACCATTGTCGACCGGCGTCTGGTTCACCGCCTGACCGAGTGAGATGAGCTGGTTGGTCGCGCTGAAGCGGCTGTAATTGAGATCCGCCCGCAGCATGAACGGCTGCCCGGGAACCGGCCGCAGGGTGAATCCGGTACCGATGCTCCAGCCGCTGTCGAGAAAGTCCGCGGTGCGTCCTTCCGTTACGCTCGCGCCGCCATCGATGAACCACTGCAGCGGGCGTACCGGCGCGTACCGATACACCTGCGCGAATGCCGGCGCACCACAACCCAACAGTGCCAGGGGCGCGAGTATGCGAATGTAAGACTTCATGTGCTGCATCATCCGGTCCTGCGGCTGAATTGGGACTGAATTAGGACTACGCCGTGCGCGCCCCGGTTCCCGGCGTCTGCCTTAGCCCGCGGCGGCGCAAGCCTCACGCCGCGCGATGCAGCCTGCGACGCATGGCGCGCACAATCTCGTGGACTTCGCCGATCCCGAGGGCGCTGGCACACAGGAAGAACGCACCAGCGCCACTGCCGATGACAAGGAGCAGGCTCACGCACTTCGGCCAGAAGCGCTGCACCGCCCAGTCGGCGAGCAGGAAGTGGGCTCCCGCCCAGCAGATCCCCAGCAGTACCGCCGAGGCCAGCGCCACCCTCCACAGCAGCGCGAGCATCGCCCGCGATTCCAGGCGCCCGAGGTGCGAGCGCATGAGGAAATAAAGAATGAGGAAGTTGCTGGTGGCGACGCAGGCGGTGGAGAACGCCAGCCCGCGATGACCCCAGCCCAAATGCAGGGTGAGCATCCAGTTCAACAGCAGGTTGAGGCCCACGGCGAGAAAGCTGACCACCATCGGTGTCTTGCGCCGATCGAGCGCGTAGAAGGCGTTCACCAGCACCTTGAGCGCGGCGTAGCCGCAAAGGCCGATCGCGTAGAACCGCAGCGCCGCCGCGGATTCCGCCGTCTCGTGGGCTCCGAAACGGCCGTGCTGGTAGAGCACCGAGATGATGGGCTCGGCGAGCACCATCAGACCGACGCTCGCCGGAATGGTCATGAGAAACGCGAGCCGCATGCCGCGCGCCAGCTCGCTGCGAAAGGCCTCGGTGTTGCCGCTCGCCGCCATGCGCGTCAGCAGCGGCAGCGCCACAGTGCCGAGCGCGACGCCGAAGACTCCCAGTGGCAGCTGCATGAGGCGAAACGCCACCGTCAGCCAGAATGTCGGGCCGTCGCCGAGCTGCGATGCGAACACGGAGTTGACCAGTACGTTCACCTGGGTGGTGCTCGCAGCGATCACCGACGGCCCCATCAGGGTGAGGATCGCGCGCACCCCCGGGTCGCGCCAGCGAAAATCCACTTGGAACGCGTAGCCCCCGCGGCCCAGCGCCGGCAGCTGCACCAGAAGCTGCAGCGCCCCGCCGATCAGGGTGCCGATGGCGAGTCCCAGAATCGCACGCGGCCCGAAGTGCGGGTCGAGCCAGTACCCGAGTGCCACGCCGGCGACGATCGACCCGAGGTTGAAAAAGCTCGAGGCCATCGCGGGGATGCCGAACACGTTGCGCGCGTTCAGCATGCCCATGACCAGCGCCGCCAGCGACACCAGCAGGATGAACGGGTACATGACCCTCGTGAGGGTTACGGTGAGCGCCGCCTTGCCGGGATCGAAGCCGGGCGCGAGCGCGGCCACCAGCCAGGGCGCCGTGATGATTCCCAGCACGGTGATCGCGCTCAGGCAGACCGCGGTAAGGGTTGCGACCTTGTTGGCGAGCCGCCAGGCCGCGGCGTCGCCCTCCAGCGCCGCGGTGCGGGTGAACACCGTGACGAACGCCGTGGACAGCGCGCCTTCCCCGAACAGGTCGCGCAGCAGGTTCGGTATGCGAAAGGCGATGGTGAACGCGTCCATGACGCGCCCGCCGCCAAACAGCGCCGCGAAGATCTGCTCGCGTGCCAGTCCCAGCACCCGGCTGCAGAGCACGGCGAGCCCGACGACGCCCGCGGCCCGGGTGTTCAGCCGCTCGGCGCGGCTGTCAGGTGCGGGCGGTGCCGCTGTTTCGCCTGAGGGCATGAGGGCCCTCAAGCTACCATCGGCCGGTGCCCGGCGCGAGTCAGCGCCCGTGCCAGATCAGATTCAGCCCCACGGTACGCGGCCTGAACGTGTACGTGTTCTGCTGCGGCGTATAGGTACCATCGATCTGACCGAGGATGTAGTTGGTCGTGGTATGCGAGTCGAACAGGTTGTCGCAGTAGGCCGTGAGCTGAACATTCCCGAAGTTCATGCCGGCGCGCAGCGAGGTGTAGGAATTGGTGGGATACGCATACGAGTACCCGTAAAAGTACTGCGCGCCGGCGGCCGGGTCCTGCACGTTGGCAAGCCACGGACTCTGGCTCTCGTACTGCCAGTCCACGCGCACGAACGCATCGCGTTGCGTCAACTTGAAGTTGTATTGGGCGCCTACGGCCGCGGTCCAAGGCGGCATGGTGCCCGGAGCGTAGTTGATGCCCTCCTGACCGGAGACGGCGTCGCCTGTGACGGCCAGACACGGTACGCCGACCCCAGTGGACCCGGGCGTGCAGTCGGCCGGGGCGTTCTGGGTGTAGCGCGCGCTCGTGTAGCCGGTGGCCAGCTCAATGGTGAGCGGCCCGAACGCCATGTCTGCCTGCAGGTCGAAGCCCTTGGCGACCGCGGTGGCGAGGTTGTCGGTGAACTGCAGGCCGCAGTTCCCGGAGATATAGAGGTTCTGCTGAATGTTGTGCCATTGGATGTAGTAGACACTGGTGGCCAGCCTGAGCCAGCTGCCCACCGCGTTCTTGGCGCCGACCTCATAGTTCTGCGTGAAGTCTGACTTGTAGGTGGGCGGCGCGCCATTGGGGTAGCCGGCGGCGGCCAGGTCGGCATCGCAGTACGGAGGCAGGGGCGCGTTACCGCCACCGACACGGAAACCCTTGCCGTAGCTCAGGTAGTAGAGGTTGCGGGGATCGACCTGGAACGACAGGACCGCCTTGGGCGTGTTGGGCGTCTCGCTCTGGCTCGCCGAGGCTGGCCCCGGCCCATAGTTCTCATAGCCGTCCGCATAATGCTCCAGCGCGAAGGTGGAGTGCGCGATGCGCTCGCCCACGGTCAGGCGTATCCGGTCGGTGAACGCGTAGCTCACCTCACCGAAGCCGGCGATCTGGCGGTCGATGGTGGTGTTGTTATTGTAGTAGATGTCGCAGGCCGGAATAACAGGATAGGCCGCATTGGTCGGACAGGAGTAGAAGGAGGCGGGGGTAACCCCGTCGGGGGAATAGAAGTCCGACGGAGCCAGGCCATACAGGTAGTTGAACACCTGGGCGATGTTGGTCGACTTCAGCTCCTCGATGCTGCCCTCCTTCGCCTGCTGCCAGAAGACACCCGCGGTCCAGGTCCAGCGCGAGCTCGCGTCGGTTGACTGCCAGCGCAGCTCCGCGGTGTAGCTTTTCTGGGAGTTCGTCATGATGTTGGGCGTCTGCGTGCCACGCAGCGCCGCGGGCAGATGGATGCCGGTGGCGTTGATCAGCGGAAACCAGGAGCAGCTGGTCGCATCATCGGGGGCCGTGCACTTGGGTGGCAGCGGGAACTCATTCTGGCCGCCGAGCGCGCTCGGGATGGTGCTCCAGTAGCTCAGGTCATACACCGTGCCCTGGTAGCCGGTGAGCTGACTGCGGTTGAAGTAAGAAACGTCACCGATCAGCTGGCTCTTGGCGAGGTTCCAGTCCACCCTGAGCGCCGGCAGGTAGTAGGTATCCGGACCACCTACCCGCTCCGGAGTCGCGGTGTTGAATTGCCCCTGACTCAAGCTCGAATACGCCGGCCAGTAGGTAGCCTCGTCGTGCTTGTCCTGCTTCTGGTAAAGCATGCTGGGCGTAACGGTGAGGCTCGCGCTCGGTTGCCACGTGGCCGCCAGGCGCGCCATGTAGGAGTGCGAATAGTTGATGTTGTGGTTGATGATCTCGCCGGTGCCAGGATCGACGCGGTTCATCCAGCCGCCGTCATAGCGGTACCAGATGCTCCCGCGAAGGCCGAACACGCCCTCGACGACCGGGTGGCCGACCGCGATACCGAACTCGGCATTGGGCTGGCCGTACTGCGTATAGGAAAGGTCGCTGCGCACGTAGGTGTCGGCCGCCGTGGTGCTGGCAGGGGTCATGATGTAGCGCACCGCGCCGCCCTCGGCGCCGGCGCCGAAGAGTGTGCCCTGCGGACCGCGCAGCACTTCGATGCGCTGCAGGTCGAAGGCCTTGGGCAAGGTATCGTCGGGATTGAAGCCGACCGAGCGCATCTGGATAGGGGTGTCGTCGATGTAGATCCCGGTCGTGCCGGCGCCGCCCGAGGAAGAGATGCCGCGGATCGAGATGGCATTGGTGCCGGAGTCATCGATGGTCACCCCGGGGGTGAAGCGCACCATGTCCCTGATGTCCTTGATGCCCTTCTGATCGAGCGCTTCCTGGGTGAGCGCCGTCACGCTGATCGGCACCCTGCTCAGGGCTTCCTCGCGACGGGTCGCCGTCACGACGATTTCCTGCAGCCCGCCGTGCGCAGTGCTGCTCTCCCCCGCCGGTGCGCTGGGCTGATCCTGGGCGCGCGCCGTGTGCATGGTGGCGGCGAGAGTTGCCATTGCCACCAGTGGCAAGCAGACGATCGAACGGATGGTGCGAGTTGAATTCTTCATATGCTTATCCTTCCCCCCTCGAGCCCGCCAGCGTAGTCTACAACTGCAGCAGCACCGCCGCATCTGCACTCCAGCTCACGAACACTTCATCGCTCCAGTCGATGGCGGCTTGCGAAGTGCGGCGCTCGTTCTGGGCGAAGACCGTAACCAACTTGCCGCTCGTGGTCCTGATCCGATACGTCGAGCGGTTGCCGAGGTAGCCGAGCTCCCAGACGGTGCCGCGCAGCTGGTTGACGCGGGCGGCACTCACCGGCTGCTTGCCGAGGCGCACCTTCTCCGGTCGCAGCGCCACCCACACGCGCTGTCCGACCGTGAACGTCCCGCTGTCATCCACCATCAGCTCCCCGCCGGTCTCGGCGCATTGCACGCGGATCAGGCCAGGCTCGCAGGAGCTCACCGTGCCCTCGAACAGGTTGGTGGTGCCGACGAAATCCGCCACGAAGCGGCTGCGCGGAAATTCATAGATCTCCGCCGCGGTGCCCACTTGCACGACACGGCCGCGGTCCATGACCGCGATGCGGGTGGCGAGGGCCATCGCCTCATCCTGGTCGTGCGTCACCACGATGAAGGTGATACCGAGCTTGCATTGCAGGTCCATCAGCTCGAACTGCGTCTGTTCGCGCAGCTTCTTGTCCAGCGCCGACAGCGGCTCATCGAGCAGCAGCACCTTGGGGCGCCGGATCAGGGCCCGGGCGAGCGCCACGCGCTGTCGCTGGCCCCCGGAGAGCTGGTGCGGCTTGCGTTGCGCGAGGCCGCCGAGCTGCACCATGTCGAGGGCTTCCTGGATGCGCTGTTTGCGGGTGGCGTCGTCGAGCGCCAGGCGCCGCAGTCCGTAGCCGACGTTGCCCTCCACCGTCATGTGAGGAAAGAGCGCGTAGGACTGGAACATCATGTTGACCGGACGCTCGTGGGGCGGGACCGCTCCCATCTCCACGCCGTCGATGAAGATCCGCCCGCTGCCCGGATGGGCGAAACCGGCCAGCATGCGCAGCAGCGTCGTCTTGCCGCAGCCCGAGGCGCCGACCAGCGCGAACATCTCGCCCTTGTAGATGCTCAGGCTGACATCATCGACCGCGGTGTGGGTGCCGTAGGTCTTGCTGACGCTGTCGATGAAGATCTGCGCGGTGGCGCCCGGATCGAGCCACGGCCGGTCGGCGAGAGGTTTTGACTGCGTTGCGATCATCTGGCCGCTGCCTGTCTGGCCTTCAGAAATCCGCCGGCGGCGTGGCGCGCCGGCGCTGTGGCGCATAGAAGGGCCGTTCCACCACGCGCGCGCGCACCATGCGCCGCTGCCATACGAGCTCGCGGTTCAGATAGACCTCCGCCCACACCGTGGAGCCGAGTGCAATGTACGGCGCGTCGAGCATCGCGAGCGCGAGGTTGCGTTTGCAGGTCGGCGACCACGCCGCCGACGTCACGCTGCCCGCTTCCTTCCTTCCCGAGCGCCCCGAATATAACAGGGCGTTGTGGGCGGGTTTGTTGCCCTCGACATCCAGCCCGACCAGCTGCCGGCGCGGCCCGCGCCGCTGCTCCGCGAGGAGCGAGCGCCGGCCGGTGAAGTGTCCCTTGTTGAAATCCACCAGCCACGCCAGCCCCAGCTCCAGCGGCGAGCGCTCGGTACCCGGATGCAGGGTATGCGCCGCCGACACGAAGTCCAGGTTCGGCAGCAGGAACCCCGCCTCGATCCGGGCGATGTTGAGCGCCCGCGAGCCGATCGGCCGCAGCGCGCGCGTGCTGCCCACCGCCATCAGCGCATCCCAGACCGCTTCGGCATCGCCCGGTTGCATCCACAGCTCGTAGCCCAGATCACCGGTGAAACCGGTGCGCGACACCATCAGCGCGATCTGCGCCGGCCCGCTCGGCGCCCGCGGCATCGTGAACAGAGCGTGCTCGAAGGGTTTGAGGCGCTCGACGCCCGCCAGACCCACCGCCTGCAGCACTCTGCAGGAAGTCGGGCCCTGCACCGCGAGCGCCGCGATCTCCTCGGTGATCTCGCGGATCTCGACGTCAAAGCCGATCGCGGAGGCTGTGAACCAGTCGAGCTGTCGCTCCGCGGTGCACACACGGTACTCGTCGTGGGCCATGCAGAAGACGGTGCCGTCATCGATCAGATGGCCCTCGTCGTTGCACCACACCGCGTACGCGACCCTCCCCGGCCCCGTCTTGCTCAGGTCGCGGGTCACCAGGCGGTTGAGGAAGCGCAGGGCATCCGCTCCGGCGATGCGGTACTTGACCATCGGAGTCAGGTCGTAGAGCGAGCTCGCGTTACGGATCGCGAAGTACTCCTGCTCGACGCTGGTGAATACGTCGACGGTCGTGTAGCCGCTCCATGGCACGAAGCTGTCGAGCTGGCTCGCCGCGCGGGCGCGCTCGTGGAACGGTGTCTTCAGCAGCGGCTGGCGGTAGTGCGGCTCGCTCACGGTGAGCATTTCAGGCGGCCTCGCGCATCACTTGCCGCGCAGCATTGCGCCCGGCCAGTCCCATCACGCCCCCGCCGGGGTGGCAGCCGGCACCGCACAGGAACAGCCCCGGCACCGGCGCCTGGTACTGGGCGGCACCGGGCACCGGCCGCAGCATGAAAAACTGATCGAGCGCGAGCTCGGCGTGATGCCAGTGACCCCCGGTGATATGGAATTCGCGCTCGATGTCCGGCGGGGTCAGCAGCTCGCTCGCGCCGATGCAACCGCGCAACCCGGGCGCATAGCGGCTGAGTGTATCAATCACGACATCGGCGAAGGCTTGCCGCTGCGCCTCCCAGCCCCCCGCGAGTGCGTAGGGTGCGTACTGCACGATCACCGACATCACGTGCTTACCCGCGGGCGCGAGTCCGGGATCCGCGAGCGTCGGAATGCTCACCTCGAGCATCGGCGCACTCGAGAACTCCTCATACTTCGCATGGTTGTACGCGCGCTCGATGTAGTCGGCGGACGGCGCCACCAGCAGGCGGCCGCGCAGCGAGTCGGCGGCAACGCCAGGAAACTGCGGCAGGCGCTCGAGCGCGAGATGCAGTTTCGCGGTGAGTCCCCGCGAGCGCACCTGCGCCACGCGCCGCACGAAGCCCGCATCGAGATGCTCACTCCCCAGAAGCTTGAGGAAGGTGGCCTTGGGATCCGCACTCGACACGACGCTCGTGGCGCAGATCTCCTCGCCCGAGGCCAGCTGCACCCCCGCGGCCCGGTCCTCGCGCACCAGGATGCGCGCCACCGGCGCGGCGGTGCGGATCTGCGCACCGGCGGCGGTGGCCGCACGCGCCAGCGCCTCGGAAAGCGCCCCGAGACCGCCTTGCGGCTGCGCGAGCGCCTCCACGCCCTGTGAAGCGGCGGCGCGGTACAGGAGCGCGAGCACGGTGCCGGGCGAGCGCGGGCCGTAGTTCGTGCCGAGCACCGCATCGAGCGCCAGCGCACCCTTCAGGAGCGCCAGGCCGAAGCGGTCCTCGAGCAGATCGTGCACGCACATGCCGCCGATCCGCAGTAGTTCGCGCAGGTCGCGCCGCCCGAGGCGGCGCAGGCGCCAGCCCAGGCCCAGGAGCGAGGCACGGTCGCGCCAGGCGTCGCTCCCGAGGCGCGGCGGCGCGGCGGCGAGCACCGGGTGCAAGGCGCCGGAGAGTCGCCTGAGGAGCGCGCGCCACTCGGCGTAAGCCGCGGCATCCGCACTCGAGCGCTCGCTCAGGCCACTCACATTTCCCGCTCCAAAGACGAGGTGCCCGCCGTCGGGCGACAACGCCACGGTCGGCAGCCCATCGGCCGCGAGCTTCAACCCCTGCCTCTCGAGACCCAGATCCCGCATGAGCTCCCGCGGCATGAGGTGCAACAGGTGCGCGCAGGCGGACACCCTGAAGCCGGGAGCGAATTCGCGCGTGACGGCAGCGCCGCCCACGCGCTCGGCAGCCTCGAGCACCAGGACCGAGCGGCCGCCGCGCGCCAGGTAAGCCGCGCAAATGAGTCCGTTGTGCCCGCCGCCGACCACGATGCTGTCGTAACGGGCACGCGGGGCTGAGCTCATGACGCGCGTCCCAGATCGCGCAGGATCGCGTGAGCCGCATTGGCTCCCGGAGCGCCCATGACACCCCCGCCCGGATGGGTGCTGGAACCGCACATGTACAGGCCGCGCAGCGGCGAGCGGTATTGCGCGTAGCCGGGGATCGGTCGGTTGAAGAGCAGCTGATCGAAAGTGAGCTCGCCCTGAAAGATATTGCCCTCGGTGAGGCCGACTTCGTTCTCGATGTCGCGCGGGGTGCGGATTTCCGCGTGCAGTATCAGATCCTTGAAGTTCGGGCTGTGGCGCGCGATCGTGTCGATGACCGTGGCGCCAAAGGCCTGGCGCTTCTCGGGGGTCCAGTCCCCGTCGGCCAGCTGGTAGGGACAGTACTGCACGAACACCGACATGTAGTGCTTGCCATCCGGAGCCATGGTGGGATCGATCTGTGTCGGGATCAGCATGTCGACGTAAGGAGCGCGCGACCAGCGGCCCTCCTTCCAGTCATCGTAAGCGCGCTCGACCATCTCCAGCGTGTCGGTCACGTGCATGTCCCCGCGCGTGCACGGCGAGCCCGGCGGGATCGCCGGAAAGTGCGGCAGACCATCGAGTGCGATGTTGAGCTTGCCGGAAGAGCCGCGGATCTTGAAGCGGCGCACCTGCGCGAGGAATTCCGGCGGCAGGTGCTGCGGCGCCACGGTCTGGAGGAAAGTGCGGCGCACGTCGAGATTCGATACCACGAGGCGCGCTGCGATCTCCTCCCCGCCCGCCAGTACCACACCGGTGGCGCGCCCGTTGCGCACCAGCACCTGCTCCACCGGCGCGCTGGCGCGCACCGTGCCCCCGCTCGCCTGCAGCGATGCCGCGAGCGCCTGCGTGATCGCGCCCATGCCGCCGCGGGCGAAACCCCAGGCGCCCACCGCGCCGTCGATGCTGCCCATGTAATGGTGCAGCAGCACGTAGGCTGAACCCGGTGAGCGCGGCCCGAGTGCGGTGCCGATGATCGAGCTGCCGGCGAGATGCGCCTTGACGATCTCGCTCTCGAAGTACTCCTCCAGCATGTCCGCGCAGCTCATGGTGAAGAAGCGCAGCGTGTCGTACATGCGCGCCTCACCGAGCTTGTGGAAATGCCGGCCGAGGAACATGAGCTCGCCCAGGTCGCGCGGCTTGAACGAGGTCGGGTCCGGAGGCTCGCGCAACAGCAGCGGCTTGATGAAGCGGCAGTGGCGCAGCATGTCGCGCACGTAGCGGTCATAGGCTTCGGCGTCGTGGCGCGAGTGCCGGGCGATCTCGCGGCGCAGGGCGTCGTGGTTGTCGTAGATCGCCAGATGCTCGCCGCTGCGCATCAGGGTGCAGCCACCCTCGTAGGGGATGATCTGCAGTCCGTGCGCCGGCAGATCGAGCGCGCGGATGATCTCGGTGCGCAGCAGGCTGCACACGTACGAGCAGTTCGAGTACGTGAAGCCGTCGTAGAGCCTGCGGCTCACCGCCGCGCCGCCAATGTAGGAGTTGCGCTCGAGCACCAGCACCTTGAGCCCCGCACGGGCGAGGTAACAGGCGCTCACCAGCCCGTTGTGGCCGGCGCCCACGACGATGGCGTCATAGTTCGCCGTGCGTGTGCTCATGCCGACGCCGTGTGCCCGCTGCCGATCAGGCGGGCATCCGTCGCGTGGTGCCGAGGGAGTCGAGCGTGCGATCGATCGCCGTTTCAAAGGCCGTGAGTGTGTCCTTGAGACACGAGTCATCGTGCGCCGCAGACATGAACCAGGGCTCGCGCGAGTCCGGCTCGCACAGAATGCACTCATCGTGCAGCACCCGGGCGACCGCATCGTAGAAGCTGTAGTCGCTGCGCTTCCAGTCGCGATAGGTACGCGGCGGGTCGTGCGCGAAATACAGGCCGCTCATCGACGGGTGCCCGACGAAGCTGTGCGCGATGCCGCGCGCCTTGAGGATGACGCTCTTGCCGCTGCGCAGGCGCGTGCCGAAAGCCGCTACGCGCTCGAGCGCGTCGGTCTCGGCGAGAATCTCCAGGGTCTTCTCCGCGGCCGCCAGTGACACGGGGTGCGCGGTGTAGGTGCCACCGTGCGCCACGCCCTTGCCGAGCTTGCGCATGATCTCCTCGCGCCCCGCGAGGACCGAGATCGGGTAGCCGTTGGCGAGTGCTTTGGCGAAGGTGCACAGGTCGGCGCGCACGCCATAGAGCTCCTGCACCCCGCCGCGCGCCACGCGAAAGCCGGTCTTCACCTCATCGATGATCATCACGACGCCATGGCGGTCGCACAGCTCGCGGGCGGCGCGCACATAGCCGGGCTCGGCGGCGATGCCGAGGCAGTTACCCATGATCGGCTCGATCAGCAGGCAGGCGATCGAGTCCCCGTGGCGCTTGAGGACGTCCTCCAGTTGGTTGGCATCGTTCGCCTGCACGAAGTGCGCGAAGGCGCGGGTCGCCAGCGGCACGCCCTCGCTGTAGGGCATCACCACCGGATCGCCGACCTGCGACCACTTCTCCATGGGCGTGTACCACATGGCCGCATCGAACAGCCCGTGATAGCTGCCTTCGAGAATGACGTAGTTGTCCTTGCCGGTGTAGGCGCGCGCCAGGCGCAGGGCGGCCATGACCGCCTCGGTGCCGGAGTTCGAGAAGCGCACCAGTTCCGCCGCCGGCACCATCTGCGCGATGCGCTCGGCGACGCGGTACTCGCGCTCGGTCGACAGCGCGAACACGCCACCCACTTCCATGCCGGCGCGGGCGGCCGCATCCACCCGCGGATCGGCGTAGCCGAGGATTGCCGGCCCGTAGCCCATGCGGTAGTCGACGTAGACGTTGCCGTCGAGGTCGGTGACGCGCGCCCCCCGCCCCTGCTTCACGTAGATCGTGCGGTCCTCGCCCCAGAAGCGAAAGTTGGAAGCGACACCCAGCGGCAGACGCGTGAGTGCCCGCCGGAAGTGCTCATGGTTTCTGGTCAGGGTTCTGGCCATGGCTGCACTCGCTAAGTACCGAGATTTCAAGGCGTATGTGCCACGGTAGCACCCGTGACGCGTGGCGTCTATATGATCATATAATTTTTTGAGGTAGAATTATATGCTCATATACCTATTCGCCCCCTTGCCGGAAATCCCGCCATGAACTCGACCGCCGCCCGCCCGCTCGAGCCTGTTGCCGCACCCCTGGCGCGCGCGCTGCCGGCCTGGGTCTACGATCACCCGGAGATGGCGCGACTGGAGTACGAGCGGCTGCTCAAGCCCAGCTGGCAGATCGTGTGCCACGTCAGCTCCCTCGAGCGCTCCGGGGACTTCGTCACGCTCGATGTCGGCGCCGACAGCGTCGTCGCGCTGCGCACCTCGCAGGGCGAGATTCAGGTATTCCACAACGTCTGCCGCCATCGCGGCGCGCGCATCCTCGAGGGCGCGGGCAACTGCCCGGGCGCCATCACCTGTCCTTATCACGGCTGGTCGTACAAGCTCAGCGGCGAGCTGCTCGGCATGACGGCGCGCGAGACCTTCCCGCCCCTGGACCGTACGCAGCTCGCATTGAAGCCGGTGCGCTCGCAGGTGCTGTTCGGCTTCGTGTTCATGTGTCTCGCCGGCACTCCGCGGTCACTGGAAGAGATCTGGGGGTGCGTCGCCGCCGAGTTCGCCCCGCATCGCTTCGCAGACATGCGCCCGCTCGGGAGCACGTACATCGAGCACTGGGACTGCGACTGGAAGATCGCCATGGACAACTACCTCGAGTCCTACCATGTGCCGATCGGACACCCCGGTCTGAACCGCATGCTCACGCCCGACTATGAGGACCAGCTCAATCTTCCCGGGGTGGCGCGTGGCATCAGCTGGCTGCGGGAGCGTCCTTCCTCGCGCTGGAGCGAGCGTATGTATCAGAAGCTCGTCGGCGGGGTGTCGGCGGATCTTCCCGAGCCACATCGCCGGCGCTGGAGCTTCTACAGCATGCTCCCCAACCTGGGCATCGACGTGTTCCCGGATCAGATGGACTTTTTCCAGGTGCTGCCGCGCGGCCCGGGCAAGTGCACGATCCGCGGCGCCTCGTTCGCACATCCCGACGAGCGGCGCGAAATGCGCGTCGTGCGCTACCTGTCGACGCGCATCAACCGGCAGGTGCAGCGCGAGGACGAATTCCTGTGCCGCCGTGTACAGCGGGGTCTGGCTTCCGGCAGCTACGAGCCCGGTCCCCTGTCGCGGCTGGAGAACTGCATGCTGGAGTTCCACGACCTGCTGCGCGAGCGCATTCCCGAAGCGCGCCAGCCGAGCCCGCCGCTGCGCTTCTCCTAGGCCGCACCGCTGTCAGCTCGCGGGCGGCGCCTGCAGCAATGCGGCTATGCGGGCACGGAACTGCGCGAGCGCGGGTGTGACGGGTCCGGTTTCCACCGCCTCCCCCGCCGCACCGGCGAGCCCGGCCTGAGTCGATTCCGCCAGCCCGATCTGTCCCTTGAGCCACGCGTCGGCCTGCCGTTGCCGGGGATCGCGCGCCGCGCGCCCCGTGCGCGGCTGCCCCGCACTCGCGGCCGCGAAATCGAAGCGCCGGATGCGGCTGCGGCCCGGCGCGGTCGGCGCCACCTGCAGGATCAGCGCCCCCTCCCGGCGGATCTCCAGCAGCTGATTCGGCGCGGCGAAATGCTGATGCGGCTGGGGACTCTCGAGCCACTGCTCGACCACCACCTTCCAGTCGGCGGCCACCTCCAGGTCCGTCACCTCTCGCGGCGTGAGCGCCGCAAACGCATCCCACGGCGGGCGCTCGCCGGGTACGCCCTCAGGCGCCGCGGCGGCGCGCACCAGGATGAGACGCCCCTGACGCCTCATCTCGAGCGCGCTCAGATCCCCGGGCGTGCTGCCTTCGACCAGGTGCCCGCCGAAGGTGTATGTGAGGGCGTGCGTGGCGCAGTGAATGGCGCTCTTCAGGTGTCCCTTGCGCGCCGTCAGCAGCGCATGCGGGCGCCGGCGGCAGGTGTTGCGAAAGGCGTGCAATCGGCCGCGCTCGGCGCGCACCACCAGCGCGCGCTCCCCGGCCACCTCGCCGCTGAGATAATCCCCGGCGAGCCGCAACTCCGCCTCGTGTCCGAGCACCTGCCAGGCCGGCCGCAGCAGCTGCTCGCGCTCGGCGGCGAGCAGCCCCTCGTCCGCATAGGCCCGCACCGGCAGGCGTGCGCCGCAGGCGGCCGCGCCGCCGCCACTCGCAGGGCCGCTCCTCGCGACCTCACCGAACTCGCCGGGGAAGACCGAGCGCAGATAGCTGAGCGAGCGCGCCACGGCCGCAGCGCGGTCGATGCTCGCCTCGCTTTGAAAGGCGAAACCCTGCCACAACACCTCGAGCACGCCGATGAGTCCCAGCGCCACGCCGTCGGCATCGAGGTGGTGGGCGCCGCTCAGGGCGATCATGCGTTCGATGAGCTCGCGCACCAGGGCGGCGAACTCCTCGTCCTTCTGGCCGCAGATGTCCTGGTACTCCTGGCGGGCACTCGCCTCGCCCCAGAACGCGTACCACACCGACACCTTGCGCGGGCTGGCGATATCGGCATCCAGGTACAGCTCCACCAGCAGGCGCAGCGCCTGCACCGGCGAATCCTTGAGCCGCGCGACCGGCTGCAGCACCCGCTCCTCGAATTCCGCCGCCAGATACGTCAGCGACGCGACCAGCATCGCCGCCTTGGACTCGAAGTAGAAGCGCACGATCCCGGGGGACAGGTCGGCGAGCGCGACCACCTTTTCGACCGTGGTGCGCGAGGGACCGTAGATGTGCAGCGCGGAGATACACGCGTCGATGAGGCGCTGGCGTTGGCGCTGGCGGATGCGCGATCCGCCGCCGCTGGCGGCAGTCTCGGTGACTGTGGTGGAGGCTCGTTCGCTCGACACGTGGCTTACCGCACCGAAGACCTCAGCGCCCGCGCGCCGCGGGCGGTGGCTGTACTGCGCGCAAGTTTATCCCGCACAATAGCCCGCGGGCACAGGCAAAAACACGCATCATGAAACCGACCTGGCGACCGGGCCGCTGGCTGATCATTCTGCCACCGCTCATTTTCCTGTTCGTATTCTTCCTCATTCCGTTCGCCTTCGCCTTCAAAATCAGCTTCGCCGAGGCCGCGCCGCGTGTGCCGCCGTTCACGGACATCGTCTCCTTCACCCGCGATCACCATCTGCAGCTGTCCTTGACCCTCGGCAACTACCGCTACCTGCTGACGGATGAAGTCTACGGCGTCGCCTACCTCTACTCCCTGCGCACCGCCTTTTTCTCCACCCTGATCTGCCTGCTGCTCGGCTATCCGATGGCCTACGCCATCGCGCGCAGTCCGCGCTCGACCCAGGGGCTGCTGCTGCTCATCATCATGCTGCCGTTCTGGACCTCCTTCCTGCTGCGTGTCTATGCCCTCGAGGGAATCATCCGCGACAACGGCTTCCTCAACACCGCGCTCCTGCACCTGGGCCTCATCAGTCATCCGCTGCGCATCATGCGCACGAGTCTCGCCGTATATCTCGGCATCATCTATTCCTACCTGCCCTTCATGGTGCTGCCGCTGTTCGCCACGCTGGAGAAACTCGACCCGACGCTGCTGGAAGCCGCCGCGGACCTCGGCAGCACCCCGCGGCGCGCGTTCCTGGACATCACGCTGCCGCTGTCGCTCCCCGGGGTCATCGCCGGCTCGATGCTGGTGTTCATCCCGGCGGTCGGGGAGTTCGTGATCCCGTCGCTCCTCGGCGGCCCGAACCAACTCATGATTGGCCGCGTGCTGTGGGATGAGTTCTTCGGCAATCACGACTGGCCGGTGGCCTCGGCGGTCGCGATCGCGTTCCTGCTGCTGCTCGTCGGGCCGATCGCCATCTACCAGTACTACAACGTGCGGCAGCTGGAGGCCTGAAGCGCGGCATGGAACGGCGCTCCTCTGCGGCTCTCTTCACCGTGCTGTTCTTCGGCATCGCGCTCCTGTACCTGCCGATCCTGGTGCTCATCGGTTACTCGTTCAACGCCTCGCCGCTGGTGAACGTCTGGGGTGGATTCTCCACGGCCTGGTACGCCCGGCTGCTGCACAACCGCCCGTTGCTGGAGGCCGCGCTGCTGTCGCTGGAGGTGGCGGTCGCCGCCTCCAGCGGCGCCGTCGTGCTCGGTACCCTGGCGGCAGTTGCGCTGGTGCGGTTCGCGCGCTTTCCCGGGCGGCTGCTGCTCACCGGGATGGTGAATGCACCGCTCGTCATGCCGGAGATCATCACCGGCATCACGCAGCTGCTGTTGTTCGTCTCCATGGTACAGCTGTTCTCCTGGCCGCATCGCGGCTTCACCACCATCGTGCTCTCGCACATCACCTTCTGCACCGCCTACGTGACCATCACGGTGCAGTCGCGCCTGGCTGCGGCCGACCGCACACTGGAGGAAGCCGCCCAGGACCTCGGCGCGAGTCCGGCGCGCGCTTTCCTCGAGATCACGCTGCCGATCATCGCGCCGGCGATCATTTCCAGCTGGCTGCTGTGCTTCACGCTGTCGCTCGATGACCTGGTGATCTCCAGCTTCGTCGCCGGCCCGGGCGCGAGCACCCTGCCGATGGTGATCTACTCCAAGGTGAAGCTCGGCGTGAGTCCCGACATCAACGCGCTCGCGAGTCTCATCGTCTGCGCGGTCGGAGTGTGCATCATCGCCGCCGGCTGGCTCGTGACCCGCAGCGACCGGCGCCGCGCCCTGGAGACGCAGCACGCGGCCGCTGAGCACGCCGCGGGGCGCGCACCCCGCTCACTCACAGCGCGGTCTTGATACGCGTCCAGGTGCGCGTGCGCAACCGCTCCAGCGCCGGACCGGCCTCCCTGGACCGGTACAGGCGGGCTTCCATCGCCGGGGTCGGATAGACGGCCGGATCGTTGAGGATCCGCGGATCGACGTAGGCGTTGGCTGCCAGGTTGTCGTTGGCGTAATGGATGTAGTTGGTGATGGCGGCGATCACCCGCGGCTCGAGGATGTAGTTGAGGAACTTGTGAGCCGCCAGCGGGTGCGGCGCATCCGCCGGGATGAGCCACGCGTCGAACGAGCCGTTGGAGCCCTCCTTCGGCGCGCTGAAGGCCAGGTGCACGTCGACCCCGGCGGCCTTGGCGCGGGCGCGTGAGGTCGCGTAGTCCCCGGACCAGGACATGGAAATGCAGAACTCGCCGTTGGCGAGCCCGTTCATGTACTCCGAGGAGTCGAAGGCGCGAATATATGGGCGCACCGCGAGCAGCAGTCGCTCGGCCTGCCGGTAGTCCTCCACCCGCGTGGTGTTCGGATCGAGGTGCAGGTAGTTGAGGGCGAGCTGCAGCACGTCCTCCGCCTGGTCGAGGAAGGTCACGCCGCAATCGGCGAAGCGCCGGATGATCTCGGGCTTGAAGATCATGTCGAGACTGTCCACCGGCGCATCGGGCATGCGCGCGCGGATCAGGTCGACGTTATAGGCGAAGCCGTTGACGTGCTTCAGATACGGCATGGCGTGGCGGTTACCCGGATCCGCCTGCGCTTCGATGGCGAGCACGTGCGGATCCAGGTTGTTCCAATTCGGCAGCAGCGAGCGATCGAGCGGGCGGTAGATGCCCGCCTTGATCTGCCGGCTGAAGTAGTCGGTGGAGGTGGTCACCACGTCGTAGCCTGAGTCCCCCGCCATCATCTTCGCTTCGAGCGTCTCATCGGCGTCATAGGTGTCGTAGATGACCTTGATGCCGGTGGCAGCCTCGAAGTTGGCGAGGGTGTCCTTGCCGATATAGTCGGCCCAGTTGTAGACGCGCAGTTCCTTCTCGGCATCCGCCGCGGTGCGCGGACCCTGGGCGCGCGCGCCGCACGCGCCCAGCAGCGCGGCCGCAGCCAGCGCCGCCGCCACCGCGCCCGCCCGGGCGGCGCGCACCGCGATGTGGAGGGGCTCTATAGCTTCACCATGACGTGCCGCACCACCGTGTAATCCTCCAGTGCGTAGACCGACAGGTCCTTGCCGCCGGCATCTCATCGCTCAGGACGCAGCCCAGCGGCTTGCCGGTGTTGAGCGACTCGACCGCCCCCTCACCGGCCACCAGCCGGCCACCAGCCGGCCACCAGCCGGCCCCCGATCAGCAACTGCGTCTGCATGGTCGACTCCTTCGTGCGCCGCGCGCCGTGCCACGCGGCCACGCGGCTTGCTGCACCGCGCCCGTACGTTATATTATCGTCGCCATAATATTACCATGCCGCGCGTGCCTCAAGGCGAGGATCCCATGAACACCGACGTCATCATCACCTGCGCCATCACCGGCGATGACACCAAGGTGACCAAGAGCCCGCACTGCCCCATCACCCCCGAGCAGATCGCGAATTCCGCGATCGAGGCGGCACGCGCCGGAGCCGCCATCGTGCACATCCACGTGCGCGACCCGGAAAGCGGCGAGTTCAGCATGGCGACGCGCCACTACCGCGAGGTGGTGAAGCGCATCCGCGAGAGCAAGGTCGACGTGCTCGTCAACCTGACCTGCGGCATGGGCGGCTACATCTGCGTAGGCGGCCACGGCCTCAAGGACACCCCGGCCGCCGGCACCGACTTCGTGAGTCAGGAAGATCGCATGCGGCACGTGATCGATCTGTGCGGCGAGGGTCTGTATCGCCCGGACATCGCCACGCTCGACTGCGGTACGCTCAACTTCGGCGACGGCAATCGCGCCTACATTTCCACGCCCGACTATTGCCGCCAGGGTGCCGGGATCCTGCGCGACCTGAAGGTGAAGGTGGAGCTGGAAGTGTTCGATACCGGTAACCTCTGGTTCGTGAAAGCTATGATCAAGGAGGGCCTGATCCCGGCACCGGCGATGATCCAGCTGTGCACCGGCATCCCCTACGGCGTGCCCGCGGATGTCGGCCACCTGCTCGCCATGGTGAACTACCTGCCCGCGGATTGCCTGTGGACCTCATTCGCCGTGAGCCGCATGCAGATGCCGTGGGTGGCGCAGTCGGTACTGCTCGGCGGCAACGTGCGCGTGGGGCTGGAAGACAATCTGTATCTCAGCCGCGGGGTCTATGCGAGCAACGCGCAGCTCGTCGAGAAAGCCCGCACCATCATCGAGGCCATGGGCGCGCGCGTGCTCGCCCCGGCACAAGCGCGCGAGCGCCTGAAGCTTCACTGACGTGGCCGGCATCCCGATCTACCAGACCCCGATCCTGCCGGAGTGGATCGACTACAACGGTCACCTGCGGGATGCCTACTATGTCCTCATCGTCAGCCAGGCGACCGATGCGCTCATGGATCGCATCGGCTTGGATGAGGGCTACCGGCGGCGCACTCGGTGCACCTTGTACACCGTCGAGTTGCATATCCAGTATCTTCAGGAGGTGAAGCAGACCGACACCGCCCTCGTGACGATGCGCATCCTCGGCGCCGACGCGAAGCGCATCCACGCCGCCTTTGAGCTCGCCGGCGCCGGGTCCACACGGGTAGCGGCCGTGGCGGAAGTGATGCTGCTGCACGTGTGCCAGCAACCGCAGGCGGTGACCACCACGCCCTTCGCGCCGCAAGTGAGCGCCGCGATCGCGCAGTTGCAGGCGGCGGGCGCGGGCCTGGAGCCCGCCACGCCCGGATCGCGGCGGCTCGCGTTGCGCGGTAGCGGCCGCGCCCCATGAACGCGGGTGCCATGCAGCGCCTGCTGGCGCCGCGCAGTATCGCGCTCGTCGGCGGCGCCTGGGCGGATGCGGCGCTCGCCGCGAGCACAGTTGTCGGCTACACGGGCGAGGTGTGGCGCGTGCATCCGAGCCGCGCGTCGTCCACCGCGCAGCGCTACTTCCGCTCGATCGATGAGCTGCCGCACGCGCCCGATGCGACCTTCATCGCGGCCCCCAACCGCGAGGTCCCGGCGATCGCGGCCGCGCTCGCGCGACGCGGCGCGGGCGGCTTCGTGTGCTTCGCGGCCGGATTCTCCGAAACCGCAACGGTCGAGGGTGAGCGCCTCACCCGCGAGCTGCTCGCCAGCGCGGGCGAGCTGCCGTTCTTCGGTCCCAACTGCTATGGCTTCATCAACTATTTCGACGCTGCGGCGCTCTGGCCCGACCAGGTGATCGGCAGCCGCTGCGAGCGCGGGGTCGCCCTGATCTGCCAGAGCGGCACGATCGCCCTCGACCTGTCGTTCAACGATCGCTCGCTGCCGATCGGTTACGTGCTCACGGTCGGCAACCAGACGCGCCTGGCAGCCGAGGACCTCATCGAGCTGCTGGCAGAGGATGCGCGCGTCACGGCGTTCGGCCTGTACCTGGAGGGCGTGCGCGATGCGGCGCGCTTTGCCCGGGCCGCCGAGCGGGCACGTGCCGCCGGCAAGCCCATCGCCCTGATCAAGGCGGGACGCACCGAGGCGGCCAGCCTAACGGTGCGTACCCATACCGGTGCGCTCGCGGGGGCGGATGCGGCCTTCGGGGCCTTGTGCGCACAGGCAGGCATCGCCCGCTGCGAATCGCTCGCCACACTGTGCGAGACGCTGAAGATCTTTCACAGCGGCGGGCCGCTGCGCGGCCGGCGCGTGCTCACCATGGGTGCTTCGGGCGGTGACATGGCGATGACCGCCGACGCCGCGCGCCATCTGGGACTTGACTTCGCACCAATCCCCGCCGCCGCTGCCGCCAGCCTGCGCGAGATTCTCTCGGATCGCGTTCACATCTCCAACCCGTTCGATTTTCACACCCACGTGTGGTTCGACCGTCCGCGGCAGCACGCCATGTTCAGCGCGGTGCAGCGCGCCGGCTACGATGTCGTCGCCTTTCTGGTCGACTGCCCGCCCGAGGGCGCGGCCGATACTTCCGCCTACGTCAGCGTGATCGAGCAGTTTGCAGCCGCGCTCTCCGGCACGACGACCCGTGGGGCGGTGATTGCCTCGCTCCCCGAATCGCTGTCGCGCGCCACGCGGGAGAAGTGTCTGGCGGCCGGCATCGTGCCCCTGCAGGGCCAGCGCGAAGCGCTCGAGGCGCTCGATCTCGCCGGCGCGGTCGGCGAGACCTGGGCACGCGGTGCGGCGGTGCAGCTGCACCTGCCGCGCGCCGCAGCAACATCCGCGCGCACGCTGACGGAGCACGAGGGCAAGCGCGCCCTCGCTGACTTCGGCGTGCCGGTGCCGCGCTCGCGGCTGGTCGGCGCCGCGGATGCGGGCGAGGCGGCCGCGGCGCTCGGATTTCCGGTGGTGATCAAGGCCGTAGGCAGCCAGCTGGAACACAAATCCGAGCTCGGCGCGGTGGTGCTCGACGTGCGCAGCGCCGCCGAAGCCGCCGCCGCCGCGCAACGCCTGTCCGCGCTGTCCGCGACGCTGCTCGTCGAGGAGATGGTGAGCGACGGTGTCGCGGAGGTGCTGGTGGGTGTGAGCGTCGATCCGCAGTTCGGACAGCTGCTGGTGCTGGGCGCCGGTGGCGTGCTGACCGAGCTGCTGCGCGACAGCGTGAGCCTGCTGCCGCCGTTCACCGCCGCCGCCATCGAGGCGGCGCTCGGCAAACTCAAACTCGCCAGGCTCCTCGCCGGTTATCGTGGCCGCCCGCCTGCGGACGTCGCTGCGCTGGTGCAGACTGCTCTCGCCTGCACCCGCTACGCCGCGGCCAACCTCGAGCGCCTGGTGGAACTTGACCTCAATCCCGTCATCGTGCGCCCGCAGGGCTCAGGCGCCGTGGCAGTCGACGCATTGATCCGCCTGGAGGAACACTGACATGTCCGACGGCATCAACACCGCCACCCACGGTGCGGTTTTCGAGGTGACCATCGACCGTCCGAAGGCGAACGCCATCGACCTCGCGGCCAGCCGCCGCCTGAACGAGGTGTTCACGCAGTTCCGCGACGACCCGGCGCTGCGCGTGGCCATCGTCACCGGCGCGGGCGAGCGCTTTTTCTCTCCCGGCTGGGACCTGAAAGGCGCAGCGAGTGGCGAGGAATCCGACGAGGACTGGGGCGCGGGCGGATTCGGCGGCCTGAACTACCCGCGCAACCTCGACAAGCCCCTCATCGCCGCGGTCAACGGCATCGCCTGCGGCGGGGGCTTCGAGATCGTGCTGGGGACCGACATCATCGTGATGGAGGAGCACGCGAAGTTCGCGCTGCCCGAAATCAACGTCGGCGTGCTCGCGGACGCCGGCACCATCAAACTGCGGCGGCGCATCCCCTACCACGTTGCCGTCGAGTTCCTGATGACGGGCCGCTGGATGGACGCCGGGGAAGCCAAGCACTGGGGCCTGGCCAACCATGTCGTCCCCAAGGGCCAGTGTCTCGCCAAGGCACGCGAGATCGCGCAGCAGCTCGCCGACGGCCCGCCGCTGCTGTTCCCGGCCATCAAGCAGCTGCTGCGCCACACCGAAATGGTGGCCGAGCACGCGGCCTTCGAATTGCACGACAGCCTGGATGCCGTGCAGAAGGTCATCGGCTCCCAGGATCTGAAGGAAGGCACGCGCGCCTTCGCCGAGAAGCGCAAGCCGGTGTGGAAGGGGAAATGAGCGCCACCAACCGGGTGCGGCCGTCTCAGCCGCCCAGCGGCCGCAGCAGCGCGCGCGAGATGATGTGCCGCTGCACCTCGCTGGTGCCCTCCCAGATGCGCTCGATGCGAGCATCGCGCCAGATGCG
>Ga0137418_10000244_pt1 | contig 46157 bp, 43 predicted proteins | sample CZODoug3_1_2_16f_FD_122242 | JGI IMG/M metagenome (GOLD analysis project Ga0137418, IMG submission 122242) | Vadose zone soil fungal communities from Angelo Coast Range Reserve, California, USA - CZODoug3_1_2_16fungal (Hybrid Assembly) | ecosystem: Environmental > Terrestrial > Soil > Vadose...
AATGTCGTAGCAAGCTCAGCGGCAGTAGCGGTGAGCGGCGTTGATCCTGACACCGTGCCTCCAATGGTCATCGCAAAATATCCGCTTCCCGTGGCCTTGATCGTGGCGCAGCCGGGAGCCCCGTCGACGGTCACGTTGCTCACGCCAATGTTGAGGCCGGAGCTGATCAGGTACGTGCCGCAGGGGAAAAACAATTCGTCGCCCGCGTGTAATAACCGAATCGCCGCATTGATTGCAGCGGTGTCATCGGTTATGCCGTCACCCGTTGCGCGGTAGATTTTCACGCTGCGAATAACTGCTTCGGACAGGGATGCGCCCAGAAAAAAGAAAAATAGAGCCAAGACGCAAAGTCTTATAAGCAATGCCGTCTTTCTACACCTTCCGAGTGCATCCGGAAATTAGCCGGGCCATAAGAAACGTATTAGGGCCAGCGGGATGAGTCAGTTCTGGCACCCGCTGTCGAGAGACCTGCTACTTATCGAGCAGCGGCGAGTCGGAAAAAGCCTGGCGCAGTAACGCGCGAAGATTGCGTCGCCTAGAACTCTTTTTTGGTGGCCTTAAGTTATGAGGTTCTCAACGCTGATTTAAGTACCTTTCCGGCGCTATTCTTGGGAAGAGAGGGGAGCACCACAATTTCTCTAGGGTTCAGCTGCAAGGGAAAATGCTCTTTACAGTACTGGCGCAGACGCTCTTCCAAGGCGTACGAGCCATGGTGCCGTGGCACAACGAACGCTTTCACCGCCTCACCCAGGATGTCGTCTTGGACGCCGACCACGGCAGCCTCAAGCAACTCTTCAAATTCGAGCAATTGCTCTTCCAGCTGATGGCAACTAACGCGTCGGCCGCCACACTTGATGAAGCCTTTGGCGCGGTCAACAATATAGATGAAGCTATCATCATCCACCGTAGCAAGATCGCCCGTGTACAGGCGGCCATTGCGAAAAGAAGCCGCCGTTTCTTGCGCCTCCTGCCAGTACCCACGGGCTATGTTTTTGCCCTCGGCCACAATCTCGCCCACTTCGCCGGGCATTACTTCCCGTCCTGATTCGTTGAGCACGCGAAGATTTACGCCGGGTATTCCCTTGCCAATGGAACCTAGCTTGCTGTCAAGGAGTTCGGGAGGCAGATAGGATAAGCGTGCAGTAGCTTCAGTCTGACCATACATGACGAAGATCTGGGTTCCAGGTAGCGCCTCGCGGAGTTCACGAATAAAGGCAGGCGCCAGGTGACCGCCGGCTTGCTGGACGTAACGCAGGTGGGGAAACTTTGTTTTTCGCAAACTGGATCTGCGCAGCAGAATCTGGTAATGGCTAGGCACACCGGCAAACCCTGTACACCGGGTATCGCGCATGCGTTGGATCACTTTTTCCAGATACATGAAGTGCGGATCGACGACTAGGCTTCCGCCGACTCGCAAATGAGTGTGCAGCAACGACGTACCGAAACAATAGTGAAATGGCAACACCGTCATGATGCGGTCTCTTTCAGTGAGGCCGATACATTCGATTATGGACTCCGTGTTGGCGATGATGTTTCTGTGCGAGATCATAACTCCATGCGGTTTTCCTGTGGATCCAGAAGTGAACATCAGTGCCGCAAGATCGTCAGCATAGACCGCTGGTAAGGCGACATGGGTGCGTGCCACCCGTGCACGCAAGGATGCAAAGCTCAGGCACGGCAAAGGCGTGCGTAAGCCCGGAACCTGACTGTCGGTGATCACCAAGCAGGACTCGAACTGGGCTAGATCCCGGGCTGCAAATTTGGCTTGCAAGAAGGCAAAGCGGGGTTCCGTCATCTGCAGGATTCGCCGCAAATCATCGGGCGATAAACTGGGAGGTAAAGGTACACAGACCATCCCAGCATTCAAAATCCCCAAGTATGCCGAGACCCAAAAAAAAGAGTTTTCACTGGCCAAGATGACTCGGTCGCCTTTCCGACCGCCTGCCTCAACCAGGAACCTCCCGACATCAGTTGAGACTGAACTTAACTCACCATAGGTGTGACGTCCTTCCGGCAACAGCAGTGCTGCTCGGTTTGCAGACCTCTCCTCAAGCAGAAACTGAGTAACGCTTTCTGGGCGCCGCGTGCTCTTCTGCGAAACTGCGGGTACAAGAGCTCCTTGTTGAGAGGGAAACACCGCAAAGTCCTTGGAACGGTCTGGATTCATGCGGGGACCCGTTCAAACTTCATTGACGGGCTCCACTAGGGCTGGGGCGAGGTGCAGGTAGCGCGTCGCTCTGCGCTTCGACTCAATGACATCATACAGCCGCTCAACCTGTTCTTCCTGTAGTCCAACAGCCGGTGCCAAATCGGCAGCCGGGATCGCCTCGTTCTTCCCGTAAAGACAGAGATCCATTTTGTCGAGGGGCAGGGAGAAGTAGAACTCTTCCTGGGTTTGCTCAAGGGGGTATGTGTCGGTCGTGGGCACCCGGCGTTGGATTTCCTCTGGAACACCCAGGTACGCAGCCAACTGGTAGACTTGGGATTTGTACAGGTGTGCGATGGGCTTTAGGTCTGCCGCACCGTCCCCATTCTTGACGAAGAAACCCTGATCGTACTCCAGACGATTGGGAGTCCCGGCGACTGCGTACCGAAGCAGGTCGGCGTAATAGTATTCGACCATCTTGCGTGTGCGCTGCTTGAGATTCGTGGCAGCAACAATGCCCAGGTAGGCTTTGGCAGTGAGACGTACCGTTTTCGTTTCTCCTGTGGGAAATTGTACGACGACGGAAAAGATTGGATATTGCGAGGCGTCCATTAGACTGGGCAGGACAATCTTGCATTTGCACCCTTCACCATACTCGGCGACAACCGTGCGAATAAATTCATCGCGGCGCTCATAACAGCCCATGGCATTGAGAATAGGGCTGATCTCTTCCTTGGCGCAGCAGGCGCCAAGAGATTCTGACACCATATGGCCCAGCCGGAGGCTGTCGGAAGAAGAGTCATTCTCGGGGGTGAACAACAAAAGCACACGCTCGTTACCTAGTGCGCGAGCGCAAAGGAAGGCCACAACCGCGCTATCGATGCCACCCGACACGCCAACAACAGCCCCTCTGCGCTGGAGCTCATTGAAGACGATTCTGCGTATGGCCAGCGCGATGCGGTTGGCTTCGACAGCTGGATCGATTTTCAAGATCTCCGCGGAAATTGCCGACGATGACTTCACAGCTCTGTACCCCTTGAAGGGGCTGCTATCTGGTGGGTAGCCCCTCTTTGCGCCCGCCCACCCTCATCCGGAGCACATGCAACCGGCTTTACACAATGGAATCTTCTCTCGAGAAATAGTGTAATACGCGAGATGGAATCGAGATTTTCGGGAATCAACTCGCCGGACTCGATCTCGATTCCGTATTTTTCCTCGAGAAATGAAACCAGTTCCAAAACGCCAGTAGAGTCCAGGATGCCATTCTCCAAAAATGACTCGTCATTTTTAACGCTCTTTTCTTGGAGGACGAGAAAGTTTTCCGAGATAAACTGGCGCAGCTCTTGCTCAAGTTTTGACCGCATAAATATCCTGCTTTCTTGAAGTAACGATTAGTTCAGAAAAAACTCCAGTGGGATCCATGCCCACCAAGCACAGCGTTCTGGTTACTGAAACCAGCCCGGTGGCGATTTTGACTCCATCAGAGCAAAGTCGATGTCCAGTCGCGAGCACGAAAAAGTCGCTAGCGATAACCCAGCTTTTGGAGGCCGCGCCGGGCCGCCACGCGGAGCGCAATTTCAATATGTCCTGGAAACTTTATGCTTTGGAGGACGCGGCGCGCCGTTACGCGGATCGCAACCTCGATACGTCCTGGAAACTTTACACTTTCTTCGAGTAGCCGGATTTCTCGAGGAGGTAGCCGCCAACCAGAGGCAAGGCAGTTTTCTACTGTGTGCTCAATCGAATTTGCTTTGACTAGAGCAATCACCGACGCCTTTGAGAGGCACCAATTGACGGCTACCTGGGCTTCCGTTTTGCCGAGCGACGCTGCCACTCTGCCGAGAGTGTTGCTGCGGTCATTTTTTGTGATGTGCTCAATGCCGCGGGCCAGAGGACTGTAGGCGATTACCGTAATTCTGTTCTCTTGACAATAACGCAGAAGGCCGAATTCTATACGCCTGTCCACCAAGCTAAAGCGTACTTGATTTGAGACGATCCTATGTTTGGTTAGGCACGCCTGCGCCTTTCTGAGCTCGCCCACGGAGAAGTTACTGACCCCAATGAATCGCACTTTGCCCACGTCAACCAACTCTTCCATCGCGGCCATGGTTTCCTCGATGGGCACCGCGTGATTCGGAAAGTGAAGTTGATATAGATCGATATGGTTAATTCCCAAGCGCCGAAGGCTCTTATCCACTGACTGCAGCAGATCAGAGCGTTTGAAATGGTTAGGCGAGACTTTGGTGGCCAAAAAAACGCGGTTCCTAATACCCCTCATGGCCAAGCCAACAATCTCTTCCGTTCCATATCCCTCGGCCGTATCGATCAGACAAGCGCCCAGATCCACCCCTTTTCTGAGGGGTTCAACGCCACCTTGGTATTCCCAGGTGCCCAAGCCAACCTCGGGCAACCTGATACCCGTGTGTCCCAGTTCTTTGTAGTCCATCGAGACTATCTAAAGTAGGTAGCCGCGAGCAGGCCACCGACAATCACGAAACGAGGTTTGAATACTGTGAACCCATGTCGAGTTTAGGAGACGGCCAGATCGCCATACGGTTCATTTTTGCCCTCTGACAACGAGATACCACCCCAGCCAGGGCTCCAGCGGCGGCATATACTTGAATTCGAATTTCTCAAGCGAGATCCTTGCCGGAGCAAACAGGCGGCGCAGTTTTCGTCTGTAATATAGGTCAATGTGTACCGGATCCCGGCTGTTTTCAATCCAGAGTTTCCAGTTCCAGCCGTGTTTCAATATGAGGAGGGTAGGCCAGTATGACCAAAGCGCATAGACATGAACATTGAATCGCCCACCTCCACGCAGGACCCTGAAAATCTCTTCCACGACTCGGCGGGGTTGGTCGAGGTGATGCAACACACCGTGGGAATATACGTAGTCGAAGCTTTCGTCTTGGAAGGGGATATTCCTGCCGTCTCCATGGAAGACCTGCGCAAGGTTTTTGACTCGGTCGCGCGCCAAGCGGACATGTTCTGGGGTTATGTCAATCCCCACAGCGTCGGCACCGTGCTTGGCAAACTGGAGAAGGTCACACCCGCTTCCGCAGCCAATCTCTAAAACGCGCTCGCCTTTGTGGTGGCGGAATTCCGCTGCTTCGTAAAGCCACGGATACTTGGCGTATCGCTCTTCTTCTGAAAAGTGCAGCGGGGCTTTATTCCAATGCCGAATGGCTAGTTCTGACGATGACATCCATGACCTCGAACCAGAATGGAATTTTTCCTGCAGCCTTCTTCAACCTTTTCACATGTGAACCAGAGGACCCTCGAACTGGCAATGTGTACTTTTGTGCAGCCCCTTGACGAAGATAGACAATACACTCTAACCATGCGCTACTTCCTTTGACCGGTAGCGAAGGCGAATTTGCCCGTGCGTGGCTGAATAAATCCAGACAGACTCCTTCAGTTCGAAACGACTTGGCCACGCTCTTATGGAAGGGAAAGCAATCCGGGTTTCATGATATTCAGAACTTAATCTAAATCAACATAAGTCCATCCGGTTGGGGCAGAGGCTTTGGGGTTTCCTGCGAGCGAAACATTTCTCTGAGCACAGGGCGGTCGATCTTGCCATTGGCGTTTGTGGGCAGGCGGTCCAAGCACACCCACCGCGCGGGCAGCATGTAACCGGGTATGAGCTTGCTCAGCTTGTCCCGAAGCTTCGGATGGGTTGCCCGGAAGCCATCGGCGACGACGTAGGCGCAGCAAATGAGGTTTCCTTCAAAGTTGTCCGTGGGAATCGCTATGACGGCGCACTCTTCCAAATCTTCTAGGGTGTACAGTGCTGCTTCGATTTCGCGAAGTTCAATTCGATAGCCGCGACTCTTAATTTGGGAATCCGCTCGCCCGACAAAATATACCAGGCCATCTTCCCCAACGCGCGCCAGGTCTCCGGACCTGTATATGCGATCGCACGCATCCGGACCGTACGGGAGAAATGCTCGCCTGGTTCCTTCCCCGTCGCGCCAGTACCCGGGGCTCAAGCCAACACCCCGGATGTAGAGGTGTCCGATGACTCCCCTCGGAACTGGCCGAAGCCCGTCGTCTAGCACCAACAGTTCCTCGCCGTCACAAGCCCTTCCAATCGGGATGCGCGCGCGCTCGTCCTGTGGACAAGCAGGAACTGTGTAATAACTGCTTGCTATGGTGGTCTCCGTGGGTCCATAGAGGTTCGTGAAGGTAACATGGGGAAGCCGTTTCATCCACCATGTGAGCGCGGGCGTGGAAAATACCTCTCCAGCCCAAAGCAGACGTTTTAACAAGGGAAAGTCATGGAATCTTATAACGTCGAACTTGGCCATGTATCTCAGAACGGAGGGAACCGAGAACCACTGCGTCAGCCCCGAGATACGGATGAAGTCGGCGAGCTTGTTGGGAAGCAGGCTCAGCTCGGGCGGCACCAGATGAAGTTGAGCACCCGCGGCCAAGGCCCCGAAGATGTCGAAGTATGACAGGTCAAAATAGAGCGGGGCATGGCAGGAGATGCGATCGAAGGAGTTGATTCCGAAATACTTTATCCCCCACTCCACGAAGTGCATGACATTCGAGTGAGTAATGGACACTCCTTTGGGTTCGCCCGTGGAACCCGAGGTAAACAAAATGTGCGCGGGATCCATGGAATCGTTCTGGCACTCCAACGGCTCACTGGGGTAGGCCCGTACGTCCTCCCATGAGAAGTCCGGGGTGAAGGTCCTGCCCTCCAGCGCGGAACCGTCCAGCCACCCAATTCGCGTGGAGGCACGGACGCTTTCAAGTGCGAACAGTTCATCGAAGAAGTTGGCGACCGATCCGACGCCCAGAATGTAGCGTGGGTCGGTACGCGACAGGATCTTTGCCACCCTGCAAACGGGGCTCAATGGGTCCACCGGTACATGCATACAGTCCGCTTTCAAGATCCCCAGGATTGCCACGATGGCGGCGGGTGATTTCGGGATGATGAAGCAAACGCGATCTCCTCTTCTGCAACCCGTTGCCTTCAACAAGCGAGCTAACTGGTTACTGCGTGCTTCGAGCTCGCCGTAGGTCACCGTGTGATCCAACATGACCAGCGCCACTTGTTCTGGCCGTCGCTCCGCCTGCTGCCGAATCCAGTGCTGCAACAGTCGGCTCATAGTGTCACCATCGGTTTAGCTCGGTCGAAAACGGACCGGATGTGTCGTAGTTCTTCGCGGGTTGGAGGGATATCGAGAATGATAGTTAGATATCCGCGTTCGATATACCTCGTCAGCTCGGGAGCGACGCAGTCGTAGCTCCCTACCAGGTAAGGGCAAAATGTTTTGTAGTTTTGAAAAGGAACCAGCCAGTACGGGCTGGTCTCTTCCTCGACCGAGTTACCCATTTGCGACAGTTGCTTGTGCCATTCGGAGTCGGATGTTTGCCACCATATTCAGATAGATGCGCCGCCGGTAGAAATGCGCAAGGGAACTTACCATCTTAGCCACGGAATAGGGGTGCATGTATATTGGCTGCAGTGCGACAAGAGGACACAGACTCCTGGTGTTCTGAATGATGGTCTCCGCTACCAGCCAAGGGTCGACTAGCGAATTGTCGGCGTAAACGAGTATTCCGTCACAGCCGGCTTCCTCGCTCCAGCGCGCCACGTCGATCACATTCTGAAAATAGGACTCTTGATCGACGGCACTAGATTGCGGACAGGTCGAAAACACTTTCAGTGTTTTGTTGCCAGAGTAAACTTCTCTCGATTGATCCATAGGCTATGTACCTCGACGAGTGGCTTGATACAGTCGGGGACAAATAGAACCACTTGCGAAAGACCGCTTATGCGAGTCCACCTAAAGAGTTTTTCGGATGTTCGCATTCATGGTCGTCAGGGCGTCGAATGACCATTGCGGATATAAAGCGCAGTCGAAGCATTTTTTTGTCTGAGGATCATATTGGCTATCCTCTCGACACAAAAATTCTCAAGTTCGAAGTCTCCAATGTCAATCTGAGTCTTAAACTGTTCTTCGATGAGCATCATCAATTCAACAAACTTTTGAGAGTCGAGAATGCCGCCTTCGAATAGATTCTCTCCAGATGAAACGTAGACATTGAGTCTCTCGGAGAAGAGCGTGATCAGCTCTCTCTGTATGGATTGAGATTCCGATTCTGCCGATGCCAGCCCCAATGACATGAGGTTACCTCCAACTCCGAAGCGTCGGGGATATCCTAGGCGCCGCCATGAGTCTTTTCTCTGTCATAGCTCCACTTACGAGATGATCGTGAATAGGAAGAGCGAGGATATACCGTGATGCCTTCCTTCGCTAACGCCATCATTGCATGAAAAAGTCTCCTGGTATCAGCGCGGAAGAATTTCATACCGCAAATGGTCAGATCCTGACAGATGTCACTGGCGATATGACGTTTCATGAAGCGCGGGGTGTCGTGAACATTCATCTTTCTTAGGTCATGCGCATAAGTGCTGACGATTTCTTCGGTGCCGCCGTAGTTAATACAACGGGCCGAAAAAAGACGCTCCGCGTAGACCTGCACCGGAAACTCGCGTTGTAGGGCATCTTCAACAGTGTGCAAGAACGACAAAAAATTCGACGAGACGCCGATACCCACAGCCTTGCCACCATACGCCATTACTTTGTAATACGGGCTGCAGGTGTCAAACGGGTAGACGGAATGGGGATGAGTAGACAGCAACTCCCGGGCGTGTTGGCCAATGGCGCACACCGATTTGATCGGATGGAGGCTTCGCAGAGCGCGAGGTTCCCTTCTGGCAATCTCTGACAGAAGACCGGTGAAGGAAGGAGTTTTACGTATATCGAAAATCTCCCCCCTGCTTAGGAACTCATATGATGCCAGGCGGGGATAGGTCGGGAAAAGCAAGGTCCCTCGTTCCCGCGTTATTTCTTGGATCATCGGAAGAATTCGCCTGACGGGAAAACTCAAATTAAGCTGATCAACCGACCCATGAATGAAAACGGTATCCCCATCCTCAAGCCCCAGGTCGTCTGTGAGGATTGTCCTGAAGGTGTTCTCCGTCAGTGCAGGAAACGAAGCCACTCGGGCTTTTCTGAGTCTGATGCGAGTACGCTTGAGAAACGCAAGCGTGCGAGTGGGCAATACGGTCCTCGCAAAATCTTTGAGGCGCATCATCTTGTAATAACTCTCTTGGTCGAATTAATTTGACGGGATATCTAAACAGTTTGGCGTCCAGCCGTCAGCTCGAGGGACAAATCTCGTGGCGCAGAAACCCGCGCAAGTACACGCCCGGCATTGACGCGCCAGGTGTACCGGTCCAGAATATGGGCGCGAGCATTTTGCCCGAGCGCGCCGCGCAATTCCGCCTCCTCTGCCAGCATTTCAATGGCGGCCGCTAATTCCACGTCACTCCCGGGTCGCACGAGCCATGCGGTTGTTCCATGAGTGAGAACCTGCGCTAACTGATCCAAGTTGCTTGCAATGATTGCTTTGGCCATTGCCATATACTCGAAGAGCTTGGTTGGAGATCCGAAGAACGGACGGCCATCAGGCATCGGAATATGCGGTGAGACCAGGATATCAGAAGCGTCTAAAAGGCGAGGAATGGCCTCATGTGGTAGCAGCCCCGTGAAAACCACGAATCCAGATTGTTCGTACTCCCGCAAAGCCTCTCGTATCTCTGCCTGTAGCACCCCGTCGCCTACAAGGAGAAATCGTAGGTTCGATGAAAGGGAACGGTCCTTGCTCCGCTTCATTAACATGGTGATGGCACGCTCGAGCACCGCAATGCCATGCCAATAGCCAAACGAACCAACAAAGCACACCACCACGTTATCCGATGTGAACCCCAGCTCACTTCGCATCTCTCTTCCACCGCAGTCCGGCTGAAAAGCTGCAGGATCAACGCCATTAGGATTTACTAAGATCCTTTCTTGCGATACCCCTTGCTGAAGCAGCTCGTCCCGCAACGCTTCGGAGACCACCACAATGAGAAAGGCAGTCTTTATGCAAGCTTGTTCGCAGAGACGCAGTAGCCCCCTGAATCGGGCGGGATCCCAATGCTTGGTGACCCAGAACTCCGAGCCATTGTATTCAAGCACGAGGGGAATCGATGTTAACCACGACAGCAGAGCGCCCGCCACAACGAAACGGCCATGCCGTTGGTAAAGGACCGTCGGCGATCGTTCCGCTACTTGCTGCTTCACACTTAGAGCAAAGCGTAAATTGTAAGAGAGCGTCTGCGACTCATTGAAAACATACCGTCTTCTCCTGTTGGGTATCTCATGGATCGGGAATCGGTCACATCGCATCGGACGTCCCGAAAAAATTTCACATGCCGCGGAGTTTTCCGCCAGTCCGGACAGGAAACCGGTGACATGACTGACTGCTCCTCCCGAGACTGCCCGATCAAATGGAAAGGGATACAGATAGGCTACGTCGAAGTCGGTATGCGTAGCCAAAGGGAGTTGAGGCTTGGTGAAGGAACAAAAAATGCGCACAAGCACCCAACCCCCAATCAGCACCAAGAGGTCGAGAAACCCACTGAAGAAAAGTACTGGTAAGTGCCGCAATAGGGCTGACCTTGTGTAGACTTTCAACTCCCCTCTTTCATCAGCGAGAATCGTCTCGCTGCAAGCATGTAAAAACGCCGAGCAGAGCAGGAGCTGGGGCTCCTTAAGACCGGAAAGCGCCTCCGAAAAGATGACCAACGCTTCCCCTCGGAGCTCTCGAAATGCTCGAACCTGACCCTTCCAGCTGCTCTCGCGCAGCTCTCGTCTAGAGAGGAGTACCTGGCGGGCGTGGGGATATCGAGATTGCACCATTCTGCGCGCACTTTCTGGATCACCAGACAACAACAGCAGGTAGACCGTTCTTTCCTCGGTCAGCACGATTCGAGGTTCATGTAGAGTAAACATGGTTCTATAGCGAGTGAATGCTTAAGGCGAGGGCAGCCTGCCCGAGACTGCGCGTCACCGGTAGTTCGTTTTTGAAATCCTAGATGACCTCATCTGGTTGACCGCTGTTCGCCAGCGGGATGAACTTCGACTTCTCCGAGATAATCTCTTTTGGCGGAATCCTCGCAGGTAATTTGCGTCACGATGGTGAGGGGCAGGGTAGCGCGGCCGCGAACACACGTACAGACTGAAGAGAACGAAGATCCGTAGCTCCGTGAGATCGGGGCTGGCTGCACTTCGAGCTGCAAGTGTACCGGGGCAGTGATCTTCATGGAAACCGACGAACCCCCTTCCAACCGGCAGGACAGAACTTTGCCCTCCGAGCTCTGAGGTTCCATCTTCCAACCGGGTGAAATGTGTAGATTGAGATCGAACTGGTGCTCACCTGCGCCCTCAAGAATATCCTCGATGACCAGGCGGTCGCCAGTCAGCGTTAGCCGGCGACAATGAGTTACTTGGAGTTCGTGATAACCGAAGTGGGAAGCACTAAGAATGTAGCCGTCGGAAATTCGTTGGTACTTGATAGGGGTGACCTGGGCCTCGTTACCCAGCACGAACAAATAGCTGGCTTGTGACAAAATTCTGTTTTGTTCCGTGCCATCCACCAAAACAGTGTTGTGCGCTGCGGTAGAGCGAAAACGATTGCGCGCGACCCAGTCACGGGAATACACCCCGCTGCCAGAATCGCCGAACAGTTCCTCTCCATTCAGCCGCAGCACGAAACTCAGCTTATCGTTGTGGGTGTGAGAACCCTTCCCGTGGGCCCCGTTGGGAATGGCAAAAAACAGGGTTTCCCAGCCTTCCTGGCGGACGACGGCCACCCCGCTCTCGGGAAAAAGCATCATGCTCGGATGACTCGGCGCAGTCGACGAGGCTGTTGAGGGTTTCGCGCGTTGGGCTGACGCAAACCCGTACCAGGCTGCGTCCTCAAATCGGCCTCGGTCAAAGTCCCCGAACAGCGCGCTCCCGGTTCCCAGAAAATTGGAAATGGTCAGGGAAATTCTTTGAGGAACGGGCATGGTAAGCATCTGTTCCATGTCGTCGAGAGACAATTCCACGCGGCCGTCGTCGCAGTCGCCTACATGGGGAATTCGGTCTCTCGAATCAGCGAGAGCCGCGGCAAAGCTATACATTTTCCGAAGTCGGGCGACAAATCCTGCAGCCGGTGAGATCCCGGTCGCTTTCATCAGCAGATGTGCGCATGTGAACATTTGCGTTACCAGAACCTGGTAGCCTGTGGAAGCTTCGTAATCTCCCCCGTCTTCATAGGTCTGCTTAAGAATTTCCTCTTCAACACATCGCTGGTAGGACCGTCGCCGGCTTTTCATTTGCGGTCCGTCCAGGAAAGTCGAGAGGCAGAACAGCCCTACGATATTGCTGATATAGTGATTGCTGCGAACGATGTGTGAAAACTCCAAATTCCCCTCGATGTACAACAAGTGTTGCCACAAAGAGTGAGTTACCTTTTCGAGCCACAACTGCTCGTCCTGCCGCAACGGCCACAAGAGGTCCAGCAGGAGACAGATGCTAATGGCTCGAAGCGCGACCTCCATCGCAGTCGTCCAGTTCACACCCACGCCGACTGGGTTCTGATCAATCCAGTCGGACACGAGCGTCCTGGCGGTATCCCGGTACCGCTGCTCGTTGGTAAGCAGATGAGCCTTGGCGAGAACAGGTAAGAACTGCAGGCGAGAAAGCTCCCAAGGCACTTTCACGTCCGACCCGTCATGGCGAACGATTTTGATGCGCGACGCATCAATCTGTGGCCAGTCCTTGCCCGAAACAAAGTCCCGATTCCACGATGGTGGGATCCCGAGAGCCACTGTGTCGTAACCCAGAAAGGGGAACCTGCCGTCGACTAACAGGTCTGCGATTCCTAGTATGGTGTGCCGGCTGGCTGCACTGCACGATTGCGGATGTGGTTCGAAGTAGCCGACGTGACGAAAGCGAACCTGATAAGCCCTGCTCTGCAAGGCAATCAGAGCCCGCTTTCGGTCCCACAATTTGCGAACGCGCCAAAGCGCCTCGCGTGCCATACGCAAGGGAGATTCATTGCGGAGAAGAGGACGGAGAGGGCGCATTTGTTTCCTGTAAGAAGGTTAGTTTGCTGCTTTGTCTTTGATGGTTTCTTCGGAGTCGCTGGAGGATTAGCTTTCCGTTCAATCCGCTAGATCAGTATTTCGGCTATGCGTTCTGCCGCGTGACCATCCCACAAGGGAGGAATGTGCCCGCGCTTCCCATTACCCTTAATGACGGAGTCTAATTCCGCAGTAAGACGGTTCATATCTCGTCCTACAAGGATATTGGTTCCTAGATTGACAGTAACGGGTCTTTCCGTGTTTTCGCGAACCGTAAGACAGGGCACTCCGAGGTAGGTGGTTTCCTCTTGGATGCCCCCCGAATCGGTGATGAGTACGGTTGCGCCCCGCTGTAGACCCAGGAATTGCAAATAGGGGAGTGGTTCCAATAAATGGAGCCGCTCGAGACCATCAGCGAAATGAATAAGCTGTTTTCGGGTCCGTGGATGCACTGGAAAAATCACTGCCAAATCCTGACAGGTCGCCAATATCGAATCCAGAATCTCCTTCAAAAGGGCGGAATCATCGACATTCGACGGACGGTGTAACGTGACCAGGGCGTATCGCTCTGGCAGTTCGATCAAAGGTTTTTCGCGGGCGTGAGGTAGCAGGCGAATCAGCGTATCGATCATTACGTTGCCAACAAAACGGACCTTTCCCGCGGCGATCCCCTCTCGCAGCAGATTCTCATCGGCATCCGTGGACGGCGTGAACAGCAGTTCGGAGACCTGATCGGTGAGCAGGCGATTGATCTCCTCGGGCATAGTACGGTCGAAAGAGCGCAACCCGGCTTCAACGTGAGCCACTGGAATCAACAGCTTAGCGCATACCAGAGCAGCGGCGACGGTGGAGTTAACATCACCGTACACCAGCACCAAGTCTGGCTTGCGCTCCAACAATACTGTTTCCAACCGGCACATGATATCGGCTGTCTGTTGGGCATGACTTCTTGAACCCACGGCCAGATTGATGTCAGGCGCAGGCATTCCCAATTGCTGGAAGAATATGTCCGACATATTGAAATCATAATGCTGGCCGGTATGCACCAGAGTCTGGCGAGTGCCGTTACGGCTCGCGATAGCGGCCAGTACGGGAGCAGCCTTCATGAAGTTCGGTCGGGCACCGACGACGTGGAGTATGTGCATGGGTAACTCGTCAGCTTGCCGCTTGGCACTCCCGAGAGTACCGTCAAGCGGCCATCGCCTACTTGCTTGGGTCAAAACAATAGATTGGCAATTCAAGGGTGGCGATAGATTGCGATCCCTGTTGCTACCTGTAACATCGCCTCTAGCCCTCGTTTGGCGGCATTTTTGGTAGCGCTGCCAGGAATAAAGATGATGTCATCGGCCTGCAACTTAAGATCCTCAGCTTGAGCAGCCAATATCTTCTTCAGAGAAAAAGGGATTTCTTGAGGTCCCGTGGCAGTTCGACGGATCAGCTTGGCACGGTCGAGAGCGGCGGTCGAGTTGGTGCCTTGTGCCATGGCGATTGCCTGCAGAATTGTAAGACCGCCGTTCTCCATCGCAACTCCTGTGGGCAAGCGAACGTCACCCACCACATACACGATGTCCGCCTTGGAAACCATAATTGTGTCCCCTGGCATAATTTCTAAGTTTTCTTGCGCCGACTTCTTGAGCTCGTTCGATAAAGTCACGGTAAAAGCACGCTGGGGGTGATTGGGATTCGTGATGGTCACAGTTCTCCCTGCCTTGGGAGTGGTCCCCCCGGCAATCGAAAGAGCTTCGAACAACCTTCGGACATTTAACAGTGGATAGAATCCCGGCTTTTGGACTTCCCCAAGAACGTATGCGCCCCCCGACGCATACTCTTTGACGAACACCGAGACTTGCGGATCCCTATAAAAATCACGTTCGACCAGTTTGTCATGAATTAGTTTCTGGGCTTTCTCTGGGGTCATTCCCGAGACCTGCACGGAACCGATGAGTGGCAGCGAGACGTCTCCCGTCGACCCCACGCGAACTTGGTGATCGAAGTCTGTAGAACCGAAGACGCCAACCTGTAACAAGTCGCCATTCCCAATCACCAAATCGGCACTGGATGTCTCCTTCGGGAGAGGGTCCTTTGGCGTGAAGACGGAGTTAGCTGGGGCAGGCACGCTTTCGGCCTGAGTTTTCTCTGTCGAGGCCTGCTGTGCCAAACAAACTTGGGCGTCAGGCCACGTTAGAACCAATAGCAAGGGGGACAGCATCAGTTTTGAATACGAAAGCAATCCGCACATGCGTACACCTCCGGTGTGAATCTAAGCTATTGCTATTGCTAGTGCGAAGCGGCGCGTTTCAGATTAATCCAAATAACGAGTGAAGAAGCCGGTATGCACGTGGTCGAAGATTGCAACCGTGCTCCAAGAATTCTGCAAGCGAATTCAAGGTACGTGTTATAACATACGTCAACTCATCACTGCGCATTCTCGTAACAGCACGATGGGCGGTCTATGTAGGGATCGGTCCCACCGGCAGATCAGCGTCGGGCTGATGTGTGACTGACTGCAAATCGATCCTTTATTTTTCTTGCGGGGTTTCCAGCCCATACCTCACAACTGCCAAGGCTCTTCGTAACGACAGAACCAGCGCCAATCACGGAACCGTCCCCAATATGGACTCCCTTGAGGACAATCGCGGCAGATCCGATCCAGACATCGCTACCAATCCAAATGCCAGTCAGCTCACCGTATCCAGAGTCCTTTACCGGACGGCTAGGATCATCGATCCGGTGGTCGCTTGCGATCAATTTGACGCCTGGTCCGAACATTACTTTATCGCCAATGTGAATCTCAGCCCCCTTATCGGCGAGCATAACAACACTTGGACCGATGTAGACGTCCTTCCCTATAAAGATGTTGTCTGCACACCGAATGTCCCAGGGGTGCCCGAGCGCCAGGTTTGACTCGCAATGTCCCATGTTCTTCATGAGAGTCCGCCGCTCCGCAAAAAGGATTGCTCGCTCGGCATACCTGGTGAGGTACATCAGAGGGAAACCGATTAGACATTTGCCCAAAATCTTTAGCCACGATTTCATGGTATTACCGGGTTTTGCCGGTCGAGAGCATGGCTCTCTCTCGCGTCTTGCAGATGACCCATACAATTAGGAAAAATGCCGAGAAATATGAGAAGGAGGACACAACAGAGGCACCTGCGATTCCGTATTGTGGAATCGCCCAAACATTGAGAGCAACATTAATTATGCAGCAGCTTCCCCAGATGACAACTATGCTCTTGGGATAGCCTATGCTATTCAGCAGCTGCACGACTACGGCGTGGATGCCTAGAAACAGCATTCCTGGTAGCAGGAGCACGAAGGGAAGAGCGGCTGGCAGGAAAGCTGGCCCGAGGAGCAGACGAACGGCAGGTTTCGCCAGTAACGCGGCTGCAGCCAACAATGGAAACAGAATGATCGCCGTTCCCATGCCTGCCTTTCTCGTCAAATCTAGCTTTCTTTCCATGTCGTTCATAGCAGAGAGCTTGGGAAAAAGGATGGTTCCGATCACGGTCGCGGCAACGGAAATGTAATCGGCCATAGTCGAAGCGATGGAATAGTAGCCGGCCTGTACCGGACCGAGCATGTGTTGAACCATGAATAGGTCGGCACGCAGCACAAGGAAACAGAACGTTCCCGCCAAGTACGCCTTAATGGCGTATCGAATGCTGCCGAGGAAAACAGCCGACGACACCTGCGCTTTTGTGCCGAAACGCTTGCGAAGGCGGCGAACGATCCAAACGCAACTGACCGCCATGACCACCACAGTAGCCGAAAGAAGTGAAGCAACCGTCACGAACCGAGCAAACACCAGCACTCCGATGAGCACAAGGGGAAGAGTTTTGTTCGCTATTTCGACCACGTTGTACCCACGTACGTCCTGGGCTCCGAGCATGAGGTTCTGAAGTAGTGCGTAAGTGAGACCGAACGGGATCGATAGAAGAACTAGAAAGAGCGTCGCTCCCTGGATAGAGAGTAAGCGCGGCGACGCAATAAGGATTGTTCCCAGAATTGCGGCAATCAACCCTCCGAGACCGAAGCCCACAACTAGTGTGTTGCCGGTTAGTGCTGGCAATAAATCGGGCTTAGACGCGACAAAGTATGCATTTGAGGTGTGAAGCCCCAAGGTCCCGAACTGAACTCCGAGAAGGCCTGCCGTCGCAGCGATGGCGTAGAAACCGCGTCCTTCGGGACCAAGGATTCGGGCCATCACAACCGCGGTCAGCAGACTGATACCCATCAAAAAAATCCTTGTAAGGTACGTCCCCAGGAGTTTTGCGATGAAGTCGGAGGACCGCGCGAATTTCCAGTGCCGCAACAAGGCGGTGAGAACTTCAAAGGGTCTGGCCGATGTTGTCATCAAGACCAAATTCTTGTCCCTTTCATTTCGTCTAACGCTCGAAAGTTCCGCAGAATGGATTCACACGGGCCGGTAACGACCGGCGATGTGGTTCTGCCCTGTCAAGCCGTTTTGCGAGTGTTGGCTCGGTATCGGCGAAATTGGGATAGTGCCTCGCTAAGTGTTCCCAAGTGTGCCTGGCCCCTTCAACCTCGCCTGCATTCACACTCGATCAGCCTGCATATTGCGGGAAAAGGCCAGAAGGAGATCCTACACAGGCTATGTTTAGGCGAGCCGATAACCAGTCGATTACACGCTCCCAGTGGCGTCTTTCGATCTGGAAAATTGGTCCGTTCATAGGATCGCTATCGACCGAACCCACCGGCTCGCTGCTTCGATGGCTACGAACATCACTGTTTCGGTGGTCTTTTACTTCCTCGTGTAGGCGCTGTAGCCGTAGTAGCCGTAATTGTTGAGGCCCGGCTCGCGCAGGTCGACCGCGTTCACCACGACACCGATTAAATTGGCTCCTACGCCGAGCAGCAGATCCCGCGCTCGGACCAGGGCTTCTTTTGGCGTTTGCCCTGAGCGCACCGTAAGGAGAACGGAGTCGGCTTGCATGGAAAGGATCGTGGAATCCGTGGCCAACAGCAATGGCGCTGTATCAAACACGATGTGATCAAATTGATGTCGCCATTCAGCAAGGAATCTTTTCATCCGATCTGAATCCAGTAATTCCGCCGGCTGGTCCGGGATAGGCCCGGCAGGCAGCACAAACAGCGTGGACAACTGTGCGGACTGAACGATTACGTCCACTGGGCGCACCTCGGCCGAACCGCTCAATAGAGTGCTAAGTCCCGATCTCGAAGACACCTTTAAGACTTGATGAATCTTTGGGGCCCTGAGGTCCGCGTCAATCAGCAGGACACGCTTTTTCTTTTGTGCTAGCACCATGGCACAATTCACTGAAATGGTGGTTTTGCCTTCATAGGGAAGCGCGCTGGTGATCAGAATTACTTTGGGCTGATCGGTCGAGGAGGACAACAGCAAAGAAGTCCTCAGAGCACGGTAGCATTCGGCGTACTCGGAGTTCGGCCGGGAGTAAGTAATTAGTTCAGCCTTTTCGGCGTGGCCGTTGGTGGAGCCGGCGAAGTGCTTTAGCCGGCTACCTTTCAGCTGACGCTTGCCTTCTGAGCCGATGTCCGGTATCACGGCGATCGGCGGGAGCGCAGATATGCTCTCAATCTGATCTGGCGTACGCAGTCTGTCGTCAAGCTTCTCCAGCACAAACGCCAGCGCGCCCCCCCCCAAGCAACCCAATAAAAGACCTATTGCCAGATTGCGTAGGATGTTGGGTTTCGATGGTCTAATCGGAACGCGAGCATAATCTACAACGCGCACATTGGTTGATTTTAGTCCGGCCGAAACACCGGCTTCTTTCAACTTCTGCAACAATCCGTCATAGAGTTGCTGATTCGACTGAAGGTCATGCCGCAATATGTTGTACTGAATGGCGCTTTCATTGAGCTGGTTGGCTTCCTGCTTTTGGGCTTCTAGTGCCGCATGCAGCATTTTTTCCCGTTTAAGTGCAATCTGATACGCCATCCGCGACCTTTCGGCAACCTTGTTGATCTCAGCAGTGAGAACTGAATCGATCAGGTTGAGCTCATTCTGCAGCTCCAGCACTTTTGGGTGCGCATGGCCCAATTCAGTGGTGGCCTGCGCGTATTGGCTCTTAATCTCGGACTGCCGTTGCTTGAGGTGTTGGATAACCTGGTTTTCAGCTGTGCCGGGCGATAGATCGGCATCGTTAGAGATAGTATTTTCGTAAATCGCTTGCTTTTGGAGGCGGTCGGCTTCCGCTGCCGTCAGTTCTCGATTCAGTTCGTCGAGTTTGGCCGTCACGATATTCTGTTTTTCATCAATGCCTAGGATCCCTTTCTGTCTCTGATAGTCCACCTGTTTCTGCTGCGAACGCTCCACGTCGGCCTTCAATTCTTGCAGTTGGTCGGCCAGCCAAGTCGAGACCTGCTTGGTTGAGTCATACCTGGTCCTAAAGTTCTGTTCAACGTAAGCACGCACTATCCCATTCACGAACGCTGCCGCAGTCCGGGGATCGGCGTCGGAGTACTTGATCTCAATGATTGGGGTACGAGGAACTCTTGATACATCTAAACGGTTCAGAGCGCGCAAAATTACCGAAGCTTCTTGTTTGTTAGCAAGCTCGGTGTTTGCATTCCGCGTGGTATCGGTCTGAAGCTCAGTATCAAGCGAGTGGAGGTCTTTGGCGACCTGCAAGACAAGAGTGTCGCTTGTCAGAATCCGTATCTGCGCATCAAGGTACATATTGTACTCAGCGTTGTCTCCGGAGATCGTGTCTGCTCCCTCTTTCGAACTTAGAAGGTTGGAGTTCTCTCTCGCCACAGAGATACGACCCGTGGCTTCATACAGCGGAGTCATCAAAAATGAAGCAACTCCGACGAGCATGAATACCGTCGCCGCAAAGAGAATTACTGTTCTCTTTCTTCGGCGCAGTACAAGCCAATAGTCTTTTAAGGTAGGGTCGTTCGACAATCGGCGATGCTCTTCCATCGAAGGCCGGGGAACGTCGATCAACTGCAATCCGAGCGCTGGACCTCGGTAAGGGCCGCGTTTCAGCAACTTATCTGAGGACACTTTGAATTTCCCTCCCGATTTTGCAACGCGCCGTCAGCCACGCATAGCTCCTGCCTTTCTCCGTGCGCAGCTGCGGACACATTAGGTGAGTCATGGCGTTAATGGCTCAAAACGGTGTTCCCAGACGCTGGATGCGTAGGCCCACGCGTACCCTGGTCTAGCAATTCTCGCCATAGCGTAAGTATGGAGGGCCGAACTGATCTGGTTCAGAGTGCACCCAACCGCTGAAGCACGCTGCCAATTGACAAGTTCAGTTCGCGTAGCGCACCGGCAGAGTGCCGTCCGTCAACTTTCGGGCCAGGTCGGTCAAGGTGACGCAGCAAAGATCGTCTGCCCGGCTGATGTCGCTCAAAAAACGGTCGATGTCGGGAAAGTTGTGGATATCCTTGCTGTGGCTCGCGAGGACCGCCGGACCATGCCGCATCCCGGACGCGCGCGCCTGTGTCCGTATTGTTTTAATGACTTGACAGAGCAGTGCATAATCAAGATGCGAAATGTCTGAAATATGCGTCTTTCCAATCAAATAGTTGCTAAATACCCTTTGCATCGCGCTTAGGAGTGAAGGAAAACTCTTCGCCGCCCGCCCATCAGTTAACTGAGGAGCTCCTCCACTGGTCCCAAGGATATGCTGCCAAGCCATTCTCATGTCGCGTCTTAGATGACGGAAGCGTTCTCCCTTGAGGCAGTGAGTCGGCACGCACACGATCGGCTCAGGGTGGGCGGAGAGCCTGCGGGCATCATCCATCGAAGGGTAGTAGGGCCAAAAGCGTTCTTCAACGTTTCTGAAATCCAATTGTATGTCCCTTGTTCTGTATCGGATGCCGCCTACAATGCTGGTATCCAAAATGAATCCCAACTCTGCCAATGTGGGCAGAGCGAGGCGGGAGGGTGCAATGCACCAGTACCCCGCACGGAAGGCCAGGCAGCGATAATGCGGGTCAACGCGGTGCAGCAAGTTCTCTAAATAGGACTTACCTTCTGAAAGCATTCGCTTGATGTCAGCCGGATCATGATCGAGCAACGACCAAGGAGCCGAAAGCTTCCAACGCCCTTCTTCATACGCGGCATCCTTCCACTGGGGATGCAAATGCATCTGGATGTCGTGACCTTGCCGAAAAGTCTCCACGACAGCTGCTTCCCATCGCTCTGCTAGCGCTTTCAGCTCGGGATGACGGTCTTGAAGTCGCCGGCAGCTCAATTGCTGCATGACCTCTACGTAGAACGAGGCCCGCAGGCCATGACGATTGAAGATTCTGACCAATTCCCGCATGGGTTGGAACTGCAGCTTTTCGGGGTCGCCAGAACCATTGCCCCGTAGCTCCCAATCGTCTGTGAAGACCAGATAGATCATGTTCTTTGGAGGTCCGGCTTGAACAGCAACGTGGTGGAATCCGCTATCCGGAGAGGGGACGATTGTCCGGTGGCGATTGCTTCGAGAATAGCGATACTCGCTTCTGACACTTCCGCGATTTCTTCAAAGGGGATAGGAGATGAACCTCTCCTGCGCATGGCTTCCACGGTCAGTTGCACTTCTCGGTTGTGACCCTTGTCGCGCCTTCCCTTGGTGCGCTGTGTCTTTCCGTCGCGGGTTAGCTCTAATGAGCAAAAATCGTGAATGCATCCAACGCGGCCCCCAGCGAACACTTCGAAGTACTCCTTGGGTATAGAATTGTCGCCATTGGCGAGATAGAGGATGTTGGCGATGGAGCCGTCGCGGAAGGATAGGGTAGCTACGACATTGTCACGATTATAGCGGGTTCCATCCGGTAGCGCACTCGCAGTGACATTTACGATGGAGCTGCCGATGATGGCGCGAGCCCAGTCCACAAAGTGGCAGAGCTCGCCGACGATTCTACCTCCCTCGCTGCTCCCCTGGACCCAATGATCGCGAGGTATGTATCCAGCATTCACTCGCACGTGCACCATCATGGGTTCCTGTCGGTGCGAAAAAAATTCCTGGAGTTTCTCGGTGAACGGCGCGAAACGACGGTTAAACCCAACCATCAGAAACGGAGCGTGGCCCTTTTCTCTCTCTGCCTCATAGGTGCAGCGGATCTCGTCCAGCTGCTCGCGATTGATTGCTAGCGGCTTCTCAACAAAAACAGGCTTGTGATTGGAAAGACCGGCAACTACGTATTGTGCGTGGCTGTGGTGACGAGAGATGACAAACACAGCGTCAGTTTCCGCGTCCTGAATTACCTCCGCCGGCGTTACTGCTTGGGCAAAACAAAACACTCTGCGCACGGATTCCGATCCCACTCCTGACGCGGTTGCAACCGACCGCAGCGCGACGCCGCGGGTTTTACAGAGCGCGGGAAAGATGACATTGCGAGCGAAAGCGCCGGCGCCAATGCAACCCACCTTCAGTGCGCCTGCAAGCGGCGATCTGCCGACCTGCCGGGAAGTATCCGAGGCAGGAAGTGGTTTTTCTAATGCTGCGGCGGGATATTCGAGAAGAACCGTGTATACGCCCTTGCCGTTCAACTCATCATAGGCCTTCTCGCCGCGTTCTACGGGGCAGCGCCGCTCGATGAGAGGTGCAACATTGATCGCTCCGGAAGCCAGCAGTCCGAGGAATGCTTCCATGTTGCGCTTCTCCGTCCAGCGGACATAGCCGATTGGGTAATCGATGCCCTCCTCTTCGTACTGAAGGTCGTAACGCCCCGGGCCATAAGATCGCGATAGCGTGAGCGAGAGCTCCTTGATGTACATAGTCTGGCGGGAAACCCCCATCCCGACTGCACCAACCACGACGATGCGCCCACGGTCACGAACAATGTTTGCGGCCAGATCGACCGGCGCGGTTGAGGGGGTCGCGGCGGTGACGATGGCAACATCGGCCCCATAGCCGCCAAACTCTTTAGCGCTTACGGACGTATGATTGTCCGCCGAGCAAAGCGCCAGATTCGCGCCCAACTGCTCGGCGCGCCGTGCCCTTTCTGGATCAATGTCAATGGCAATCACACGGCAACCCGCGGCTTTGGCGAGCAGCATGGTCAGCAACCCTACGAGACCTGCCCCGATGACCGCCACGGTCTCGCCTAGCACCGCCTGACTCTGTCGAAATCCCTGTAGGGCAATGGCCCCAATGGCAGTCAAGGAAGCCGCGTCCAACGGGACGGAATCTGGAACTCGCACGGCTAGATTTCTGGGGATGAAATTGATCTCGCAGTGATTGGCGTAGCCGACACCGCCACAGGCAACACGGTCTCCGGGCTGAAGTTCATGCACGCGCTGTCCTGCGGCAATGACCACGCCAGCACAGCTGTACCCCAGTGGGGAAAGACTATCGCGCCGCGATTGCACCTGCTGGTAAGCCGCCCTGATCCCTTCTGTCCACGCGAAATCGAATACTTGTCGCACTAGCGCTGGACGAGCAAGTGCTTTGCTAATGAGAGACTTTCCGGCTTCTTCGCGGCCTGCGCGTTCTGTACCTGCGCTAATGGCCGAGAAGGCGGTGCGTACCAGAATGCCGCCCGGACGCAACTCCGGCTCGGGAACCTCGTAACTGTTCGCCTGCCCCGAGCGACGATCCAACAAAATAGCCTGCACGGTGATCCTTTCCTACTTATTCGAATGATTCCCGGGAATGGTGGAAAACTCCAGAGTCTGGCCTAAGCGCTGGGGAGAGGATGGCGGTCGCTGACATGTCCCGAGGCCGCGCCCCCGTTGGCAATTGGCGTGCCATCGCGAAATGCCGAAACAGAATCATGTTTGGCTACAGCGTAAGCGTCGCGGCGATCCTTCTTCCATTCAAGACTTACGATTCCGTATAAAACACATAGCGCCACAAAACCGAGCAGATACGCCGGATTTGGTGCAACGAGGACGCCGTTTAGCGACGCTATCGACAGTGCACTCCAAAATGCACATTCTATTGGCCAGGGCTTCGGACATCGAGCGGCAGCAATCAACCCATGATTGCTACAGATGATCAAGATGACCAGGAGTACGCCAAACTTGGCTGCAAAACTGAACAGTACGAATCCCGGATGGGTTTTGATCATATCGAAGACTGCTTTTCTCACAACCCGCTCATATGCGAGTGAGGGATATTGTGCATGCGGATCCATTGTCCGAACCTTTTCGATTGCTACTTCGTCGCGAAGCATCAAGCCATAATCATTATTTAGGAATCCCAGTCCGGCATAGATGTTGTGCCAAAAAGGGTGGCGTGCAACGACAGGAATATAGTTGCCGTCGGCTGCTAACAGAAACCGATCACGATTTTGCAGTACCTTTTGGAAGTATAACTGCGGAACTAAGCCCCCGATGGCCAGCGTAACAATCAAGGAAAGTCTGGAGAGTACAGATGTTTTGACTTGAAAAAGAAGAACGATCACCGTGAATACCAGGACCGGAGTGCCCGCGTGGAGGCGGAGAGTATTCGCAGCAACACTCGTAAGTCCGACGATGAACAGGACCACATAAAACGAAATATCTAGCGCGCCCCGCCTGGCAAAATACAAAATCCAGGGTACCAGGCCAACCGCAATTCCGGATTGGATCACGTAAATATCGCCGAAACGTGCGCTGATGATTGCAACACAACAAAGAGCAACGATCGCAACCAATCGATACAACTTGCTTCTGATCAACAGATAGAGGCCTATAATTCCGGATAGTGTAGGAACAAAAATAAGACAGAGCACCATCAAGTCGAGACTCTGCTCGGTTGACAGATGCAAGTATGTCTTTGCCTTGGGGATGACATAGTAAAGTCCAATGTCATCGGTTACTCCAGCAGGAACAAATTTGGTTCCATTAAACCCCACTAGAGAAATTCCCGTGTGCTCGTATCCAGCAACCGCCTGTTGCGTCAGCACAAAGCGCACAGGCATGAAGCTAAACCGTGTGGGGACCGCGTGAGGCAACGGCGACGACGTAGGGACCCCTTGGGGTAGTGGTGCTGGGAGGACTTGTTGCCGATGGAGATCGAAACTGATTGGGTTGCCCATTCCCATGCAGCTCGCAGTAGAGGCATGCATATCAATGCTGGGGTCTGCGCGTGTTGAACGGGCGAATAGTATAAAGTTGCAGAAGATGATGAGCGAAATGGATGACCATGGGACTCTCATTTGGATCCTACTTCTTATCCCGCGGATAAATTTCACGACTGACTTGCCCCTTCCGAACTCATGAGCGCAGTGCCCGGGTCGCAGCTTCTATACTGAAGTATTCTGAAGATTTAGTGGAGTAGTCGGGCAGCTCGGGTCGACGCTCAACGCAAGGGTTCTTGCTTTCTGTGATGGCGAATTTGTAGATCACCATCATCACAAACATGTACCAGAGGTTGAGATCAGAATAGTATCCAGAGGTGAGGCTCAGGCCGCTGACCCAATAGCTCAGAAAAACATAAAGAAAAGAGATCCACACTGCGCGAGAGTGCCGTCTCTCCACTGTATATAGTTGGCTGAATGCTGCGATTAGTAAAACCTGGGCGGCGACATAGGGTAGAAATCCCATCAAACCGGTTTCGGCAAGAATGGCGCCCAGGTTGTTATGGGGGGAGTTCCCCGATTCAAAGCCTTTGTAGAAGCCAACAGATTGGCCTTGCGCTTCGGCAACATTCTCAAAGTTGGCGATACCGAGTCCGGTAAGCGGGTGCATCTTGAAGAGTTCGAAGGTTTGCCGCTGCTGAGCGATGCGCGAATAGAAATTACCCTCATGTGATCGGTCTTCGAACGCGTCCGGTAATTTCGCACTGAAAACCGCCAGACCTCCAATGACGGAAGTCAGTACTGCGAGTTGTGCCAGCATCCTGCCGACCCGCCGGTTGAAGTACATATCCAGCAAAAGGATGATCAGCAAGGTTACGCCCACCGATCTGAACATCGGCATCAGGGCCGTGGCCAATGCGCATGCCAACCCTGCGGTGTGCAGGAGTCGTTGCCACCAAGGTAGCTGCTCACCGATGGTCCGGCGCAAAAAAAGCAGGAAGAAAAAGCTTATAAGCCCGATCAAGGCAAAAGAATTGATGCTCGAGAAAGGACCGTTCGGCCGCAGAATTGAGCCGGCAAAGTATAGCCCTCCGTCTTGCAACGGCAATAAGTCTGTTCCCGTTCGCATTTCAACAGCGCCGAGGGCGGCAACGTACACTGCCATCGTGCAGACCATGGCATGCAGAGTAATCAAGTGCCGCCGGACGTCGAAATTACGGATGATGCACCACCCCAGTAGGGCCGGCAGGATGAATCCGTCGAAAGATGCTCGGACGGAAGAGAGCGGATCTTTGGCCTTTTCAGCGGACGCAAGCGCAACCAGCAGGAAGCATCCCCAGGCAACCGCTGAACGGCGAAGCTCTTTAGGAAGCATTATTGTCTTACGGCCCGAGGCCAGACACATGCCCATCAGCAGAACGACTATCACGATCCGATCGAGCGTAATGAGCGGCTCTCGGAGAAGGAAGGAAAGATAATAGCCCAGAGGAAATATCGCCACCCAGAACAGAAGCGGAACGTCGATCCTTCCATCGAGCGTGGTGGCGATCAAGTACAAAACAAAGAGACCGCCCAACAAAGCGACAGCGGCAATCCTTGCGATTGGGGCTAGGAAAAATGCGCAGATTGCTGCGGCCGAGAGCAAAAAGATCAGCGCGCCGCGGCTATAGCTCCTTGCCGGCCATGCACCGACGTGGCTCATTCCTTCTTCTCACGAACAGACCGGTACGTCCCGAAGACCAGCTTGCTGTCGCTCGGGAGAAACTGCGCACGACGGAAGGCTGGCCCCGGTTTCCCGGTCAGAAGCGATATACTCCTTCCACCACAGGGCAAAATTCAGCAGCGTCCAGCCTCTTTGGGCATTAGCCTGCTGCAGAAATCGAGTTATCTCGCTCCCGTCGAAGAAGTCCGTGTTATCGCTAAACCGTTTTACTTCTTTGAAGAGGTAGTCTCCGAGCGTGGCACAATACCATTCGTAGATGGGCACGCCGAAGCCCTGCTTTTTGCGATCGATCAACTCGTCCGGAATAACTCCGCGCACCGACTTTTTTAGAATGTATTTGAGCGTCCCGTTCTTGGTTTTCAGCGCTTCCGGGATGCTCATTGCCAGCTCCACGAACTTGTGATCGAGAAAAGGGACGCGCGCTTCTAAACCCACCGCCATGCTCATCTTGTCCACGCGCATGAGCAGCAGTTCCGGTAATCGCAGGTTCAGGTCCAAGTAAGTCATCCAATTGAGCGTGGACGGTTCCCAGGCTTTCTCCTCGAAGCGCTGCCGGATCGGCCGGATGGCCTCCCAAGAACTGAGCCCGGCGAATTTCTTGCGTAATCGCGGCGAGAGCAGACGCTCTTTTTGCCGGTCAGTAAACACAAATGTTCCCCCCCAGAACACGAGCTGGTTCAAGGAAGCCCTGCGCAGAAGTTCGTAGGACATCCTCTGTTCTCGTCCTGCCAGCTTGAGACCGCCAAGAGCGAGTTTTTTGAATACGCTTGGAATGGGCAATTCGTTATAGCGCTGGAGCCGAAGCAAGATCTTCCACTCAGGATAGCCGCAGAATAACTCGTCTGAACCTTCTCCAACTTGACAGACGATTACGCCGAGATCGCGCGCCAGCTTTGAAACGTAGTAGATGGGCACGCAGACCGGATCGGCCAGTGGTTCATCCTGTTGGCGAACCATTTTCGGAAGAAAATCGAGCAAATCATTCTCTCGCAGCAGGCGCTCATGATGATCCGCACCCACGGTCGCGGCCATATGACGAGCGTAGTGAAGTTCGTTTTTGTAGCTGTTGTATTCTCCTTCGTAGCCGATCGAGAAGGTCTTGACCGGGCGGCTCTCGCCTTCGGAAAACAGCGCGGCGTTGGTACTGGAGTCGATCCCCCCAGAGAGAAAAACGCCGACGGGGACGTCGCTGATTTTGCGGAGCCGGACAGCAGTCCGCAGCTCTGCCAATAAGCGCTCGGCAATCTCTGCCTCAGAAACACCCGTGAGTGGCTGGGTGTGGTCCCAAACGTCCCAGTAGCGGGATTCCCGGACCTGACCATCCTCGCTGAGTCGCAACCACGTACCTGGGGGCATCTTCTTGATGCCCTGAAACAGCGTCCGGGGTGCCGGTGTCGTGCAGAACGACAGATAATGATAGAGGGCCTCCTCATCGACAGCACGCACCAGCTCTCGATCTTCGAGGAGCGCCTTGATTTCGGAAGCGAAAGTTATACGCCCATGGTGAATGCTGTAGTAGAGCGGCTTGATTCCGATGCGGTCGCGAATCAACCATAGCTGGCGCTGGTTTGTGTCCCACAGGGCGATGGCAAACATGCCGCGAAACTTATGAATGCAATCGATGCCCCACTGCTCGAATGCATGGAGGATCACTTCGGTATCGGAATGATCTGTTTTCCAGCGGTGTCCGCCGCGTTTCTCGAGCTCCGCGCGAATTTCGGCGTGGTTGTAGATCTCGCCGTTAAAGACTACCCATAGCGTGCCGTCCTCGTTGGCCATGGGTTGTAAGGCATTCTCCGAGAGGTCGATGATGGACAGTCGCCGGTGGCCCAGCCCAACCCGCCGATCGGGAGAGATAAACAGACCAGCTCCATCCGGTCCACGGTGGGACATCACGTCCCGCATACGCACGAGGTACGGCTCCGAGACACGGAAGGCGCTACCGTCAAATGAAAGCACTCCCACGATGCCGCACATTAGCAGCCCTCCTCAACGCTATGGTAGATCCTGGACAGTTTTCGAGGTCCTGTCTGAACGGCAGGATTCAGACTTTAACAGCGAGAAACATCATGAGCGTGCCGTGGCCGAGAGTTGGGAGCCCGCCTAGGCCCCCGTATGTCCGCACGTCCTCGACGCGAAATCCCACGCTATCGAGCAAGCAACGGAAACGCAATTCGGAATACCGGTGTCTGGAATAATCAAGATTCCGACACAGCCGCCACGGCCCTAGATACTTCGTCAGCCAGTACACGCTGACGATTGGCCACCAAGCAATCGGGTCGGAATTCGGCACTGAAACAAGCAGCAACCCATTCTGCTTTAATACCCGCCGAAGTTCGATCAGCGCGGCACATGGGTCCGAGACGTACTCCAGCACGGACGAGCACAGCACGCCATCGAAGGCGGTATCTGGCAACCCAGTCTCACAGATGTCTCCAATCTGACGGAACTCGGTATGGGGGGCGGGAGCGCAGTTAGCAATCATTTCTTCGGAAGCATCCACGCCCAATACATTGCAGCTCTTATACTCGACAAGGAAGCGGGCAAGCGCCCCAGTCCCGCATCCTGCGTCGAGCCAGTTCCGGCCTGCCAGGTTGCGGGCCGCCAGCAATTCACGAAGAATACGCTTGCGGGACGAGAACGCTCTCTTTCGGTAATTGGACTCCCATCTCCCCGCGACCTGTGAATGGAAATAAACTGCGTCGTTCACGCGTAGGTCCTCAATTCGATTCGGGTAGACCTTGGCAAACCGTCTGACGAGGGTTGCGCTCAAGGTCACGGAGGGTCTGCGATTCACTCGAGCGCGCTTCGAATCTCTCTCTGCCCGATGCAAGGTAACACGGCCTTACCAACGTCTTGGCCATCGAGCAGCTGACGAAAGAGGCTCGCCACTTCTCTGGCACGGACGTCCCAGGTGCAGGCCCGAACAGCGTCTTGCCGCAACTGGCGGTCGCGAGGTGTATCGCAGGCCAGCGCGTCAGCAACCAGCGCAATGAATTCATCGATCGATCGGTAGATTCTCACGCCCGGCGTGTGCAGGTACTCGTATAGCGGAGAAATGACCACGGGCTTACCGGTTGCGAGGTATTCCCGGACCTTAATTGCGCTTCCGTAGCCGGTAAATACGTTGTGCTGATCCCAAGGCAGTACGCACACGTCGATATGGCGGTAGTAGCGAGGAAGTTCGGAATACGGCTTGGGGCCAAGAAAATGAATGTTGGGCGCAGACAGCTGCACTACATTCGATTTCGAGCCGATGAAAACCCAGTGCCAATCGGGGCGCACTCTGGCCACGTGCTCGATTAGCGGAACGTCCATCGTGTACCAGTCGACGGCGCCTATGTATCCGAGCACTGGCCGAGGAATTGTGCCGATATCCGGAGGCGTTTCCAGAGGGAGGTTGGCGAACCGCTCGTAGTCCACTGCTTGCTCGAGGAAATACCGGTGGCGAATTTCGGCTTCCTCATACAGCTTCCGTCCGGAATACATGACCACCGCGGCACGCTGCTTTAGGCGGGCATCCATGTCGCGAATTACAGAACGCGACAGCGCACTGTCTTCGTTGAAATCGTATTTGTCGGAAACCTGGTACACGAGCAGCTTGCCGCCGAGCGCGCTCACAATGTCGGCGGCTGTAGGAATGGCGACCCACACGATGGGATCCCGCAGATTAAGCATCAGCATCACCAGTCGAAGCTGCAGTACGAGCAGCAGGCGATTCAACATGCGTACCACAGGCGAGCCGTACAGCGGGACGTTTATGAGCGTCATGACCCATAGCCCTTCAGGCACCTTGCGTAACCAGCGTAGATAACTGCGAAGTTTGCGTCTGATCTTCTGGAAAAAATCCGGATTGCTGATCGAAGGTAGGCCCATAGTGATGGAGTTCACAAACAGTACGCGATTATGACGAGCGAGGCGCTTAAGGATGTGGTTCTTCGAATGGGGATGGTGGTACCACCAGTCCTCGCCCGCAAAACACACGATTGACTGGCCAGAAAGCGGGTAGTCGGCAGGCTGTGTGCTCGCTGTGAAATCCCCTCCAACGGGGACAGACCTGTATGCGGAAGGAGTGGAGTTCATGCCGGACAGACCCCCTGCAGCGACGGCGTCGCGAATCTTCGTTTCCTTTGTGGAGTCGCGTTGGCCGTTTGTAATGTCAATCAAACCCACCCATGAGATACCAGAGGTGATGCTCGTGGGAACCGCGACTTTTCCCCAGAAGCACGCCTTTACCGTTGGAGCCGTTACGCCGTAGGCAGTGCTGATGAGCGATGGCTGGATTGTCCCCTGTGGACCAGTAGGCCCCGCAACCGTGAGCTGAATTCGTCGATCCCGAATATGCTGCGCAAGAGTCCGCAGCGTCCGACGGACTATCCAAACAGGATGGGCTACAACTCAAGGCCGGTCATACTGCGAGTCATGGGATGTTCCCTCTACCGGCTCTCCCAACAACTCGTTTGTGGGCTTCGAATCCTCAAACAGGCCCTGCAAGCTTCGAAGTGAAATACCTCTGAAGTCGGGAACGACACGGTCGGCCCCTTCCCGGTACAGTCTGAATGCCAGCCGATCGCTGGCGATCCCTAAACACTTCATACCAGCGGATTTTGCGGCCCGGACGCCGCCTCGCGAGTCTTCCGCCACAAGCAACTGTTGAGGCGCCACGTGCAAGCAGTTAGCAGTGAGATAGAAGATCGAAGGATCTGGTTTGCCATTGGCAGTGTCATCTCCCGTAACTACGACGCAGAAGCAGCCTGACAACCCGAGTTGCCCGATTACCTCGTTGGCCCGACCTCTGCTGCCGGATGTCGCCACTGCCATGGGGATTCCGGCAGCGTCGACCTGATGAAGAAGATTAACCACGCCGGGAATGGCGCGGAGTCCGGCAACCGACTGATGAAAGAGTTCGTCTTTGCGTTGACCGCAGTGGAAAATTTCCCCGGCGGGCAGACCTCCCAAAAAGTGACGCAGAATCTCTTCGCGCTTCGAACCTTCTAGAACAAAGTCCAGTTCCTCTTCCGAGACGCGTTGTCCCCTTTCTACCAACAACTGTCTCCAAGCCTGTCTGTGAATGGGATGAGTATCAGCGATCACACCATCGAGGTCAAAAATCATTCCAGCGAGCACTCGGTTCTCCCTTATCCGAGCCCCGGCCACGTGTCCTGGGCTTCTTTGTAATTCTGAGCAGTGCCTATGTCCAAGAGGTAGTCGCTTGTTTCATGCGCGGACATTCTGCCAACGAGCCGGGGAAGGACATCAAACCCGATATCTGCCGGCCGGCAGTTGGGAATCGCGTCGAGTAATTCTTGCGTTCCAATCAACACTCCGGAGAATGCCAGGTTGCTCGATGGAGTCGCCGGCTTCTCGACGAATTCCTTCACTACGCAGTTTTCGTCTCGAGTAACGATTCCGCACCGGCTGGGGTCTGGAACGCGGCAAACCGCGAGTGTGGCGGCTGGTTGCCGAGCTAGATGGAAATCCAGCAACTCCCGCAAGTTGATATTGGTCAATCCGTCGGCATAGAAAATCCAGAACAAGCTCTCTTTCGATACCCACTCCCGATTGGCAGCGAGCGTCCCAGCGCTCCCGAGCAGCGTAGGCTCTTCGAATATTCTGACGCGGACTCCCTTTTCGTTTTTTGCAACATACTCAAGAATGGCATCAGGGTGGGCGTGCACGTTGATGAGTACTTCCTCGATACCATGGCGTCGACATAATTCGAGCCAGATACCGAGGAGTGGCACTCCCGCAATCGGCAACAAACACTTGGGGTTGGTTTCGGTCAAAGGCCTCATGCGCGTACCGTTGCCAGCCGCTAAAAGAAATGCCTTCACAGAAGTCCCCTTTTAGAGGCTATTTCCCCACCGAAAGCTACACGAGCCGAGGATAGGTAGCAGATAGGTTCACGCTTTTTGGCGGAAACGCCTCACTCCAAACCACGTTCCAATGCAGTCCGGAGGAATGGTCCCCGTCCAGGAATGGGTCGTTCACAATGACACGCGCCCCTTCGGATTCAAATGCGAATCGCATCTCCGGAACTTCATGGGCGGCCAGCGCCTGGCGCACTGATTGCTGGCAGACTTGCTCGCAGTAGAGGAGCAGAAATCCCCCGCCGCCCGCGCCCGTAACCTTTCCTCCCAAGGCGCCTTGTTCTTTCGCAATCTGATACAGCTGATCGATACCAGGGCTGGAAATCTTATTGGAAATCCGCTTCTTGGCGATCCACGCCTCATCGAGCAGATGTCCGAAGTCGTTCAACTCGCCTTCGCATAGCGTTCTGCGCATCTTTTGGGCGAGCGATTTTATCTCGTGTAGTGCCCGAACTGCCTGGCCTTTTTGATCTTGGCTGGATGTTTCTTGCTCCCGCAGGATCTCCCATGAATCGCGAGCGGTACCGGTAAAAAACAGCATCAGATTTTGTTGCAGCTCCCTTTTTACGTCACGGGGGATATCGAGCGGCTCAACATGAGTCGTGCCGTCGGTGTCGATGCGGATAAAATTGAGCCCTCCGAATGCAGCCGCATATTCATCCTGTTTTCCGACAGGCTTACCAAGCACACCCCTTGCAATGGTGAAGGCCTTCTCGGCGATCTCGTATCTGGAAGTGGGAATGTGCAAGTAGGTCGTTAGCGCCTTGAGGAGATTGACACAAACGGTGGCTGAGGAACCCAGCCCCGTTCCCGGGGGAATTTCTGAGGCGAGAAATAGGTTTACGGCGACGTCGCGTCCCAAAGACTTCAGGACCGCAAAGGGCAGTTCCAATTTGCTCCCCTTTATACTCATCTTCGCGATATCTTGCCGATCCTCCATGGCGCGAAGATCGGAAGAAATAATCTGAACGTAGTTATCGTCACGTCGCGACAAAATCGTATAGAAGTACTTGTTGATGCTGGTACTCAAAATGGTTCCGCCATGCTTTTCATAGTAGGCTGGCAAATCAGTTCCGCCGCCAGCGAAGCTGATGCGCACGGGGCTACGCACGATGAGCATGTGCCGCCTCACGCAATGAATTCCGCTGGGTGCCCAACGCTTGCTCCCGCGCCAGGGACTTTGCCGGAAAACACCGGTTCACCAACGTTCCTACCGTCTGCAGAACCAGTACCAAGTCGTTTAGCGGACTCCATTCGAGCATGTACTGCAGGTCAAAACGAGTTTTGTCCTCTGACGCATGTTGTTCACGCAAACCATTGACCTGGGCCAATCCTGTCAGCCCGGGCTTGGCTCTCAGGCGCCCATTCTGCCACTCTGAATAATGCTTCACTCGTTCCGGAGATTCCGGTCTTGGCCCTACCAAGCTCATCTCTCCAGATAAGACATTCCAAATCTGGGGGATCTCCGAGATACTTAGATCGCGAATGAGCCTCTCGTACCTCGGTCCATTCTCCCCGTTCCGGTCGATGTCTAGCCGGTACATCCAAAATGCACGACCGCCTTTTCCGATTCGCAGCTCGCGACGGAGAACCCGTCGCCTGCGGCACAGCAGAACCAAAGCGGCAGTCACGAAAATGCATACCGCGGGCAGTAGAAGCAAGGTGCCGATCACCAGATCCATGACACGCTTGACGGCGGCTGCACTCGGTAGGGTGGTTGAATCTTCCAACGAGACCAACGGCAAGCCATCGATTTCGATCAGCTTCGGTTTGGAGGTGTAAAGTTCATAGGCACGTGGGAGCGCCTTAACGCGTATATTCTGGGCTAGGCAACGCGCGATGAAATTATGGAATTCCGGTCCCGGCGACTCATCCAGCAACACGATCAGTTCGTCGACCCCACGCTCTGCGAGCCCGCCAAGCACATCGAAGGAACTGAGGAGCTTGCCGTCGGGCATCAAAGTAGTGTCCGAGGCCGCGCTATCCCCCACGGGATACAACATGCCAACCACTTGGTAGAGGAGCTCGGGATGTCGGACGATTTTGAAAGCGCACTCGCTCGTGAGACGTTCGTTGCCCACCAAAACCACCTTTTTTGTATGTCCCCTCCTGTGCTGGCTACGCAGAAATAGGTAAACTCCCACACGGATCAGAAGAAAGCCGGCGAACAGCAGCGCGCCGAAACAGATCAGTAGTAGGCGAGAGTAGTACAGCTTAGTCAGATAAGCGAAAGCAAGGACGAAAACCATCAGTAGCCCCGTGGCACGGACGATCCTGCTCAGCATTACATGAAACCGCCAACCTCCATTGAAGCAGTCTAGCGGCAGGGTCTTGAGCAAAAGAACCCAAACTCCCGCCGCTGCCAGTACGAGGACGCTGTAGGCCGGGGGAGGATAGAACGCAAAATGGCGGTAGCGTAAGGCATAACTCAAGGCCGAGGCCATTACCAGCCAGACGATGTCCAAGCCTAAGATGCAACTAGGAATCGGTAAGTTCATCTTAGTCACTCGCTGCGGGCGAAGGTTTGCGATTCTCTGAAACTCAGGCCATCGGGCAAGCAGGTCTTGGAAGTTGTGAACCATATAAGCGAGATGCCCCGAAGAGCTAGTCGGCAGAACAAGCCAGAGCCGGGCGCGCGGTGTGGATCCCGATGGTAATTGCTTTGTTGCCGCATTGATGGCGGACTGCAGTGAAAATCGCGTGGCTTATACAGACGTGCAAATCTTCAATGAATTGCATGTTGTCCGAGGGCACTATAAGGCAGAGATCGCAAAGGTCCTTCATTTTCCCGCCCTGATAACCCGTAAGTCCGATGGTGTAAGCCTTCAACTCGCGGGCCACTCTTAGGCCATTGAGTACATTGGGTGAGTTGCCGCTACCACTAATGGCCAGGACAATGTCGCCCTTTTCCACGAAACTGCGAAGTTGTTCGGCGAAGATGTCCTCGTAGCTAGCGTCATTGGCCCAAGCGGTTATTACGGGAATATTGTCAGTGAGAGAAAGTACCCGGAACCTTCGTATGCCGTTGACGGCGGTGCCCTTGCCCAGGTCGCACGCCAAATGGGAAGCCAGAGCAGCACTTCCGCCATTGCCAAACATGAAGACAGTCCGGTTCTGTTCGTACGCCCGCACGAGGACATTTATGATTTGATTGACCACTTCGTGAGGTAGGCAGCGCAAAACCCGGTTGAGATTCGCAAAATACCCCTGTGGTGTGCTAATGGAGACCGCACTCACACTCACACTGGGCTTTAGAATGTTCTGTTGCGCAAAAAGTCTGCTCATAGTCAACTCCTATTGCACAAACGGTATTTCGTTCAAATCTTTGCGAGGCCGAGTTTTCGCTGATCAAGAAAGGGGTACCAGTTGAAGTGTATGGCCAAGGCCGGGGACAATGAGCCACTAATCTAACAGACCGACTGTATCACACCCTGATTGCACATTTCCTGGTAAGCATCGGGAATGTGAGAAGGGATACCGCCAACGTCATCTACCCACGCCAAGAAATCGTCCAGGATCTGCGGAAGACTACGCTCGGGTCTCCAACCCAGCTTAACTAGGCGATCCACGCTCGAGACACTATGACGGTTGTCACCCACTCGGTATTGCTGGGGAATGATGATGCGGAGTTGCTTCCCCACCTTACGAGTGATCAGCTCTGCATATTCCAGGATTGTGGTCGGTCTACTGCTCCCTACGTTGAACGCCTCAAAATTTGCGCCTTCGTGGTTCAGGACACAAAAATTTGCCTCAACCACATCATCGATATGCACAAAGTCCCTTGTCTGGCACCCATCTTCGTAGATGATCAGCGGCTCTCCAGCGAGAGCCCGAGCGGTAAAAATGCGCAGGATCCCAGAATATTGGTTAAACAGAGACTGCCGGGGGCCTTGAGTAATGGAGTACCGCAAGGCTACAGTCGGGATTTGATGGATGCCCGCAAGTCCTAGCGCCACTCTTTCGCCTGATAGCTTGGACACGGCATATTGGTTGTAGGGGCTCGGATGAGCTTCCTCCAGGAGTCTGGGGGTGCAGGGCTCGTCACATTGGGGACAGCGCACTTCCCAGTCACCGTGTCGCAGTTGCTCATGACCACGGGTCTTCGCAAGCAGGAAGCTATGCGCGCGGCACGTGTACTGCCCCTCGCCATAGACGGCTTGGGAGGAAGCAATGATCACCTTCCGCGGCCGCTCGCGGCGCTCGACCAACACCTCATAGAGCAGGGCCGTACTCACGGCATTCACCAACAAGAACTTTGAGAAATCCAGCATATAGTCCTGATACGCAGCCTGGTGCGACACGACATCCACCCCCTCCAGTGCCCGTTCCCAGGTGGAGCGGTCGGTGACGCTGGCATTGATGAATTCGACGTTCCTCGCAACGTGCTTTGGCAGGCCCTTGGGATGGACACGAGGATCCAGGTCATCCACAATTCGGACTTCGTAGCCTTCCCGCAAGAAGCGGTCAACCACGTGCGAGCCGATGAAGCCGGCCCCGCCCGTTACTAGTGCGCGCACCGTTCACCTTTTCCGGTAATTCCCGTCGTCACAACAAGTCCACGCATGTGGAGCGCCTAGTAGGCGCCTTTCCCTCGCAACACGACAGGGAGTGTTTGGAACAAGATTTTAAAATCGAGCATCAGGGACCAGTGATCGATGTACTCCAAGTCCATACGAACCCAATCATCAAAGTCGCCGATATCGGCGCGTCCTTGCACTTGCCACAAGCACGTTAGACCGGGAACCACCGACAGCTTCCTCTTTTGCCAAGGTTTAAAGTGACTGAATTCGGTGGCAAGCGGCGCACGTGGTCCGACCAAGCTCATATCTCCCAGTACCACCGACCACAACTGCGGAAGTTCGTCCAGGCTATACCTCCGTAGAAAACGGCCACTCCGGGTAATGCGAGGATCCTCGCGCATTTTGAAAACAGGTCCCTGCATCTCATTTTGTCGCAGCAGTTCTTGCTTACGCTGATCCGCATCACGTACCATGGTGCGGAACTTCCAACTCCGCAAGGGTAGCCCATGTTGTCCGACGACTTTCCACTGATATAGGATAGGCCGCCCTTCGCACATCCATATGAGTGCCACCGCGACAAGCATCACTGGACTGGCACAAATCAGTAAAATTGTGCCGACCACCAGATCAATCGCGCGCTTGAATCGACGCCGCAGCCAATACTGCGCATTCCGGCCTCCCTGGTAGTTTGCCTCCGCCACTATGTTCATCAGATCGGCTGCCGATATCCTTTCTCTGGAAGAATGCGTTCCCGTAGCACACGGTATACAAACCACGGGTTTGTCGTCAGGTACCTCTTCCAAAGGTTCTTGGGGTCCTGGATCAGCCGATAGACCCACTCTCCGCCGTGCCGCAGCCACTCTGGGGCATCTTTTTTCAGCCCGGCCAGAACGTCGAAGCTGCCCCCGACCCCCATTGCCGCTCGCACTGTGAGAATGTGCCGATGCCTTTCGATCCACAGTTCCTGGCGCGGAGTTCCCATCGCAACAAACAAGACTGCTGCTCTCGATCGGTTGATCTCCTGAACGATCTCTTTTTCCTGACTGGCTTCGAAATACCCAGAGCGCATGCCTGCAATTACGAGTCGCGGATGGATCGTACCTAGCCGTGACTTCATGCGTTCCAGCACTGGCTCCTTCGCACCGAGGAAATAGACGGGGATCTGTTCGCTTTCCAGCCAAGGGAGCAGTGCTTTGAGAAGCATGATCCCACCCACGTGCCCTTTGAGCGGTCTCCTGAGTGTACGGCACGCCCAAACCACGGCGTATTCGGGTATGACAAGCTCCGCCTGCCGGACGATTCTCTTGAGGGCCGGCACATGCTCTGCAAGCCAGAGCTTGTTTGCGTTGATCGCAACAACGTGGTGAAAGCCGCTCTCTTTCACGAACGTATCTACTTGGGACACGGCATCCTCTACATCCAGACTGTCGACTGGATATCCCAGCAGCCGAGTTCGTGAGGGAGAGTCCTTAAAATTAGCACTCATCGCCTATACTCACCGCGACAACGCCACATGCTCTTCAGATTAATGCTCATGGACGGCTGCCGTATCAGGCGACGTAAATCGCAGTGCCATCTTGTTTCCCTCCGATTCCACCGAATACGCGAGACGCGTCGTGAGTGCCACCACGACCCGGGTTCCTGGAGGTTTACTTAGAAATTGACTCGCACGGACCTCAGTTACTCCCGGCCATGCTACTTGGATACGTATCCGACCTGAACTCAGTTGCGCGTTTGCGAAATCGAGCACAATCCGCGGGGGATCTTCCAATTCTGTGATACGCGGGGTGATTGGACGGCTAGAAACAATAACCACACTCAAGCCCCAACCGGCTGGAAGCACCTCGACCCGACGGACCATTGTGATGACAGAATCAGCGTGGGGCGCGTCGCCCTTCGTTTCTGTTGCAGCCTGGCGGCCAACTACTAAATTCAGAGGTACCGTCGAGAAAACCTGACCGGTGGAACCGACTACTTCGTCCGGTAATGCGATTGCTGCCGGCTGATGGAAGTGGCGTTCCGTGTTAACGGTACGCGCGTGAACAACCAAAATCATCAGACCAGCTAGGAATGCAATCGCTATCCCAATGGACATTTGTGCCAGCTTTCGTGGCCGTGAAACGTGGACTATGGGAGCGGGGGACACAGGAACCGCGAGGTTCTCCAGCTGAGAGCGCGATTCGCCATCGTCGTATTGCTCTTTCGCAACGGAGCCTTGAAACGAGTCGCATTTCACACAAAACAGACTTGTCGAAGGCACGGACGCTCCGCACGTACGGCAATGACAGGGGGGCAGTGATAGGCGTTGTATGCGTTCTATTTGAGAGGGTATCGTCGTTTCTGCAAGATGGAGTTCAGCCCTCACCAATCGGCGTAGCTCCTGTATTATCTCGGAACTAAGGAATATGGAAGTTTCCACCTTCAATGGGTCAAGCGTGTTATTGCTCGTCTCGCCTTCTGAGCTGTGGCTTCGCAGCTTTGCATGCGGCTCGAGCACAGCTGTGGTTACCGGCAGCCCGACACAGAGGGCTCTCTTTTCCAGGCAGAATGCTCTCTCCGAGTCTGCTTTCCTGGGAGCTTCGCAGACGCGACTCACAAACTTCATTTCTTGGGGTGACCTGTTCTCACGCCGATTTCGCGCGGTTGCTGGCGGCGTCAGTAGCCAGTCGCTGTGGTATGCAAGCAGCGGGACACTAGATTTGTGCGGGACTTCGGTGGTGTCGGCAACGACCGAGGAATGCCAAGTATGGCTAGGCGGTGGGCTGCCACGAACGAGGTTTAGAGGTCACAGGGCCACTGCAAGCCTGGTGCTGTGGCAGGGGCTGTACCCAAGCCTCATCAACTTGAACGGCGACCGACCGCTGCAAAAGTGTTATAGACAACACCAGACGCTGATGCCCTCTGAAACCCAACAAGATTCCCTGGGCGCCGCAGAGTGGGCCACACTCAATTCGCACCCTATGTCCGATCTGCAGGAACGGCCAAGGCTGTCGGGCTAAACCCGATTTAACGGCGGTCTGGATGGCAGCAATTTCTGTTTCGTCAATGGGGACAGGAGTTCTGCCAACTCCCACTACATGAACAACGCCAGGGATGGAAAGAATCGGCAGCCGATTCAGTGGGTTAAACTGGCAAAACACGTACCCGGGGAAAAGTGGAAGCTCGATTTCTTTGAACCGGTCAGACCAACGACGTCGGCACTTGTACAAGGGCAAAATCGATTCGTAGCCCCTTCCTTGCAGATGTGTGGCAACCGTATGTTCGTACCGGCTTCTAACCCGCAGTGCGTACCAGGGATAATTTATATTTTCAGTCTGCATACCCGTCGCGAAATGGCACTGGAGAGCCTATGAGGGTTCTCCCGAAACTAATCTAGCCAGGCTACCGCCCTTTCAGTCCCGTCTTCAGAAACCCAATTGCAGGAATTTCACGAGCAGCAAAAATTCCCAACCGAATTTCCGGTGCCATTCGCTGCCACTTTTTTCTCGCGCGGCTCGCCAAGCACACCGATCAAGTGCGCGAATCTGCTCGTACTGAAAAATGCCTGCAAAGCGGATACGCTCCGTAATTGGGATCTTCAAAGATTCGGTCGATCTCGTCTATTACCTAGGTGGACTCGTCCAGGAAGCTTAGTCGCTCGAATTAGTTCTTTCGGGCTAAGCCGAAGGAGCAAATAGTCGCACTCATCCTGCCGAGTTCCTCTTAGACAGTTTAGGAAGGGAAAGAACTCCAGACGTTCACAGCAGGAATTGCAGTCCGATTTTATATGTGCCGGTTGGGGTTCTCTGACTCCAGGCGACCTGCATTAGCGTGGGAATGGCTACGCGATTTCCAGGGACTTCGATTTCACAGCGGACAAGAGACGACGTGGGAATCGACCGGTTATTCAGGAGGCAGACGCCACCCTGGCTGATATTCTGGGTTCGCCCGCGGATAGGATGCTTAGGCTCGTCAGGGCGAACTCCTAGCGATTCCAGTTTGCTCCCTCGCAGTTCCAAGCTGCACGGGAATCGCGCATGCTGTCTCCGCGGCTGGCGTTCTCCGCGCTTCATTTGCCGATAATCCCGCGGGCGGCCACGGGAGTCAATTACTCGAAAGGGTTAGTCCATCAACCGGAGTGGACAAGGGAGAGGAATGGAAGATTGGGTCATTACTGCGGTTGGGTCATGACAATTTTTCTCATAACTGCCGAGCGGGACGAAACACTCATCTTGGTCATGATCAATCGGAGAAAGGCCTTCACTGTGTTGGGGCTGAGGTTCATCCCATTCGCAATCTCCTTGGTGCTCAAGCCTTGCAACAGATACTCCAAGACTTCTCGCTCGCGCTTCGTGAAGTTGAATTGCTGGCAGACTTGGGACAATGGGACCAGTCCGGAGGGCCCTCTTTCAAGCAGGACGGCTATGCTGGGGTGAGCAGGAACTTTTGCTTGCGAATCCAGGAGGAAGGAGCGGCAAAAATAACGCCTCCTGCCTGACCGGAACTCGGTCACAAAGGGCGATTCACCTGAGGCCTGGCTCATCAGGGTTGACCGAATCTTTCCTCTAACGTAGAGTTCTTGCCGTCTTAGGTTCGCGAGCTTGTCGGGATAACTAAGAATGTGGGTCGCTTCGACATTACACGAGATAAGGTTCAGCGACGAGTCCATCAGGAGGAATCCAAGCGCACACTTGGGTGGAGGCACATCCTTCGTTGTTAGCGACGCGTTTGCTTCACTAGCCAGAACGGTCTTCTTCAAACTTCGCGAAGGCAGAGCAACATTCATGACTGATTTCTTTGAGCTACTCGGCGACGCTTGTGTCTCGGGGCTCGATCGGCGCTCAACCGAGAGTGACGAATGCTTTTTGGGCATCGCGGCATCCTCTGTTCCAAATTCTTCAGGCGGGGACAAACGGAGGTTTCGCCGTTACAGACTTTGAAGCCACTTTCACTCGCTGCAGCAACGGCCCTTCGTACTACTCCGGAATGGACGATCCCTATAGTTGTAATGCAACTAAATGTAGTAGTACAATCACCGACGATAGTTGCAGAGCGATGAAGCCTTTGTCAAGCGTTTGTTATTGAGGGGGAAATCCTGGACGGTCGGAGTTTCTGCCGCACTTGCGGAAGCAAGAATTGATCCGGCGCTCGAGCAAGGTAGCGTCAACACGACGAGACTTAGTCGTTTGACGACGACAGGGGTGCAACTTGACACCGCAGAAGTCTTCCGTGATGGCCTCCAGCAGGGATCGGCTCCGGGAAGCGGCCAAGACTCTCTTTGCAGAATGTGGGTACGAGAACGCCACGACTGCAGCCATTTGTCGGTTGGCGGGGACTAGCCAATCCCAGCTCATCAAACATTTCATCGACAAGCAGGGTATTCTCGAGGCCATTTTCGAGTACACCTGGGAACAGATTAATCCAGCCGTGCTTCTGGCCACGGAGAGCATCACCCCCCCTCAAGAGAAGCTTAGGGTCCTAATTGACATGGTGCTCGGTTTTCTAGAGAAAGATCCTGCGATACGGACTCTGGTCTTACTCGAGGGTCGGCGCATCCGTGGCGACGGGCACATGGTCGTGTTGGTGCCGGGCTTTATAGATTTTGTAAAGATGCTGGATGGAATTCTGAAGGAGTTGGCCGCCCAAAGCGAGCTGGCGCCACACATTCACCCACAGGCTTTTCGCTCAGCCCTTATGGGAGCGGTCGAGGGTATGCTCCGAGACCAGATCCTCGCACTCACGTCCGGCTTCCCCGCGTCCTACACTGAGGCGGACATGCGTGCTGTGGTCTCCAGTTTGCTTTCCTCTTTTACCAGCAAGTGATGGATCTGATCCCACGCTTGCCTACGGCGAGTGAACCAAAGGAAATCAAGCCGTCAAATGGCGTTGGATCACCACAATCTTCGCTACCATTGTGGAGCGGGAAGAGACACCCGCCTTGATCATGATCAGTCGCAGAAAGGCCTTCACTGTGTTGGGGCTTAGGTTCATCCGATTCGCAATCTCCTTGCTGCTCAGCCCTTGCAGCAAATACTCCAATACTTCTCGCTCACGTTGCGTGAGGTTAAATTGCTGGGAGACTTGGGACAAAGGGACTAATCCGGAGGGGCCTCTTTCAAGCAGAACGGCTATGCTGGGTTGAGAAGGATCTTTGGAGTGGGAGCCTACTTGGAAGACCCGGCAAAAGTAACGCCTCCTGCCGGATCGGAACTCGGTCACAAAAGGCGATTCACCTGGGGGTTGCTGCCGGCTCATCAGGCTCGAACAAATTGTTCCCGTGAGGGAGACTTCCGAGTGCCTTGGATTTGCGAGCTTCTCTGGATAACTAAGAATCTGGACCGCCTCGGCATTGAACGAGATGGGGTTCAGTGAGGAGTCAATCAGGAGGAATCCGGCTGCAGACTTAGGTGGGGGCACTTTCTTTTGCGTCAGCGACTCGCTTGTTTCAGCGGCCGAAACCCTCTTCGGTCTTGGCGGAAAGGGGGTACCCCTCACGGCTGATTCCTACAATGCATTCCGATGTGAATGTGCCCTGAAGTTCGTCTGTTGTACATCCGACTGGAGGAACGGCCCGTGTGCATCATCGTAACTCCTACCGCCTCTTTTTCAGCCCTGATTCTATGGGCCCCGTCGAACAGCCGAAGGAAAGTTGATAGCAACTCCCTGGAACTGCAATCCAACACCATACTGCCCGTCGGGCAGTCGTTGACAGTAAACGACACGAACCTTTGTTTGCAGATCACTTTGGAAGGACCTGATCATCAGTCGCTCATTAGGCTCCATCGCCCGTCGGGTTAATACGCGTACACCATTAGAGCAGACGTTCTCCGTGATTGTATGGTCGGGACCGGCTGGGTCCCACAGTTTGGAAACCTCTAGCGGAACAGCCAGACGGATTCGTTTCTCAATGCGTCCCTCGTGTGGAGCCATAACGAGGCCTCCACTGTCTTCCGCTTGAACCGCCTCTTGTCTCGAGAAATAATCTTGGGTGTATTTGAGAGAAGCCCGTCCTCGGAAGCGACCGCGTCCCACTTTGCCACCGTAGTCTTTCAGGATCAGAACACAAGCCGGTGAAATCCCTATTTCTTATAGGGGAAAACCTGTAAGTACAGTTAGGGGAATTCCCTACCTGGAAGGCGTTAGGATTGGCACTAAGCTAAGGGGAATTACGTATCGCGTCCTCTAGTCCTAAAGCCGAGGAACCGTTGTCCATTCTGAAATCACCACCGAAGCAACCCAAAGCGGTGACCGTTCAGGCCAGAGTCGAGGAATCGGTCAAGTCCCGATTGGAACTGTACGCCGAGTTCATCGACGCTTCTCCGTCGTACGTCATCACGGAAGCCTTGAAGTTGCTCTTCCGCAAAGATGACGAGTTCAAAATCTGGCTAGGCCAACACGCAAACAACCACAACCAAGAAAAAAGCCAAGGAGACGCGCTTACGAAAACTGCGTAACAACAGTGAAGGGGCCACAGTGGAGAGAGAAAACAAATCACGTTCGAGATTCGATTGTGCGCGCGATTTTCATGAAATTATGCACGAACACACTTTCTTACTTATTTTTCCATCTTGGGGGATAGTCGCAAGCAATGACCGTGCAATTACAAATCGAAACCTCGGTGCATATCGAGCGGCACTACGCCGTTGCGGAAATCGCTGAGATATGGAATCTGAGTGCTGATAAGGTTCGTGATCTTTTCGAGAATGAGCCAGGTGTGCTTGTGATTGGAGAACGAAGTCCGCGCCACAAGAGGCGGTACGTTACACTGCGCATTCCGCAGTCTGTGCTTGAACGCGTTCATCGTCGTCTATCATCAAAGTCCGTAGTCCGGTAGGAGTGTTCCGCAATGCTGACCATCTATCGCCGTCACTGCAAGAACTGCAAGCAACGTGCAAAGGGCCGAAAGTATCGCCACTGCCAGTGCCCTGTTTGGGTGGACGGAGCACTAGGCGGCAAAGAGATGCGTGAGTCTCTGAAACTGCGTGACTGGCAACGAGCGCAAGAGATGATCCGCGAGTGGGAAGCTGAGGATCGGCGAACACGCCAGCAAGAGCAGCAGATCACGATTGAGGATGCTCATAAGAAATTTATCGCGGACGCAGAAGCACGGAAGCTGAACGACTCCACGCTCTACAAATACCGCCTGCTTTTCCGACAGCTCGATGGCTTTGCGGAAACGTACAAACTGCAATTTCTCACCCAGCTAGACCTCGACACGCTTGCAACGTTTCGCGCAACGTGGACGGAGGGGCCGCGAACAAGCCTCAAGAAGTTGGAACGGCTCAGGGCCTTCATGCGCTTCGCCGAGAAGAGGAAATGGATTGACGACAATCCGGCAACTGAGCTTAAGGCACCGAAGGTTCCGAACAAACCGACCATGCCTTTTACGCGAGAAGAGATGATTCGCATTCTCGCGGCTCTTGAACCCTATGGCAAAAGCGCGGGCGTTCGTAACGCGCGACGGCTCCGCGCGTTTGTTTTGCTACTGCGATATTCAGGATTAAGGATCGGAGATGCAACCCAACTTGAGGTCAGCCGCCTGCAAGTGAACAAGCTACTTCTGCACACGCAGAAGACGGGAGTACCTGTTTACTGTGTCCTGCCGGATGTGGTCGTGGGAGCGTTGGACGCCGCGCCGCGCTCAAGCGAGCGATACTTTTTCTGGACAGGCAAATCAACCGTGCGAAGTGCCAAAGGAAAATGGCAGCGCAGATTGCAGCGCCTCTTTAAGCTAGCAAACGTCTCCAAAGGCCACCCGCATCAGTTCCGCGATACGTTCGCCGTTGAGCTGCTGCTCGCAGGCGTGCCGCTTGATAGAGTGTCCATCCTTCTCAGTCACAGCAGTATTCGCATCACGGAGCGCCACTACGCGCCGTGGACACGTGCGCGCCAGGAGCAAATCGAAGCTGACCTCAGAGCCGCCTGGAGCAACGATCCTGTGATAGGAGAGGTACACGCGGGGTACACGGCGAAACGCGCCGCCCGAAGTGCTGTG
>Ga0137418_10000245_pt1 | contig 46141 bp, 41 predicted proteins | sample CZODoug3_1_2_16f_FD_122242 | JGI IMG/M metagenome (GOLD analysis project Ga0137418, IMG submission 122242) | Vadose zone soil fungal communities from Angelo Coast Range Reserve, California, USA - CZODoug3_1_2_16fungal (Hybrid Assembly) | ecosystem: Environmental > Terrestrial > Soil > Vadose...
TGGTACAGCGCCAATGATCTGACTTTCGAGATAACTCGCAATGAGTGGCGTATGCGTGCTGGATCATCGGCAAGGGTTGCCCAGTGACTGACCGCTCCCAGCGAGCCGTCCGATTTCCGTCGGAATTCGAGTCCGAAAAACTGAGGCCGCTTTCGGCGTGGTTGCCTTCTCCGCAAAGCGATGGGGAGCGGTCGTCGACGCCGCAACGGCGCGGCGTGTGCCGCATGGCGGTCGGGAGCGGCATGGATCGCGATGGGCCGCGGTGCGCCGGGCGCGGCAAAGGGAAGATACCTGTTTAGTCAACGCGAGCGCTGCCTTCTTTGCACCACATTTTGGTTGAGAAACTGTGCGTACCCCACTTCATCGAGCTCACCGGCCGCCAAGTTGATGACGGCTTGGGCGGACTGCGCTTCGGACGCCTTGAAGGTGTATCCGTTGATCTCGAGAAAAAGGACGCCGACAACAAAGCCGACGCGTTTGTTGCCATCAACGAAGGGATGATTCTTGACGATTCCCGCAGTGTAGGCGGCAGCCATCGCAATCAAGTCGGGCTTGTCAGCGTAGACGAATTGCTGCTTGGGCCGTGCCAGGGCGGAGGCCCGGAGCCCCGCGTCGCGAAGGCCACTGGCGCCGCCATGGAGGCTCAGCAATTTCGCATGTAGCGTCCTGGCGTCACGTTCATCGACCCAGGTTGGTTCCTTCACTTCGCCAACACGTGCAACGTGTTCCGATAACGATGAAGAATATCGTCGGCCTTGGTCATCTTCCTCTCGAACGCTGGATCGTACGGCGTCAGTTGGTAAGTCCCATCTGGACCTTCGACCAGGAAGAGTTGTTCACCGTCTCGCGTGTTCAGGCGGTTAATGACTTCCTTCGGAAGAACGACACCGAGCGAGTTTCCAAACTTGCGAACCTTGACTTCAATCATGGGGACTCCCGAATGTTATTACTATTGTAATAACATTGGAGAAGGCAGTCAACCGCCGCTTTGGGCACTTCGGACGTTTCGCTGACGGTCGACTATCAGGCGGTGTTACGCCGGGCGGGCTTCAAAGCCTTGCGCCACGATCTGGTATTCGCCTGTCCGAGCGGTCTGCCCTTGCAGGTGAACACGCGCTCGGAATGCTCCACGCCGTGTTGCGGACGGGATCGGCTTCCGACCATCGTAGCCCCAAGACGTTGGCCTGACGTAATCCTGGTTGCAAGCGCAAATCGCGCCAGTCTCCGCTGCCCTGGCCTTGCCAATCGCCTGAATCTCGTCCCGCGTGATCGTATGAAACTGCCGGTTGCGGACGTGCGCATCGAGCCATTGGAACTTGGCCTGATCTTCGCGCGCCGTTGCTTTGTCGGCCTTCTCCGCGCCCCGAAACTAAGCAACGGCACCCGCAGTCGCAGAAGAGACCACAGCAAACCAAGCGATTTCAGTATCCCAAGCCAAGCCAGAAATCGCAGTTGTGCTCGTTCGACACCAGCCCCCTGGGAAGGACCAAGTTGCCATTGGGCTGAAAGCGCATCACGGATTGCGCAGTCGGATCGTAGCGCGGCCAAGGCAGAACTCCGTCACTCGGGTGGCCGCTCGCGATGAAGCTTCCCCAGTATCGAAGCATCGAGTAGGCCATCACCTGCTCATCCGGCCGGATGGCGCCCGGCAACGAGATGTTGGAGTAGAGAAACCTTCCCTCGCTGCCGTGCTGCGACCCCGGTACGAACCCCGCGGGAATCGCGCCCCCTCCGCTGGCGTTCGGGTCGTCGAACTCGTATGCGTACGTCGGAGTGACCTCGGACAGCGGGTCGGCCTGCTCGAACAGCATGGAACAAACCCCGATCCCGCTCGGAATGCCGAGGTCACTCAGGGCAGCGCCGCTGTCACTCAGGGCAGCGCCAGCGGCGTATGCCGGGGCCGAATAGCTGGTTACGGGATACATTGCTTCCACGATGGATGCCAAGGTGCCGAATGTGGCGGTCATGAAATTATGGTAACCATCAACCGTGCCGGGAAAACCGGTGGTCGGAAGTGGGAAGCTTCTTAGTTCATCGTGGCTTACCCCGAGGAGCACCGGGACCTTGGCTATGTGCCGGGATCGGATGGCGTCGAAGAAAAAAGCTGGCATGAGCGCGCCGCCGACATTCGGGTGCGGCGTGAGACCGCCTGCGAAGAGCGCGCTGGCAGAAACAGCGCGCAGGCAGGCAGCAAATGTTTCCGGATCGGTGCAGCCCAGCTTCACAGCGAAAGGGATTCCGCTGAGCAGCTCTTGCTGGTGGGTAACCATGAAAGCTCGCGCTGCAGGCTGCGTCGATCCTCGGTCAGCGGTCGACGAAGGTGCACACTCGCCGCTCTGGATGATGGCTCGGTGGAAGAGTTTCTCCTTGAGCGGAGCGGTAAGGGCTATGCAAACGAGTTGGCCGCCAGATGATGCGCCCCCGATGGTCACCGCATCTGGATCGCCGCCAAAGGCAGCGATGTTCTCCTTGACCCATCGCAACGACTGAACTACGTCCAGGAAACCGTAGTTGCCCGACGACATACCGTCCGCGGTTTCCTCGTCGTCCGCGCTTTCCTTGTCGTAGGCGGTTTCCTTGTCGAGCGCGGGCAGTGCCAACCACCCGAACGCTCCGAGACGGTAGTGAGGGTAGACGACGATCATCGGGGTCGTGGTCACCATCGGTATGGGACTCTGGGAATTGCTATCGCCTAGCCTGAGTCCGCCACCGTGGAAGTAGACGAGCACGGGCAATTTCTGGTTAGGCAATGTGCCGGCAGGCCGCCACAGATTGAGATACAAGCAGTCCTCGCTCGGTGCCGGCGCTGTTGCTGTCGCTGCTCCTGCCTGGTAACAAGGCGGCGGGAGAGACGTAGCATCGCGCACCCCACCCGGGTAGGGCTGAGGCGGCTGCGACGGTTGAAAGCGCAGGATGCCAAGCGGCGGAGTTGCATAGGGCACGGCAAAAAACGCTTCAGCTGTTTCCGCAACCAATCCCCGGAGTGTTCCCTGCGCCGTAATGACTGTTGGGGCTGCGTAAGCGCTCGGCGCGCCCAGCATCAGTGCCGTCGAAGATATGGCGACCATTGCCAGAGTCTTACTTCGATACCAAACCAGATTTGTCGGGCCCATCGATTTCCCCCTGTTGATGTTGTAGCAACGATTGCTCCGGCCGAACTGCATCACGCCAATTCACTCCCGCGGAAGCGCATAAACGTGGTGTTCATTTACGCTGTGACGGCAACGGCTTTTTCTCTCTGCTCTCGGCCGGCGACACCGGTCGTCAGACGTTCGCGTGCCGGCTTCAGCGTCTTGGCCCACCATGACATGTCGTCGAGCAGCCTGTTGGCCGCCTGCGCCAGGTGCGGGAAGTCTTCGAAGGTCTTGCCCTGCTGCATGATGCCGAGGGATTCCACCATGCCGATGTGAACGGCACGGCTCACCGGTGCCATCTGCAGCTCGATTGCAACCAGCCGCAGCTGCTCGACGGCCCGTGCTGCTCCCACCCCGCCATAGCCCGCGAAGCCGATCGGCTCGCGGATGAACTCCGTGTAGGCGTAGTCGAGCACGTTCTTCAACACCGCGCTCGGGCGTGGTTGTACTCGGGCGTCACGATGATCAAGCCGTCGAGTGTCGCGAGCTTGCCGGCCCAGCGTCGTGCCGCCTCGTTATTGACCGGCCCGTAGGCCGGCGACCGCGGCTCGTTGAAGAACGGCAGCGGGAAATCGCGCAGGTCGATCACCTCGAAGGCAAGGTCGGTGCGCTGCTTGGCGATCTCATTTATCCAGTGCGCGGGCTTTTCGCCGAAGCGGCCTTCTCGGGTTGAGCCGATCACGATGCCGATGCGGGGTTGTTGCTGTTGGGTCATGGGGTATTCCTACAACCGGGGAGGAAAGAGTCAAGGAGGCTGCTTGCTCTGCTCTCGCTTTGATCCAAATGAACAATTTTGTTCGTTGAAATAGAATAGGCTCTGGTGCCGATCTCACAAGGAGGCACTTCCATGGTCGATACGAACACTGCTGTTCGCGCCCCGGAGGCGTCGAACCCCCACGAGGCTTGCAAGGCGGCCGTCGACACGCTCGCTCGCATCAGCGACAAGTGGACCGTGACAGCCCTGGGCGCCTTGTCGGAAGGACCGATCCGCTACAGCGAGATCCGTCACCGCATCGAAGGGATTTCGCAGCGGATGCTCACGCTGACCCTGAAAGGCCTGGAGCAGGACGGGTTGGTCACCCGCACGATGTATCCAACGATTCCACCCCGCGTGGACTACGAGTTGACCGAGCTCGGGCGCAGTTTGTTCGTGCCGTTGCACGCGCTCTACGAGTGGTCACGGGAAAACCGGCCGGCGATGCTGGCCGCACGGGAGACGTTTCGGAGAAGGGGACAGCACGGCTCACCGCGAACGCGCCTTACCGTCACGAAGTAGGCTTAGTGCTCGCGAACGATGTGAGCCCGGTCTTCGACGGTCTATAAGCTTGGGCAGCGGGCTACGGCCCGGCTCGGACACCAGAAAGCCATCTGGGCAAGTCTGCTATCGCCGTAGCGGCCTTTGCGACGGCGGCCTCCACCGACCCACGCCGGCCCGGCTGGTAAGGTGCGGGTATCGCTAGCCGCGGCTTCAGGACCGAAGGTTTTCACTCAGCCTCTGCTTTGCTTCCCAGCAATGCGAGTCTACTTTGGTCTAATTGACCGTCCTCGATTTTGAGCTCAACCTTAATCGAGGAGCGGTATTCGGCTCAAGGCCGCGCCACGAAGCGGAGCATTGCGAAAAAAATAACCAGCGCTCTAACGTAGAGGCCGAAGGAGAAACCCATGAGTAGGGCACACAATCGGTACGGTCGGTGGGCGGGATCTGCTGTGATCGCCCTTTCATGCGTTGCACTTTCGGGGACCGTCGCCGTCCTGGCGGCGGAGGGCTCGGACGACGGGAAGATTACGTTCACGGTACCGAGGGCAACCTGCGGCCCGGAGGATCATCCGGAGACGGGGTTACAGGGTCAGGTACCAGCGCCGCTGCGCGCAGCCGGATTCGAAGGTTTCAATTGCAATTTGAAACTAATCGGCCAGAGCAAAAACGACGGCGGCAACTGGCAAACCGCCGAGTACAAGGACAAGAGACAGATCGAAGGGGTCGATAGCGACGAAACAGAGAACCGGCTGCTTCACACGTGCGGGTATTACGGATCCGCAGCGCCCAACGCTAGCGCTAAAACGCGGAATCCGGCGACCTACGGAGCACGAGTGGTTGACCTGACCAATCCAAAGAGTCCGGAGCTGATGGGTTATCTGCAAAGCATTTCGATGCTTGATCCATGGGAATCTCTAAGGGTAAACGAGCCGCGCAAGCTGTTGGTTGCGGATCAAGCCGCTAACGGTGGAAGCGGCCCAGCCGTGGACGTTTACGACCTCTCCCGCGATTGTCGTTTCCCGCAACTGCTTGCCAGCGTGCCCGTCGGAACCGGCACGGACGGCGGCACCTTAGCGCCAAAGGCACCGTTTGGGCACGAAGGAGCATTCTCTCCAGACGGCTTGACGTATTACGTCGGTGATACAACCAACAAAAGTTACCACGCGATTGATCTCACGGACCCAACGAAGCCCAAGCATATCGCTACCTTCGATATGAAGACGCTCTCTCACCCGCCTGACCTTGTTGGAAACACCAGCCTCGCATCGCACGGGCTGTCCGTGAGTGACGACGGGAATCGGTTGTACGTCACGAGCCCTGCGCTCGGAACCCCGTTGGCGGACTTGGGCAATCCAAACGTATCGGGAACGAACGGATTCGTCATTCTCGACACAAGCGAGGTACAAGCGCGGGTGCCAGATCCTCAGATCAAGGTGATCAGCGAATACTTGTTCAAAGACGGTTCCGCCGCGCAGCACACCATCCCTGTGAGCATACGAGGCAAGCCGTATTTGATACACGTGGACGAAGGCGGCAGCAATGGTGTGCAGGGATTCGGCGGCGGTTCGTGGTCGGCACCTTGCCTAGCCGGCTATACGCCTTTCCCAATGGCTCGCATCGTCGACATCAACGATGAGAGGCATCCAAAGCTTGCCTCAAAGCTCATCGTGGAAGTAAACGATCCGGCGAAGTGCGCAAATGTGCTGCCTGATCTTGTAGGACTCTTCGCCTTTTCGTATGGAACGCACTATTGCAGCGTCGACAATCGTCACAACGCAACGACGCTGGCATGCGATGAGTTCAATTCTGGTATCCGCGTTTACGACATTCGCAACCCGCGGCACCCGAAGGAGATCGCCTACTATAACCCTGCGGGTGTGGGTACGCCGAGTCTTGGCTCAAATCACCAAATCATCACCAAGTACCCAACAGGTCAGCCTGATTGGTGTACAGCCCAACTGCATCTTGATGCCGAAGGCGGCACGATTTGGAGCACCTGCCAAGACAACGGTCTTTTGATGTTGAAGTTCGAGCGCGGCGTTTGGCCGTTCGAGGACAGTTCGACCCCGCCGGGCGAACAAAACTAGGGCCTGTTAACACTATCTGAGCGCATCAGCGATCAGGGCGAAATGAATAAAAGCGGTGAACGTCACGTCGAACTTCTCGAAGCGAGAGAAGATGCGACGAAAGCTGTTCATACGGCGAAACAGCCGTTCGATTTCATTTCGCCGTTTGTAGATCGCTTTGCTGTAGTGCCAAGCTGTAAGACGGTTGGACTTGGGAGGCACGACCGGAACAAATCCCAGATCGAGCGCCAGTTGGCCAGCCGAAAGGGAAAAGGTTATTGCCGTGCGAGCATTCGCGGCAACCATATGAATTTTGGTGGTCCATCCTCCTCGGGATCGGCCGATGGATTGGGGCGCGTTTTTTTTAGCGCCCCAGTCCCATCGGGATGCACCTTGACGATGGTGTTGTCGAGCGCGACCGACTCGATCTTGATGCGCACGATCTGAGCATGCTGCAACCTCTCGAACACCCGATCCAGCACGCGGCCTGCGCGTGTCGCCGCGGTCAGGTGTCGATCACACTTTCAACGAGCTGGACGTCAATATCCCGCACTACGCCGGTGCCATTGTGACGACAAAAGACATCGTCGAGGCGATCGCTTCTCTCTAAACCAGCTGTGCACCTTCAGCATGTCTGGGAGCGGATCTCCGCGTCACCTCGAACTTGCAGGGCGCTTGAGGGTCGCTGGGGCGGGAGCTCGTACCACCTACCACATCTGCTCGCACGCCCTGAGCTAGATTTCGCTCAGTACGAGGTTGTTTCGGTCAGGTGGAAGGGTGTGGTCGAGTCGACGTCCTGAGAAAGCCGCAACAGGCCGTCGACGTCTACCGCTGTCCTGCCAGTGTGCGCTGCAATTTCCTCGCACGCCAGGATAGTGGCCGCTCGGATGGCGCGCTCGACGGCCGACTCGCTGGCCAATAATTGCCAAGCGTCCACGGCATCGGCGACTTCCTGGGCGTACCGCAGAACTCCGAGGGTCCGGAGAATCCTTGGCGCCTGGTCGTCGGCAAATGCGGTCAGATTGGCGGCGTCGTGGCTGATGCCGGCCCGACGGGCGCATCCACTGAACATCGCCAGCGCGAACTGCGCCTTAATCAAATACCGATCCGCAAAGGCGGTCGGAAAGCGTCGAGCCAAGGCGCTTGCGTCGGCCACCGTCACCTTCTCCAACAGCCTTCCTTGCCGTATGACTGTTGCACAGAACGTATCGACGGAGCGTCCGCCGAGAATCTCGTCGAGAATCTTCTGGCGTCCGGCCGGATCCGATATGTTGCCGAACACACCGTTGATTCCGCGCTCGGCCAGCGCCGCCCGCAATCGGTCCGGTGCGAGGTCGTCGAGTCCCCACGCGGTCGAAAACGCTGCCCAAAGGGCCGAACGACCGACCTTGCCCTGATGGTGGTACCGTACGATGGCACCTTCCTCCTGTTGCCAGCATCGGTAGTCGATCGCGGTCAGGATCAACAGGTACGAGAGGCAGTCAACAGCGCTCGATGCAACTTTTCCCTCGAGCTGGGTGGCCGTCGCCCCAGCGTCGTTCGCTGGCGAGAAGATGTCCCTGATCAGGTCGCGGTCGATCGCTACAAGGCGCGCGTCATAGTCGGCTTCGGCGATCGCGATCAGCTCAGCCCGGGTCGCGGGGATAGGCGCCTGCACGGACGCCGCCGGAGCCACGGGTTCCACCACGCTTTGGACCGTGCTCGGAGTCCTCGCCTCGATCGTCGGCATCGCGCGGACGCTCCTTCGCGGAATCTTCGAAAGAACCGATTCCAGCAATATCGCTACTCCACGGTGATCTCATCCGCAGGAAAGGCGGCCTTTCCACGGCCATTCTTAAGGACCAGCGGCGAATCGGACAGCTGCGCCACCCGATGACGAGCTACGATTGCGTCGTATGTCGCGCTGCCCGAAGCAGAGAGCGGGGGACGTTGGTTTACCGCCGTCCGATCGGATGGCTGTCGCTGAAACCTTTCAGTGTCGAGGTTAACTACTCTCGCGCCGTGCCGTGTCAAGCACTGGGGCTACGGCCGGGGCGATCTCTACTGACGACGTGAGGTTCGGCTGATGCCTTCGGGTCGAAGCCTGGCCTTGGCGAAGGCCCCTCGCGGCCCATGGGACAAATAGAAAAGCCCCCGATACCGGACGTACCAGAAACCCACTTCTTCATTTCCGGACTCGAGCGCGCCCAAAAGCGAGGCTCTCCATACCGTCTGACCATTGCGTGCAGCGCACCAGTTCAGTGCCGGGCCGACTGCGTAAAAGAAGCGTGACCCACGCAGCGATGTTTCCGGGAATGCGAAAATGCGGGAGACCGACCCTTGACAGTGGCGCCCGACTAAAGAAGCCGACTATCGGCGACCGGGTGCGCGCACACATTCGTAGCGCCAAGCTGGCTTGCATCGGTAATCCCAGACCCTACAACTTCGCATCTATGACTCAGAACCCTGTGCCACGCGCTCATAATGCCGGGCGCTGGCTTCTTGGGAGGCAATGATGGCTGACGCGCAAGAGACTACGGACGCGCTTGCGGTTTTGATCGACGCCGATAACGCCAGCCCCTCGATTGTCGAGGGCCTACTGGCTGAGGTTGCAAAGCTGGGCGTAGCGAACGTCAAGCGCATCTATGGCGATTGGACCACGCCGAACCTCGGCACGTGGAAGGACGTGCTGCTTCAGCACTCCATCCAGCCGATACAGCAGTTTCGGTACACGACAGGGAAAAACGCGACGGATAGCGCGATGATCATCGACGCCATGGACCTTCTGTATACAGGTCCCTTCGCGGGATTCTGCCTAGTGTCCAGCGACAGCGACTTCACGCGGCTCGCTTCGCGGATTCGCGAGGCAGGCAAACGCGTGTACGGATTCGGCGAGAAGAAGACGCCGTCTCCGTTCGTCGCCGCGTGTGATCGCTTCATTTACACGGAGGTGCTTTCCGTCAGGGAAGGTGCTGGTCCGCAGCTTCGCGCGGTTTCCGTGAAAGAACTTCGCGGCGACACCAAACTCGTAAGCCTGTTTCGCTCCGCGATCGAGGCGGCATCCGATGAATCAGGATGGGCGCACCTCGGCCGCGTCGGCAGTAACATCGTCAAGCAAGCCCCTGATTTCGATCCGAGGAACTACGGGTACTCGAAGCTCAATGAGCTAGCCAACGCGATCGGCTTATTCGAAATCGATCGACGTGACAAAACGGTCTTGATAAGAGACTCGCGGAAGAGTTGATCTGCCGAATCGCGCTGGCGTGTTGGTCACGTGCTCATGCCGGCAAGAGCCAAATTCTCGCAGTTGCGTTGACCGGCGTCTGAAGTCCGCTTCGAGGCCAGGATGCGGACTTGCGACGAAGTGATCGAATGTTTTCTCGTGTCGGGGCAGTCCGACTACGTTCTGCGGATCGCATGCGAAAGCCACGATCCGCCGCGCACACGCGGTGCATCCGGTCGCCGCGCTGCAGACCGAGTACTCCCTGTGGACCCGTGACGTGGAGGCCGAACTGCTGCCGCTGCTACGCAAGCTGGGCATCGGCTTCGTTCCCTACTCGCCGCTGGGCCACGGCTTCCTCACCGGCGAGATCCGCTCGCCCGAACAACTCGCCGACAACGATTGGCGCAAGACCAACCCGCGCTTCACCGGCGAGAATTTCCGGCGCAACCTGCGCATCGTCGACGATCTTCCGATGCCTCCTGAAGGAATAAACGGCGCAGGAATTCTGATCGTTATTCCATGACATCGGCCCCCAGCAGGTGCCATGTCGTTGGCGGCCAACACGCGTTCTTCGATGTCGCGGTCAAAATCTGCCTCAACGCCGTAAGTCGATGGCGGCGCGCCGCCTCTACTTTCCCGTGCTCTCCGGGGACAAATGGCGCTGAAGATCCATCGCGTCGTGCAGAACACGCAGAACGTCTATCACGTCTTGGTTCTGGTACTTTCCGACTCGGAACATCACGAAGTGGCGACCTTTTCTCCCATGGCGCGCCACATGGATGGACAAAATCCCCCGGCCAATTTCGGGCCGCCTTTTTGCGCCCAGGATGTTCGGGCCTTCGACAAGTGCTTCCAATGTGGCCGACAGGGTTTCGGCGTACGTGCGCGCCTGTACCTCGCCAAAATTCGCGGCTGTCCAAGCCAGGATCTGCCGTAGGTCCTTCTCCGCGGTCGCAGCGAGGCGGACGGGCCAATGACGCGCTTCGGTGATCACGCAGAGCGACTTTGCGGCACCCCTTCTGCGATCGCCTCGCTTGCGATTTCGGCCAAGTGGCTTCGGATCGCATCCGGCGAATTGAAGCTACGAAAGCGGCCTGCGCCCACGTCGGCAATGCCAATGCGAGCCGCATCGCGCAGTGCCTTCAGCCTGGCCTTGTCTTCGGCTTCACGGGTCTCAACCAGGCGCAATCCATCGCGCAGCACCTCGCTGGCGTTTTGGTACCGACCCGATGCCACCAGTTGCTCGACCAGTTCCGCTTGATAGTCCGTAAGCACCACGTTGCGTGTCGGCATCGCAACTTCCTTTGAAAAGCAGCAATTGGCATAATATGCCATAAGTGAATTCGACTGTCGAATGTCGTCCTCGGTGCTTATGGGGAGCGGCTTTGCGCGAACCGCGATTCTCCGGTATGGGTTCGTCGATGTTGGTCTGGGGTTACGGATGCCGACTGGAGGCAACTCCGCAGCTATTTGCCTGTGCTATTGAACGGAGCCACATCAAGGCAAATCAAGGGCTTAACTGGGCGTATCTCGATACGAGCCAATCGCCTTGGGTTAAAAGGATTCGATTCGCGCTGATTCGCTGTGGCAGTGCGGGTTGCTGCGGTGACACTTCATCTGGGAGGCGGAGAGGGAGCTTTCCTCCGACGCCGAAGTTGTCGTGACCCTGCTGGAGCGCGACCCGGACAGGGCGCGCTAAGCCAGCGCAGCGTGCCCGGAGCGTGCAGCGGGTTTGACTTTCCGGCTAGCACGAACGCCTTCCGTATCGCCCTCGCGCATCCACTACCCGTCGTTCGTTACGCCGAGCCCAACTGACGAGTTCTTGCATCGGTTCCAGCAGTGATTTGCCTAGCGAGGTCAATGCATATTCGACTCGAGGTGGGTTCGTGGGGTAAACGGATCGAGACAGCAAGCCATCCTGCTCCAATCCTCGCAGTGTGCGCGCCAGCATGCACTGAGAAATGTCGTCAATCATCTGCCTCAGTCCGCTGAAGCGCACCGTCCTCTTCTCGTCCAAAGTGCACAGAACGAGTATGGTCCAGCGGTTGGTGATCCGACCCAAGACATCCCGGATTGGGCGCTGATCCGAAAGATCAGATTTGCGTTTGAGCACAGCCATGAAAGATCTAGAATCGGCGAGAAGACTCAAGAGTTCGACGACTCAAGCAAACTTCGCGGCCGCCTTTCGGTGAAGACTCTAATTCTCTCCTGTCCATTGCTGCTGGCCACGCATTGAGCGACGAGGTGGTTCTCGAGTTCCATCTGCGCGTCCATGTCATTACGAAGGCCTGACGGCGGCGTGAGGCGATCTCGCGCAACAGGGTGTTGGCGCTTGCAGCTCAGATTTGCGCCGTACCACCATCGACGAACAACTCGATTCCGGTGATATAGCTGGCGTCCTCGGAGGCGAGAAACGACACCGCCTTGGCGATTTCGTCTGCAGTGCCGGTGCGACCGAGTGGCGCTAGTGCAGCCGCCTGATTTTTGAAGCCTTCGATCTGTTCGTCGCTCAGGCCCAACTCGGACTTGTAGGCGGGCGTGACGATGGTGCCCGGAGCGACCACGTTGACGCGGATCCCACGGTCCTTGAGATCCACGGACCAAGTGCGGGCAAAGGAACGCAGAGCGGCCTTGCTTGCGGCATACACACCGAACGCCGGCAAGCCCTTCACCGAGACCATCGAGCCGTTGATCACGATCGCACTACCGGCGGGCATCAGGGGAAGCGCCTTCTGCACGGTGAACACGGTGCCCTTGACGTTGATCGCGAACGTCTTGTCGAAATGTTCTTCAGTGATGTCGCCGAGCGGCCTAAACTCGCCGCCACCCGCATTGGCGAACAGTATGTCCAGGCGCCCGACTTGCTTCTCGACCGTGCTGTACAGCCGATCTAGATCCGCGGCGTTGGAAATATCGCCGCGGATCCCGGTCGCGCTGTGGCCAATCTGCTCCACCGCGGCCTCGAGCGCCGCCTGTCGGCGCCCCGTAACGATGACCCTCGCGCCCTCGACTGCCAAACGCTGTGCCGTGGCGAGCCCGAGGCCGGATGTACCGCCGGTGATGAGGGCAATCTTTCCATGATGCTTGCTGGTGTGCGGATTCTGAAAGCTCATTGATGTGTTCCTTTTTAAGTGATGGACGCGCCTTCAGCAGTCGCGTTGTTACCTGGCGAGTCGACGGTCGATGCTTAGCGGGCCGGAGCCGTGCGCCACCAGCAACAGAAAGCCACCGGCGATCGAAGCGTTCTTGAGGAACATGATCATCTGGATCTGGTCGCCGAAGTTGTGGTGGAAGATGAGGGCGGTCAACAGCGAAAAACCGGCGAGAAGCACGGCGGTGACGCGGGTTTTCCAGCCGGCGATGATGGCGAGGGCGCCGAGGACCTCAGCGGCGATGACGACGGGAAGCAGGGCGGCAGGCACGCCGAGCGAGGACATATAGGCGGCGGTCCCGGCATAGGCGCCGATCTTCCCGAGGCCAGAAAGCAGGAACAGCACGGCCAGCAAAATGCGACCGGCGAGTTCGGAAACGTTTTGCACGGTGTTCACGGTTGATTCCTTGGGTTGGTTGGCGGAAATGGGAGCGGTCGGATTGCGTGCGGTCGTGGGTGAGAAAGTGCTCATGCGGACTCGTAGTGGTGGGTTCAGGCTCGCTAGACCAGTTCCACGGCGACAAGCTCTGTATCCGCCAGCGCTACGAATTCCAAAACCGCCTCCTTTGCGACAGCCACACCGTCGCCTTCCTCGGCCCGCACGCCATTGACTAATACCGCGCCCACTGCGGGCACCAGGTACAGGTCGTGACTGTCCAGAACGTCGTACCTCATCGACCCGCCAGCTTCGAGTCGGCCGGCGAGAAGCCGAGCGTTGGCCCTCAGTGGCAAGGCCTCGGAAGAAGCATCTTCGGGAAGACCACTTGCGAGCACGGTCAGGCGGTTCGAGCGCTCACGTCCTGGGAAGGGGCGCGTTGCGTAGGAGGGTGGTGCACCGAGACTATTCGGCGAGATCCAAATCTGGAAAATCTTCAGAGGGGCCTTGGTGCGATTGAATTCGGAGTGGCGCAGCCCAGATCCGGTGCTCATGACCTGAACATCACCGGCTCGGATCTCATACGAATTGCCCAGCGTGTCCTCATGAGTCACGACGCCGGTTCTGACATACGTGATGATTTCGACGTCTCGGTGATAGTGAAGCGGAAACCCGTGTCCGGCCGCGAACTGGTCGTCGTTCCACACGTAGAGAGACTTGACGGGCATGTGTGCCGGATCGTGCCGCCCGTCAACTGGGAAGTGATGATGAGCTTTGAGCCAGCCGAGGTTCGCGCCGGGAAGGGCAGAGAGAGGTCTGTGGTCAATCATGTCGGTATTCCGGGTTCTTGAGTGATGGGGTGGACCAACAATTCCGGAATGACATTCCAATCGGCGTGCTTTGAAGCATGAGGGTTGCGGCGCCGCAAAACCAGCCGATGAATCAGAAGGATGCTTTGCTGAACCAGCAAGAAGGACGGTGAGCGCGGTTCTTGCGTTTGCCTCGAGAGCCCACAAGGACAGGGCGCTCAGTACACGCAGGCACCAATCGCGTCTTATCCCTGTTTGGTGCAGCGCACAACGCGGATGGGACCGATCCAAGGTAAAAGGAACGGGGAGTTGCGCCTAGAGGCTTGTCGGCAAAGCACCTTCCCATGCGTGCAAAGGTGAGGAGAGAGAAATGTCCGAAATGCACGACCTGAACGACATGTATCTATTCGCCAAGGTGATCGAGCATGGGGGCTACTCTGCGGCGTCACGCGCGCTCGGCATCGCGACGTCAAAGCTCAGTCGGCGAATCTCAGAGCTGGAGCGTCAGCTCGGTGTTCATCTGGTGAATCGGACCACGCGCAGCATCTCGCTGTCGGAAACGGGCGAGACGTTCTACCGCCATTGCGTGGCCATGGTGAGCGAAGCGGAAGCCGCGCGGGAAGCCATTGAAAGGACCCGCTCGGCACCCCAAGGTCTCGTGCGCATCAGTTGTCCAGTCGGGCTGCTGTTGAGTGATATCGGAGCGATCCTTGCGCGGTTCATGGCCGACAACCCTGCGGTTCGCCTGAGCCTGGAGGCAACGAATCGACGCATCGACGTTGTTGAAGAGGGGTTCGATCTCGCGGTCCGCGTGCGACTTCCTCCGCTGGAGGATTCCGAACTCGCAGTTAGGCTCCTTGGCAAGTCGCAAATGGTGCTGGTGTGCAGTCGCTGGTTCATCGCGCAGCACGGCAAGCCAGCATCCAGCGATGACCTCGGCAAGCTACCGACCCTGAGCATGGCACGCCCTGGCAACAGGTTTTCTTGGCAGTTCACTGCTGCGGACGGAACAGAGTTGGAGGTCCAGCACACGCCGCGGCTTGCCACCGACGACCTTGCGACGTTGCGTACTGCCGCGCTGGAGAGTATCGGTATCGCTATGCTGCCGGATTCCCTGATCCGAACGGACTTGGCGGACGGAACCCTGGTGCACGTTTTGCCCGAACTACAAGTGGTGCCCGGTATCGTGCACGTAGTCTTCCCGTCACGGCGAGGACTGATTCCGGCGGTGCGAGCGTTGATCGACGCTCTTGCGACCGGGTTCGAAGAGTCTGGGAGCCGGCGGTGAAGCGGCCGCAGTGCCCCGAATATCGCGCACCCTTTTAAGTCAGACGCGCTGCTTCCGTTTGCGGGCTGTCGCGGGATCCGTGTCGTGTGAATTGTAGTTCTTGCCTGCGCTGCCGTTGGCCATCGTTCCGAACACCGTGTCTTCTACCAGCTTCCAGTAGGCCTCGATTACCTCCGGACGGTCAGCTGAAAGGCGTCGCGTGACTCGCATCTCCGGTGCAAACTCGGACAGCGCCGCCGTGAGGCTGACCATCATGTAGTGGAACAGAATCGGTTCGACCCGGGGCAGCAAACCCTGCGTTTGGGCAGCCTTGATCTGTGGCAGCAGCCTGTCGATGAGCGGTTTCAACACGGTCTCGGCAACCCAATCCAGTCGAGGGTTATCAGGCGATGCCTCCTGTCGCATGAAGCGATGGAATTCGGGAAACGCGACGGTATGCCGAAAGAGCGCGCGGTACTCAGCGCGAAGTCGCTCCAAAGGCGACAAGGTGGCTTCCCGAGGAGCGCGCTTGTCCCACTCGTCGCGAATGCGTGCGAACGTATCCTCGGCGACCGCTCGCCACAGCAAGTCCTTGGTGCGATAGTGGTAGGTGAGCAGCGGATGCTGGAAACCGGTGCGCTCTGCGATGCTTCGGATGCTCGCTGCCGCGAAGCCCTTTTCGGCAAACTCGGCAAGCGCTGCCTCGAGGATCGTCGAGCGCGTGGCCTGTGAGCGCTCCTGCTCTGCCCGCTTTCTTGGTTTGCCGCCCCGCCTGGAATCGGGCGATCGGATCCGCTTAGCGATAGAGGTGCTTTGGGTGCTCATGCCCAAACGCTAACACACGCGAACCCGCCGCTTCTGGCCGGGCGACTGCGAATCGTAGACCCCATGGGCCTCATGTCTCGAGGACGACGCCCATCTGGCCGTCAGAGAGCACGCGCGACACTGCGAAGCTATCCCCAAGCTAAACCGAAGTCATACTTGACCATGTGGACGTGGTTGTTCCGTTCGGGCCTCACAATGAGAGACGGCTTGACGCCAAACACCGCGTCGCTCTCGAGATACTTGTCGCCTGCTAGGAAGAGATGGGTCACAAGGGTCCGGTACTTGGGCGCACTGATCATGAAGTGGACATGGGCGGGCCTGAAGGGATGGCGCCTCAATCGTTGCAGGAGCTGTCCTGCGGGCCCGTCGCTGGGAATCGGATAGCTCACCGGCAGGACGGTCTTGAACTCGTACTCGCCACGCTCGTCGGTCCTGAAGGTGGCCCTGAGGTGGCCGCGCGGTTGGTCATGGTCCTGAACGTCGTAAAGCTGGTTGATCGCTGTCTGCCAAACCTCTACCTTCGCGCCGACGATTGATACGCCGCTCTCGTTGGCGATTCGTCCTTTCATGACCAGAGGCGCGCCGCTCTCCTCACGCAGAAGGATCGTGTCGCCTTTGTTGAGCTCGCGCTGCGGACCCGCGTAGAACGGCCCCAGGACAGTTGATTCCGTGACGCCATGACCCGCTTGGTTGGCGATCGCGTCGACAAGCATCGACACGCCCAGAATGTCGGACAACAAGATGAACTCCTGGCGGCTTTCCGAGCACATCTGGCCGGTGCGAGTCAGAAAGTCGATCCCCGCGCGCCATTCGTCCTGGGTGAGGCTGGCTTCGCGAGCAAATGCGTGGAGATGACGGACGAGCAGCGTCACGACTTCGCGCAGCCGGGGCTCGCCGTTCTTCATCCGGGCAATAACGTCCTCGGTGAGTTCGGGAAAGACTTCGTCCATGACTGCCTTCTTCCTCAGTGCGATGGTCTACGGCCGTGATACGCGTCCTCGAGGAGCGCGCGGATGGCGCCTTTGTCGACGGGGCGAGGGTTCCAATAAGGCACCGATGTGGCAATCTCAGCAGCCTTGTCCAGATCGGATTCGGCCATTCCGATCGCTTTCAACGACGTGGGCGCATCGAGCTTGTGGGCCAGGTCGAACAGGCCGTCCGCTGCGTCATCGACTCCGAGCGCGCGAGCGACACGCGCGAGCGCCCGCGGTGCGGCGCTCCGGTTGAACGCCACGGCGTGCGGAAGAATGACCGTGTGCGTTTCGGCGTGGGGCAAGTCGAAGCTGCCACCGAGCATGTGGCAGAGCTTGTGGTGCAGGGCCATGCCCACCGTGCCCAGGCAGTTGCCGCAGACCCAGGCTCCGAACAAGGCGTCGGAGCGCGCCTCGCGATGCTGCGTGTCGGCGGCGATCAGCGGTAGTGCGCGGCCCAGGGCGGCGATGCCTTGCTCCGCAAGAAGCGACGTCACCGGGTTGCCATCCTTGGCATACAGCGCCTCGACGGCATGAGCCATTGCGTTCACGCCTGAGACAACCGACAGGCGCACCGGCATGCCCTGCGTCAGGTCAACGTCATAGATGATGACCTGCGGAAGAACCTTCAGCGAACGCAGCGTCGTCTTTCGCCCTTGCTCCGTCTGGCCGAGGATGGGTGTTGCCTCCGAGCCGGCGTAGGTCGTCGGAATGGCAATCTGTGGCAGGCCAGTACGAAATGCCACTGCCTTGCTCAACCCTGTGGTCGATCCGCCACCGAGCGACACCAGGCAGTCAGGGGATGCTTCGCTCACCCGGTCCAGCACCCGTTCAGTCACCTCGACGGGCGTGTGCATGACCGCGTCGGTGGATAGCCCAACGGCGCGATCGCCCAACACTTCGAGAAGCTTTGCGGCGGCCGTTTTCGCGTGGTGCGGGTCGGATAGAGCGAAGGCCCGCCTGCAGCCCAGCAGGCTCAGTTCCTCTGCCACACGCGCCAGCGTCCCGTGCCCGAAGACAACGCGACCGTGCAGCGGCGTGTATTCGAACGCGTCCATACCGTCCTCGCGCTCACGCCTTCGAGTAGGACGCCATGGGCGGCTGGAGGAACACGATGCGACGTTCTGACTTCAGCATCTGCGGCAACGCTGCTTCGTATTCCTTGCGGTATGGCTTGCTCAGATGCGTCATCAAAAGGTGCTCGCGGCTGCCGATCCAGGTTTCATAGAGGACGATCATGTCTGGGTCGTCCATGTCCTCGTGGACCGATGCGCTCACGAAGTCGGGCTCCTTGGCGATTCGCTCGCCGACCGCAAACAGCATCTTCCGAAAATGCTCGCGCGCTTCCGGCTTGACGGGCAGAAATACCAACAACACGGTGGTTTGAGGGGAGGGCGCTGATGCACCGTTCATGGATGTCTCCTGGCCGGCATCCCGGAATCAGCGAGTTGGCTTGCCGAGTTCCTGGATCATTTGCTCGCGCATCTGGAACTTCTGAACCTTTCCAGTGACGGTCGTCGGGAATCCCTCCACCAGGCGGATGTAGCGTGGCACCTTGTAATGAGCGATCTGGTCGCGGCAGAAGGCGCGTACGGATTCCTCGTCGAGCGTGGCGCCGGCACGCGGGACGATCCACGCGCACAGTTCTTCTCCGTACCGCTCATCGGGCACCCCGATGACTTGCACGTCCCGGATGTCGGGATGTCGGTGGAGAAACTCTTCGATTTCGCGCGGATAGATGTTTTCGCCGCCACGAATCACCATGTCCTTGATGCGACCGACGATTCGGCAGTAGCCATCGTCGTCGATGGTGGCGAGGTCGCCCGTATGCATCCAGCCTTCCGCGTCGACGGCTTCCTTGGTACGCGCTTCGTCGCCCCAATAGCCCAGCATCACCGAGTAGCCGCGAGTGCAGAGTTCGCCCGGTTCCCCGCGTCGAACGACTTGGCCTTCGCCATCGATGATCTTGACCGTCAGGTGCGGCTGAACGCGGCCCACTGTGGAGACTCGGAGTTCCAGTCGGTCGTCGCGACTACTTTGGAAGCTCACCGGACTGGTCTCTGTCATGCCGTAAGCGATGGTGATCTCGCTCATGTGCATCTTGGACATGACCTCTTTCATCACTTCGACGGGGCAGGGCGCGCCGGCCATGATTCCGCGCCGCAGAGAGGAGAGGGCGTATCGCCCGAACTCCGGATGGTTCAGCTGCGCGATGAACATTGTCGGCACACCGTAAAGGACATCGCACTTTTCTGCTTCGACGGTCGCAAGCGTCGCCGCGGGTTCGAACGACTCGGCTGGGTAGACCATGGTCGCGGCGTGCGTGAGGCAACCGAGGTTGCCCATGACCATGCCGAAACAATGATACAGCGGCACCGGAATGCAGACCCGCGAGCCGGGTTCGATGCCCGTTGCCTCACCAACGAAGAAACCGTTGTTGATGAGGTTGTGGTGCGAAAGGGTTGCACCTTTGGGCAGACCCGTCGTTCCGCTCGTGAACTGGATGTTGACCGGTGCGTGTGGGTCGATTGTCGCTGCGACGGCATCGAGGCGCTGCCTCGCGTCGTGGTCCGCAAGGCCGCACACGGCTGCGAATGGGGTGCACCCGGCCGAAACCTCGTTTCCGATGGTGATGACATGTCGCAGAGCCGGCAGCCTAGCGCTGGTCAACACGTCGCGGTCCTGAGCCAATTCAGGTGCGAGCGTGTTCAACATCGCGATGTAATCACTCGACTTAAAACGCGTTGCTGTGATGAGCGCGCTGCACTGGACGGCGCGCAGGACGTGTTCAAGCTCGCTAGTGCGGTAGGCGGGATTGATGTTGACGAGAATTAGCCCGGCCTTGGCGGTGGCAAACTGGGCAACGACCCACTCGGCGCAGTTCAGCGCCCAGATTCCGACGCGGTCACCCGGCTCCAATCCAAGCGACAGTAGTCCGGCGGCAAGCTCATCCGAGCGTGTCTTGAGCTGGCCATAGGTCCAGCGCACACGCTGATGGGGTACGACCAGCGCCTGTCGCGCCCCATTGCGTCTGGCAGTGTCGTCGAGGTACGCGCCGATCGTTGCTCCGATCAGCGCGGATTCGGTGTCGCCATGGACGTAGCTGTGCTGAGTCAAGAGTCTCTCCCGTGTCGAAGGTGGTCGAATGGGTTACTTGCCCTCGAACACCATTTCGGGCGGTTCGATGTTGGCGTCGAACGCCTTCGCGGTGTTGGCGAAGCCGGCCTGCGCGTCCATGCCGTTGTAGAGGTCCATCGACACGTCCAGCATCACCGAATCCGCCGCGGCGACTCCACCTCCGGACCACGCCTTCAGCAGCGTGCGCGTTGCGCGATAGGAGCGGGTAGGACCCGACGCGAGGCGACGCGCCAGCGCATTTGCTTCGGACTCTAGTTGAGCGTCTGGAACGACATGAGTCGCGATGCCCAGCGCGCCTGCGTGCGCGCCCGGAATGGGCTCTCCGAGCATCGCGAAGCGCGAGGCGCGGGCGCGACCCACGCGCTCGGCCAGACGTTGTAACGCACCGGCGATGGGCAGCATGGCGGTGGTTACCTCCACACAGCGGAAGACCGCGTTATCGGCTGCAACCAGGAAATCGCAGGACAGCGCGAGTTCGAAGCCGCCGCCGAATGCCAGGCCCCGCACGACGGCGATGGTCGGCACGCGAAGCGCTTCGATGGCGCGATACGAAGCGTTTATCTCGGCGACGAATGTACGGAACCAGTTGACATCCTTGCCCGGCCACTCGCGTACTTCGCCGCCCAGGCTGAAGTTCGGTCCGTCCGCACGCACGACCAGGACGCGGATGTCGCTCTCGCTTGCGGCGTGCACCGCCTCACGTAGTGCCGACGAGAACCGCAGGTCGAGACGGTTGAATGGCGGGTTGGCGAGCACGATGCTGCCGATGCCTTCCCGACGTTCGAAACGAATAGTGCTCATGGTGCAGTTCCTCGCAGTAGGGGAGAGCGATGCTGTGTCTCGCCGCTGGGGAGAGCGACGCAGAGAACGGGTTACCCTAGGGGATGATTGGCAGCAACAGATGTGAGGGCCTCTCGGCGTCGCGATAGATCCGGTGAGTCACAGGCTTGCTGCTGCAGACGTGGTAGGGGATGTACTCCACGTTCGTCATGGCGCCGGTACCCGTTGGGACATCCATGCTGGTGATCTCGAGGCAGACCCGATGCCCGGCCTTGAACTGATTTGCCGTTGCCAGGATCTCGATCTTGTACTCGACGATCTCGCCAGGTTTGACTGGGACGATGGAGTCGCGGGTGAGCTTGTGGAACGGCTTCCACGGCTTGGATCGGCGCTCGTCCAGCGCGCGGTAGGAGGCCTTGAGCCAGCCACGGGTGAGCTCGCGCTCGGGCAGGTTGGACGGAACGTCGCGCTCACCCTCGCGCGCCGTGCGCACCGATACATCCGGGCCGACGTCCTTGAGGATCACGATCCAGTTCGTATCGTTCTGGTCGATGGCTGCGTAGAGCGTCAGCGTGATGGGACCCACGACCGTCACGTCGTTCGGCAGCGGCTCGGTCATGTACCGCAGCCGCTCGACCTTCGTCGTCTTAGTGACCGGCATCTGGGTGTAGACGTCCGGCTCACGCGCCGACGCGCCGAGCTCCGCCGCGGGACGTGGAGGCTCGGTCGTCAGGGTTTCCCAATGCGAGAGGTAGTACTTTTTCCACTGCGTCTGAGGCAGCGGCCAGTCCTTTCCCGTGCGCCATTCGTTGGCGCCCATGAGCCAGTAGCGCACCGGTGGTTCGTCCATGATGCCGGTGTCCTCGCCCTTGAGCCAGTAGTCGTACCAGCGCAGGATTTCATCGTGGTACTGGTGGAACGGGCGCTCCAGATGCGCTGGACCCGTCAAAAGCAGCTTCTTGGGCTGGTTGATGTTCTGGAAGTAGTTCTGCGCGCCCAGCCAGTGCAGCTTGTACGTGTACGCGTACGCGCCGGAGCCCGTATAGAAGGGAACTTTGATCTTCTTGAAGGTTTCCTCGGCCCGCTCCACGACACCGTCGGCCTCCCAAGGCTGCGTCATCATGAGGTACATGACGAAGGTGCGCTGGCCCTTCTGGGTGAGGATGTTGTAGAGATTGATGTACTGCTTGAAGTCCGGGTTGCGCATGGCCTCGCGCCACGCCGCCTCCTGCTCGGCCGGCAGCTCACCCGGACGGTCGCGCGACTCATGGACCGTGCTGAAGACGTCGAGCAGGTAGGGGAAGGTGTGAATCACACCCCCCGGATTAAAGTCGCGGAATCCAAACATCCCGCCGTAGGCGCTGCAGGCGTCGTACGGAAAGATGGCCTTGAGGGCAGGGTGGCCTTGTGCTGCCGCGCGCCACTGTTCACCGGCGTAGCCGGAGATGCCAACCATGCCGACCTTGCCGTTCGACCATGGCTGTTGGGTGATCCACTCGATCATGTCGTAGTGGTCGCTGTCCTCGTGGCCATAGTGGCCCTCCGACTTGGCGGAGCCACGGGGCTGCGCGACGACGTGGACGTAGCCGTTGGCGATAAAACGGCGCGTGTCACCAGCTTCGATGGGGCCGAACCACAGCGGCGCGTGAGCTGGCTGCGGCGGAAGGACATCGGCGATGTCGGGCCCCTGGATGTCCTTGTTGTGCAGCGCGCAGGCGTACAGGACGGGATACTTGTCTGGCTGGTCCGGCCGATACACATCTACGGCCAGGCGGGTTCCGTCCCGCATGGTTACGACGATGTCGCGTTCTTCGATCATTTACTCTGTCTCCTATCCATTCACTCGACGCGACCTGGTCGCCGGACTAAGACGGTGTGTACGAAATCAGGTCTTACGTAAGCTGTACATACGTAAAGTATAGTCACTTCGCAACCAAACGCAAGTGCCGCCTGCGCTTTGGCACGCAAGCTGTTGAAAGACAGGTGTGGGAGGAGCATCGGCGTGCCGAGTGCGGCACACCTGCGGTGGCAGCATCAACGACCGACGCAACCTTCTTCTGGTTGGTGGCGTCCCACCCAGCTGAGGCCTACTTCGAGGCTGCCAAAATTTGACTCAAACGCAAGCACACGATGCGAAGCACCGCCTGGTGCGCATAGCAAGGCACGCGGCACACCCTCAAACGCGCTCGAGGATGAGCGCGATCCCTTGCCCGACCCCTATGCACATCGTGCAGAGCGCATAACGCGCCTTGATCCGCTCCAACTGGTTCACTGCAGTGGTCACCAGCCGCGCTCCGCTGGCCCCGAGCGGGTGCCCCAGAGCGATCGCTCCGCCGTTGGGGTTGACGCGGCGATCGTCGTCTTTCAGCCCCAGGTCGCGAAGCACCGCTAGGGCTTGCGCCGCGAACGCCTCGTTGAGCTCGATGACGTCGATCTGCTCCAGTGTGAGGTCGGTGAGCGCGAGCACCCGGCGCGTGGCCGGCGCCGGGCCCATGCCCATGATCCGTGGCGGCACGCCGGCGGTGGCCATGGCCACCACGCGGGCGCGCGGCGTGAGGCCGTTCTTCGCCGCGGCGGCTTCGTTCGCGAGTATCAACGCGCAGGCGCCGTCGTTCACGCCCGAGGCATTGCCGGCGGTCACTGTACCGTCGGGCTTGACCACGCCCTTCAGATTGGCCAGTGCCTCGAGCGACGCCTCACGCGGGTGCTCGTCCTTGGCGACCACAATGTGATCACCCTTCTTCTGCGGGATTGTGACCGCCGCGACCTCGGCGTCGAAGAATCCCGCCCTTTGCGCCGCGACGGCCTTCAGCTGCGAAGCAAGCGCCATACGGTCCTGGGCCTCGCGCTCGATGCGGTAATCGGCAGCGACGTTCTCGGCCGTCTCGGGCATCGAGTCGACGCCGTACTTCTCCTTCATGAGCTTGTTGATGAAGCGCCAACCGATGGTGGTGTCGTACACCGCGCTGCTGCGCGAGAACGCCGTCTCGGCCTTCGGCAAGACGAAAGGGGCGCGGCTCATGCTTTCCACGCCACCCGCCACCATGAGCTGCGCCTCGCCGCTCTTGATGGCGCGCGCGGCGGTGCCCACCGCGTCCATGCCCGACCCGCACAAACGGTTGATGGTCGAGCCGGGCACCTCCAGCGGCAGGCCGGCCAGGAGCGATGACATGCGCGCCACGTTGCGGTTGTCCTCGCCGGCCTGGTTGCCGCAGCCGAAGATCACGTCGGTCACCGCGGTCCAGTCGACCTCCCTATTGCGCGCCATCAGCGCCCTCAAAGGAATCGCTCCGAGGTCGTCGGTGCGCACGGACGAAAGCACGCCGCCGTAGCGGCCGAAGGGCGTGCGAATCGCGTCGCAGATGAATGCCTGGGCGGTCATGGTCCTTCCTCGGTGGTCAGTCGAAGAGCGGTACGCCAGTGACCTTCTGCAGTTCGCCGAACGGAAGGTCGTTGAAGATCTCCACCACCTTCAGACCTCTCGTCGTGACGTCGAGCACGGCCAGGTCGGTGTAGATGCGGCTCACGCAGCCGATGCCGGTGAGCGGATACGTGCAGCGCTCGACGATTTTGCTCTCGCCGGTCCTGGTCAGGTGCTCCATCATCACGAAAGTCCTCCTTGCGCCGATGGCGAGATCCATGGCGCCGCCGACCGCGGGAATCGCATCTGGCGCGCCGGTGTGCCAGTTGGCCAGATCTCCGGTGGTCGATACCTGGAACGCACCCAGCACGCAGATGTCGAGGTGGCCGCCGCGCATCATCGCGAAGCTGTCAGCGTGGTGGAAGTACGCACCGCCCGGAAGCAGGGTGACCGGCTGCTTGCCGGCGTTGATGAGGTCGTAGTCCTCGTCGCCTGGAGCCGGTGCCGGACCCATGCCGAGCAGGCCGTTCTCGCTGTGCAAGAAGACCTCGCGGTCCTTTGGCAGGTGATTGGCCACGAGCGTCGGAAGGCCGATGCCGAGGTTCACGTACGCTCCCTCGGGGATGTCGCGGGCCACGCGCATGGCCATCTGCTCACGGCTGAGTCGTTGCATGGTCTTCCTCCGAAGCTCAGGCCGCCTGCCGGAAGCCCGCGGGCCCTGTGACGGTGCGTGGCACTTTCACGAGGCGATGCACGAAGATTCCAGGCGTCACGATGTTCTCGGGATCCAGCTCGCCGGCCGGAACGATCTCGTGTACCGAGGCGACGGTCAGCTTGGCCGCCGTGGCCATGATTGGCCCGAAGTTGCGCGCAGTCTTGCGGTACACGAGGTTGCCCAACCGGTCGCCCTTCTCGGCCTTGATAAGGGCGACGTCCGCGTGGATTGGTGACTCGAGCACATACATGCGGCCTCCAATCTCACGCGTCCCCTTGCCTTTGGCCAGCTCGGTGCCGTAGCCCGTCGGCGTAAAGAAGCCGCCAATGCCGGCGCCCGCCGCTCGGATGCGCTCAGCGAGGTTGCCCTGCGGCACCAGTTCGAGCTCGATCTTGCCGGCGCGAAACAGGCCATCGAAGATCTGCGAGTCGACCTGACGCGGGAAGCTGCAGATGATCTTGCGCACGCGCCCGGTCTTCAGCAGTGCGGCGAGGCCGACTTCGCCGTTGCCGGCGTTGTTGTTGACGATGGTGAGGTCGCGGGCGCCCTGCGCGATGAGCGCGTCGATGAGCTCTGCCGGCTGGCCAGCGCCGCCGAAGCCGCCGATCATTACCGTCGCGCCGTCCGGCACGTCGCGCAGCGCGGCTTCCACGCTGGCGGAGACCTTGTCGATCATCGATCTGCTCCTGTGCGCCGGCTTACACCGGTGAGGTGTTTTGAATGAAAGAGCCAGAATTGACCTTGGTCTCGATTCTGATCATAGAGTAGGTCGGAAGCTGCTCAGAGCAAGCACCGCGAATAGCAAAGGACCATTGCAGTCCCGCAGCCCGGCCGCACGGCCGGGGTCGGTTCATTCCGACGGGTGGGTGAAGGGACCCTAAGTCTGTTAGCAGCCAAACGGCTAAGCGCAGTGTCACGCAGCATGAGTAGAAGAACGCGAGAACTGGGCGATCTGGTTCGTCAGGTGCAGCAAGCAGCATCACCTTTCTGCCCGTTAGAACGATGCTTTGCAGTGTTGCTCGTTGTTCCAACGCACTCGGTTACGTACCTTTGCCCCATGACCGCGAATGCAACCCCGAGCCCCGTCGCCCTAACGATGAAAGGGGCAGTGGCTTACATCGAAGTCCAACGAGCGAGCAGGCACAACGCGATTGATATCGAGACGGCAAAGGCGTACTTGGATCGCTGCCGGGAGGTAGACAACAACGACGGCGTTCGGGCGGTTGTCCTCTGCGGACAAGGGACGTCCTTCGGAGTCGGAGGCGATCTGAGCGAGCTGAAGTTCGATGCGCCCCGTACGGCACGCAAGATTATCGCTCCACTTCACGAAGCAGTCTCGATTCTGGTTGCGCTAGACGCACCGATTATCGCGAAGCTGCGCGGGAACGTCGCTGGCGGCAGCATGAGCCTTTCGCTGGCCTGCGATGTGGCCGTGGCGTCAGCCAATACGAAGTTCAATTTCGCGTATACCAATCTAGGCACCGCGGCTGATTTGGGTGGGTCCTGGCACCTGCCGCATATCGTGGGTCTGCGCAACGCCATGCAGATCGCGCTCTTGAACGAGCCAATCGACGCCTATCGAGCCCTCGAACTGGGCATCGTGAACAAGGTCGTGCCGGACGATGAGTTGGACGTAGACGTCGACCGTCTAGCGCAGCAACTGGCAAATGGTCCGACGAAGGCGATGGGACGCATGAAGCGACAGCTTCGACAGGCGCTCAGCAATGGTCTTCACGCGCAGCTGAACGCAGAGGCTATCAGCTTCGTAGAGAGTGCCAAGACAAAGGATTTCCAAGAAGGAGTCGACGCCATTCTCGGAAGGCGGACGCCGCGCTTCGTTGGCGCGTAGCAGCCAGACCCAGTCCTCGGGCGCAAACGGGGTCAGCACATTCAAGAGCGGTTGCCTCCAAGCGGTTGTTTCAGCCTCCAAGGGCAGAACCCGATCACCATCGGGGCCGTTCACCACCCATTTCGATGCGCCGCTTCCATCGGAAGCCAACCGAAGCCGACAGGAGCCGTCGGCCTAGGGGCAGTTCCTCCGTCAATTCGGGGCTGTAGATATACAGGCCCATCTCTGCTGACGTCCCGCGAGCGCAACGCGCCTTTGCTGCTGTGGGCCCTGCCCTTAGGCGTTTTTCGCCGGCGACCCCTTGCGCTTTGGATAATTTTCACTATACTTTACGAACGTAAAGGAGAAACGTCAAGGCTCACTCACCTCCTCGACCCCACCATGAAGACGATTGATACCGAGGTTCTTGTCATTGGCGCCGGTCCTGCTGGCTTGACGGCCGCCGCCTTACTTGCGCGCCACAAGGTGCCGACCATCACCATCACGAAGTACAACGGAACGGCGGACTCGCCGCGCGCGCACATCACCAATCAGCGAACCGTTGAAGTCTTTCGTGACCTCGGGATCGAGGACAAGTTGGTGGCCATGGCCATGCCCCAAAAGCTCATGGGTACGCAGGTCTATGCGACGAGCTTCGCCGGCAAAGAGATTGCGAGGATGATGACCTGGGGTGCAGGCTCCGTTCGACACGCCGACTACGAGCTTGCGAGCCCGTCCAGCATGTGCAACGCTCCACAGCACCTGATGGAGCCGCTGCTGCTCGACGCCGCGAAGGCAAATGGCGCGGAAGTGCGACTGCGGACCGAACTGCTTCGCATCAGCCAAGACGCCGAATACGTGCACGCCGTGGTGCGCGAAAGGGCCACCGCGATCGAATACGGCATCCGCGCGCGCTACGCAATCGGCTGCGACGGCGGCCGCAGCCTCGTGGGTGAGCAAATCGGGTTCGAGTACAAGGGCCAGGCCGGCATCGGCCGGTCTCTTTCCGTGTGGCTTGAAGCGGACCTGACTCGCTACACCGCGCACCGGTCCGGCGCCTTGTTCGTCGTTTGCCTGCCTGGCCATGAGTCTTGGCTGAGTGTGTGGCCGTGCGTGAAGCCCTGGACGGAATGGAATCCGCTGTTTATCCAGCACGACTATCTTCCGGCGGATGCCACTGAAGAAGCCGTGCTCCAGCTGGTTCGAGAGTCGATCGGAGATCCGAACATTGAGGTCAAGATCAAGAACATCAGTCCGTGGCAGATCAATCACGTCGTCGCGGCGCAATACCGCAAGGGCCGAGTATTCATTGCAGGGGATGCGGCCCATCGCCATCCGCCGACCAACGGCCTAGGCACCAACACGAGCATTCAGGACAGCTACAACCTCGCTTGGAAGCTCGCATTAGTCCTGCAAGGAAAGGCGGGTGAAGCGCTGCTCGACACCTACAGCGCCGAGCGTCAGCCGGTGGGACAACAAGTAGTGGACCGTGCGATCAAGAGCCTCAACGACATGGCTCCCTTCGCCGAGGCGCTCGAGGTGGGGCCGGCGCAAACCCGGGAGCAGGGTTGGGCCAGCATTAACGGCTTGTTCGACGACACGGAGAAGGGCGCCGCTCGTCGAGAGGCCTTGTTGAGGTCGCTGGACGTGCAGGAAGGGCAGTTCAACGCTCTGGGCGTCGAACTCGGCCAACGTTACGAGGCTGGCGCGGTGATCAGCGATGGGACAGCGTTTCCTGCATATACGAGGGATCCCGATCTCTACTACCACCCTACGACGCACCCGGGAGCCTATCTCCCGCATGTCTGGCTCGAACGCGACCGACAGCGCATTTCCACCATCGACTTGGCGGGGAAGGGCGCCTTCTCGGTCATCACGGGAATCGGCGGGCAAGACTGGCTGGACGCCGCGGCGGAGGCTTCTAAGGAACTGGGCATCCCCATCAAGGGCTACAGCGTCGGTCTTCGACAAGAGTACGACGACGTGCTGGGCGAGTGGATGCGTGTACGCGAGATCGAAGACCACGGCTGCCTGCTCGTACGTCCCGATCGCTTCATCGCTTGGAGGTCGCCCTCGCGAGTTCCCAGGCCCACAGAGACGTTGAGGTCGGTAATGCGACAGCTCCTGGACTGACCTGCAGCGCCTGATCGGCGCGCCGAATTCACTGACCAGCATTGACGCGGCTGGCGTCGCCTAGTTCCGGCGGCCGCACGGCCGAGGGAGACACTCGTCCCAAACACTTTGGAAACAAGGATGCCTCATTCAAACAACAGCGGCGTATCGCGTCGAGCGTTCATCAGTCGGTCAGTGGCGACGGCCGCTGCTATCACTGCCGGCGCGACCGTATCCGCAGCTTCTGCGGCGACCGGCCGCAAGTGGTCGAAGGAGGCCGACGTGCTGATCGTCGGGTCAGGGGCAGCTGCGATGGCGGCCGCCGTTGGCGTGGTGCAGGCCGGCAGTTCGGTGATCTTGCTCGAGAAGGCTGCGGCGGCAGGGGGAACGACGATCAAGTCGGACGGTGCCTATTGGATACCGAACAACCACTTGATGAGGGCAAAGGGGATGCTCGATCCGAAGGACGATGCGATGCGGTACATGGCGTCGGCGTCGTATCCACTCACCTATCGTGCCGAGCAGCCCCTTCTAGGTCTTCAGAAGAACGAATACGCGCTGATCGAAGCCTTTTACGACAACGCAGCTCCGACGATCGAGGCGCTCGAGGCGGCGGGTGCGATTCAATCGACGATGGTCGAGCTCGTCGACTACTACGACCACTCTCCCGACAACAAGGCGCCGCGCGGGCGAATTCTTCTACCCAAGGCGGCGAACGGAAAGTATGGCAACGGTCGTGAGCTGATTCGCCAGTTCCGCGCTTGGCTTACGGCGAAGCAGGTTCCGATCCTCTTCCGGCATGCCGTCGGTGACGTCGTGAAGAACAAGGAAGGTGAGGTCATCGGACTGCAGGCAAATGGGCCGGACGGGCCGGTGTTCATCCGAGCCAAGAGGGCTGTGATCTTCGGAAGCGGAGGCTACACCCAGAACTCCGAGATGATGCTCAATCACCAGCCGGGTCCGATCTTCGGCGGGTGTGCGGTGCCGACCAACCAAGGCGACCTCATAAACATCGGGATCCGCGCCGGAACCAAGCTCGGCAACATGGTAAACGCCTGGCGCGCGCAGCTCGTCGTCGAGGAGGCCTTGCAGGTCCGGAGCGTGTCGCGCGATATCTGGCAGCCGCCGGGCGACAGCATGATTCTCGTGAACAAGTACGGCACGCGGGTCGTTGACGAGAAGCGCAACTACCACGACCGCACACGTGTTCACTTCGTTTGGGACGCACTTGAGTCGGAGTACCCGAACAAACTGCTGTTCATGATCTACGACGCCCGAACGGCAGCTATTTTCGCGGGCAACTTCCCGCTGCCGGACGTCGACGTCGATAGTCCCTATGTCATCTCGGGCGCAACGCTGCAGGATCTTTCCGCTTCCATCCAAAGGCGGTTGGACTCCCATGCAAACGAAATTGGTCCGTATCCGCTGTCCCCGGATTTCGCCCGAACGCTTACGACCGAGATCGAACGCTTCAACGAGGACGCAAAGACCGGCAAGGACAGCCGCTTCAATCGGGGCAAATATCCGTACGACGCCGAGTGGCAGGCGATCAACTCAGTTCCGAAGGCGGCGCCTGAATGGCCGAAGAACACAGGCCCGAATCCGACCATTTACCCCTTCCAGGCAAAAGGGCCGTACTTCGCCATCATCCTTGGCGCGGGCACGCTGGACACTAACGGCGGTCCAGTGATCAACGCCAAGTCGCAGATGCTGGACACGCATGGCAATCCCATACCGGGACTGTACGGCGCGGGAAACTGCGTTGCATCACCAGCCGCTGCGGCCTATTGGGGGGCGGGAGCAACGATTGGCCCCGCCATGACGTTCGGGGCCATCGCGGCACGTTACGCCGTGGCAGAGAAGGTCAAGGAGGCGGGCTAAATGCGGAAGTTGCCACGCGAGGCTATCAGCTGCTTCGTGATTTCGATCATAGCTTCTACCCACGTGGAAGTCCCCGCGCAAGGTGCGGTGTCGCCCAGCTTCAGCCGGCAGATACAGGCGATCTTGGACGCGAACTGCGTTGCCTGCCACCAAGCTGGTGCTGCGCAACAAGGGCTTGTTCTTGAAAGCGGGGCGGCCTACGCGAACGTGGGCAAGCGCAGTGCGGAGGCCTCCATGAACCTTATTGAGCCCGGTTCGCCGGATTCGAGCTACCTGTTCCACAAAGTGAACGGGACTCACCTAAAGGCGAATGGGCAGGGCGCCCGCATGCCACTGGGTGGTGCGCTCGAGGCGGCCGACATTGAGGCGATTCGCCTTTGGATTCTAGGCGGCGCCAAGAACAACTGAAAGGCAGTCGCATGCCGCAAGCGGTTAAGGGCAAGAGAAGGCGCTGTTCGCCAAGCCAACGCCGTATATCAAAAGGTAACGAGTGCACAGCCTAGTGGAGCAGCAAGTGTCGACGAGGCGAGCGATCAAGTTCCTGGTATCAGCCATGCCGCTGGTGATCGTGGCGAGCTTGCTATACGCCGCCCTCTTCATCAAGCCGAAACCCTTAGGGGCAAGCGTCGCCAAGCCGATTTTCGAGCGTGGCGACAGCTTCTATGGGATCACCATCCCATCAGCAAAGACGCTCTGGGCAGCCGGCACCAACGGAAAGGTCGTCCGTAGCGACGATGCTGGAAAGTCATGGACGCTGCAGAAGACGCCTACGCACGTAACGCTCCAGGACATCGCTGCTTGGGATGCGCAGAATGGTGTCGCTGTCGGAAACGACGGGGTAGTCATCACGACCCGCGATGGCGGCAAGTCCTGGGCGACCGTCAGCGCCCCGCGGTCGACCATCGCCAACAAGCTGGTGCGGGTGAAGACGCTGCCCGATGGAGACGCCTGGGCTGTCGGCGAGGGCGGCGTCGTACTCCATTCGAGCGACTCTGCGGCCACTTGGTCGCTCGCCGTGAAGGAGGAGGACGCGGCGTGGAACGACATCTTCTTCCTCGATCACCAAGGTTGGCTGGTCGGCGAGTTCGGGCGAATCAGGGCATCGAAGGACAACGGTGCCTCGTGGCAGGCAGTGAACAGCCCGGTAAAGGTCAGTCTCATGGCCGTCGCATTCAGGGACAAGTCGAACGGCGTGGCGGTGGGTCTGGCGGGCGCTGTCTTGGCAACACACGACGGCGGCGAGCGGTGGCAGGTGCAGAAGGCACCAACTGTGGAGCACTTGTTCGACGTCACTTGGGACGGTGAGAAATGGATGGCCGTCGGCGACAACGGCGTTGTGTTGACGGCCGGTGCACCAGCGACCGACTGGAAGCCAGCGCAGAGCACAAGCCAGGGTCGCGGATGGCACACCAGGATCAGACATGAAGACGGCAAAGATTACCTGGCCGGCACCGCTCTGACTCTGCTCGAAAACGGGGACCTCAAGACCTTAAGTCGCTGATCGCATGAAATATTGAGGAGACGAAGTGAGAGATTCCCTCTTTAAGAAGCTCGAAGTCTTCGTGGCCGGATGCATCCGGCACCGAGTGGCGGTTGTGGTGGCCTACTTGCTGCTCACGGTCGCGATGCTGGGCGCCGCTCTGCGAGTGGAGGTTAAGACGGTCTTCGACGACTTATTGCCGCGCAACCATCCGTACATCCAAGTGCACGAGCGGATCAAGCAAACCTTCGGCGGCTCCAACCTTGTCAGCATCATGCTCGAGGTGGACCGTGGCGACATCTTCAGCCGGCCTGTATTGGAGAAGATTCAGAAGGTTACCAAGGATCTGCAGCAGGTCGACGGTGTCAATCAGTTCCAAATCATTTCGCTCGCTGCAAAGAAGCTGAAGGAGATCCGCGGGTCCACCGACGCCATCGAACTGCGGCCCTTGATGTGGCCGGAGGTGCCGAAGAGCGACACGGAGCTAGCACAACTGAAAGCTGCAGTGCTCAAGAACCCGCTGGTGTACGGGGCGTACGTCTCACCAGACCTCAAGGCGGCTCTCGTCACTGTCGACTTCTACGAGAACGCCGTCGACTACAAGAAGATATTTCCGCAAATCATGGCTATCGCCGATTCGGTCCAGGGCGATGGCGTAAAGGTGCGTGTAGTCGGGGAACCCATTCTATTCGGTTGGGTGAATCACTATTTGCCCGAAACGCTGCAGATCTTTTTGCTGACAGTCGGATGCCTCATCCTACTTCTGTTCATCGTCGCACGCACCTGGCGCGGTACCTTCTTTCCGTTGCTGGCCGGCGTTTCGAGCGCCGTCTGGGCCTTGGGGTCGGCGGAGCTCTTTGGTTTCAACCTGGACCCGCTGGTCATCGTCATCGCATTCCTCATCACGGCGCGCGCAATCTCGCACTCCGTGCAACTGGTAACCCGGTTCGACGAGGAGTTGGCGAAAGGGGCGGAGACCACGACCGCGGCAGCCAAAGCCAGCATGCTGCAGCTGTTCAAGCCCGGCATACTGGGAGTGATTGCGGATGCGGGCTGCATGATCGTCGTGATACTCACGCCGATTCCGCTGCTGCAAAAGGTCTCGATCATCGGGACCATCTGGGTGCTCACGATCGCTGTGAGTGCCTGCGTCCTGACTCCGGTGTTGCTCTCATGGATCAAGCGGCCACGAGGGTACGCCCATCCGCTCGACGTGTCGCGCGTCCTGCAGCGGATTCTCGATCTGTGCACATACGTGGCGACGTCGCGTTGGCGCTATGCGGTGTTGGTCGCCGCTAGCGCCAGCTTCGTCGTGTCCGGCGTCTATGCCTTCAACCTGAAGGTGGGGGACGCGGATCCAGGGTCTCCCATTCTCTGGCCGAGCTCCGCCTACAACAAAGACGCGGTTGCCATCAACAGCCAGTTTCAGGGAGCTGACCAGATGCTTGTGGTGTTCGCGGGCAAGAAGAACGACGCGATCAAGGAGCCGGCCACCTTGGAGAGTATGAGTCAGTTGCAGAAGTTCATGGGGGCACAACCGGAGGTTGGCGGGAGCCTGTCCATCGCCGACGTCATTCCTGCAGTTAAGCGCGTGCTGCGCGAGGGCAACCCGCGGTACCAGGAGCTCGGCGCTACCGCTCAGGAGAACGGCGAGCTGATGTACATGTTCGTTTCCGGGACGGACCCGGGCGACATCGCTCGCTTTTCCGACCCTCAGTCCAAGTACGCGGCGGTCGTCTTCAATTTCCGAGATCACAAGGGCGAGACCATTCGAACGGCCATTGCTCGAGTGAAGGAGTTCGTCGGGCAACACCCGGTCGCAGACGGCCAGTATCTGCTTTCCGGGGGACTAATCGGGGTTCTCGCAGCGGTCAACGAGGTCATCCTCGCTGGCCAGATTGAAAGCATCGCCTTGGCGTTGCTCGTTTTGGTGATCTGCTGCGCAATCGCGTATCGCTCCACGGTTGCGGGGATCTTCTTCATGGTCCCAGTTGTGCTCGCGAATACCTTGACCTTCAGCTACATGGCGTGGAAGGGAATCGGTATGAACATCAGCACGCTGCCCGTGGCAGCCCTGGGTATTGGCCTCGGCGTGGACTACGCGTTCTACATCGTCGACGGCATCCGGGAGGAGTTGCACCATCACGACGACGTCGCTAGGGCGATCGTCACGTCACTGCGCACCGCCGGCAAGGGTGTTCTGGTCACCGCGTTGACGCTCATAGCCAGCGTTGTCCTGTGGTGGTGGTCGTCGCTGCGATTTCAGGCAGACATGGGCCTGTTGATGGCGATTTGGCTGTCTATTTCAGCGTTCAGCGCTCTTTTCCTGATGCCGGCGATGGTCTACGTGTTTCGCCCGGATTTCATCATCCGAGCCAGGAATGCGAGGGAGGTTCTGGAGACAGACGTAAAGGCGCCGATCGCAGCGCGCGCTGCGTAGTGCTTCGAAGAAGGCTGCAATCGAAGTACGCGTGCAGGTCACGCCGACGGGATACCTGTGGCTGCTGAAACGTTCGAGAAGCACATACATCCATACGAGGGAGAGCGTGGAAAGATGGAATCATTCAACAAGGAGTCCTACCGGGCGGGCCGTAGAAACGCTGGCGCACTTGCCATCTGCATTGCTATCAGCTCTGGTGGCGCGAGCGCGGCTGAAACCGCCTCAGCGGTGCCAGGCGGCAGCAACCCGACCGGAGCAAGTTCAGCCGAAGGTGCGGAACCAGCCAAAGGTGACGAGAGCCGCAACTTTCACCTAGGAGGGTATCTGAGGACGTGGGTGTCATTCAACCTTCAAAACCATCCGGAAACGGCGGCCGGCGATCGCTGGGACCCTTCAATGGTCCGGGGAGCGCTCTTGCTGGATGGGGACCTGAAGACGGGGCCACTGAGCTGGAAGGCGGTCGGTCGATTTGACGGTGAATACAAGACCACGTACCTCAAGCGCCTCGAAGACAAGGTCAGAGCGGCAACGCCGGGCGGGCCAGGCAGCAACATGATGGATATGTACACCCAGGAACAGCTGCGCGAGCTTTATGTGGACTTCGCACCGACGGATCGGATCAAGCTGCGCATCGGCAGGCAACAGGTTGTATGGGGCGAGACGGACTTTTTCCAGGCGATGGACATCGTCCAAGGCTACGACTTTCGGTGGCGGTTCTTCCTCGAGCGGGAGAGTGACGAGTTGCGCAAGCCTTTGATCATGGTCAACGCGAAGGTGGATGTGCCGGAGGCCGACGGGAACCTTCAAGCGCTGCTGCGACCCGGCGTGGACAGGGACTTTGATATCGGGAACAGCTACGATCTATCAGGTGGCCGGTGGGCATTGCAACCGAACAAGGGCATCGACCTGCTGGCCCCCGGCTTCCTGACTAATAACTATCACTACCGGGACGGGGACGTAAAAGACCCGACCGGAGGCCTGCGCTGGTCGGGGACTGCAGGTCCCGTCAGCTACTCGCTCGCGTATCTCAAGACGTTCAACCTTGATCCCGTCGTGAACTCGGCCTTCGTACCTTTCGACGAAAGGCCGAAGGGTGCTCTGGGCGATTTCGTCCATCCCAAAGTCGACCTGGTCGGGATGACTATGAACAGCTACGTGCCTTCCATCGATTCGGTGCTGAGCACCGAAATCACTTACACAAAGAACGGAAACTACAACGTCGGCACGAATTTCTTGAACGGTGCACTTCCGGGGTTCGGTGGAATCAAGAAGAAGAACGTCCTGCAGACCATGTTCCGAACTGACAAGAACGTCAATTTGCAGCGCTTCCTGGGCACGAGCCGGCCGTCGTTCTTCTCCGTGCAGGTGTTCGACAAGTGGATTCAGTCATTCGATCGGAGGGACGATCTGGTGGAGCTCGCGGGCTATGGCGCGCCGGTCAAGCAGCACACGACGTTGGTCACGATGATCCTGGGACTGAACTATCGAAATGACACCATCAATCCAAGCGTGGCGGTCGGCACGGACGTGAGCAACAACGGGGGATTTGTTAGCCCCAGTGTCGACTTCGCCTGGGGAGATCACTGGCGACTGAAGCTCGAGGGTGATTTCTTCTTTTACGGTGCGCAAAAGCAGCCAGGGCAAGTCGAGCAGAGCACTCATCTGTTCGGAACCTTGGCCAACAATGACCAGCTGCTGTTGCGCCTTACGTGGCAATTCTGATCAAGGAGATCATGATGTTTACGTTCAGGAGGTTCTGTGCTCTTACCGGATGCGGGCTTGTCGCCGTCTCAGGCGCCGCGCCGTCAATAGCATCCGAATTGGAGCCTGGCACTGTGATTGAAAAGGCGAACTTGGACCAGGTCAAGAGCAACACTTTCGAGGGCCACACCATCGAGAGCCTGCTCACCGAGAAGATCGAGTGGCAGATTCGGAACTGGAACCTCAAAATTCCGCTGGGTCATGCGAAACCGAGTGAGCTGGATCCGCGTTACATCGAAGCCACCAAGAAGTACGCAAGCCGCGTTAAGTTCGACCCTCAGACCCGTGAAGTGACTGGGTGGGTGGCAGGCCTGCCATTCCCCGAGGTTTCGGAGAGCGATCCGTACGCCGGCGACAAGCTGATCTGGAACTTCTACTACGCCTCACCGGAGGGTGATACCACCGAAAACCGGAATGCGTTTGTGCAGATCAAAGGTGACAAAGGGATCGAGAGCACCCAGGAGTGGTTGTTCCTGCGCTATTACTACAAAGGCAGATTGGGTGGGGACAAGCCGGTTGTCGGCGACGGGTCTCTCCTGACAAAGACTCTGTTCGTCGCCACAGCACCGCAGGACGTCAAGGGAGTCGGAACCTTCACGGTCCGCTACGACGAGCCTCGTCTGGAGGACAGCTGGGCGTACATCAAGTCTGCTAGGCGTACTCGCCGCCTCTCGGGGGGAGCGTGGATGGACCCGGTAGGCGGGCTCGACCTGCTCAATGATGACATCTACATCTGGAACGCGCGGCCGTCCTTTTATCCGAAGATCCGAGTCATTGGCAAGCGCTGGATCCTTGCGATCACCGACGCGAAGCTGAACCACAACGCCGCGAAGGCCGGTACGCCTGAAGAATGGCCGATCGCGGATCTGAAGAATCCACCCTACTGGAATCCGGTGCAGGCTTGGCAGCCCCGAGAAGTATGGGTGATCGAGGCTACGCCGCCGGCGGAGCATCCCTATAGCAAGAAAATCGTCTATATGGACGTTAACTACCCGAAGATGTATCTCGGCGAGGGCTACGACAAAAAGGGCGAGTTCTGGAAGATGATGATCTACGGAACCACTCCGACTGTGGGCCAGGACGGCATCAAGTACATCTCCTCAGTCCAAGGTGTCGAGATCGACTTCAAGGCAGTACACGCGACCGCGTGGCTCATGAGGGGCTACAAGCTCAACGACAAGAACGTCAAGCCTGATGACGTCTCCATCAGCGCTCTGGAGTCCATCGCTCGCTGATAAGGCGGGACGTCCAGCGCACAGAGTCTTTTTGAAATGCCAACGCCGTTCTTTCGGAGCGGTTTTTCAGGAAACGTTATGCCCCAGCTCATCCCGAAGGTGAGCACACGCTCGGAACAGTTCAAGATCAACGCCGCGGCGATGCGTGCGCTGATCGGCGATCTGAACGCAAGGCTCGCAAAGATCGCTGAGGGAGGCGGGGAAGCAGCGCGCGCGAAGCACCTCGCACGCGGCAAATTGCTGCCGCGCGAGCGCCTGCAGATGCTGCTCGACCCGGACACGCCGTTCCTTGAGGTCGCGCCGCTCGCCGCCCTAGGGATGTACGGCGACGAGGCGCCGGGCGCTGGCATCATCGCCGGCATCGGCCGCGTGTCGGGCGTCGAGTGCGTCATCGTCTGCAACGACGCCACTGTCAAGGGTGGCACCTACTATCCGATGACGGTGAAGAAGCACCTGCGGGCGCAGGAGATCGCGCGCGAGAACCGGCTACCCTGCATCTACCTTGTCGATTCCGGGGGCGCGAACTTGCCCAACCAGGACGAGGTGTTCCCCGACCGCGAGCACTTCGGCCGCATCTTCTACAACCAGGCCACGCTAAGCGGCGCGGGCATCCCCCAGATTGCGGTGGTGATGGGCTCGTGCACCGCGGGTGGGGCGTACGTCCCGGCCATGAGCGACGAGACCGTCATCGTGAGGAATCAGGGAACTATCTTTCTGGGAGGTCCGCCGCTCGTGAAGGCAGCTACCGGCGAAGTGGTGAGCGCGGAGGACCTCGGCGGCGGCGACGTGCATACGCGTCTTTCTGGGGTGGCCGACCACTTGGCCGAGAACGACACGCATGCGCTGGCGATGGCGCGCAATTCGGTCGCCTCGCTGAACTGGCGCAAGGAGGTGCCCGTGGCGCTGCAGCCGGCGCGTGCTCCGCGTCACGATCAGCAGGAGCTGCATGGGATCGTTCCGGTCGACACACGCAAGCCCTTCGATGTGCGGGAGATCATCGCGCGCCTCGTCGATGCTTCGGAGTTCAACGAGTTCAAGGCGCGCTATGGCGCGACGCTGGTTTGCGGCTTCGCTCACATCGAGGGCATGCCGGTGGGCATCGTGGCCAACAACGGCATTCTCTTCAGCGAGAGCGCGAACAAGGGAGCGCACTTCATCGAGCTGTGCTGCCAGCGAAAGGTGCCCCTCGTCTTCCTGCAAAACATCACCGGCTTCATGGTCGGACGCAAGTACGAGAACGAAGGCATCGCGCGCGCCGGCGCAAAGATGGTCACTGCGGTGGCATGCGCGCAAGTCCCGAAGTTCACCGTCATCATCGGCGGCAGCTTTGGCGCCGGCAACTACGGCATGTGCGGCCGTGCGTACTCGCCCCGCTTCCTGTGGATGTGGCCGAACGCGCGGATCAGTGTGATGGGCGGCGAGCAAGCCGCCAGTGTGCTCGCCACCGTCAAGCGCGACGGCATCGAGACCAAGGGAGGACGCTGGAGCTCCGAGGAAGAAGAGGCTTTCAAGGCGCCGATCCGCGCGCAGTACGAGCGCCAGGGCCACCCGTACTACGCCAGCGCCCGCCTATGGGACGACGGCGTCATCGACCCGGCCGACACGCGGCGCGTGCTTGCGCTAGCGCTGAGCGCAAGCCTCAACGCGCCGATCCCAGAGACGAAGTTCGGCGTGCTTCGCATGTGAGGGGCATGGCGCATGCAAACGCTCGATGTGCAACGTGGCGACGGCGCCGTTGCCCGCGTCTTTTTCAACCGCCCGGAGGTGCGTAACGCGTTCAATGACGCGGTGATTGCCGAGCTTGCGGGGGTCTTCACGGACTTCTCGCGCGACACGACACTGCGCGCCGTGGTGCTCGGCGGCCACGGCAAAGCCTTCTGCGCTGGCGCCGACCTCGCGTGGATGCGTGCGATGGCGGACTATGACTGGGACCAGAACCGCGCCGACGCAAGCAAGCTCGCCGACATGCTCTGGGCGGTCTACAGCTGCCCGGTGCCGGTGATTGGCCGCATCCACGGCGACTGTTATGCCGGTGGCGTGGGGTTGGCCGCTGTTTGCGACGTGCTGGTCGCCGCGGAGGACACGCACTTCTGCCTCAGCGAGGCCAAATTGGGGCTGCTGCCCGCAACCATCGCCCCCTATGTCGTGAAAGCGCTGGGCGAACAGGCAGCGCGCCGCTATTTCGTCAGTGCGGAGCGCTTCGACGCGGTCACGGCGAAGACATTGGGCTTCGTGCATGAGGTTGCCGCGCCCGAGGCACTCGACGCCAAGCTCGACGAGATCCTCGCCGCCATCGTCGCCAACGGGCCGGCCGCGGTGAAGGCTTGCAAGCTGCTCGTGAAGGACGTCGCTGCGAGGGCCATCACGCCTGAGCTGCGTGCGGACACAGCACAGCGGATCGCCGATATTCGCGCGAGCGACGAGGGCCGTGAAGGCGTGCAGAGCTTCCTGAACAAGCGAAAGCCGCCGTGGCTCACGGAGTGACCAAACCAATGTTCGCGAAGATTCTGATAGCCAACCGCGGCGAGATCGCTTGCAGAGTGGCGGCGACGTGTAGGCGCTTGGGCATCCGCACCGTAGCGGTTTACTCCGATGCCGACACGCATGCGCGGCATGTCGCCGCTTGCGACGAGGCAATACATATCGGCGCAAGCGCGCCGCGCGAAAGCTATCTGCGCTACGAACGCGTACTCGAGGCGGCCAAGGCCAGCGGCGCGCAGGCCATCCACCCCGGCTACGGCTTCCTGAGCGAGAACGGGGAGTTCGCACAGGCCTGTGCTGATGCCGGACTCGTGTTCATCGGCCCCCCACCGTCGGCGATCCGGGCGATGGGGCTGAAGGCCGAATCCAAACGCTTGATGGAGCACGCAGGCGTGCCGTTGGTACCGGGCTACCACGGTGCCGACCAAGACCCGGCGTTGCTTAAGACTGAGGCCGAGCGCATCGGCTACCCGGTGCTGATCAAGGCCAGTGCCGGTGGCGGCGGAAAGGGTATGCGGGCCGTGAACTCGGCAGAGGAGTTCGATGCTGCACTCGCCTCGTGCAAACGGGAGGCCATCAACAGCTTCGGCAACGATGCAGTGTTGATTGAGCGTTACGTTCAAAAGCCCCGCCATATCGAGATCCAGGTCTTCGGCGATACGCACGGCGACTGCGTTTACCTATTCGAGCGTGACTGTTCGGTGCAGCGCCGTCACCAGAAGGTGCTGGAGGAGGCGCCAGCGCCCGGTATGACTGCCGAGCGCCGGGCGAAGATGGGCGCGGCGGCAGTCGCGGCGGCGAAGGCCGTAGGATATGTCGGCGCCGGCACTGTCGAGTTCATCGCCGAGCAAGACGAGCGCTTCTATTTCATGGAGATGAACACGCGGCTGCAGGTGGAGCACCCAGTGACGGAAGCTATCACTGGCCAGGACCTCGTCGAGTGGCAGCTGCGCGTGGCCGCCGGCGAGCCGCTGCCGCTGAGGCAGGAGCAACTCCATCTGCACGGCCATGCCATCGAGGCGCGCTTGTGCGCCGAAAACCCGGATGCCAACTTCCTGCCGGCGACCGGGCGGCTCGACGTGCTGCGCTGGCCGGACGAGCATGTTGCGTTTCGACGCGACGGGCTCGTGCGTGTCGATGCCGGTGTGCGCGAGGGCGATGCCATCAGCCCGTTCTACGATTCGATGATCGCCAAACTCATCGTGTGGGGTGAGACACGCGAGCAGGCCCTGGCGCGGCTGGACGACGCACTGGCGCGTACGCACATCGTGGGACCGCACACCAATGTGGCCTTCCTGCGACGTGTCGTGAACAGCGCCTCTTTCGCCCGCGCCGACTTGGATACTGCGCTGATCGAGCGCGAACGCACCGTACTGTTCAACCAGACTGGGCTAGCGCTGGAGGTAGCCGCCGCAGGCGTGGTCGCGCACGCACTTGCTGCCGAGCGCATTCTCGAAGACCTCGATCCATGGAGTCGACGGGATGGTTGGCGCTTGCACGGCGGCGCGCGTCGACGCTTCGATCTGGAGTTTGGCGGTATGCACCATACGGTTCGCCTGGATCGCGCTCACGACGGCGCCCTGACTCTCGCCCTCAGTGAGCGGCACTGGCCCCTTGTGGTGCACGGATCGATCGGCGGGCGCCACGACATACTGCTCGGACAGCGGCGTTGGGCACTAACGGTCTACGCTTCCGGCGAGCGTGTCAGCGTATTTGCGCGCGAAGGGTCGGCCACCGTACTTGAAGTCGATGTGATCGCCAACGCGGGGGAGGGCGCCGGTGAGGGCGGCCGGCTAACAGCGCCGATGCCAGGCAGGATCGTTGCCTTCCTTGCGCAGCCCGGCCAGGCGGTCAAGCTCGGCCAGCCACTCGCGGTGTTGGAAGCGATGAAGATGGAGCACACTATTACGGCGCCGCGCGCCGGCACCGTGGCCGAGCTTCTCTACGCGGTGGGCGACCAGGTGGCCGAGGGTGGCGAACTGCTGCGGTTAAGCGACGAATGAGGCGCATGCACGCCACCGGTCGCACCTGCGCCTTCCCGGATACGGTTGAACGGCTTTAGCGAGGACTCCATCATGCTTCCAAACCGCGTGACCATCGTTGACGTTGGCCCGCGTGATGGCCTCCAGAACGAGAAGCAGACGGTTTCGACGGCGCACAAGGTCGAGTTGGTGCATCGGTTGCAAGCCGCCGGCTTGCGCGAGATCGAGGTCACCAGCTTCGTCAGCCCCAAGTGGGTGCCGCAGATGGCCGACAACGCCAAGGTGATGAGCGGCCTGCGGCGACAAGCCAATGTGCGCTACAGCGTGTTGGTGCCCAACATGAAGGGACTGGAGGCCGCGCTGCCGACGGAGCCCGACGAGGTCGTCGTGTTCGGAGCTGCAAGCGAAGCCTTCAGCCAGCGCAACATCAACTGCGGCATCGCCGAGAGCATCGAGCGCTTTCGCCCGGTGGTGGCCGCCGCGCACGACTCGAATCTCAAGGTGCGCGGTGCTATTTCCTGCTCGCTCGGCTGCCCGTACCAGGGCGCGGTCAGCCCGGACGAGGTCGAGCGGGTCGTGATGCTCATGAAGGGCATCGGCGTCGATCACTGCGGCGTTGCAGACACCATTGGCGTCGGCACGCCGAAGCGGGTGCAGGCCGCGATGGAGCGCGTGCTCAAGCACTATCCGCTCCACGAAGTGAGCGGGCATTTCCATGACACCTACGGCCAGGCGCTGGCCAACATCTACGCCTGCCTGGCGATGGGCATCCATACGTTCGACGCAAGCATCGCTGGGCTCGGCGGCTGTCCGTACGCGAAGGGAGCGACTGGCAACGTCGCCACCGAGGATGTGATCTTCATGCTGAAGGGGTTGGACATCGAGACAGGCATCGACCTCGAGACGCTGGTCGACGCCGGTGCCTTCATTTCCGAGGTGATGGGACGCCCGGCGGTGTCGCGAGCCGGTAAGGCATTACTGGCCAAGCGCGTCGCATGAGTGGAGCCCGCGGTCTTGCCGCCGTCGAAAGTTTGGACCGGTTCGACGGTATAGATCTTAGAAGTTGAACCGCCCGCCGATCGTTGGATCGATGGTCCAACTGTTCAGGTAGCCAGCAGCCAGACCGTCGGCGACGCGCGACCACATGAAGCCGGCGTAAGCGTCGAAGTGCCGGTCGAACTTGTAGTCGGCTACCAGCGAGTAGGCGTCGAGCCTGCCGCTGCAAGCCGCCGAGTCCTTGGTTCCGCCCGGGCACTTCGCCGTGACGTTGTAATTGTTCTGGTTGTAGTGATACCAGGCGCCGATCAGATCCAAATTCTCTGAAAATGAGTACTTCGCACCGAACCAGCTGATCTGCAGTATCTTCGCGCCGTTCGGGTACGCGTTGTTGTTGACGAAACCGAGCGTATAGCCGCCGATGTCGGGCGAGCCGGCCGCAAGCGGCGTCTGCGGATTACGGAAGTGGATGTTTTCGTAGCCCATCGAGGCTTTGACGTGGCCGTACACGTAGGACGCGTCCAATGACCAGGTCCAGTTGTCCGACACCGTCGCGGCGACCGCAGTGTCCGCCGAGATACCGGCTGGAAGGCAGTTGACCGCCGAGCTGGCGCCGCCGAACGCGGCTGTCGTGGGACACTTAGCGACCGCGACGCCCAGCGGGGCAGCCAGGATCGCGTCCTTCTTGTTGACGTAGGCCGCGTCGACCGACAGGCCGGGGACGAAATCGCCTCCGAGGTCGAGCTCCGTCGCGTTGCCGCCGGAACCGGTGCGGGTGCCGGACTGGAACTGGGCGCCGACGCGGAACATGCCGATCTGGTCGACGTACTTGACCGAGTTGTCCAGCCGCGCGTCCTGCGTATCGCCCGAGCCTCCAGCGGCTCCGGAGTACCCGATCACCGAGAACGCATACGAGCCGCCCAGCGGGTCGTACTTCAGCACGTTGTCCAGCAGCAGCCCGTTCTGACGGCCGATGGTCAGCGTGCCGTACACCGGCGAACTGACTCCGGCATACGCCGCTCCCTGGAATGGCTGCCCGGCCCGACTCGAGTCGCCTTGCGTGGTCCGGTTGGCCAACGGAACTCCATTGTTCTGCGTTGTCGACTTCAGAGCGTCGGAAACATTGCCCGACAGCGGGTTGATGCCGGTTTCCAGCTTGAAGACGCCCGACCATCCATCGAAAAACTCGCGGGTGCCCCTCAGACCGATCTTCGAGTGGCTCATCCCGTTTTCGGAGATCGACGAGATCGACTTATTGCTGCTCGGCTGAATCAGGTACTGCAGGCCGGTCGTGAAGTAGTCGCTCAGTGGGGCGCCGCGGTTCTGATACGTGTAGCCTATGTCGATGGTTCCGTACAGCGTGATGCCGTGCCAGGTCAAACTGTCGTCGGTGCCGTCCGCGGCGTATGCGCCATTGGTCGAACCGACCAGAGCAGTTAGCGCGCCGGCGTATGCGAGATATCGCCTCACGTACTTCTCCTTCAACTCCGTTGCACCGGTTCCAGTGCGACACCGGTGCTCCGCCCGGTTATTCCACAATTGGATACGTCATCCTCCGCGGTATCGCGCATCCGGAGCGACAAAGACGCGAACGTTCTGAGCAGGGAAATCGGCTGGGGCCACGTTCTGCAGATCGACATGGCTCAGGGCGGGTGACACGTCGAAGCGCCACGCGAACCATCGCTTCGTTCCATCTGCTCCGTTGACGATGAAGTTCACCGTTTCGCCATAGGCGACATTGATCGAGTGCAGGTCGGGTCCCAGCTGTACAACCCGGTCGGCGAGATCGCCCTGGGCCGGCGCGCCGTAGACACTCGGGTTCTCCTGCTGCAGGCTGTTCAACGGGGCGATCGTTGCGAACGCGGGCGACCGGGTCGAACCTGGATACGGCTGCGGTTGAACTTCCGACCAGGTGTCGCCGCCCTCGGAGGCCGCAGGCGCGCCATACAGGTAGTCGCGCTGCACATTGCTCACGCGCGCGGGTGCTGTCACTGCGGGCGGCCGGGTCGACCGTACACCCGGTTGTGGTTGCACTTCGGACCGGGTGTCACCGCTTTCACTGGCCGCAAGCGCGCTGTGCGAACCCAAAGCGGCTAGTGCCGCCGCCAATGCAACATGCATCTTCATGATGAATCCTTCCGTCTTGACAATGCAACAACCGGTCTTTGGAGTCGAAAACGTCGAATCGCAGCGGCACGTGAACCCGCAGATCCTCAACCTTGATGCAGAACCTCATCCCACTGCCTCGTTCGTTGCCGATGAGCGTGAATGCCATCGGTGCGAGGGAGCGTGCGCGGCTAACGTTCCACGTCGATGTCGTGATGCTCTGCGAATGTGTCATCGGTGACGTACGCGGCCGAGCCCCCGAAGATGTGAAGGCTTCGTACGCACGCTGCCGTGGCATCAACCGCTCGGGGGTGGATCGCGACCGACTACTCCGTATCCCTTGACACAAAAGGAAGCGTTGGAGCGTGCTGCAATGGAAAGCTCGAAATGGCTCGCCTTCAAAATGGCGGGCGCTAACTCGATGTTATGAGGGAACCGGGACTTATTGACTGCCGATCGCTTCCAAGATGCGATCTAGCATTATTCGATGTCGCCAGGGGATCAGTTCCGGATGTCGCTTGACAGACAGCTCGCTGGCGCGCCCTCAGCGACCACATTTTCCGCGGACACGACCCTTAGCAGCCGTTGGCGAGGGTCTGCTATTGGGAATGCCAGTTCGAACCTGGAACGTTACGTCGGCGACGCGTTGCGCTACCTCGCAGCGTCTAGGTTTTTACAGGCTGGCGCAGGGTTCGCGCAGCCGTGACCTGGTCCGGGATCGCCCGGCCAATTCGCGGCTGCGCGGTATAGGACCTTTAAGACCTATCCTCTGAGATCACGCCAGGT